>WPCK01349398.1_pt1 | contig 22522 bp, 20 predicted proteins | sample 5399851 | NCBI WGS metagenome assembly WPCK01 (sample SAMN12869471, study PRJNA574797) | sludge metagenome | isolation source: wastewater treatment of pH11 | place: China:Beijing | collected 2019-05-20 | reverse complement strand
GCTTGTCGGCCACCACATGCCCCCCGGCCACGTCGAACTGCTGGACGTTGTCCAGACGATCGAGTCCATCGAACGTATACGTGTTCTTGTAAAGGGTAATGTCGTTCCACTCGTCCGGAACGTCCACGGACAATACGGTCCGGTTCCCGACGGCGTCGAAGTCCTGAAAGACCTTGAACACCGTCCCCATGCCGCCGATCAACTCGTCGGTTCGGGTGGTGCGGCCCAGCTTGTCCACCGTGTAATTGTATTCGGCGACATTGCTGCTGTCGTCGGCCGTGACGAGATCGCCGACGCGGTCAGATGTTCCCCAAGAGGCTGGTCGGAAGACCAGCGCCAGCATGCGCACCAACCAGCGGCAGTCCAGCACCAAAAAAAGCGTGTTGATCATTCGGGGAGTACGTGCCGTCCCGCCGAGCCCTACCAAAGAACAGAGTTCGCAGGACATCCTGTCGTCTATCGACTCTTGAGCGGTGCGCGCTTTTGTCTCGTGCAAGAGGTAATGGCCCCCCACCCTCCCCGGAAAACGGGGAGAGAGCCGAACAGAAGTAAAAAAAGGCCCGGGAAACCGGGAGAGAGCCAGAAAGAAACGATGAGAGCCCCGGCAGACGGGGAAGGGATTGGAAAGAAAAAAGGAGAGCTCCGGGAAACTGGGAGCCGAAAAATTAATGTGTCCCGTCAGCAGAATTCGTGGGCAGATTTTTATTCGGGTAATTGCCCGAGCCTGTGATACAACGCGGTTTCGATCGCTTGCTCGATTGAGGAAGAACGCACCTTTGATGCCATTCCTCCATGATGCTTCTGAAAGGTCAGAACAAGCCCGAATGAAAGCGCGATCTAGAGGAGCAATCAGCTCAAGTCATTTCCATCACGTTGCCCGGCGCGGGAATCAGAACTTCGGGAAATCCGGCAGAAAGCAATCGTTCGCGGAAAGCCATCGCCGGTCCCAGCTCACAATGCACCAGCGCAACCTTCCTGATCTCCCCCGCATCCTTCATGGCCACCGCCCACTCCAGCAACCCGTCCTGATCGGCATGACCACTGGCACCTTCCAGCTTCATCACCCGCGCATGCACTTCAAACGACTCACCAAGAATATTCACCCGCTCCATTCCATCGAGAATTTTCCGGCCCAGCGTATTCGGCGCCTGGTACCCGGCAAACAGGATGACATTCGCCGGATTGCCGATGCCATGCTTGAGATGATGCAGGATCCGGCCACCCTCGCACATCCCGGAAGCGCTGATGATAATGCAGGGCTGCCGAAATCGATTCAGTTCCTTGGAGTGGGCGGGCTTGCGAACGTAATGCAGGTCGCGGAACCCAAACGGATCCTGGTCATCTTCGCCGAGCAACTGCCTGGTGAATTCGTCGTTCAGGCAGCCCACATGCTCGCGGAAGACTTCGCTCGCATTGACAGCCAGCGGACTGTCCACAAAAACCTGCATCGGCGGCAATTTCCCCGATTCAAACAAACGGTTGAGCCGATAGACAATTTCCTGGGTTCGCCCCACGGAAAACGCCGGAATGATCAACCGCCCTCCGGCGCGGTATGCAGAAAAGGCTGCTTCGCCGAGTGCCTCGTCCGTATCCACCGTCGCCTCGTGCAGGCGATCGCCGTAAGTTGCCTCCATGATCAGGTAATCGGCGCCGGGGACGATCTCCGGGTCGCGCAATATCGGAGTCTGCAACCGGCCCAGGTCGCCGCTGAACACCAGCCTGACCGACCGGCCATTTTCGGTTTCGAAAAGCAATTCCGTGATGGCCGCACCGATCATGTGCCCGGCGTACCAGTATCGGCAAGTCACTCCCGGCACCACCTTGAAAAACTCGCCAAACTCGCGGGGGCGCAGCTGCCGCACCGTGCGGACGACATCTTGCTTCTCATACAACGGTTCGAAGGGAGTTTGTCCGGACCGCCGCCGTTGTTTGTTGATATAACGAACGTCCGATTCCTGGATGTTGGCCGAGTCGAACAGCATGTGCACCACCAGGTCGCGCGTGCAGTCGGAAGCGAAGATCGGGCCGCGATATCCCGCCTTGACCATCGACGGCAAGTTGCCGCAGTGATCGATATGCGCGTGGGAAAGGACAACCGCATCCACCGAGCGGGGGTCAAAAGGAAGCTTGCGGTTCGCCTCGAAGGCCTCCTTGCGGTGCCCCTGATACAGGCCGCAATCGAGAACGAGTTTCTGTCCCCGGTAATGAACCAGATGACAGGAACCGGTCACAGTCTGCGCGGCGCCCCGGAACTCGATTTTCATTCAACCTCCACGGCAAAAGGAACCGGCGCTGTTGTGACGGCTGAATTCTTGCGAATTCAGCTACTAAGTTGACAACTGAATTCTTGCGAATCCAGCTACTGTGCGGACAGCTGAATTCTTGCGAATTCAGCTACGGCTGACGGCCTAGACCTTGACTCGTTCGACGTATTCGCCGGTTCTCGTGTCTATCTTGATCATGTCTCCCTCATTGATAAACACAGGACAGAGAAACTCCGCGCCCGTCTCGACCTTCACCGGCTTGGTCACATTGGTGGCCGTATCGCCCTTGGCGCCGGGATCGCACATTTCGACTTTCAGAATCACATGGTTTGGAGGAGACAGCGTGATCGGCAATCCGTTGAACAGGACCATCTTGCAATCCATTCCGTCCTTGAGGTACTGCCAGTTGTCGTCGACCTGGTCGGCAGAAAGTTCGTACTGATCGAAAGTCACGGAGTTCATGAAAACGAACACGTCCTGCTGGCGGTACAGATACTGCACATCGATCTCTTCCACATCGGCCGACTCCAGCGTATCGCCCCCCTTGTAAGTCTTCTGCAGCGCCGTACCGCGAATCAGGTTCTTCAGCTTGCACTTGTAAAGTGCATTGCCCTTGCCGGGCTTCACGAAATTCATTTCCGTCATCAGGTAGGGCTCGCCGTCAATTTGTACCTTGAGCCCCTTGCGAAAGTCACTTGTTTTGTACGTACCCATTGGTATAGTCCTTGATCGGGATTGTGGATGTTGCTGTGCGAGATTGCCGGGCCAAAAGATGGGTATTGTAACGAGAGGAGCCGATTCTGTCCGTACCGGAATCGCTCTCTCCGGAGAAGCGGAGCTCGCGTCGTGGCAGTGGCACGTCAAACACGCCATCCGCGATCCGCAAGAACTTCTCGAGCGTCTCGGGCTGCCTTGCCTGCCTTCGGGCTCCGCTACGGAAAGTGAACTCGCACACCGCCAGTTCACTACCTTTGTGCCGTTGCCCTGGTTATCGCGAATTCGTCCGGGCGACCCGGGCGATCCTTTGCTCCGTCAAGTCCTCCCCGTCGCCGACGAGACCCGGCCGGTCGCCGGATTCGTCGAGGATGCCGTGGGAGATTTGCCGGCGACTCGCGCAAAAGGCCTGATCCACAAGTATCAGGGGAGGGCGTTATTGGCCGTTTCCGGCGCGTGCGCTGTCCACTGCCGCTATTGTTTTCGCCGGCACTTCCCCTACGACACCGTTCCGCATTCCGCGGAGGACCTCAATTCGGCTCTTGATGTCGTTCGACAGGATTCGACGATAAGGGAAATCATCCTCAGTGGCGGCGATCCGTTGATGCTGGTTGACTCCAGATTGTCTGAAGTACTCGGCCTCGTTCGGGACATCGGACACGTGCGACGTATCCGGATTCATACCCGCCTGCCGATCGTTATCCCGCAGCGCGTCACGGCTGCGCTGCTCGACGAGCTCCGCAACTCGCCGCCGGCCATGATCATGGTCTTGCACGTCAACCACCCGGCGGAACTTGACGCAGCGACATGCGATGCCGTGCGGGCGCTGGCCGACACGGGGATCCTGCTGCTCAATCAGGCCGTCTTGCTGGCCGGTGTCAATGACGACGAAAGGACCTTGCTGGAACTGGGCGAGAAGCTGATAGATATCCGCTGCCTCCCCTATTACCTGCATCAGCTGGATCGCGTGTCAGGGACGGCCCATTTTGAAGTCCCCGTCGCCCGGGGCCTCGAACTCGTCCGTTATCTGCGCGAGCATCTGCCCGGCTACGCCGTCCCCCGTTACGTCACTGAAAGGCCTGGGGAAGCATCAAAACGCGAAGTCACGGCAATCGACTGATCACCCGCAGCGTCAGGAAGCAAAATCATTCCATGCCGCCGACGAATGCCCGTTCGAGTTCCTCGATCTGTCCAAGAAATCGGCGATAGTCATCGGAATCGCTGACCGCGTAATTCAGGTTCTTGAACAGGCCGGTCAGACGGGTGAAGAAATCCCGCACATGGTCCTTGTCGCGGAAACGGTACTCCCTTTCGACCAGCCGTTTGCACAGCAAGAGCATTTCTCGCTGCCGCGTCACCGGAACGGTCACATCGACCTTGTCGAAAGCATCCTGCTGCAGGAAGACCATGTCCAGAAAGAGGGATTTCTGGTAGATCGAAAAATCCTCGGTCGTGACCCCTTCCTCTCCGGTAACCTGCATCATTTGCCAGATGTCGTTTCCTTCGCGAAGCAATTGGTGCATCTTGCTGACGGTTTCGGTCCAGCCCGGGGCCATGTTCTTGTCGAACCAGGGCTGGAGCTGTTCGCGGTATCTCGACCAGGAAATCAGCGGATCGATCGCCGGATAGAACCGCTTGTAGGCGCGTTCGTAGGACAGGCCGAGAAAACACTTCACCGTCGCCAGTGTCGATTGGGTGACCGGCTCCTCGAAGTTGCCGCCGGCCGGCGATACGCTGCCAATCAGGGTAAGGCTTCCTGTCGACTTGTCGGGCATCTGCAGGACGCCGGCCCGTTCGTAAACGCTCTTGATCCCCGAGTCCAGGTAGGCGGGAAAAGCCTCTTCGCCGGGAATCTCCTCCAGCCTTCCGGAGGTCTCCCGCATGGCCTGGGCCCAGCGCGAGGTGGAGTCGGCCAGCAGCAACACATCCAGACCCATTTGCCGGTAGTACTCGCCGATGGTGATGCCGGTGTAGATCGATGCCTCGCGAGCTGCAACGGGCATCGACGAGGTATTGCAGATGATGATCGTGCGATCCATCAGTTTTCCACCGGTGCGCGGATCCTGCATGTGCGCGAATTCATAGATGGTTTCGACGACTTCTCCGGCCCGTTCGCCGCAAGCGACGACCACCACAACATCGACCGTCGAATAGCGGGCAATCAGACCCTGCGTCACGGTTTTCCCGGCGCCGAATGGTCCGGGAATGCAGGCCGTCCCCCCTCGCGCGATGGGAAAAAACGTGTCGATCGTGCGCATCGTTGTCGTGATGGGCCGGTCGGGAAAAAGCCTTTTCGCCGTGCGGTTTTTCAACATCGCCGAGGGAACCGACCGGCGCACGGGCCACGAATGAACCATGCTCCACGTCTTCTGGACTCCGCTGCTGTCGACGACAGTGATCAGATCATCGTCGACCCGCAGCGGTCCCGACTGGATCGAGACGACTTTGGCGACGCCATCGAGGTCGAATGGGGCCATGAGCTTGTGAACCACATTTTTTTCGGGAACGGTTCCCAGCACTTCGCCTGCCCGGATCGAGTCACCGGCTTTCACTGCCGGCTTGAAGTTCCACATTTGTTCGCGATCGAGCGGATAGACGTCTTGCCCCCGCTTCAGGAAAAAGCCGTCCCGTTCGGCCAGGGTTGTCAGGGGATTTTGCAATCCGTCAAAAATCACTCCCAGCATTCCCGGTCCCAAAAAGACCGACAGGAGTTCCCCGGTCAGCTCGACTTCGTCGCCGCAGCGAACTCCATGCGTTTCTTCAAAAACCTGCAGGTCGGCAACGTTGCCGTAGATCCGCAAGACTTCCGATTTCAGCCGGTCGTCGCCAACGATTACGAAGGCCACTTCATTCTTCAGGATCCGGCCGCCGTCGGTCTGAATCGTGACAATGTTGCCGTTGACGCCGGTCACGTGCGCCCGTGTTTTCGACTTTTTACCTGAAGAGATGAGCGTGCTCACCGAGAGTCTCCGTAATCATGGTCTCGAAACGTTGCCGGCCGGCTTCGAGATCGCGAGTCGTCCAGCGATCGATAATTTCCCAGCGGGCCAGATAAAAAAGAACGGCTTCGAAGGAAAAAGTGTATTTTTCCCCCATCCGTGTCCAGGTCCGATAGTTGGCCTCGAACAGCAGCCTCTGCGCGGCGAGCGCATCGCCATCGGACAACGCCCTGGAGAGTTTGCCAATCCAGTCATAATGCCAGCCCAGAGCGAACTCCGGATGCTGGTAGTTGCGGCGAATCGTATCCGCGAGGATTCCGACCCCCTTCGGTGCCGGCAATCCCCGCCGCCGGTGGCGCACCGCCGCGATGATCGAGCGGTTGTTCATCCGCGTATTGATCATATCGCGGAGCACCGGATTCGAGATCTCATGCATCAGCTTGTGGTACATCGACACGACATCCTCGTCTGTACGGTCGATGACCTGGCGGTCCCAGTTCGTGAAGTCCAGCCATTGCTCGACCACCTTCATGTCGCTCTCCGCCAGCATCTTGAGCCGTTCCATCAGCCGCAGCCCGGAAATCGGCGGACGCTCGACATCGAAGTGAGACGGCAAACCAGGCAGACTGGCGATCAACGTGTAGTAGGACCTGGTCAACCTGCCTGTTCCTCCAGCATGATGGCCCGGTAGCGTGGAACCAGGTATTCCAGCAGGACTACTGTAACCGTCTTGTCGGAAAGTTCGATCTGGACGTCGTCCTCGACGATCTGAACCTTGACCCCTGAATCGATGTCATCCGTAACCTGAAAGCTCAGCCCTTCGCGCAGGACGTCGGCGGTCAGGCCAAGCACGAACGAAGCCAGCGATCCCGGCTGGATATTCTCGACTTCCCGTTTCAGCTCGGCATCGGAAATCCTGGTTGCGGGGAGCAAAATCCGGGCTTCCTTTCCTTCGGCCGGCCGGCTCCTTGTTGCCAGCTCCAGAATCATCTTCTCCAGCAGCTTCGGGTCGGAGAGCCTGTGTTTGACCAGTCGGCCCAGCCGGCTCTTGAATTCGCTGTAGAGCGTTTCCCAAACCCGCAACACGACATCGCGGCTGGCCAGTCGCAAGGCATCCTTGCCGTTTTTCTCAATGGAAGCTGCTTCCGCCCGGGCCTGATCGAGAATCTGCGCGGCCTCGCGGCGGGCCTCGTCCAGAATCTCCATCGCCTTGACCCGCGCTTCGGCCTGCAGGCGTTCGCTTTCCGACAACCCCGAGGCCACGCCTTCGTTTCGCAGCCGGTCGATCAGCTCCTGAACGCCGCTGGACTGCATTTTTCCGGTCCCTGTGCTCATGAATGGTTTCCCCTATTGCCCGGCTGGTTTGGAAATGTCGTTGGTCAAGACCAGCGCGAAGATGAATGCGAACACAGCGAACCCTTCGACGATTGCAGCCGGGGCAATCGACAATCCGAAAATCTCCGGCTTGTGCTTGCTCACCGAGATCGACGATGCGCAACAGGAACCCTGGTACATGGCACTGAACATCAACGCCAGGCCACAAAGCACGCCGATGGCAAACAGCGGAATGCCATTGGTTCCGTCGACCGCTCCCACGTTTTTCAGCGAGAACATGACCACGATCCCGTAAATCATCTGCGACGAAGGCAACGCAGCCAGACCGATATACCGGCCATAGCCGCTCTCGACATCCAGCATCGCGCCACAGGCCGCCTGGCCTGCCCGCGAACAGCCGATAATACTTCCAATCGCTCCCAAAGCCGTCGGGGCAAACAACCCAATCCAGCCGAGGAGTGTGTAAAAACTCTCCATTTACTGACCTGCCTTTTTGTTAAATGGCCGAAACGGATATCCTTCTTCCGTCAGGCTCCAATTGAAAAACTCGATACAATTCAGACGCAGGCCGTGAACCACGCCACCCATGATTCCCAGCCCGATGTTGACTCCATGTCCGATAACCAGAATGACGATCGCCAGCAAAAAACTCAGGCCCGGACCCTGCAACATCCCCAGCGCAAGGTTGTTGAAAGTGATCGCCAGCTGGGCGCTGGCCAAACCCAGCGCGAAAAGTCGCAGGTAACTCAGGGTATCGCCAAACGCCGCCGAGACCTTGGTCAGTCCGAGCAGGCCATCCAGTATTCGAAGCAACCATTGCCCGGGCCGAAACGGCAGGAGGGGACGGCTGCTGCTGAACAGAAAAACCAGTGACAGCCCGATAATCATCGTCACCATCCCCACCTGTTTCAAAATGGGCTGATACGCGGCCGGGTCTTGATCCAGCCATTGTCCCAGCCAGATCGCGGCCTTGTTCTCCGGACCGGAAAACAGCCCGAGAGCGAATCCCCCCGGCAAGGCAAGCGCCCAGCCCAGCGGGCACAAGGCCTGAAGACTCCCCCGATTCTGCCAGGCGTTGATGAGGTTGGACAGGACCAGGTGAAAGACTCCAATCGCCAGGGACAACATCATCATCGCTTCCTGATGATTGGCCAGCGGCTTTCCTTCCACCTTCAGTTGCAGGAATTCGAGCGATTTGGGAGTCGCGCCAAAATAACTTCCGATGGCAACTCCCCAGGCGATCGTAGCCAGCACCAGACCCAGCAGAAGGTATCGCAGGCGCAGCCCTTTTTCTGTTTTGCCCAGCCGCCTCCAGAACAAGAGCAGCCCGATGCCCATGATCGCGCCGTAAGCTGCATCGGACATGATCATGGCGAAAAAGAGAGCAAACGAAAAATACATCACCCAGGTGGGATCCCACGCGCGATAGCCCGGCGTCATGTAGAAACTGACCGCCCCCTCAGCGCCGGACACCAAACGCGGATTTTCCATCAACGTGGGCGGCTGCTCGTCAGGGCGAGGCGGGTCCACAGTCAGCGCCAAACCGTTTTCACGGGCAAAGCTCTCCAGCGCCGGAAGGACCTTGACCGGCGCCCATCCCTGAAGTGCGAACAGGCTCTGATCCTGAAACAGCTGTTCGACCGCTTCCTTGCGGCGAATCTCGTCATCGGCCAGGTCCAGATCCCTGGCGAGCAAGTTCTCCCATCGCGTCAGTGAATAGCGCTGGTCTTCGAGAGCCGCCAGTTCTTCCCTGACTTCCGCCAGCCGTTTTTCAAGTTCGGAAAGTGGTCGCGGGTCGAGCAAGACGGGCGAAAAACCGATTTGAGGCTCTGCCTTGCCGAGGACCACGATATAGACATTTTGCCGGTCCCGGCTGATCGTCTGCCAGACAAATCCCGCGTCGGCAACAGCTTGCAGTTGTCGGCGGGGAATGACATAAAACCAGAGCAGGAGGCCGTCGAGTTCCCCCCGCTCCGGAAGCCGGAACTCGCCCCAGGGTCTTGCCGTTTCAATGGCACCCAGCAGCAGGTCCTGCTCGTCCTGCAATTCATCGCGCCGCTGACTGTTCTGAATCACCTGCCGGGCAACGGACAGGCAGTCGTCCCCTGCGGTATAAAGATCGTGTGGCTGGGGATGCCTTGAAGGCGACGCTCGCAGATAGTTGATCGCCTGCTGAACTGTGGGGCGTTCTCCCTGTTCGAGCTTCGTCCGTGTTCCCTTCCCCGGCAAATCGATCAAATGCAGACACCCCATGTCCTGCAAACGGTCCAGCACGTCGTCGCGCTGGCTCGCGAGGCCATAAAGGGTGACTTTTTGCAGTTTGACTATCGACATGGTCAGCTATCCGACTCTGTGCTCTTCTTCTTGGCAATCTTGGAACGAACGACGGCAGCGCGCTCCTGGTCGGACAGGAAAATCACGATCTTTCGAATATTGTTCTGCGCCTGGGGAATCAGCACCTTTTCGAACAGATTCACGCGCTGGGTGATCTTTCGCGAAGCAACCTCCAGCAGATGCACGCGCTGTTCGCGGACCTGCCGGAGAATGGTCAGTCGCGCCAGTTGCTGCAGATTCTCCACCAGCAGGTCGACCCAGAACGGCATCACCATCCGCGAATATTCCTGAAGATCAAATTCCACTTCCTCGGCAACCGGCAGGCGAGTGCCCACGAGGTTTTCCTGGCCAATCTTGACCGAACGGACGCGCACGAGACTCGCGAGGTTGCGCGTTCGCGCGGTCGTGCTTCCCAGAAGCGGATACGTCATGGCCACTTTCTGCGAGTACTCCTCGCAGGCTTGCAAGGTCCCGGCAAGCTCTGCGCGGGCGACTTTCAGCGCAGCCAGCAACTGCTGTCTCTTCAGATCCAGTGATGGAAGGAACTTGCGGAACGTCTTCAGCTGGTCCCGCTGCTGTTTAAGTGTTGTCTTGTTGAGCGCCAGTGCCATCGTCAGCCATCAACTCCGCGCAACCGACTTGTTTGCGGGAAAATACTTTTCGATGAGATGCTCGCGCATCAGTAACTCTTGCGGTTCAAAACATTCGGCCATCGTCTCCCAGCAAAGATCAAGGGCATCGTTGAGCGGCAGGGCCACTTCAATGTCCATAAACCGCTTGCGGAACAACTCGCCGAACCTGAGCAGCTTGTGATCGAGCGGCGAGAGATCGAATGCCATTTGCTGCTTCTTTTCAGCGTCCTGGGCCCCCGAATAGAAGCGAATCATGGTATTCATGACCTGGGCGTGATCTTCCCGCGTCACCGACCCGATGACCTGTTGCTTGAGCCTGGACAGCGAACCGAAGGGATCGATCATGCCACCGTGCAGGTAGAATTGCCCTTCCGTGATATAGCCGGTATTGTCGGGAACCGGATGGGTAACGTCATTTCCCGGCATCGTGGTCACAGTGATGATCGTCACCGATCCGGCACCCTTGTAGTCGCAGGCCCGCTCGTAGCGGACGGCCAGCTGGCTGTACAAGTCACCCATGTAACCGCGGTTGGAGGGAACCCGCTCCATGGCCACGCCGATCTCCTTGAGCGCATCGGCATAGGCCGTCATGTCCGTCATCAGGACCAGGACTCGCTTGTTCTCTTCCACGGCAAACCGCTCGGCGACTTTCAGCGCCAGATCCGGGGCCAGCAACCTCTCGACAATCGGGTCGGATGCCAGATTGACGAACATCACACTTCTCGCAAATGCACCTTCATTCTCAAAGGTGCTGCGAAAGAAATGGTAATCGTCGAAAATCAGACCCAGTCCGCAAAACACGATGATGTCGGCGTCTGCCTGGATGCCGATCCGCGCCAGCAACTTGTTGTAAGGCTCGCCGGCGATTGAAAAAATCGGGATCTTCTGGCTCTCCACGAGACAGTTGAAGACATCGATCATCGGCACCTGCGTTTCGATCAGGTTTTTGGGGACGATCCGCAACGTCGGATTGACCGACGGCCCGCCAACTTCAACCCGCCGGTCCTCGCGCAGCCTCGGGCCGCCATCAATCGGCCGCCCCGATCCGTCAAAGATCCTGCCGAAGATATTTGGCGAAAACGTCACTTCCATCGAACGGCCAAGGAAAAAGACCCTTACATCGGAAGCCAGCCCCTTGCCGCCGGTAAACACCTGCAGCGAGACCTCGTCGTTCTGGATTTCCACCACCTGGGCAAGCGAGTTCTGCCCGCCCCGGTCCTCCACCAGCGCCAATTCGCCCAGACCAACATCCCGCGCGCGAATCGTCAGGATGTCCCCGACGATTGAGATGACCCGGGTGTAACGAAGCATTCGTCTGATCATGATTATCGCTCAGTCAACAGTTACGTCATGCACAGAAAGCTGCCGGTCGATCGATACTTTCAATCGACTGGAGCTGGATACAGCACCCGGGCCAGGAGGAATTCCCGGTGCCTTGAAGCAGACCGCGGAGACCCAATCTACGGCAAAGCGTTTTTTTTGAAAATGGGGCTGGACAAATCGGGAAATCTGCCACGGGCCCGGCTAACTGGCGAAGATATTCGTCAGGTATTCGAGTTCCTCGGCCAGAATCCGCGCCGTCGATGGTCCTGATTGGCGCTGCACGGCGATATAGCCTCCGTAGCCATGCGATTCGAGCACCGAAAGAACCGCCGCCAGGTCAAGCGTTCCGCGACCAAGCTGCTCATTGATGGTTTCCCGGCGCGAAAGGTCTCGAACGAAGTCTCTCGCCCGAAAATGGACCACGTGACTTGCAAGTTGCTCCAGGCAGGGGAGAACGGCGTGGCCGGAAAGCGCCAGCTCCGCAGGATCGAAATCCACATGCAGCGCGCCATCGCCGAGCGATCCAATCAGACTGGCCAGGCTCTCACCGGAGTTGTCTCCTGTGCGCGCTGCAAAGATGGCCCCCACTCGCTGGCCATAGCGTCCCAGATCTTCCAGCGCCTGGATCAGGACGATTCGTTCGGGAGAATCCTCTGCCGGAATCTCGCCGATGTAGTTGCTGACGACATTGCAGCCTAGATCATAGGCCATGGACATGGCCGCGCGCGTCGCATCGAGGCGCCGGTCCAGATCCTCGTTGTTGGCGTACCCGCGGCGGGTGGGGATCCAGACGCACGCCACCTTCAGGCCAAAATCATTCAGCAACTTTCGAATTTGCCGCACTCCGGTCCGCGAAAGCTCTTGCGGCCGGACTTCAGTACGCGCGTTGATTTCAACCCCTTCGGCACCGATCCGCGCCGCAGTTTCCAGTGCGGGGCGGAACGGCAATCCGAAACTTTCCAGCCGGACCGATTTCCTTAACCTGAGCAATTCCAGAATCTCCCGCCGAAATCTCGGCCGCTGTTTTTTTTCCCGGGCTGATCGCCCGCCGCGCATTTGTCGTACAATCGGGGAAATCCATTTCCGACCCGAGGCTTGACCATGGTAACTGTTGGCGACGTTCGGGATTTTATCAGCAGGCTGGCACCGCAGGAACTGGCGGAAGAGTGGGATAACACCGGATTGCTGGTCGGAGACCCCGCCGCCCGGGTCGCAAAGATCATGACTTGCCTGACAGTGACCAGCGAATCGCTGCGCGAAGCCATCGAGACAGGCTGCGAGTTGATTGTTCCCCATCACCCCTTGCCGTTTCGCCCTTTCAAACGGCTTGTCGCCACGGATTATTACGGAGGGCTGCTGTTGCAATTGATCGGCTCGCGAATGGCCGTGATCAGTGCGCATACGGCGTTCGACTCCACATCCGGAGGAATCAACGAACTGTTGGCAACTCGTTTTGGAGTTTCGCGTTGCCTGGCCCTCGTTCCCTCAGACCCCGGAAACCCGGCTTCGGGCGCCGGCCGGTACGGTGAACTTGAACAGCCGATCCGTTTTCGGGACATCCTCGATACCGCGCGAAAGGAGTTTTCACTTTCCTCGCTGCAGTATGTCGGCGATCCCGATTCCAATATGCGGCGCCTCGGATTTGCCTGTGGAAGCGGAGGTTCCCTGATCGAATCGGCCATCGCCTGCCGGTGCAACCTCCTGGTGACCGGTGAAGCCTCATTTCATTCCTGTCTGGAAGCCCGGGCGGCGGGACTGGGGTTGCTTCTGCTCGGCCATTTTGCCAGCGAGCGATTCGCCATGGAAATTCTCGCCGAAAAAATTCAGGGGGCCTTTCCGGATTGCGAGGTCTGGTGCTCGGCGCGGGAACAGGATCCCGTGCATTCGTTGTTTTGAATATCCGCAGGAAAATATTGCCGAGCCGGTCCAGACGCAACATTCGAGTCTCTCAAGTGTCCTGTTTGCCGAACTTTCGCCCATTTTCGGCAATTTGACGCATCTGCCAGGCTATCTAGAATGAAGTCTGATTCTGGAGCGATCATCGCAAACGAACGAAATGCAGGGGGAGATCATGGATCGGTGGCAAGGAAACCTGACGGCGTTGCCCGTTTTCAATGAAGCGGCATCCGTTGAAAAAGTGCTCGACCTCGTTCAGTCCTATTGCGATCAGGTACTGGTTGTCGACGATGGCTCCACTGACGGGACTGCGGAAATACTTCGCCAACGCAAGGGAATTACCCTTGTGACTCACGAGCAGAATCGGGGCTATGGCGCGGCGCTTGTCACCGCGTTTCGGCATGCCATGGCCAACGGATACCGGACCCTCGTGACCATCGATTGCGATGGTCAACACGAACCCCAGCGAATCAACGAACTGGTTGCCAAACTCCACGAAACCGGCGCCGACGTTATCTCCGGCAGCCGTTATCTGGAGACTTTTGATTCCAACAGCCGGCCGCCGGAACAGCGTCGGCGCATCAATCAGCAGATCACGCAGGAAATCAATGAACGGCTTGGCCTGGCGCTGACGGACGCGTTCTGCGGTTTCAAGGCCTACAACGTGGATGCCCTGCGGCCGTTGCGAATTTGCGAACCGGGCTACGCCATGCCACTCGAGTTCTGGGTGCAGGCGGCATTTCACCAGCTGAAGATTGTCGAAATTGCCGTACCACTGATCTACCTCGATGAAAAACGCTCCTTCGGCGGAAATCTGGACGACGGCGAGAACCGGTTGCGCTACTATCATGAAGTCATCCAAAGAAGTCTGGCCCGCTTGCCCACGGGATGTCCCGATTTTTGCTGCCCTGAAGTCAACGGCTGAATGTTGCGTCCATGGGGCTTGAATACCGGCGTTTGCGGGCACCGGCAGGAGACGGCAATGCGTTGACCGATCCCGACATCGCCGGCTCCCGGCAGATGTTGCTTGCCAATGAACAAACACTGGCCGGGCACAGTTTCGCCATCAACAGCATCCCGATTTCAGTTTTGCGGCAAACGGCGCGCAGGGAATTCCTGGAACTGGCAGCGCGCTATACACGCCGATACATCGATATCGGCGATATCCGGACGGAAACGCCGGAAAGGATATTCGTTACCGGGCATCAGCCGGTCCTGTTTCATCCCGGAGTGTGGTTCAAGAATTTTCGTTTGGACCACCTGGCAAGGCTTTGCCACGGAATTGCCGTCAATGTGCAGATCGACAATGATCTCTGCACAGGCAAGTCGATCCGGGTCCCTTCCGGATCGACTTCGCGACCCCGATTCGAATGGATCCCGTTCGATCGTTCCGGGGCCCTGTTTCCCTATGAAGGGCAGGAAATCGGCGATGAAGCCTGTTTCCGGAGTTTCGCGGAACGAGTCGCCACCTCGATTGAACCGCTTGTCCCCCATCCCCTGATTCGCGAATACTGGGAACATGTCCTGGCCTGTGCCAGGGAATTCGACAATCCATTTTCAGCGATCGCGACGGGCCGACACCGACTGGAGCATTCGATCGGCCTGAAAACGCTGGAAGTCCCGCTTGGGCAACTCTGCGAGACTGCGTCGTTTCGCCATTTCGTTTCCGCGCTCTTGAGTGATCACAGCCGCTTCCGGGAATTATTCAACCGTTCGCTGGGCGAGTTTCGGCGAATTCATCGAATCCGCAGCCGGTCACATCCTGTGCCGGACCTTGAAGTGAGATCCGCAGCGGAAGGCCTGCCATGGACGGAAGCTCCTTTCTGGATCTGGTCGGATTCCGATCCTCGCAGGCGGCGATTGATGGTTCGATCGAACGGCAATTCACTTCAACTGGCAGATGGCGAAAGTCTGTCCGTGCGGATTCCCCCCGCGATGCTTGAGAACGGTCTGCAGGAGTTGGCCGAAAAGGGATTCCGGATCCGACCGCGCGCTGTCACGACCACGATGTACCTGAGGCTTGTGCTGGCAGATTTCTTTATTCACGGGATCGGTGGTGCCAAATACGACCAGTTGACCGACCAGATCATCGAATTGTTTTTCGGCCCGCCTCCTGCAAGTGCCATCGTTACTTCCACGCACTTGCTGCCCACCGGAGTTGCGACCCTTTCACAACCGGAATTGCAGCTGATGAAAAACCGATTGCGCGACATGGAATTCAATCCGGACCGGTATCTTGACCCAAACGAAGCTGACTTGTCGCGATACGTGGAAGAGAAACGGGTATTGCTCGATTCGATACCAGTCAAAGGAAACAGAAAGAGCTGGCGTGACAGTCTCCGCGAGATCAATGCCAGGCTGCAGCCTGCTGTTGAACAGAAAAAACTGCGGTTGAAGGATGAAATAGACCGTGGCCAATCCGCACTGGAAACCGGACGTCTGCTCGGTTCTCGGGAATATGCATGGCCAATCTTTCCCGCTTCGTTGATCGGGCAATTACAGAGCCTGGCCGCCACATGAACCGGTTGTGTTGAATAATTCGATTTACCGGAAGGCCTGAAAACCATGGGCCAGTGCCCATCGGCTGATTAAATCGACACAACCCGGGCGTTGTCACGGCGTTTCAATTGGCACGGGCATCGAGTATTCGTGGGCAGGTGCAAGGCGAACGTTTGAGCAGCGGTCCAGGTCAAATCGGCGGGGCTCCTCGCGACAGAGGCAGAGTCCCAGGAAGCTGTCATTGCCCGTGAATCGGATCGGGCTGACCACGCGCCGGGTTCGGGTTTCGCTTCGATCGCGATAATCGATAACGAGAACACAGGACTCGGGGGAGTCCATCGCCCGCTTGATCATTCGCCGTTCTTTGGCACCCATATCATTTGAAGCAGTTGTTATTGTCGCGCTGGTTGTCATCGTTGTTTTCCCACAAAAAAGTTCTTTCTACGTCTGGCGGGCGATACCGGAATTCAACTTGCCTGACCCCCGCCGAAATGGCCCTTGCCTTGACGGCTATCCACCGTTCCAGGGCTTCTGAAAGGATTATCGCGGCCGGCTGGACAAGTCTGGTCCTTCCAAAAAAACAAAAACTGAATGGGAAAAGCCGGGTTTTTTGGGCCGGCAAGCCTGGTAACGGGAGAGTCGCCTCCATTGTCCTTTCCAGACACGTCTGGACAACGATTGGGCAATGGGCGATATTGGCGGTCTCCAACGTCGCGGCGTGCCGGCGGAAATTTTTTTAGTGGTTTTCGCGCACCCGGTTCATTCGCATCTTCCCCGTTCAAGGCGGCTGCTGTTGCCGCAATCGATTCGATGCCAAATACAAAGAGTGCAAAAAAGAGTCTGAAAAAAGACCGCGCCCGTCGAACCTACAATCGCGCGGCAAAATCGGCGGTCAAGACCCAGATCAAAAAAGTCGTTGCCGCGGCTTCGCAAAAGAAAATGGACGTAGCCGAAGCTGAGTTCATCGTGGCCGCCAGGAAGCTTGACAAGGCTGCTGCCCGCGGTGTGATGCACAAGAACACCGCAGCGCGACGCAAGAGCCGCCTTTCGAAGCGAATTCTTGCCGAGAAAAAGGCTGGCGTCTGACGCGATCGCGGTTGGTTACCGGTTACGCGGGGCTTTACGTCAACGAGTCCGTTTTCCTCGCCCGGCTTTACCAGCGGTTTTAACCGACGAACGGTTTCTTCGGGAAGCAGGTTTTGCCATTGTTTCCGAATGGCGAACCTTTCCGCGTTTCGGACCGCGAACTTTTTCCCCTGGTCGCTTGGGCCGCGATGATTTCGATTTTGGCCCTCCGGGCTTTTTTCCCCCCCGGGGTGGCGGTGCTTTTCCCTTCTCGTCTCTTTCGCTTTCCCCCTCCACTCGCCGGAGTTTTTCCAGCCGGCCCATGCCAAACGGTTTTGCCGGCGCAGTTCGCTTCTCGCGGATACTGGCTGAGGCCTTGCGAAGGGCAGCGATTTCTTCGGTGGTCAGTCGGCGCCAGTTGCCCACAGCCAGATCGCCCAATTGCAAAGGCCCGATCGCAATTCGCCTGAGTCGCGTTACCTTGTGCCCGATCCTCGCGAGCAAACGGCGGATCTCCCGATTTCGTCCCTCGTCGAGCACGATGAACATCTCGCAGTGATCGCGGCTCTGTCGCTTCACGCGCACTTCGGTGACCTTGGCGACACCCTCGGCCAGCCGGACGCCGCGACGCAACAAATCCAGGTCCTCTTTTGACGGTCGCCCCGTCGCATGAACCAGATACGTCTTTTGTACGCCATACCGCGGATGTGTCAGGCGATTGGCCAATTCCCCGTCATTGGTAACCAGGATCAATCCTTCACTGGATTTGTCCAGCCGCCCGACATTGTAAACTCGCTGATCCGTGTTGATCAGGTCGATCACGCGAACCCTGCCGGCCGGGTCCGATGAAGTCGACAGGACACCCGGTGGTTTGTGAACCATGAAATATTGATAGCGGACGGTCCGCACCGGAGTGCCATCGAGTTCGATTCGCTGCACTTCCGGTACAACGCGAATGCCGAGCTGATTGACGACTTTGCCATCGACAGTCACTCGCCCGGCCATGATCAGTTCTTCGCAATGGCGGCGGCTGCCGTGTCCGGCCTGGGCAAGGACTTTCTGCAGTCGCTCACCCCGGGTTGCATCGGGATCGGGCAGGGGGTTTTTGCTTTGCATTTTAAAACTTCTCTTCGGTTGCTTCCGGCCGCATGCAGATTTCAGATTTCAGATTTCAGATTTCAGATTTCAGATTTCAGAGTTCAGAGTTCAGAGTTGGGAGTTCGGAGTAGCGGGTACTGAGTATCCAGAGCCAGGGACCAGAACGTGGCACTGCAGAATCAATACATGTTGCGGGTTTCAGGATCAAAAGATCAAGCCCTAATGCCAGGAATCAGCGGGCAATTGGCCGGATTTTCCGAATCCGGATTTTTTTCCCTGCTTGGGAATTATCTACCACCTTCCATTCCACCTTCCATTCCACCTTCCATTCCGGTTTCCATTCCGGTTTCCATGCCGGTTTCTATTCCGCTTTCCATTCCGCTTTGAACTCCAGTCTCTGAACGCCGATTTCCGATCTCTCAACTCCGATCTCTCAACTCTGATCTCTCACCTCTGATCTCTCACCTCTGATCTCTCACCTCTGATCTCTCACCTCTGAAATCTAATCTCTGAAATCCGATCTCTGAAATCTGAAATCTGAAATCCGAGATCCGAGATCCGAAATCTGAAATCTGAAATCTGAAATCTGAAATCTGAAATCTGAAATCTGAAATCTGGCAACGGTTTTCCCGACTTCAGCGAGGCCGGTCGCGAATCCCTAGCGGAATCCGTCCGGACCCCTGGCAGCGATCTCATCAAACCGCGCCTGAAGGTGTGCGAGAATCTCCTGTTCCAGCGAAAAATCCCGCCCGGCGGGAATCCAGCCACGATTGGGCTGAACGAATTCGCGGTCGACCCGGTCGCGGTCGAGCGAATTGTCATATCGCAGTGCCTGTCCGCTGATCGCCGAACCCGCTGGCTGTTCAAGGTCCTCAAGTTCCTTATAGACCCTGACATCGATCAGATACACGTCCGCAGCCGGAATGATGCGGACCTTCGCCCAGCGCCGAACCGATTGCAGCGAGGCATGGGCCAGTTCGAATCCCGCTGTCGAGTCCTTTCGCCACGGTTCAAGAATTGTCGAGCCGATTTTCGGTTCCGTATCGATGAAGCCTTCTGTCAAAAGGTCTCCTGTCAGACGAATGTGCTGTTCGCGGATGATGCGAAAATAGTTTTCGACTTCATCGGAAACGACTTCCATCACCATTTCCCTCGGCAACAGCCCGATGGGCAATGGGTTTGGAACTCCTTCAAACGCCATTTCATTTCCCGCTGGCTGCCAGATACCTTGCGCAAACCGGCTGCATCCGCCGATCGCAAAGACCGCCGCGAAAAGCAAATACACAGGTAGCGGAAGAGAAAAAGGAATGCCGTTCACGGTGCATCCAGAATACGGGGAAAAAACGGCGGGTAGTGTTCAAAATGCCGCCCCTGCAGGCAAGACCAGATTCCGCTAGCAGTCTTGCCTCTTCTGGTGCTGGTAAGCTCGTTCTTCAGCCGGTTGTTACGCGCCAAACTTCTCCAGGCGGCCGGCGTTCGCCAATGCCAGTGCCATCAAGTACTTCGCTTCGAATTGCCCAAGACCCCCCGACTGGCATTGCCGTTCGCCGAAGGCAACGTGACCGTCTGGCCGGCAGTTTTTGGCAACGAGCAAGGTCGGAACGGGGTGCCAACTGTGGCTTTTCAAGGCCGATGGCGTGCTGTGATCTCCCGTGACGATCAACACATCGGGCTTCAAGCCCGCAATGTCCGGAACGATGCGGTCGAGTTCCTCGATTCGCCGTACCTTGGCCGGAAAGTCACCGTCTTCGCCAGTACTGTCGGTGTACTTGAAGTGCAGGAAGAAAAAATCAAACTCGTTCCAGCATTCGCGAAGCACCTGGACCTGGCCTTCAAGATCCCCGGCTTGCCCGACAACCTGCATGCCGACGAGCGAAGCAAGGCCCTTGTACATCGGGTAGACGGCGATGGCGGCGGCGCGCAGTCCATAGACTTCGTCGAATGAGGGAAGGGCAGGGCGGCTGGCGAATCCGCGCAGCGTCAGGCCATTGGCCTTTGCTTCACCGGCAAGCACTTTTCCGGCCATGGACACGAACTCGCCGACAAGCCTGGCTGTCCGTTTCGAAGGTTCGTCCCTGCCAACAGCGGGCAAAGGAGGGCGTCCGGTTTGCTGCGGGTCGGTATCGTCGAGCTGGTCCCCCAGCCCGCTTCCGCGAAAAACAACGACGAAGCGGTGCTCTTTTACCGGCATCACGATCAACTCGACCCCTTCCAGGCGAATGTCGTTCAGTTTCCGGGCCAACGGTGCGCTTTCTTCGCTAGAGATCCTTCCGGCACGGCGATCGGTGATAAGTCCCCGGGAATCAAGCGTGCAGAAGTTGCCTCTCGCCGCGACATCTCCGGGTTGCAGTTCAAGTCCTATTCCGGTCGCTTCCAGCGCGCCGCGCCCGATCAGCCATTTCAGTGGATCGTATCCAAACAGGGCGAGGTGGCCCGGCCCGCTCCCCGGGCTTATCCCGGGCAACACGGGAATGCTTCCCCCCTGAATTCCGACTGCCGCCAATTGATCGAGATTCGGGGTCCTGGCCGTCTCCAGTTCTGTCTTCCCTCCAGGTTCGATAGGCAGCCCACCCAGTCCATCGGCGACAAGCATGACAATTTTTGAGTTGTTTCGAACATTCAACTGGCGAGTCAGTTGATGCAGGTCCATTGCGAGGTCCCTTGAATGGAATTTCAGCTTTTAAATCGTGGCAAACGCGCGTTTTGCCAGAACGTACGGAATCAGGCGGGAAAAACGCGAACCGCCATCGCCCGTTCGACGCGACAGATTGTTTTGTGGAAAGGGCGGATTGTCCAGCCGACAGGCTCCACGAGTTGAATGAAGGCGGTAAATCGCGACAATGGGCAGTCGCCGATCTCATTGGGGAATGATCCCCTGGCCAGGCGAATACAGGATAATCAGGTTCAAGAAAACGAACATGGCAGGGACTCCATCGGCAATTCGCTCCATTCGTTATGACTACTCCGGCGCGCTGATCCCCGGCAGCGGCGTGAGCAACGATGACGTGTTGCAGGCTCTTCCTGAACTCGAGCGCATCGCCGCAGAACTTTGGGACCGCGATCTGGTCGAATTTCGCTCGGGGGCCCCGATCGGGGAATCGCGGCTCCCGCTTGACGCCGCCTTTCTCGACTTGCCGGACCGATTGCTTTCAGACTATGACTCGGACCGGCCGAACAGCGAGCTGGAGAAGATCATTCGGACGGCACGACGTCTTCGCGAAATGGTCGACCGCATCGTCGTACTGGGGATCGGCGGATCGTATATGGGTGCGAAAGCCCTTATGGATTCGTGCTGCCACCCGTTTCACAACGAACTTGCCCGCGCTGAACGGAGCGGCTGGCCGAGAATGTATTTTGAGGGCAACAACGTCGACAACGATGCCTGTTATTGTCTCAGGCAATTGTTGCAACGCGATTCCCAGGACCGGTTCCACGACGGCCGGTGGGCGATAGTCGTGATCAGCAAGAGCGGCGGAACGATCGAAACCGCGGCGGCATTTCGAGTCTTTCTGCGCGAGCTTGAGAGCCAGTTCGGTCGCGATTCGCTGCCGGACCTGGTGGTTCCCATAACGGGTGCAAGCGGGCGACTTGCCGACCTGGCCACGGCCATCGGTTGCCGCGACCGGTTTGCGGTCCCCGAAGGGGTCGGCGGCCGTTTCTCGGTCTTGTCGGCGGTGGGCCTGCTCCCCGCGGCCCTGCTTGGCCTCGATGTCGTGGCATTGTTGCGTGGAGCCTGGTTCATCAACCAGCATGTCCGATCGGCACCGCGCGGGCAGAATGTCGTCCTGAATTACGTCGCGGTCAACCGATTGCTGGAGAGCCGATGCGGCATCGATATCCGGATCCTTTCCGCCTGGAGCAAGTCACTCGAATCGGCGGGGCTATGGTACGACCAGCTTCTGGCGGAAAGCATCGGCAAGCAGGAAACCGGTGTGATGCCACTGACCGTCGTCAACACACGCGATCTCCATTCGAGGGCGCAGCAACATCAGGAAGGCGTCAGGAACAAATCGATCAACAACCTGATACTCGACTCGTGGCGATGTGACCCGCTGTCCATCGGTACTCTGGACGGAAACGAAGATCAGCTGAACGATCTGTCGGAAACGACCTGGCCCCGGCTGATGTCGGCGGCCATTGCCGGTACCAATGAAGCCTATCGGAGCGATGGTCGTCCCGTCGCCGATCTCGTGTTGCCGGCAGCCAACGAACACTCGATGGGGCAGTTCTTCCAGATGATGATGATCGCCACTGTCATCGAGGGCCGTGCGGCTGGCATCAATCCGTATGGTCAACCTGGTGTGGAACTGTACAAGAAAAACATGCAGCGATTGCTCAAGTCCCCTCCCGGGGGAGGGGCGAGGAGCGAACCTCAATCCGTTGGCCACCGGGGCTGAAATACCGGAACGAATCGGGGCGGAAC
>WPCK01068698.1_pt1 | contig 22546 bp, 18 predicted proteins | sample 5399851 | NCBI WGS metagenome assembly WPCK01 (sample SAMN12869471, study PRJNA574797) | sludge metagenome | isolation source: wastewater treatment of pH11 | place: China:Beijing | collected 2019-05-20 | reverse complement strand
GCCAGACTACCTGAATCGCCTGGCGGCCCTGGTGCACTCGGGCAGACTGGAAATCCTGGGGGGAGCCTTCTACGAGCCCATCTTGACCATGATTCCGGCTCGAGACCGACTGGGCCAGATTCAATCGTTTACGCAATGGCTCGAGGCCCGGCTGGACTGCCATGTTCAAGGGATGTGGACCCCCGAACGCGTCTGGGAACAGTCCCTTGCCAAAGACCTGGCCCAGGCAGGTATCGCCTACACCATTCTGGATGACTTCCACTTTCGCAATGCGGGTCTCGATGTCGATCAACTGCGGAGCCACTTCATTACGGAAGACGAAGGCTATGCCGTATCGATCTTTCCTGGCAGTGAACGACTGCGTTACTTGATCCCCTTCCGCGATCCCCAAGAGACGATTGCGTATTTACGAGCGCAAGGGGAACAGTATCCCCAAGCGGTCTTCGTTTTCGGAGACGACGGCGAGAAGTTTGGCACCTGGCCGGATACGCACCGACACGTCTACGAGAACGGCTGGCTCCATCGGTTCTTCAGTTTGTTGCATGAAAACCGCGAATGGCTGCGGACCTGCACCTTGGCCGAAGCGTACTTCGAAGTTCCAGCGCAAGGCCGCATCTACCTCCCCGAGGGGAGCTACCGCGAGATGACCGAATGGGCCCTGCCGACGGAACGGCAACGCGAATACCTTGACCTGGTCCATGACATGGAAGGCGATCCGCGGTGGCAACGGATCCAGCCGTTTGTGCGAGGGGGCTACTGGCGAAACTTCAAGGTCAAGTATCCCGAAACGCATGAGATGTATTCGCGGATGATGGCTGTCAGTCGGCGCGTCGAGTCGGCTGCCAGTGAGGGAATCGATTCCGCCCTTCTCGCCGCCGCGCGGCGAGAACTCTACCGGGGCCAGTGTAACTGCAGCTATTGGCACGGCGCCTTCGGTGGCGCCTACCTGCCCCACCTGCGGAATGCCGTGTACCACCATTTGATCGCCGCCGATAACATCCTGGACCAGGCGGCACACCCCACAGGCAGTTGGGTGCAGGCCGCGGCCGAGGATTTCGATTTCGACGGACGTAAGGAAATACGGCTGGAAAACGAGCGCCTGATTGCCCTGATCACTCCCCACCACGGTGGACAGATCGTCGAACTGGATGTCCGTTCCATCTGCCAGAACCTGCTGGCGACCCTGGACCGCCGCGACGAGGTCTATCACGACAAAGTTCGCCAGGGCGCGTCCCCGGCAGGCGATGCCTGCGCCAGTATCCATGATCGCGTCGTCTTCAAGCAGGAAGGGTTAGCCGAGCGCCTGCAGCACGATGCCTATCGCCACAAGGCGTTTGTTGATCATTTCCTGCCGCTGCAGGCCACGCTCGCCTCCTTGGCCGATGGTCCGGTGGAGGAACGGGGCGATTTTGAAAAGGGGGCCTGGGAGACGAGGATCCTCAAGAATCCAGGTCGCATCCAGGTTCGCATGCAGCGGCAGGGCCTTGTGGACCAGCACCACCTGCAGATGACGAAAGGGATAACGCTCGAGTCCGGAAGCGCGTCCCTGGAGGTCTCCTATCTGCTGGAAGGGCTGTCGCCAGAGCGACCCCTTCACCTGGGAGTGGAATGCAATCTGGCGGGGATGCCGGCGGGACTCCAGGACCGCTACTTCTTCCTGGAAAACGGACCCCCGATCGGTCATCTGGGGACCCGCCTGGATCTCAGCGACCTCTCCTGCATCGGCCTCGTCGACGAGTGGTTGGGCCTGCGCGTGCGCCTGACAAGCAGTCGGCCCATGCAGCTCTGGACGTTCCCAGTGGAAACGGTCAGTCAGTCCGAGGGCGGATTCGAACTGGTGCATCAATCAGTGGCCCTGGTCCCGCACTGGATGGTTCAGCCCGATGAACAGGGGATCTGGAGTGTGACGCTGACACTCGCCATCGACACCTCGCTGGCAGAAGCCCGCCGTCAGCCCCTGACCGAACTCGCCAACGTCTGAAGCGGACGCGCGTCACGTCAGAGGATGCCAGGCTTCTTGAGGTAGCGGAACGGCGCGAGCCGTCCGGTGCGTTAACGAAGGAACACCGCGAAGAACCGGGCGGCTCGCGCCGCTCCGCTACAGGAATCACGCGCTCACGAGAACGGACGTGGCACCCGGCCCTTACCCTGGTCGCAGCGAATCCAGAAACTCCACGATTTGGGGGTCGTCGACCTTTTCCCCCGTCACCGACAAGATGCATGCCTTCCCAGGGTCCACCTGGTAGATCCGAGCGATGGTGCGCTGCGTCTGGTCGTTATTCGTCAACTCCAGTTGCACATAGGCCATGCCCCCTTGGTTTCCTTCCCCCCGATTTGATTGGAACAAGCCCTGCTGCTGCATCTGCTGGCTTTGGAGCTGTGCAATGTTCTGGATATCCACGGCCTGACCGCTCATGAGGATCGCGCTGAACGCCAACGGCCCGGCGGTGACATCGGCCTTCTCCAGGGTAATGCCGTCAGCCGCCTCGGAACGGATCGTCGGCTCACCTGGCCATTTCAGACGATGCCCCGTGGTGAACGTCAAGGTGTTCCATGCCAGCTGGCCGACAGCACCTCGGTTCTTTAGTTCCTGTGCTCGAGCGCGCACCAGGGCCTCATAGTCGGAGGTGCCGCACCCGAGCAGGCACAGGGTGGTGACCAAGGTCCACCCCGAACGGTACGGACGATGGCGGGCTGCGACGATCGTTCTCGCTAGGGACATGGAGCAGACGTCCATCAAGGAGATTGCCGAGGGGGGCCATGGCGATAAGAACCTCCTTCGAAGGTAAATGGTCCATCCCGGTACGTCAACTCGCTGGGGATCTTGCTGGTGGGGACGGGACGTGCTAGGCTCTGTTGGAAAAGGGTCCGCTGCAGGGTGTTATCCCAACGGCACGTACCTTGTAGCGGCACGGCGCAAGCCGGCCGGTAGGGCTCAGATGGTAGCGGCACGGCGCAAGCCGGCCGGTAGGGCACGGAGAAACACTGCCGAAGACCGGGCGGCTTGCGCCGCTCCGCTACGTGAAGCCGGCTCGACCGCATGAATGTAAGGGCCTTAGAGTAGATTCCTTGGAATCAGGTTGAGCGACCCACGGGTGCGGGCACCTGGCAGCCGGGCGGCAGCTCGCAGGGGTTCAAGGCACCGCCGAGATTCACTCCTGGTTGACCGATCCCCGCGCGGTCGCGCGGAAGAGTGACTTTCCCTTCGAATCCCGATGAACCAAGACCGCATCCGGGACACGTTCGACATCTTTCCCGGGTTTGCGCGTCCCGAGCCGGCGGGAGACGGCTGGCAGCTGCTGATCCGCGGCCGTCTCTCGCGTTGCCGTCCCGATGGGTTCGGACGGCGGATGCTGTTGAAGTTCTATCGACGTGTCTTTCGCATCCCACCCGCCGAGGCGGCGTCCGACATCTTTGCCGAGCGGATTGAAGGGTTCCTCAGTCGCGGTGAAGGTCGCAGCCCGGTTCGATTGCACTTGCCCGAACGATCGCTGCTGCTGAGGCGGAACACCCGACGGAACGGGCATTTCCAGGGGGTGGTTCGCGTGACGGCCGCCGACTTGGGCTGGGACGGCCAGGCACTGGACCGAGCGCGCTGGATCGATGTGCAGGCGACCTCCTTGAAATCCACGCAGATCGCCGACGGACGGATGTGCCTCATGCCACGAACAGGTCCGTCCGTCATTTCGGATATCGACGACACGATCAAGGCCACGGAGGTGGGGCGCCGCTGGCAGCTGATGCAGAATACGTTCCTGCGACCATTCCGGGAAATTCCCGGGATGGTCGATGTGTACCGGTCCTGGGAACGGGAAGGCGCGACATTCCATTACATTTCGTCCAGTCCCTGGCAGCTGTACCTGCCGCTGACCCAGTTCTTGACGGACGCCGGCTTTCCGATGGGGTCCATCCACTTGCGATCCATTCGCTTGAGCGATCCCAGTATCCTGCAACTGGTACTCGGGAAGAAACGGTCGAAGAAGCGAGCCCTCCGGTCGATGATCCGCTGGTTTCCGCATCGGCGTTTCTTGTTGATTGGAGACTCCGGGGAAAAGGACCCGGAGCTCTATGGGGCGTTGGCCCGCCGCTTTCCCCGCCAGGTGGCCGGCATCTTGATCCGCGAGCTCCCCTTCCAGCAACTCGACGCAGAACGCCTGGAACGGGCCCTGGCAGGTGTCCCGCGGAACAAGTGGCAGATCTACCGAGACGCGGAGGAGCTCTGCCGCTTCGAGCCGGCTGGCGTGGCGGGTTGGCGGGTCCGCGAACCCGCGGGTGAACGCCAATAAAAAAGGGCGATTCGTCTTGCGACGAATCGCCCGGGGCAGGCGTCCAAAAAAGGGGACTGCTTCGAATTCTCTAGCCGCTGCAGGCGCCGCTGGCGCAACCGCCCGTGGCACAACCGCCACTGGCGCAGCCGCCGCTCCCACACGCACACGGGTCACAGCAGCAGGGGACCGGAACGCAGATCGTTACCGGTACCTGCTCGCAGACAATCCGCGGCACGCAGCGCGTGACCGTGTAGGGCACTTGCCTCGCCACACAGCGACGCACCTGAATCGTGCGGCATTCGGTGACCGGCCGGCAGACCGTGAACGGCACCGTCCTCGTCCGCGTCTCCCGGACCATACGACAGACCGTATAGGGGATCTGGCGGGTGCAGCACTCGGGTACCACGCGGCACACGCGGTAGCAGCAGGTGCGTACACGCGTCTCGGGTACGCGATGGCACACGCGGTAGCAGCAGGTGCGGACATGAGTTTCCGGCACGACGCGGCACACGCGATAGCAGCACGTGCGGACACATGTCTGCGGGACGCGGTGGCACACCTGGTAGCAGCAAGTCCGGACATGCTGTTCAGGCACCACGCGGCACACGCGATAGCAGCAGGTCCGTACACGGCATTCCGGTACCGTGTGGCATACGCGATAGCAGCAGGTGCGAACATGCGTCTCGGGCACGCGATGGCACACGCGGTAGCAGCAGGTGCGAACGCGGGTCTCGGGCACGCGATGGCAAACCTGGTAGCAGCAGGTGCGAACGCGGGTCTCGGGTACACAGCGGCAGACGGTGTAAGGCACCGTCCTGCAGCAGGTCTGGCACTCAAACCGCACACACTGCACCTGGCGTTCACAGCATTCCGGTACCCACACGCGCCGGCAGCAGCGGATCGGCGGGGACTGGCAACACACCACCTGGCAGCAACCCGGAGTGAACACGCAGCAACAGGTGCAGGGGTCCATGCACCAGGTGCCGGGAGTCCGCACCACGCGGCGAATCATCCGGCCAGGACGCTCCTCCACCACGGTGTCCCAATGGCCACCCTGCACTTGAATCGTCTTGGTGTAGCAGACCGGGCGGCGCACCGTATAGCTCACCGTACGCTCTCGCGTTTCCGAAACCATCCGGTAGACCGTGTACGGGACCTCACGAGTCCTCGTTTCCACATGCGTGCGGCACACCGTATAGGGAATCTCACGCGTGCGAGTTTCCCAAACCGTGCGGCAGACCGTGTAGGGAATCTGGCGAGTCCGGGTCTCCCAAACCGTGCGATAGGTCGTGTAGGGAATCTCGCGAGTCCGCGTCTCCCAATGCGTGCGATAGACCGTGTAGGGGATCTCGCGAGTCCGCGTCTCCCAAACGGTTCGCCACGTCGTGTAAGGAATCTGCCGGGTTCGAGTCTCCCAATGAGTGCGACAGACGGTATACGGAATCTGCCGCGTCTTGGTCTCCCACACCGTGCGGCATACGGTGTACGGAATCTGCCGCGTGCACGTTTGCCAGTGCACTCGATTGACCGTGTAGTTCACCGTCCGCATGCACTGCTCGTAGACCGGGCGACAGACCGTGTAGGGAACCTCGCGGCAATGCTGCTCTCGCACCATCCGCGTGCATTGAATCGTCCGCGGCTCGCAGACCGTTTCAAAGACGGTTCGGCAACACGTCTGTTGCACCTGATCGTACACCACGCGCCGAACCGTCCGCATGGTCGTGCACTGCTGCATCGCACAACAGGACATGGCCGGTTGGCACCGCTGGAACAGACGAAATCCAGCCGCGCCGCAATAACATCCCTGTGCTTCTTCCACCGCGGTCGTGACAACGAGCGCCACGACGGCGGCTAGGGCCACTTTCATCCTCATCTTCATATCTCCTCAAGCGACTTGCCGTGTTTGATGGCGCGAGCCGATAGCTTCACAGCCGCTCCCACTTGTTTCTTCGTCGCTCCGGACCGCATTGTGCGATCGAATGCCTTCTCGCGTCACAGAGCGAAAAAACCGCATATTTGGAACGCCGCATGCCCCATCCCCCGGGGCCCTATACGCCTGACCTTTGAGGACATCGGAGCCCTAAGCGTTCTGGCTTGAATGAACAGCATGCAGAATCTGGCTCGATTGCGATAAATGCGATCTTTGGGAGGAATGCAATGACAAGAAAAGATTTCGAGACCGAAAGGGCCCTTTGCCAAAACAACTTGCCGTACGCGTACCCACGTGCGAAAACTGGAGTGGCCCAGGCCATGGCCCAGGGACTACTGGCGAATGAGCGACGAACACCCCAAGAGCGAAGATCCCTCGGTCCCATTGACGGGGGCCGTCGATCTCCCACTGCTGCCAGCGGATATGCTCCCATCGTCGGTTGGGGATGCGACGGTCCCCAAGGCGGTCGTCAATCGGTTAAGTCTTTATTTGAGGGAATTGCAGCATTTGGTGAGGGAAGGGAAACTAACGACCAGTTCCACGCAGCTTGGCAGCCGCCTGGGACTATCCGACGCCCAGGTGCGAAAGGACTTTGCCTATTTCGGGCAATTTGGCCATCCCGGGATTGGCTATCACTGCCCGCAGCTCATCCTGTCGATCCGGACCATCCTGGGGACAGACCGCAAGTGGCGGGTGGGGCTGATCGGGGTCGGAAACCTCGGACGCGCGCTACTGGGGCATCGCGGTTTCGCTGGCCAGGGGTTTGAGATGGTGGCGGCCTTCGATTCGGACTCCATGAAACTCACCGGGCCGGTGGAAGGCGTCCCGATTTTTCACACGGATCGTCTGGAGGAGGTCATTCGCCGGCTGGGCATTCGGCTAGGCATGATTGCCGTGCCGGCCGAGGCGGCTCAGCACGTGGCCGATCGACTTGTCCAGTCGCAGATTGAAGGCATCCTGAATTTCGCGCCTGTCACGATTTCTGTGCCTGCCACGATCAGTCTGGCGGCCGTCGATCTGGCGATCGAATTGGAGCAGTTGTCGTTCGCGGTTGTGAATCGCAACGATCCTGCCTAGATTAGGGATTCTTCGGGGATAGTGTAATGGTAGCACTACGGATTTTGGTTCCGTCTGTCTAGGTTCGAATCCTAGTCCCCGAGTTCCCTGCACGGCCTTGCCTTGGCCACGGTCGGCCGTACTCTTAGAGAGTACGTTGAGTTCCCCAGGGTGCGATTTGGCCAGTTGGGGCGGCCATCCGCCTTGGGCCGGCCGTCCGCCTTGGTCGTGATGCGCCGCGATCCGCGGCTTTTCGCAAGTTTCTAATCATCCGCGGACGTTGTACTTAAAGCGACGCTAGCGATCGCAGACGGTCATTGTCTGGACGGTGAGCAACCAGCCCCGCAGGTGGATTTATGTTGGCACGCGACCTCCGTTTCTCGTGGCTCTTCACGGCGATACTGGCCTTGGCCCCGGCTGCCTGGGTCCCGGCGCAGTCCCTGGATGAACTGGGAAATGTCTTTGGTGAAACGGAAGAGGCGGCGGACAAAGAAAACGAAGCTGCCGAGGCACCTGCGGACGGCGAACCGGCTGCCAACACGGACGAAGCGGGATTTGATCCGTTCAGCGCGCCCGACGATTCGCAGGCAGAGGGTGCAGATACCGGACAACGGACCGCCGAAGACGTCATGCGCGAGGCCGACGAACTCTTCCAGGCCGGGAAGTATCCCGAGGCGGTCGAGTTGTACTCGCAGATCCTGGCCATTAGCCCGACCTACGCACCAGCCGCACTGCAGCGCGGCAGGGCGCTCGTGAACATGCAGGAGGACGAATTGGCCCTGGCATCGCTCAGTGCCGCCGTCGATTCCTCCCTGGCGGTCCCCGAACTGAATGTGCAATCGCTGGTCGAACGGGCCAAGCTGTATCTCCGTCTGAAGCAGTACGACCTGGCCTTGGCGGACGCCAATCAGGCAGTCGTCGCACGTCCCGCGGACGGCGAGGTTCGCTTCCTTGTGGGCAAGGCCTATAACCGCATCGCCCAGGTATCACCTCCCGGTGCGGAGCGGCTGCAATCGTTCAATCAAGCCCACGCCGCGCTCGACAAGGCCATTTCCCTGAATCCCGAACTGGCGGATGCCTATTCCGAACGCGCGCTGACTCGCGGCGCCCTGCAGGAATTCGCCGAGGCCCTGCAGGACATTGACAAGGCCATCGAGCTTGACGGAAAGAATGCTGATTTCGCCGCGCGCCGGGCATATGTCTATTCCAGCCGGGCCGCCTTCGAAAAGAACCAGTTCGAACCCCGAATGGATCAGGTCGTGGACGACTATCGAAACGCGCTCACCGATTTCCAGCGCTTCCTGGAACTGAGCGAGGGGAAGACGCGGGCCGACTTCCGCAATACATCCCCCGACGTCGTGACCCCGGACCAGGCCTACCAGGAACTGGCCTCCGTGGAGATCGGACTCGGTTCGGAACTGTCCGGGGCGGAGCGGCGCAAGCTCTATCAATCCGCCATGAAGACGTGCGATAACGCCCTGAAATACGACGACAAGTCGGCCACGGCCCACTTCCAAAAGGGAATTGCCCAGCGCTTGCTGGGGCAGTATCGCGACGCGATCGACTCGTTCAGCCATTCCTTTCAGTTGACCCCCAGTCAGGAATCCCTGCTGCGGCGGGGGATTGTCTGGTATCACTTGGGCGAACTGGAGCGGGCCCGCGAAGATTTCGAACAGGCAATCGAGTATCAAACCTCCGTCGATGGTCGCTCGCGCTTCTGGTTGGGCGCTACCTTGGCCAAGCAGGGTTATTTCGGCGATGCCATCATGGCCTACACGCAGGCGCTTCGCGAGAATCCCGAGTACAAGCCGGCGTACAACAACCGGGCCCTGGCCTTGATGCAGATTGGCGAATTCCGCCGGGCCGCACAGGATTTCGAGGAGCTCATTCGACGCGACCAGTACGACCGGGTCGCGATCGAACGCCGCGACCAGGCCCTGCAGATGGCCAAGTCGTACGGACGTTGAACGCGCCCGTTTCGGCGTCAACGAGATCGTGCGGAGCATCCCATGGGATAACGGCCAGTCGGCCTCTTTCCCAGGTCACGCCGTACGACAAGAGTAGCGTCGAAGTATCCATGCTTCGGCCTCCCTCTGGGAGGATCGGACGCGAGGCACGAGCGGCCGGGTGGCACGAGTGGGGTGGCACGGGCGTATCGCCCGTGCTGGCCTGCGAACCAGCACGTGGGTGACTCGAACGTGCCGCCCGTGCTTGGTGTACAAACCAACAAATGGGTGGCACGGGCGTGTCGCCCGTGCTGGTCTGCGAACCAGCTGCCGAATTCTGCTTTGGTTGGTGTGTGGTTGACTTACATGAGGCCTGCCTTATCGCTGCTTGGCGCCCGGGGTAAAACCACGTCGTCATCAGAAATACCCTGTTGGCACGCGAATCGGCGAGGCCAAGTTGATTCCTTCGATCAGCACGGGCGACACGCCCGTGCCACCCAGTGGTCCAGTCAGCCGGATTCGTGTGGGCACCTGGATTGGAGCAGCACGGGTGCCACGGGCGTATCGCCCGTGCCGGTCTGGCATGGCAATGGAATGGTGGACGGGATTTGCCGCTGCGCGAGGCCGATTCGTGCATTATGCCGTGGAACCGTGTCACGAATGCTGGACGTAGTGGGCCAGGATTCGGGACGTTATGCCTCCCCGAGGACTGAACGAGGCCTCGATCCGCATTTTTCGAGGCTTGATCACCGCCACCAGGTCATCCAGGATCGCGTTCGTAACGTGTTCGTAGAAGATGCCCACGTTCCGGAAACTCTGCAGATAGAGCTTGAGGCTCTTGAGTTCCACGCAAAGCGCGTCTGGGGTATAGGTAACCAGTAACGTTCCAAAGTCGGGTTGCCCAGTCTTGGGACAGAGGGCAGTAAACTCGGGGCATCGGATCTCGATCTCATAATCGCGATCCGTAAACTGGTTGGGAAATGTTTCAAGGATTTCGCGAAACTCTGGGCTCATGATGCGGCGCTCCCTGCACGGCAGTGTAACCGTTCAGGCCACGCGGTTGCCACAGGCCACTCGATGACCGTGCGCGATTCGTCAACCTTGGTTACCCCAACATGAATCAGCCGCAGGGCGCTAGCCCCGGTTTCTTCGTGGGGCCACTCTCCCAACCGCGGGCTAGCGCCCTACGGCTGATTCTGTGCCTAATCGCGCATGGCGTGGCATCGAGGGGAGAGGGCGGGTGGTCATGAAGTCGGTGGAACGCCGGTGCATGATGGTAGCGAGCGTGTGGCGAGATGGAGCGGGCACTTGGGCCGTTCTGTTGACGCTTCGCGGGACGGCCCGTACATTCGAGGCGTCCGCCTTCTCGACGAGTCGAGACCCATGAGAATGACGCCTGGTCCGCATCGGGCCGCATTTACGTTGGTGGAGCTGCTGACGGTGTCCGCCGTGATCGGGACGCTCGTCGCGCTGCTGCTGCCGGGGATCCAGGCGGCGAGGGAGGCGAGCCGGCGGAGTGTCTGCCAGGAGCGGCTGCACCAGGTCGGCCTGGGCTTGGCGGCCCATGAAAATGCCCGCGGCGCGTTTCCCAGAGGCTGCCTGGAATGCGACTATCGGCTGCCGTTCCCCCGGCGGCAGATCGCCTGGAATGTGTTCTTGCTCCCCTATCTCGACGAACTGCCCCTGTCGCGGGAATTCTCCCTGCAGCATACCTACAACAGCCAACGCAATCGTCTGGTGGGCAGTGTGGCCTTACCTGCTTTCCTGTGCCCCAGCACATCCCGGACGCTCCGCCGGGGACCTACCACCGGGGACCGCAATGGAAATGGCCGTTGGGACCCCGGCGACGACCTGGCTTACACCGACTATGGCGGTCTGTTTGGCGTGAGCTTTCCGACGCCCCGTGTCCTGCCCGAGCACCAGGGGGTTCTCATCTACGAGAAAGCCATCCGAGCCCGGGACGTCCGTGACGGGCTGTCGCGGACGGCCATTGTTGGGGAATGCACAGGCAGGGACGAGCGGTTCGCATCGGAATGGGTCAATGGGCAGAATCTGTTCGATCAGACGCACAACCAGGGCATCAATCGGAGTCAGGACAACGAACTGTGGAGCGATCATCCTGGGGGCGTGCAAGTCGTCTTCTGCGACGCGCACGTACGCTTTCTGCCGGAAACGATCGATCAATCGGAGCTGTTGGCCTTGCTGACTCGCCGGGGAGCCGACTGAAGCCGGTCGCGGGTTGGCGATGCTGCCGGCGGTAAGGTAGAACTACGGGTTGGGACAGCACGCGCTCGTTGGCAGGCCTGGATTGCCCAAACGCAGGGAAGGGGTTCATGACCAAGCATATCTTCGTAACCGGAGGCGTCGTGAGTTCCCTGGGAAAGGGGCTCACCAGTGCCTCGATCGGCATGCTGCTGGAACGTCGCGGCCTGCACGTCCGCATGCAAAAGCTCGACCCGTATTTGAATGTCGATCCGGGAACGATGAGTCCCTACCAGCACGGCGAAGTCTATGTGCTGAACGACGGCAGTGAAACCGATCTCGATCTGGGTCACTACGAACGATTCACGAACAGTCTCCTGACTCGGGATTCCAATTACACGACCGGGCAGATCTACCTCAAGGTGATTGAAAACGAACGGCAAGGAGTCTTCCTGGGGAAGACGGTACAGGTCATCCCTCACGTCACGGATGAAATCAAGGCCTGTATTCATCGCGTGGCGGAGATCGAGACCGATCATTCCCCGGTGGACGTTGTGATCACGGAGATTGGGGGAACGGTCGGGGATATCGAGAGCCAGCCGTTTCTCGAGGCCATCCGGCAATTCGGGCAGGATCAGGGGCGCGGCAACTGCCTTTTCATTCACTTGACCCTGGTGCCCTACTTGAAGGCGGCGGCCGAACTGAAAACGAAGCCCACGCAACATTCCGTCGGACTTTTGCGCCAGATTGGTATTCAGCCTGACGTCCTGATCTGTCGCACGGAACGCTCCATCAGCCGCGAAGATCGCGAGAAAATCGCCCTGTTTTGCAATGTGCCTCTCGAAGCCGTGATTGAAGAGAAGGACAAGGATTTTTCCATCTATGAAGTTCCGATCAGTCTGGTGGAAAACCGGCTGGACGAGTTGATTGTGCAGCGCCTGGGTCTGAAGACCAATCGGCTCGAACTGGACGATTGGCGAGACTTGCTGCACAAGCTGCGAAATCCCAAACACGAGGTCAGCATCGCGGTCGTGGGAAAGTATGCGGGGCATCGAGACGCCTACAAGTCCATCTATGAAGCCATCGATCACGCGGGGATCGCTCACCAGGCCCAGATCCGGGTGGCGAGGATCCAGAGCGAGGATATCCAAAGCGAAGGGCCCGAACGGTTGCTGGCAGGGCATGACGGCGTGTTGGTCCCCGGGGGCTTCGGCGAGCGGGGCGTGGATGGAAAGATCGAGGCCATTCGCTGGGCCCGCGAACGGCAGGTACCCTTCCTCGGGATTTGTCTGGGGCTGCAGTGTGCCGTGATCGAGTTTGCTCGCAACGTCGTCGGCTTGTCCGGTGCCAACTCGACTGAGTTCGAGAAGGACTGTCAGCACCCGGTCATTTGTCTGCTGGACGAACAGCGGAAGGTCACCCGGATGGGGGGAACCATGCGGCTGGGCGCCCAGCCCGCCACGCTGTTGCCGGGGAGTCGCGCGGCAGGCGCCTATCGGTCGCAGTCCATTTCCGAACGGCATCGGCACCGGTACGAGTTCAATAACACGTATCGGCAGCAGTTCGCCGCGCACGGGATGATCTGTTCGGGGCTGAGTCCCGACGGTGAGCTGGTCGAAATCATGGAGATCCAGAAACATCCCTGGTTCGTTGCCGTGCAGTTCCATCCTGAATTTCAATCCAAACCGATTTCCCCACACCCGTTGTTCTCCGATTTTGTGGGGGCAGCCCTGGCCAGGCGTCGAACGCGTTCGTCCGAACCGGCACGAGGCAAAACGGGCCATCCAAGGAACAAGGGACATGTCGAGCGGTCAACCTGAAAAACCCCGGATCATTGTGGATGAAGACTGGAAGACGCAGGTCCAGCGCGAACGCGCGGAACTGCAGGGAAGGGCGCCCTCGCCATCTTCCGATGAGATTCCCCAAGGATTTCCGGCCGCTTCGTTCGAGCTGCTCGTGACGTCGCTGGTGACTCAGACGCTGGCAGCCTTGGGGCAGCTGCCCGACCCCACCTCGAAGGCGACGGAAGTGGTGCTGCCGTTCGCCCGGCTGAATATCGATTTCTTGGACATCTTGCAGGAAAAGACCAAGGGCAACCTCGCCGCCGACGAAGCGGCCATGCTCGAAGATGCGCTGCATCAGCTGAGAATGCTCTATGTGGCGGTTCGGGATGGTCAGGTCCCGACGTCGCAGACGTGACGCCGCAGTCCACCTGGTAGATGTCGCCTAGGTCGACAGACGATTGCGATAGCGGGTGCTGGCCCGTTTCAGGATGGCCCGTTCATTGGAAGTCAGGCCGTGGACGCCGACTTCATTGAGTTTCGCCAGGATCGAATCGACCTGCTGATCTTCTGCCGCCTCGAGTCGAGCACGGCGCATCCGCCATTGACGGCGAACCGTAACCAGAAAGCCGCGGAGCAGACTGCGCCGCCGCCGACCCGTCGGTTCATGTTTCTCCAGGCTCGTGTACCCCTGTGAAAAATCGTAGCCGAAGGGATCGTCTTCCGAATCGGGTTCCAGCAGTTGCGATTCTTCGGCCCGAGCACAATAGAAAATGGACATCGAGAGCAGGATCAGCACAAACCAGGTGGGCAAGAGACTGCCCGGATCGGCTTCATGAAAGGCGATCGCCAGCACCAGCATCACGAAGGCAATGCCGCGCGAAACGACGCAGACCCACAGGCTGGCGCGGCGATGGTCCCAGCCGGTCCTCGGATGCTGCAGGATCGTGACCGTCCCGCGACCGGCATCGAAGGGAACGGCCGGAATGATATTGGTCAGGAAGATCCAGCCATTGATGCACACCAGCAACCGCATCGCCGCCAGACCCAGCGTTACGTGGGCACCTTCCGGATCTTCCAGAAAGGATTCCAGCGAAGGAGGTTGTAACAGGGATACCAGTTCCGTGGGCGCATGCCATCGCGAGAAGGCCAGTCCGATCAAGAGCAGTGCCAGGCTGGCCATGGGACCAGCCACGGCCGCCACGAGTTCGCTGGAATGAAATTCCCGCCGGGGTACACGGCGCAGTCCCCCTAAGGGTCCGAGCAGGATCTGGTCGCGATCCCCCGCATGCGTTCCAATCATCAGGATCGCGGCGAGCTCATGCACCAGAACGCTGGCGAACCAAAGGACCATGGCCCACGCGGCGAGGCCGACAAGAGGGGTACTGGTCTCGGCGGATTCGCGCCAGGCCCAATAGGTCAAAAGGATAAGTGCGAGCAGGAAACTGCCGTGAATGCGGACATCGATACCGCCCCAGCGGCCGAGACTGATACTCCAATTAGGTCGGTGGGACGCCATGCAACCACGGTGCCAGTCAAATAAGAACTCACCCCAAGTACCGAAGACCCCCTCGCCCCGAACCTCTCTCACGACGACGGAGGAGAGGGGGCAGAGGGTTTCTGGCGTAGGTCCTATGGATCTTTCCGGGTCCAAGGCACTTGGGCTATCTTGCCAAGCGTTCCTCGGAATCCCTAGTCATCTTAACTTCGCCCGCAGGAACCTTCAACGCAGCAGCTGGTGGAAATTGCCAATCCGAGGTCCCCTATGAACGTCGCGCGGCGGTGCCTACTGACGAGCCGGATTTTTCAGGTAGACCGCCTGACCTATACGGACTCTCGCGGACGGGAACTCACACGGGACATCGTGTCGCACCCAGGCTCGGTAGCGATTGTACCGTTGATCGACAGGGACCGGGTCTGCCTGATCCGCAACTTTCGGCCAGGGGTCATGCAGACCCTGGTGGAATTGCCCGCGGGTACGCGCGAGGAAGGCGAGGCGCCGCAGGACACCGCTCGACGCGAGTTGCAGGAGGAAACAGGCTATTCGGCGGCGCACCTGGAGTATCTCCTGGGGTTCCATGTATCCCCGGGGATCCTGGCCGAGCAAATGAGCCTCTACCTGGCAACGGGGCTCACTCCCGGGCCGCCTCAGCGCGAACCGGGAGAAGAAATCGAGAATCTGGTGGCGACCCGCGCCGAGGTCATGGAGTGGATCCGCGACGGCACGATTTGCGACGCCAAGACGCTCGTGGGCCTTCTGTGGTGGAACGCTCAGTGCGAGGCGGCAGACCGATAGTACTCGACGCACCGCTTCAACCCGCTGGCGAAATCGACCTGCGGTTCGTAGCCGAGCAGGGCGTGTGCCCTGGTGATGTCCGCGAGGCTGTCTCGGACATCCCCCACGCGGGCAGGCTGAAACTGGGGCGTTACCGGAACTCCCAAGAGCTCCTGAAGCATCGTCAACAGTTCCAGCAGACTGGTGGTTCGCCCGTTGGCAATGTTCATGACATGTCCCACGGCCGCTTGGGATTCTGCTGCCAGCAAGTTGGCATGGACCACGTTCGCCACGTAACTGAAATCCCGGGTCTGCTGTCCGTCGCCGAAGACAACCGGCGATTGGCCCGCCAGGATGCGGGTGATAAAGAGCGGAATCACTGCCGAATAGGGGCTGTTGGGGTCTTGCCTCGGACCGAACACGTTGAAATATCGCAATCCCACCGTGGCCAGACCATAGGTCTGGGTAAAGGCCTGGCAGTAGTATTCGCCGGCCAGTTTGGACGCCGCATAGGGTGACAGCGGCTTGGGCAAATCGGTTTCCCGCTTGGAACTGTGTGGCTGATCTCCGTACGCACTGCTGGAGGCGGCATAGACCAGACGGCGGACGCCGCACTTGCGGGCGGCATCCAGCAGCACAAGCGTCCCCGTCGTACAGGCGGCATGGGTGGCAAGCGGATCCTCGACACTGCGCGGAACGGAAGCCAAGGCGGCCTGGTGGAATACACAATCGACTCCCTGCAAGGCCTGGTGCATCGCCTTGGCGTCGGTGATATCCGCTTCGACAAAGTCGATCTGCCCACGAACCGATCGGAGGTTGTCGACGAAACCGGTGAGCAGGTTATCCACCACGCGCACGGAGTCGCCGCGCTTCACGAGCGCTTCCACCAGATGCGATCCGATGAATCCCGCGCCCCCGGTGACAAGCTGTATCTTCTTCATGGAAGCAGGCAATTGGTCACAATGCAGCCGGCCGGCGACCGTTCCTTGGCGGCCAAGGAGTGGACTGCCTGGGCGGCCTGTTCACGAAGCGTCCGTCCCAGGCACGCTACAAAATAGCTTACGTCGCACCTCTCAAGAAAGGGCAGGGCGAGCGGCGAATCGAAGTTCCCCACGTCCACCAGGACGAATTGAAACGCGTCTTTCCAGCCTGGAACCAGGGCCGCCAGGACTTCGGTACGGATGCGTTTGCGATCAATCCGCCCCCCTGCGGGCAGGACGAACACCGACTCCAGGTGGGAGGCCTGCAGGCAGTGCTCCCAAGTCGCCACGCCACCACAGACTTCCGCCAGGCCGGTCTTGCCATCCACCTGCAGCTGTCGGGAGAGTGTCTGACCGGTGACATTCGCATCGACCAGCAGGACCCGAGCGCCGTGGTGGTTTGCCAGAACCTCGGCCAGGGAAGCTGCCACGTCGGTCACATCGGGTTCGTCGCCACAGCCCAGCAGGACAATCGACGCAGCCGGCCGGTGCGCCACATCCTGCTGAACGGTTTCCGCGAGGCGCTGGTATGCTTGGACGAGGCGAGGGCTGTCCCACTGCGACTGAATTCGATGTGCGAAGGCCGATTCGGCGGGGGCCGATCCGGGAGCACTCGCTGCAGCCGGCAGTTCGGTGTTCCACCAGGAATCTGATTCCACGAGCGCCGATATCGCACCGGAAGCTGGCGGCTCGGTCATCGCGTCGATGGGATGGCAGTTCACTCCTTGATCGTTCCCTGGCTGCGGCCAGTCTTCTGGCGGTTCGCTGGCCCGCTCGACGGATGCCTCGATTTCGTGGTGGTCGTCGTACGCCGGCGTCAGGAGGTCCAGGGCCAGGTGCTTGTTCTCTTCGGTGATTTTGGCTGCATAGGCGAGCGCTTCTTCGACTCGCGCTTCCAGGGACGTGGATTCCGATCCTCCGGAATGCGGGGAGGATTCCACGTCCGCGAGCTTGACGGCGCTGGCCGATGCGTCGGCCTCGACGGCGCTGGCCGATGCGTCCCGATCGCTTGAGGCCATGTCGGGAGGTTCCGGCATCGGCTCCGCGTCGTAGGGAGTGAGGTTTTCCGGTTGCCAGGGATCGGTGGTGTGGCCGTCACTGGCGATGGGAGCCAGGTCCTCGGGCTGCCAGGGTTCGGTGGTGTGGCCGCCGCTCGGGCCCGGAGTGAGGTTCTCAGGCTGCCAGAGATCGGTGGTATGTCCACTGCGCGACCACTCGCTGGAAATTTCGTCGGCCTGCCATGGGCAGTCGATGTTGCCATCGGGGTCGATCTGTATCAGCTGTCGAGCGTACGATGGTGAGGCATTCGGCTGAAAAACCTCTTCGGGACATGAGGGCAAGGTCCCTGCGAGCGCCGAACGGAGCAGGTCTTCGACCTCTTCGAGTCGTTCGGTGACCTGTACTTCCGTCTCGGGCGGCGATGGATTCGCATCGTGAGACGCGGCGCAATTGGGCAGTGGCGCTCCATGCTGGATTCGCCGCAGGGCATTGACGAGAGATCCCATGGACCGTCAGTCTCCGGTGATGATGCGTGAGAATAACCGCCGGTAACGCCGCGGCACCGTGGACTCGGCTGGCGACGTGGCGGCCGGTCCCGCAGCGATCGGGGCAGGGGGGATTGCCGAGGCAGGGGATGGCCGAGACGAATTGGCGCTGGTCATCGGTGGATGCACCTCCGGCAGGCCGTGGAATGGGTCGTCGGAACCGTCGTCGACCAGTTCCATCGACGGACCATCGGGGCCCCAGGATTCCACGGCAAGGTGCGATTCGTCCTCTGGTGTTTCGGGCCATTCGTCAAGAGATTCCAATTCGGCTTCGATCTGCGCGAACTGCTGGCTGAACTCGACTTCCGACTGAGGGACATGCCATGCCTGTCGCCAGAAGGCCTCGTGCAGGTCCCAAGCGGCGGGATCGAAGCCTGTAGGCTCGGGAGGCCCTGGGGCTTTTGCGTGTGCCGGATCATCGCGTTGCGGTGGGCGCGCCGCGTGATTCGATTGGATGGCGGACAAGGCTGCAGAAAGTACCTGACCCTCACGCGTTGTGACCTGGGGTTGGCGACGGACGAGTGGCAGGTCGAGGGTTTGGGCCGTTTGCGGGCCATCCCAGATGAGTTCCTCCTGTTCGAAGCGTTCCAGGAAGGGGTTCGCTTCTTGTGGCGACCGAGGCAGCGGTTTCGCCGGCGACGGAGGGGCGTGGGTGGCTCCGGTCACAGGTTCGCTAAGGAGTGAGTCATCCGGCGATTCGGAGGCCGCCCCCTGGCTGGTCCGCTGTTCTGAACGCACGTCCTGAGGTTGCACAACAGCCGCGTCCCGGGCGGGCGCGATCGGACGGGTGTTCCCTTCATGGTTGTCCGATTCCTCATCCGGCAGGTCCCCGAACTCGATCCAGTCCGGCTGCGACGAGCCGCTCGCCCCCGTCTGCCCGCCACGCGGGGTGCCATGCCGAGGGGGCAGCTGCTGCAAATCGGACCAGGCATCGTGAATGGCTTCCGGATCGACCTCCGGCTGATCGGCCACGGTCGCCAGCAGCAGGGCATGCTCGCACAGTTGATTCACGAGTCGGGGAATGCCACCGGTCAATTCGAAGATGGATGCCAGCGCTGGTTCGGTAAAGGGCTGGGGGGCATTCCCCATGGAGCGCGTGACTTCCGACAGGATGAAGGCGCGGGTTTCGGCGCGCGTCCAGGGGGCCAGGAAGCAACGTGCCGAGATTCGCTGCTGGAGCGACGTCAGGCCCGGGCTGGCCAGCAATTCGTCAAGCCCAGTCGAGCCGAGCAGGACCAGTTGCAGGCACCAGTTGCCGTCCCGGGCATGGCTGCAGAGACTCCCCAGGTCCTGCAACAGCTCGCTGGCAACGGCGTCGGCGTCGTCGACGACCAGGATGGCCCCCATTTGCGTGGCATCCCGGGAGGTAATGAAGTCCAAGAGTCCCAGTCGCAGTTCCGCCTCCTGGTTCCCCCGAAACGGCAGTCCGAATCCAAACAGGATCGACTGCAGGAGTTCCAGTCGCGAGCGCAAGTCGAATCCGGACACCAGGGCCAGCGGCGCGGTGGCTCGATAGTGTTCCTGGATCTTGAGGGCGAGCAGGGACTTTCCCAGCCCGGCGCCACCCAAAATGAGTGACGGTCCGGTACCGCAGTCCAAGGCATGGTGTACCGCGCGGCGGGCGGCTTCCATGGCCTCGGCCGGGAAATAGGAACTCGTGCGAGGCGCTGTGGAGAACATCCGCCGTTCCTGCTGTAACCACATGGCATCCATCGATCGAGCACCTCCTGGGGTTACTTGTAGATTCCCACCTGCTCCAGGGCCGAATTGAGCGCGCCCAGAGGATCCGCCATGGTTTGCTCGCCGAAACCGGGCACCGCCAACGTGCAGACGACGAGGAACACGACGATGCCGAGCAGGACACACTCGCTGCCGGTCACGGACCACCGGGCGCAGGACGCCAGGAATTCAAATCGAGGTCGGGACAGGGGTGGCCCATTCAGCGTGGGGAGGCTCCCTTTGATCAGCAGTCCCAGTGCGCTTCGGACGTCTGCCATGCCCCGCAGCATGGGGGACCAACCTGGCGAAACTCCCGGAATGGAGCAAGCGGTGCCCGCCAGCAGCGCGGGGAGCATCAGGCCCCAGAGGTATCGTGCATTCAGGGGGTCGCGGAGCGTGCCGACGATGCGGGCGGGCTGGATGACCGCCATGGATTCGATCGGTTCCACGGGCCGTGCATTCAAGGCATCCAGTTGGGCTCGATAATTCGCTTCCCTGGTGTGTGATTCCTCCAAACTCGTCTGCAGGCTCGCCACGGCGGGATCGAGGCGTGAATCCGCATCCGCCAGCGACGCATGGTCGGAGGCCCCCTCAACGGGTTCCCCAGGAGAGGTGGCCTGGACGTACGGGTTGTCTTCCGGTTCGTCCGCGAGGTAGCGGGGTGTCTCGGGCAGGGCAGCCTTCATGCCTTCCAGGACGCGGCGCGCCTCAATCACGAGTGGATGTGCATCTGTATATGTCTGTTGCAGGCGGGCCAGGTTCAGTTCCGATTCGGCCACCTGCTTGCGCGCCGCTTCCCAGCCAGGGTTGGGGATGTGCACGACCGTCGAAGGACGGCTACCTGGACCGCTCGCGGGTGCAAGCGGGCTGGCGGACAAACCTGGTGAATCACTGGCCGCTTGAGGAGGAACTGCGGGCGGTCCGGATGGCAGACCCGTCGAGGTTCGCCGCGACACTTCCGCGAGTTCTTTTTCAAGGGATTGTGTGCGGTTGGTCCAGAATCGGAGAATGGCTTCCAGGTCTTGCCGGCGAGGATCGATCGGCGAGGCACCGGCGCCTTGTTCGCTTGCCGCCACGAACCGTTCGGACAATCGCTGCAGAAACTCGATGGTCACATCCGGACTTGCACCGCGGACTCGGACGGAGAGGATCCGTGCGGTGTCAGGGGACTCGGGGTCTGGCTGGACGTGGACTTGCAGATTTCGTTCGGGTGCGCCGCTGGCCGAAGGCCCCGCCGTACCACCGATGCGATCGGTCGTGGATGCCGCAGGCAGCGAGAGCCCAGCAAGTAGCGAAGGGGCAAGCAGTTGCGACGAGGGATCCATGGCGAATCGCTTCTGGACCAGTCCTGGGTCGCCCGTCGCGCTGTGGCGAATCAACACCTCCGCCACGTGGGAAGTAATCGGCGGTCGGCGTACCAAGATGCCGACGAGAAACACCGCCAGACTGACCACGCAGAATATGTATGCCCGCCCGCGTGCGACGGGATTCCGCTTCCGCAGGAATCCTGTGCCGCGATGCCCGTCGGATGGTCCGTTCATCGGTTTGCCGCGCACCCCGTTGCTGTCGTCTCGCGCGGGCCGAACCCTGGCGAGACATTCCCCTAGGATCGGTTGATCGACGGTCGTGGAGCCACACCTTTAGGGACTTGAAGTGCTATCTTGGATTCTGTGGACGGCGGCATGACCCAGGGGCCCGAGAAGACTACATAGGCTCTAAGCTTTGCGGGCAATGACAGCACATCGGGAAGAACTCCAGGCCCACAGGTTCGAGGTGCTATGTTCCAAATCAAGATCTGTGGACTGACGCAGGTCGAGGACGCGCGGCAGGCGATCCGCGCGGGCGCCGATGCGATTGGTCTGAATTTCTGGCCTGGCAGTCCCCGCTATGTCTCACGCCAAGTCGCTTGTGACATCGTGAACGCGGTGCAGGGACAGATTACGATCGTGGGTGTTTTTGTCGATGCGCCCCCGGAGGAGGTCAATGCCTGCGTGGCGGAAGTGGGGCTGGACGCGGTGCAATTGCATGGTTCCGAACCTCCATCGTCGATTCCCCAGATCGCGGTGCCGGTGATGAAGGCCTGGCGGCTCGGCGCGCAGTCCGCCGAGTCCATCCGGACATTCCTCGGCGAGGCCGCGCCGGCGGCGATTCTCTTGGATGCGTGGGTCCCGGGCGTACCGGGCGGCACGGGGGTGCCCATTGAACTCACGGCCGCCGCGGCCCTGCGCCGCGACCTGCGCGACTACCCAGTGATCCTGGCAGGTGGCCTGAATCCCGAGAATGTGGCCCGCGCGATCGAGCAGGTTCGGCCCTGGGGAGTCGATTGCGCCAGTGGCGTCGAGGCCACGGGGGGCAGAAAATCGGCCGAGTTGATGGAGCGCTTTATCCAACGGGCCCGCAAGGGATTGACCCAGATCCCTGGCCGCTGAGCTGCCCGGCACGATCGCGGCCGTGCGGTGCTGGAACGATCGATCTTCACCTGGCAACGAAGTCCTGCCTCACCCTCCCGCTTGTACGTGTTTAGCGTGCTGGCATGCCGTGGCAGGTGGCCAGGAATCGAAATGCACCCGACGTGAGTCGGGTGATACGTTCCGCCTTGACCTGGCCTGGAGACCATACGTGATTCCAGCGGCCGAGCCGTACGGGATCCATCCGTGCGCTCATTGGCGAGGCCGCATTCGTCCGATGGCAGCCATCGGGTCGTCCGGGGGGTGTTGATTTCGGCGTCGAGGGGCGCGAACCCATGGTTCGTCGCTCGCTCGGCCGAAGAAGTACCTCTGTGCCGACTTCCAGGTGAGGTGCGGAACGAGCCACCAACTGACATTGGGGGCTTTCGTCCGAATCC
>WPCK01140731.1_pt1 | contig 22552 bp, 20 predicted proteins | sample 5399851 | NCBI WGS metagenome assembly WPCK01 (sample SAMN12869471, study PRJNA574797) | sludge metagenome | isolation source: wastewater treatment of pH11 | place: China:Beijing | collected 2019-05-20 | reverse complement strand
TGCGCAGCGGCGAGGACGGGCCACTGGCCTTCGCCGTGGTGGTGGACGGTCGCGTCGCGGCCACCTCGGTGACCTACGACGACGGCGAAGGCGAGGCCCACCGGGTGGTGGCGCTGGCCCGGCCCGGCGGTTGGGACCCCGACGGCGTCGAGCTCTGGCGGGTCGTCGTCGACTCGGGCGACCCGCGGCTCGTGCCTCTGCCCGGCTGCCGATGAGCGTGGACCCGGGGCGGCCCTGCTGAGGATCAGCCTTCGAGGCGACCGTCGAGGATGTGGGCCACCCGGTCGGCGTAGTGCACCATGCGCTCGTCGTGGGTCACCACGATCGCAGCGATCTCGCGGGCCTTCATCTCGGTGCGGATGAGCTCCATGACCGACTCGCCGAGCTTGGTGTCGAGCGCCGAGGTGGGCTCGTCGAAGAGCACCAGGACGGGGTCGTTCATGAGGGCTCGGCCGATGGCCACCCGCTGGCGCTCTCCGCCGGACAGCTGACCCGGCAGGTTCTTGGCGCGGGCGGTGAGGCCCAGTTCTTCGAGCAGCTGGTCGGCCCGCTGCTTGGCCGCCGCCCCCCGCCGGCGCCCCAACTCGTCCACCACCAGCAGGTTCTCCCGGGCGGTCAGGAACGGCACGAGGTTGACGGCCTGGAACACGAAGCCGACCTTCTCCTGGCGGAACGTCGTGAGCTGCTTGGGCGAGTAGCCGGTGATGTCGTCGCCGCCCACCACCACGTGGCCCTCCGTCGGGGCGAGGATGCCGCCGGCGATGGAGCACAGCGTGGTCTTGCCGGAACCAGACGGGCCCACCAGGGCGAGGATCTCGTCGTGGGCGACGTCGAGGTCGGCGTGGTCGAGGGCGACCACCGCGTTGTCGCCGGTGCCGTACACCTTGCGGACCCGCTCGAGGTGCAGAGCAAGGTCGGTCTGCGGCTCGACGGTGGTCGGACTGGTCATGACGCACTCCCGATGGCGGCGGCAGGATCGATGCGGAGCACTCGGCGCAGGGAGAACGCACACCCGATGACCGAGGCGAGGAGCAGGAACGCGACGCTGCTGATCACCCGGGCGGGCGTCAGTGCGAAGGGGATGGACCCGGCGGGCACGGCCAGGTCGAGCGCCACCGCGAGGGCGGCCCCGACCGTGGAGGCCACCAACGTGACCAGCACGGCTTGGACGATCACGCCCGCGAAGAGGGTGCGCGAGCGGGCACCGATGGCCTTGAGCACGCCGTAGAGCCCCGTGCGCTCGACGGTGAGCAGCGCGAAGAACAGCGCAACGACGACGACCGCCACGAGGACGGTGACGCCGATGATCTGGTTGAACACCGAGCTCTGCTGCTCGACCCCGGGCAGGGCGTTGACGGCCTCGTCGATGGTGAGGGTGCTGGTGGCTCCGTCGGTGGCCGCGTCGATGGCGTCGGCGAGCGCGCTGGGCGAGAGGCCGTCGGACCGCACGACGAGGGACTGGAACACGCCGGGGCCCACGGTGGCGTCCGGGCGGTTGGCGTTCTGGACGTCCCGCCACGTCTCGGGCGCCACCCAGAGCGAGCCCTGGCCCGAGAAGTTGGTGTCGCTCACGAAGCCGATCACCTGGACGGGGGTGCGGGCGGGGCCCACCAGCACCTCGGTGCCGACGTCGATGCCGTCGGCCTTCAGCACCTCATCGGCGTACGCCTGCCCCGGGGGCGGCGGGTCGCCCACGCCCTGCGGGGGCAACTGGTAGCCGAACACGGCGAGGTCGGCGAGGTCGCGAGGGCCGTTGCCGGGGACCCGGCCGCCGAGGAGGGCGACGCCGAGGCCACCGACCTCGCCCACGCCGGGTACTGCTTCCACCTGTGCCCGCTGCTCGGGGGTGATGCGGCTGCGGAAGAACGAGTCCCGGGCGGTCGAGGAGTAGACGACCAGGTCGGCGTCCTGGGCGCGCACGGCGCCGGTGGCGTCGCGCAGCAGCCCGTCGAGGAGGCCGCCGAGGAACATGAGCAGCACCGCGATCAGGGTCAGGATGACCGTTGCGGTGGCGAACCGGCTGGGGCGCCGGCGCAGCTCGCGGATGGCGATCCTCACACCTGCACCCCTGCGCCGGTGGTCGCCTCGACCGGGTCGATGTGCAGCACCCGACGGGCCGAGAACAACGAGCTGAGCACGCCGAGGACGAGGAGCAGGCCGCTCCAGACCAGCACCGCGGTCGTCTCGAACCGCAGGGGGATGGCGCCGACGCGTTGCACCGACAGCGGGGCGTAGAGGGCCACGCCGATGGCGATGCCGGCCACCATCACGATGATCACCTGCACGAGCAGGGACCACACCAGGCGCCGTGACGGCGCGCCCACGGCGTGCAGCAGCGTGAGCGCATTCGCCTTCTGGAAGGTGATGATCAGGAAGAACAGGCCGGTCACGAGCGGGACCACGAGGGCATAGAGAAGGAAGATCACCTGGAACGACTGGCGCACCTGGGCCACCCCGGGCGTCTCGTCGGCCGCAACGTCGCGGGGGAGCGCGTCAGCGTCCGGGTCGGCGTCGTTGACGGCCGCGGACAGCTGGGCGGCGGAGGTGCCGGCGGCCGGATCGAGGGCGATGGCGTTGGGGAGCGGGTCGCGAGCGTCCGGGTTCACCGAGCGCACGGCGGCGACGTAGGTGTCGTAGGTCGTGAACAGCGTGGGGGTGGCCTGGAGGTTGATGTCCTCGGCTTGGCCCACCACCGTCAGCTCGAGGCCGCCGGGCTCGAGGGCCACGGTGTCACCGATGGCGAGGCCGAGGTCAGCGTCGGCCGCGTTGGCGACCGCCTCGCCCTCCGCTTCGGGGAGGCGGCCAGCGATGAGGGTGGAGGGCGAACCCAGCCCCTCGGCCTCGTACCCGACGAGCGCGACGTCGGCGAGCTCGCCGTCGACCTCTGCGGTGAAGGTGCCCTGCCCGATGCGACCGGAGCGGGCGATGCCGTCGACCGAGTTGACCGCCGCCTCGAGCGGAGGCGTGATCACGCTCCCCTGGAGGTTGCGCCGCCCGTCGACGCTGTAGACGAGGACCGGAGCGGACTGGTTGCGGATGGCGCCCACGAAGGCGGTCAACAGCCCGTTCTGCAGTGTCTGCTGGAACAGGATGAGGAACACGAGGAGCCCCACCGCGGCCATGACCAGCCCGAAGCGGACCTTGGTGCGGCGCATCTCTCGTAGGGCCAGGAACACAGCGGCCCGAGTGTGGCATGGCCGCGGTCGGCGTCCACCACCCAGGTCGGCGGCATCGGCGCGGTCCGCCCTGCCCCCGCAGGAGGTGGGACGGGGACGGCGGGGCACCCCGGTGGGGACGCACGGTCCGGGTGGCCACGGTCCGCCACCAGGCGATTACCCTCGGCTCGGTGGACGTGTGGCACGACGACGAGCCCTTCCCGCGGCCCGTGGCGGGCTCGGCGGTGACCATCGGCGCGTACGACGGCGTCCACCGCGGCCACCAGATGGTGATCGGCGAGGTGCGCCGGGTGGCGCGCGAGCAGGGCCTGCGCTCCGTCGTGGTGACCTTCGACCGTCACCCCGCCAGCGTCGTGCGCCCCGAGTCGGCGCCCAAGCAGCTGACCGACCCGGACCAAGAGCTCGAGCTGCTGGCCAAGACGGGGGTCGACGCCACCCTCGTCATCCACTTCGACGAGGCCCGCTCGAAGGAGCCCGCCGAGGAGTTCGTCCACGAGATCCTCGTGGGCGCCCTGAACGCGAAGACCATCGTGGTCGGCGAGGACTTCCACTTCGGCCACCAGCGGCAGGGAAACAACGCGCTCCTGGCGACGATGGGCGCCGAGCTGGGCTTCACCGTCGACGGCATCGACCTGCTCCAGGCGGGACCGGAGGGTGCGGTGTCGTCCACTGCGATCCGCGCCGCCCTCGTCGCCGGCGATCTCACCGCGGCCCACGCCATGCTCGGCCGGCCCCACGAGGTGCGCGGCGTGGTCGGCCACGGCGACGAGAGGGCCCGGGTGCTCGGCTTCCGCACCGCCAACGTGGCCATCGCCGACGACGTGCTGCTCCCCAAGGACGGCGTCTACGCCGGCTGGTACGAGCGGCCCGACGGCAGCGTCCACGCCACCGCCATCTCGCTCGGCCGGCGGCCCACCTTCTACGAGTTCGCGGATCACTCCCTGCTCGAAGCCCACCTGCTCGACTTCGAGGGCGACCTCTACGGCGAACACGCCAAGGTGCGCTTCGTCGAGCGCCTCCGCGACGAGCTCAAGTTCGACAGCGTCGACGACCTGGTCGAGCAGATGGGACGGGACGTGGCCAGGGCGAGGGACGTGCTGGGTGCCTGACCGCGCCCGGGCCGACCTCGCCCACGAGGCGGTCGTCGACGACGCGGGCGTGCGTTGGGCCGGCGAGGTCGAACCGCTCACCGGCCCGGTCACCCAGCCGCTGCGGGAGTCGATCGAGCCGGCCCGCATCGGCTCGGCCGCCCGCCTCGCCCGCCATCGCATCCGGCTGTCCGACGGCCACGAGGTCGGCCTCGCGGTCTGTGGTCGTGGCATCCCCCTCGTCGTCGTGCACGGCTTCTCAGCCGAGGGGTTCCTCTACGCCCAGACCCTGTCCCGGCTCGTGTCGATGGGCTACAAGGTCATCGCCATCGACACCGCCGGCCACGGGGGCACCCAGGGCCTCCCCCGGGGCGGTGGGGACCTCCACGGCTACAGCGAGCTGCTGGGCCGGGCCATCCGTGAGCTCGGCATCCGCAAGGCGGTGCTGGCGGGGCACTCGATGGGCGGGCGCCTCGTGGTCGAGCTAGCGGCCGACCAGCCCGACCTGGCCATCGCCGTCATCCTGCTCGACGCCATCGTGGGCGACACGTGGGACCGCATGGTCAACGTCTTTCGGGTCATGCCGCCGCTGCTCGGCTTCGTCGGCGCCGCGCTCGCGGTGGACAGCCTCTCGACCGTGCCGCTGTTCAAGGACCGGGGCCAGGCCACGAAGCTGCTGCGCCTGGCCATCCCGGTCGGCGCCGGCATCGCCAGCCACCCGTGGCAGCTGCTGGGCCCGTCGGTGTCGATCCTGCGTTCCCGGGGGAGCGGCCACCTGCTCGACGCCCTCGCCGAGTCGCACGTGCCGGTGATCGCCATCCACGGCGACAAGGACGTCGCCGTGCCCATCGCCACCGCCAAGGAAGCGGCGAAGCGGGCGCGTGGCCACTTCGTCGTCGTGCGCGACGCCAGCCACTCCTGGCTGCTCAAGGACCCCGAGACCCTGCCGGCCATCATGTACGAGCTGCTGGGCAACGGCCTCGGCTCGGCCCAGCGTCGGGCCCTGCGCGAGTGCGGCGTGGCCCCGGGTGCCGCCGACGAGGAGGCGGTCGAGGCGGCGCTCTACGAGCCCGACGCCCTCGTGCTGGCCCTCACCCCCGAGCCCGTCGCGCCCACCCCCGCCGACCGCAAGAAGGTCCACCCCCGCCGCCCCCGCTACCAGTGGAAGGTCCACCCACCCCTCCGCTGACGGCGCCGGGCCGACGCCGATCGTCGGGCTCTGGGACCAGCGTGATGTCCTCGTGCACATCAGCGTGGTCCCAGAGTCGACGCCTTTGCGCTCTGGGACCAGCGTGATGTTCTCGTGCACATCAGCGTGGTCCCGGAGCGCTGGCGCTGGCGCTGGCAAGGGCAAGGGCAAGGGCAGTCAGGGTCGGGCGCCGAGGCGGGGGTCGGGCCACGGACACGAGGGCGAGTGGATGACGGCTCGGATGCCTGCTGCCGCAAGCCGGCGAGCCTCGTGGATGGTGTCGATGACCGCCTGTGGTCGGTACCAGATGTCGTCCTCCCAGATCACGGCGACGGTGAAGCCGGCGTTCGTGAGGGCCTGGTAGCGCCGCTCGTCAGACGCTTGATCGGTGGGCAGCGTGTGAAAGGTGGTGCTGTTGATCTCCACGGCGAGCGGCAGACGCTCGTCGCGCTGGTCGAAGCGACCGATCGGCTCGTGCCCGCCGAGGTGGACCTGACGGGCGAACGGCCGTATGTCGCCATCCTCGAGGATCTTCTCGAAACGGAATTCGAGGCGGCTCTCTGTCGGACTCGATCCCGGCGGGCGCGTGCGAGCGAGTTCGCGCATGATGCGGGTGCCCGCTCGTCCGCAGCGTTGGAGGTCGTCGAGCATCTCGTGCAGCGCGGCCCAGGTGAGCAGGCCGCGCCGGTTGGCGTCGTCGAGGAGGTGCCCGATCTTGTCGAGCCCAGCCTCGAAGCGCCGCTCCGAGCTGTAGTCCGCCGCCACCGTCCAGATCGCCCGCAGCGCTGTCTCGGTCGCCACGCCCCGGATGACCGTGACATCTTGGGCTCGGAGTGCTCGCAGCCGATGGACATGCGCCAGGTGGGCACCTCGTCCTGACGCGCCGCGGGGGCGGGCCACCAGGAGCCGACCGAGGTTGTACGGGCCGATGTCGACCCAGGCGAGCGCGCATCGTCCGTGGAGCACTGCGCCGGGACTGGCGTCGAGGACTCCGGCCAGCACGCGCTGTGCGTCTGAGCGCGCGGAGGCCGCAGAGCGCAGCACCCGGTCGCTCAGTGGCTCCCACCGACGGCTGCGGCGGGCCCGCCACCACTGGTCGGCGGTGCAACCGAGGTCGGTCAGCTGGAAGAAGCCGACCAGTCCCTCCTGTCGTTGCGCGAGGTCGGCGAACGCTCGCTCCCATTCCGGCGGCATCAGCCGAGCCAATCAGAGCTTTCATGTATTTTCAATTATTTTCTATTCATCCGACATGTACCGCTCCCGAAGCGGGGCGCCCTTCTGGGACCACCAGGTTGTCGTGGGCGACATCACGCTGGTCCCAGAGCGGAAGCTCTTCAGGTCTGGGACCAGCGTGATGTGGTGGTGCACATCACCGTGGTCCCAGAGTTCGGAGGGGGTGCCGGGGCGGCAGGGGTCGGGCGGGAATGGGGTGGGTTGTGGACAACCCTGGTACGGTGTGGGGGTTGCACCGAGCGCCTCTGCGCGCCGTGCCTGCTTCCGGTTACGCACTTGCGGACCACGAGGCCGGGTAGCACACCCACCCACTGAAGAAAGCACAACGACACTTCCATGCCTGACAGCACGGGGCTTCCTCCGAAGTCCGACACCATCGCCGAGAACCGCCTGCACGACTCCGACACCGGTTCTCCCGAGGTCCAGGTGGCGCTGCTCACCGAGCGCATCAACCACCTCACCGAGCACCTCAAGACCCACAAGAAGGACCACCACAGCCGCCGCGGCCTGCTCATGTTGGTCGGCCGGCGCCGCCGGTTGCTCGACTACGTGAAGCGCAACGACGTCGAGCGCTACCGCGCCCTCATCGCGAAGCTGGGCCTGCGCCGCTGACGCGGCCGGCCCTCCGCGACCAGATCTGACATCCCGCGGGCTCCGCCCCGCACGCAACTGCACAAACACAACCCACGCGGCGAGCTGGTCAGCTGCCAGTGGCCGATCGCCCGATCTCGATCATCGGGCGGTCGACCACTGGGAACTGGCCCCGCCGCCAGACCGGGGCCAACCGTGGCCCCGAGAGGAGGACATCCCATGGCGGATGCCACCAACGTCTCCGGTGCGATCACCGGTTCCGAGAACACCCTGTCGTTCGAGACGGGCAAGCTGGCCGGACTGGCCGACGGCGCCGTCGTCGCCCAGATCGGCGACACCGTGGTGCTGGTGACGGCCACCGCGGCCAAGGGCGTGCGGGAGGGCATCGACTTCTTCCCCCTCACCGTCGACATCGAAGAGCGCATGTACGCCGCGGGCAAGATCCCCGGCTCGTTCTTCCGTCGTGAGGGCAAGGCCTCCGACCAGGCCATCCTCACCTGCCGCCTGATCGACCGGCCGCTGCGCCCGTCGTTCCCCGACGGCTTCCGCAACGAGATCCACATCGTCGGCACCATCCTGGGCGCCGACAAGGTCAACCCCCATGACGTGCTGGCCATCAACGCCGCCTCGGCCGCCCTGTCCCTTTCGGGCATCCCCTTCGAGGGCCCCATCGGCGCCGTCCGGGTCGCGTTCGACGCCAGCGGCACCTGGATCCCGCACCCCACCTACCAGGACGGTGACTCCAGCTCGTTCGAGATGGTCGTGGCCGGCCGCATCGGTGACGACGGCGACGTCGCCATCATGATGGTCGAGGCCGGTGGCACCGAAGCCGCCTGGGAGCTCTACCAGGACGGTGCCCCCAAGGTCACCGAGACCGTGATCGCCGAGGGCCTCGAGGCCTCGAAGACCTGGATCCGCGAGTCGATCGACCTGCAGAACGAGCTGGTCGAGAAGGTCGGCGGCAAGAAGCCGTCGATCACCTTCACCGCCCAGGTCGACTACACCGACGACATCTACGCCGCGGTTGCCGCCGCCGGCACCGACCGCCTGGCCGCTTCGCAGGCCATCGCCGACAAGGCCGACCGTGACGCCGCCGCCGACGCCGCCCGCGACGAGATCGTGGCCGAGCTCAGCGAGCAGTTCGCCGAGGTCGACAACGCCACCAAGCAGATCAAGGCCGCCGTCCGGTCGCTCACCAAGGCCATCGTGCGCAAGCGCATCGTGGAAGAGGGCGTGCGCATCGACGGTCGCGGCGTCACCGACATCCGGCCCCTGTCGGCCGAGGTCGGCGTGCTCGCCGCGGTCCACGGCTCCGGCCTCTTCCAGCGTGGCGAGACCCAGGTGCTGAACGTGGCCACCCTGGGCATGCCCCGGATGGAACAGATGCTCGACACCATCGGCATCGACGACCGCAAGCGCTACATGCACCACTACAACTTCCCGCCCTTCTCCACGGGTGAGACCGGGTTCATGCGTGGCCCCAAGCGCCGCGAGATCGGCCACGGCCTTCTCGCCGAGCGGGCCCTCGTCCCGGTGATCCCCACCAAGGAAGAGTTCCCCTACACGCTTCGCACCGTGTCCGACGTGCTGTCGTCCAACGGCTCGACGTCGATGGCGTCGGTCTGTGGCTCGACCCTGTCGCTGATGGACGCCGGTGTGCCGATCAAGGCCCCCGTGGCCGGCATCGCCATGGGCCTCGTCTACGCCGAGGGCAAGTACACCGCCCTCACCGACATCCTCGGTGCGGAGGACGCCTTCGGTGACATGGACTTCAAGGTCGCCGGCACCTCCGAGTTCGTCACCGCTCTGCAGTTGGACACCAAGATCTCGGGCCTGCCGTCCGAGGTCCTGGCGAAGGCGCTCGACCAGGCCAAGGACGCCCGTCTCAAGATCCTCGAGGTCATGACCACGGCCATCCCCGCTCCTCGTGACGAGGTCGGCCCGACCGCCCCGAAGATCACCAGCTTCGAGATCCCGATCGACAAGATCGGCGAGGTCATCGGCCCCAAGGGCAAGGTCATCAACGCCATCCAGCAGGAGACCGGCGCCGACATCAGCGTCGACGACGACGGCACCGTCGGCACGGTGAGCATCGGCTCGAACGACAGCGGCGTGGTGGCCGAGGCCGAGCGCCAGATCCGGCTCATCCTGAACCCGCCCACCGCCGAGGTGGGCCAGGTGTACCAGGGCAAGGTGGTCAACATCACCAAGTTCGGCGCGTTCGTCAACATCCTCCCCGGCCGTGACGGCCTGGTCCACATCTCCAAGCTCGGCGGCGGCAAGCGCATCGACCGGGTCGAGGACGTGGTCGACCTGGGCGACGAGATCGAGGTGCGGGTCGACGACGTCGACCCGAACGGCAAGGTCTCGCTGAGCCCCGCCGACGCCCCTCCCTCGTCGGGTGGCGGTGGTGGTGGTGACCGCGGCGGACGCGACCGTGACGACCGCGGTGGCGCACGAAGCAGTGACCGCCCCCGTGGCCGTGACCGCGAGGACCGCCCGGCGCGTGACCGCGACAGCGCCCCGGCCGAGTCGGCCTCGTCCGACACCGGTGGCGGCGCCGTGGCCGTCTCCTTCGAGGACGCCTTCGAAGAGGAGCTCCGCGAGGAGTTCGGTGACCTCGGCCCGACCGAGGCCCCCCGCGCCGGTGATGGCGGCGGGCGTGGCCGTGGCGGCGACCGTGGTCGTCGCGGCGGTCGTCGCTGACCACCCCCTCGTCTTCGCACGACGTGCCTGGCAACGGGCATGCGGGCGGCGCGTCGGCCTCGGTCGACGACGCCGTCCGCACCACCACGCTCGACAACGGCATCCGCGTGGTCACCGAGCAGATGGACTCCGTCCGCTCGGTGTCCACCGGTGTCTGGGTCGGCGTGGGGGCCCGTGACGAGTCAGAGGCCCTGAGCGGGGCCTCGCACTTCCTCGAGCACCTGCTCTTCAAGGGCACCGCGGGACGCACTGCACAGGACATCGCCGAGTCGGTCGACGCGGTGGGCGGCGAGATGAACGCCTTCACCACGAAGGAGTACACCGCCTACTACACCCGCCTGCCCGCCACGTCGGTGGGCTTCGGGCTCGAGCTGCTGGCCGACGTCATCTCGGCGCCGGCCTTCCGGCCCGACGAGGTGGACGCCGAGCGCCAGGTCATCCTCGAGGAGATCCTCATGAACGAGGACACCCCTGACGACCGGGTGCACACCCTCGTGTTCGAGGCGCGCTACCCCGATCACCCGCTCGGTCGCGAGGTGCTCGGCAGCCCCGACACCATCGAGGCCATGACCCGCGACGAGATCGCCGGGTTCCACGGCCACCACTACCGCCCCGAGAACCTGGTGGTGGCGGCCGCCGGGCTGCTCGACCACGACGAGGTGGTGGCCCACGTCGCCGCGGGCTTCGGCGCCCTTCCCGCGGGCTCCCGCCCCGAGCGCACCGCGCCCTCCTCGCCGCCGCTGAGCGAGGTCGTGGTCCGTCGCCCGACGGAGCAGGTGCACCTGGCCATGGCCTGGCCGGGCCTGCGCCACGAGGACCCCGATCGCTACGCCTTGTCGGTGGCCAACCACATCCTCGGCGGCGGCACGGCCAGCCGGCTCTTCCAGGAGGTCCGCGAGAAGCGCGGGCTCGCCTACGCCGTGTACTCCTCGCCCTCGTCCTACGTGGACACCGGTGTCGTCCTCGCCTACCTGGGCACCGCGCCGTCACGCATGGTCGAGGCGGTCACCGTCGTGGACGACGTCATCGCCGGCCTCGTGGCCGACGGCATCACCGACAAGGAGCTGGACGTGGCCCGGGGCTACCTGGAGGGCTCGCTCGTGCTGGGCCTCGAGGACAGCAGCAGCCGCATGGGCCGCATCGGCAGCAACGTGTGCATCCGCGGCAAGGTCACCCTCATCGAGGAGCACGTCGAGCGCATCCGCGCCGTCACCCACGACGACGTGGGTGGGGTGCTCCAGCGGGTGTTCGGCGGCGAGCGCACCCTCGCCGCGGTCGGCCCTGTCGACGCCGACGACCTGCCCCACTGACGGCCCCGGTAGCGTCGGTCCCATGACGATCCGGGTGGGGGTGTTCGGCGCTGGCGGGCGCATGGGGGCGACGGTGTGCGGGGCAGTCGCCGCCGACGACGAGCTCGAGCTCGTGGCCGCCGTCGACCCCCACCACGCCGGCGAGGCGATCGAGGGCGTCACCATCGCCGACGGTCCCGAGGTCCTGGCCGAGGCCGGCGCCGAGGTCGTGGTGGACTTCACCGTGCTCGACGCCGCCCGTCAGAACCTGCACTGGCTGGCCGAGCACGGGATGCACGCCGTGGTCGGCACCACCGGGTTCAGCGACGCCGACCTCGACGGGCTCCGGGCGGCCTTCACCACCAGCAACTGCTTCCTCGCCCCCAACTTCGCCATCGGTGCCGTCCTCATGATGCGCTTCGCCGAGCTGGCGGCCCCGTGCTTCGAGACGGCCGAGATCATCGAGCTGCACCACGACGCCAAGATCGACGCCCCGTCGGGCACGGCGATGCGCACGGCCGAGCGCATGGCTGCGGCCTCGGGGGACTGGGGTGACGACCCGACCACGAAGACCGTGGTGGAGGGCGCCCGGGGCGGGGTCGCGGTCGGGGGCATCCACGTCCACTCGGTGCGCCTGCGGGGGATGGTGGCGCACCAGGAGGTGCTTCTGGGCACGACGGGGGAGACCCTGACCATCCGCCACGACAGCTACGACCGGTCGTCCTTCATGCCGGGTGTGGTCCTGGCCGTCAAGCGAGTTGGCGCCCTCCCCGGGCTCACCATCGGCCTGGAGGTCCTGCTCGACCTGTAGGCATCCGATGCTGCCGGGAGCCCGGTGTCCCGTGCCCGGCGCCGGAGCCCGGTGCCGGCACGGGTCAGGTGCGCCGGTGCACTCTGGTGGCGCCGGCCTGGTCGCGGGCGAGTACGACGATCTGGTCGATGTTGACGTGGCTGGGTCGGGTGGCGACCCACGCCACGCAGTCGGCGATGTCTGCCGCAGTCAAGGGGGTCATGGCGTCGTACACCGCGTCGGCCTTGGCCCGATCGCCGCCGAAGCGAACGAGGCTGAACTCGGTCTCCACCATGCCGGGGTCGATCTCGGTCACCCGCACCGGCTCGCCCAAGAGCTCCTGGCGGAGCACGCTCATCACCGCCCGCACGGCGAACTTCGCGGCGTTGTAGCCGCCGCCGCCCGGGTACGGCTCGTGGGCGGCGATGGAGCCGATGGTGACGACGTGGCCGTCGCCGCTGGCCACCAGCTTGGGCAGCAGGGCCTTGGTCATGCGCAGCACGCCGAGCACGTTCGAGTCGTACATGGCCTGCCAATCGGCTTCGTCAGCCTCGGCGACGGGGTCACGTCCCAGGGCGCCGCCGGCGTTGTTGACGAGCAGGGAGCAGTCGGGGATCTGTGCGCAGAACGCCTCGACCGAGGCGGGATCGGTGACATCGAGGGTCAGGGCAAGAGCGCCGAGCGGCTCTGCCACAGCGCGGAGCCGATCGAGGCGGCGGGCGCCGACGACGACGTCGAACCCCTCCGCCGCCAGCCGAGTTGCCGTGGCTGCACCGATGCCCGAGCTCGCTCCGGTGATGACCGCGACCGGGCTCATGGGCGGGGGTCCTCCTCGGGGAGATCGTCCGTCGTGTCGCTCTGGTCGGCGGCCTGTGCGGCCGCCGCTTCCGCCGCCTCCCATGCCTGCACCTCGAGCTCCACCTCGTGCTCGTGCTCGATCTCCTCCTCTGCTTCCTCCAGCTCCTCCTCGAGGCGGATGAGGGCCTCGAGCTCGCTCTCTCCCTCGCCGCGACTCTCGCTCCACATGAGGAAGGCGGTGATGGTGACGGTGACCGCCGTGAGGGGCAGGCGGTACTCCCTGATGAAGTCGACCAGAGCGTCGAGGGGTGCCGAGAAGACGTCGCCCACCCAACGGATGAGGATCAGGCGACCGAGGGTGCCGGTGATGTTGAGGGCCAGGAAGACCGCCGGTGACATGCCTGATGCCCCGGCGAACAAGCAGATGGGGTTGTTCGGGGCGAGCAGCACGAGGGGGTACGAGGCCTTCTCGAAGAACCGCTCGACGGATCGAAGGATGCCGCCGAACGTGCGCGAGCGCTTCTCCGCCCAGCGGACCGCGGCGTCACCGTAGAAGTAGCCGATGAGATAGAAGAGCGGATCGGCCAGCAGGAGCCGGACCGTGCCCACGAGGTAGTAGGACAACGCGTCCAGCTCGTTGGTGACGAGCACCAGATTGCGGTTGCGGGCGTTGAGGGCGATGAGCCAGAGCGGATGCTTGTCCACCAGGGTGGGCGCGAGGGCGTCGCCGACGTAGGACGCGATGACGAGAACGACGAGGGGCCCGACGAGGAGCCAGAACGTCAGCCGGCTCGGCTTGGATCGGGCGGGGGCGTCCACCGTCAGATCATCGCACCCGGCGGCGTCCCGTCGGGGGTCCTACGCTGCGAGGCGCCGTCACGTCACCCGCGCCGTGCCGAGGAGGAGGACCGATCGTGCAAGGCCTCATGCAGGACACCCCGCTCACGTTGCCCCACTTCTTCCATCGCGCTGAGCGCTTGTTCCCCGACAAGGAGATCGTCACGGCCACCGCGGTCGGCCGTGAGCGCCGCACCTACGGTGAATGGGCAGAGCGCACCCGCCGCCTGGGCGGCGTGTTCGACGACCTCGGCCTGTCGGAGGACGCCCGTGTAGGCACCTTCGGCTGGAACACGGCCCGCCACCTCGAGCTGTACTTCGCGGCCCCCTGCACCGGCCGCGTCCTGCACACCTTGAACATCCGCCTGTTCCCCGAGCAGCTCACCTACATCGTCAACCACGCCGAGGACGAGGTGATCTTCGTCGACCGCTCGCTGGTGGCGCTGCTGTGGCCGTTGGTCGACACCTTCGAAACGGTGCGCCACATCGTCGTGATGGACGACGGCAAGGGCGACGTGCCGAGCCCCGACGGCGGCCGCGTGGTCCACGACTACGAGGACCTCCTCGGCGCCGCCTCGCCGGTGTCGTTCGACGTGCGGGACGAGAACCGCGCCGCCTCGATGTGCTACACGAGCGGGACCACGGGCAACCCCAAGGGCGTCGTCTACTCCCACCGCTCGACCTGGCTGCACACCGTCGGGGTCATGACCGCCGACAGCCTCGGGGTGAGCGAGCGCGACGTGATCCTGCCCGTCGTGCCCATGTTCCACGCGAACGCCTGGGGCCTCGCCCACGCCTCCGTGGCCGCCGGCGCCGGCCTCGTGATGCCCGGGCCCGACCTCTCGCCCCCGGCCATCGCCGACCTCATCGAGAGCGAGAAGGTCACCGTGGCGGCCGGCGTGCCCACCATCTGGATGGGCGTCCTGCCCGAGCTCGAGGGGCGCGACCTGTCGGCGTTGCGGGCCATCCCCTGCGGCGGCTCCGCCGTGCCCCGCTCGCTCTCCGAGGGCTACCGCGAGGCCACGGGGCTGCCCATCCTCCAGGCCTGGGGCATGACCGAGACCAGCCCGGTGGCGTCCATCGGCAAGATCAAGAGCACCCTGGCCGACCAGGACGAGGACACGCTGGCCGACCTGCGGTCCACCCAAGGCCTCGTCTCCATCGGCGTCGACTTCCGCATCGTCACCCAGGAGACGACCGACGAAGTGCCGTGGGACGGCGAGACCCGAGGCGAGCTCCAGGTCTCGGGTCCGTGGATCGCCGCCACCTACTACAACGACGACCGGGCGGGGGAGTCCTTCACCGAGGACGGCTGGCTGCGCACCGGCGACGTCGCCACGGTCACCGCCGACGGCTACATCCGCCTCGTGGACCGCACCAAGGACGTCGTGAAGTCCGGCGGCGAGTGGATCAGCTCGGTCGAGCTCGAGAACGAGATCATGGGCCACCACAAGGTGGCCGAGGCCGCCGTCATCGGCGTGATCCACCCCAAGTGGGGCGAGCGCCCGCTGGCCTGCGTGGTGGTGAAGCCGGGGGAGACCCTCACCAAGGAGGAGGTGCTCGGCTACCTCGACGGCCGCATCGCCAAGTGGTGGACGCCCGACGACGTCGTGTTCATCGACGAGGTGCCCAAGACGTCGGTGGGCAAGTTCTCCAAGAAGGACCTGCGCACGCGCTTCGAGGACCACGTCCTGCCCACCGTCTGAGCCGGCGCGGGGGAGTGCGGGCGCCGGGGTCCTAGCCTTCCGGGCGTGTACCGGTTCCTGCTGAAGCCCCGGTGGATCCTGTCGCACGTCCTCGTGCTGGCCCTGATCATCGTGCTCGTGAACCTGGGGCTCTGGCAGCTGCACCGCCTCGACCAGAAGCGGGACTTCAACGCCCTGGTCGAATCGCGGGCCGAACGGTCGGCGGAGCCGGTGGCCGACGTGCTGCCCGCCTCGGCCGGGTTCGCCGACGCCGATGCCGTCGTCTATCGCACGGTCACCGCCGAGGGCACCTACGTGGCCGACGAAGAGGTCATCGTCCGGTCGCGGAGCTACCAGGGTGAGTCCGGGGCCTGGCTGCTCACGCCGCTGCGCCTCGACGACGGCAGCGCGGTGCTCGTGAACCGCGGGTGGGTGCCCATCCAGGCGGGCCTCGAGCGCCAGCCCGAGTGGGCGCCGCCCACCGGAACGGTGCGGGTCGAGGGGCTGCTGGTCGCCACCCAGGTCCGGGGGCGGTTCGGGGCCGTCGACCCCGAAGGGGAGCGCCTCGAGACCGTGGCCCGCGCCGACGTGGCCCGCCTCCAGGAGCAGGTCGACGAGGACCTCATCCCCGCGGTGCTCCAGCTCGACACCCAGGATCCGGCCCAGCCGGGCGACTTCCCCGTGGCCATCGGCGCGCCCGAGCTGTCCGAGGGCCCCCACCTCAACTACGCCGGCCAGTGGTTCATCTTCGCCACCATCGCCGCGGTGGGCTACCCGTTGATGCTGCGCCGCATCGCCCAGAGCCGTGCGAAGGAGGCCGCCGCGGCCGAGCGGGCCGCCGCCGGCTCGGACGACGAGACCCCGCCGCCGTCCTCGAACGGTTCCTCCAGCGGGGTCGCCGAGCCCGTCGACACCCCGGCGTGAGCGCCGAGCGGGCGGAGGTCCGGGACCGGATCCTCGCCGCCACCATCGAGGTGGTGGCGGGCACCGGGCTGGCCGGCCTGCGCATGGAGGAGGTGGCCCGGGCGGCGGGCGTGGGACGGGCGACGCTCTACCGGTACTTCCCGGGCGGCAAGGAGCAGCTCGTCAACGAGGCCATCACGTGGGAGGTCGGTCGCTTCTTCCGCGACCTGGCCCTCGAGGTGGCCGACACCCCCGACCTGCGCGGTCGCCTCGAGCGGGGCCTGATGTTCGCCCACCGCTCGATGGCCGGCCACGAGGCACTGGCCACCGTCCTCGAGACCGACCGGGAGCAGTTCCTGCCCCGCCTCCACGAGACCTCGCCGCTCGTGGTGGCGGTGGTGCGCGACTACCTGGCGCCGGCGGTGGCCGAGGAGGACCTGCGGCCCGGGGTCGACGTCGACGAGGCGGCCGAGTACCTCGCTCGCATGGTGCTGTCGTTCATCCCCAGCCCGGGGCAGTGGGACCTCACCGACCCCGACGAGGTGGCCCGCCTGGTCGACCGCCAGTTCCTCGCCGGCATCCTCGCCCCGCCACCGTGAGACACATGTCACAGGGCCTCCCATTTCCCTGAGACAAAATCGTGCCTATTGTCTCAGGCGATGAGTGCCGCCGTCGCGAGCGATGGGCGCACCAGGGGGGTGGTCGACCTCCGGGAGCCCCGGGAGCGCATCCTCGACGCGACCCTGCGGGCCATCAGCCGGGTCGGCGTCTCCGGCGTGACCCTCGATGACGTCGCCCGCGACGCCGGTTGCGGTCGGGCCACCGTGTACCGCACCTTCCCCGGCGGCCGCGACGAGGTCATCCAGCAGGCGGCGCTCGCCGAGCTGCAGCGCTACTCGCTCGAGGTCGGTGCCGCCCTCGATGCCACCGACGACCTCGTCGAGCTGGTCACGGCCGCGGTCCACGTCACCGCCTGCTTCGTGGCCGGGAGCGCGCCGTTGCGCCACGTGCTGGCCAACGAGCCGGCCGCCATCCTCGCCCACGTCGCCTTCGACAAGAGCCCGGTGGTGTTCGCGGTGGCCCAGGAGGTCCTCGCCCCCCGCCTGGTCCGCCACCTGCCCGCCGATCGTGCCGCCGAGGCCGCCGAGTGGCTGGCCCGTCTCGGCCTGTCCTACCTGGCCGTCCCCAACCCGTCCGTCGACCTGACCGATCCCGACGCCGCCCGCCACCTCGTCACCACCTTCGTGGTGCCGGGACTGGTCGAGGACGGCGACGGGCCGTCCCGGGACTCTCTCCGTCCCACCGCTTCCCGTCCCACCCGTTCCCCCGAACCGACCGCTGTCACACCCTCCAGGAGCTGAGCCTTGTCCACCACCGAAGACATCATCGGGCGCGCCGACGTCAACGACCTCGAGGCCATCCTCGGCGTCACCAACACCGACGTGAACGAGCTCGTGCACCACGTGAAGGACAACGCCGACTGCATCTTCACCTGGGACTACGAGAAGGGCCGGCGCCCGGCGCTGAACAAGCTCTACGAGAAGGCCAAGACCTCGCAGTGGAACGGCCAGACCGACCTGCCCTGGGACACCGAGGTGGACCAGGAGGCGGTGGTGATCGCCAACGCCGAGGCCAACGGGATGCTGGCCGGCGGGGTCGACCTCAGCGGCACGGTCTTCGAGAAGTGGGACGAGAAGCAGTGGCTCGAGCTCGGCATCGAGTCGCAGAATTGGATGCTCAGCCAGTTCATGCACGGCGAGCAGGGCGCCCTGGTCTGCACCGCCAAGATCGTCGAGACCGTCCCGTGGATCGACGCCAAGTACTACGCGTCCACCCAGGTGATGGACGAGGCCCGCCACGTGGAGGTCTTCGCCCAGTACCTCGACACCAAGCTCTCGGGCCACTACCCGATCAACGCCCACCTGAAGATGCTGCTCGACGACATCATCGAGGACAGCCGGTGGGACATGACCTACCTGGGCATGCAGATCATGGTCGAGGGCCTCGCCCTCGCCGCCTTCGGCTTCATCCACATGATGACCCAGGAGCCACTCCTCAAGCAGCTGCTGCGCTACGTGATGAGCGACGAGGCCCGCCACGTCGCCTTCGGCGTGCTCTCGCTGAAGGAGTACTACGAGGGCCTGGACATCGACGAGATCCGCGAGCGCCAGGAGTTCGCCTTCGAGGCGGCCGTGCGCATGCGGGACCGCCTGCTCCAGCAGGAGGTGTGGGAGCGCATGGGCATCGACTCGAAGGAGGCGGTGCAGGCCGTGATGCTCTCGCCCGAGCGCCAGATGTTCCAGCAGATGCTGTTCTCGAAGATCGTGCCGAACTGCAAGAAGCTGGGCCTGCTCGACGCCGGCGACGGCTGGCTGCGCCAGAAGTTCGGCGAGATCGGCGTCATCCAGTTCGAGGACTGGACCGACACCGGCGACGAGTACGAGACCTTCGCCCTGTCGGACGAGGAGCTCAAGACCGCCTCCTGAGCCGTCCAGGCCCGGCCCCGGTCGGCCCGTCCCGCTCTCCCCGCCTGCCCGGGGCGTCGCGTCCCGCGGATCTGGACGCGACCCCGGGGCAGGTGGCAGATACGATCGCCCCGATGTCTGCCACCGCCCCGCACCCTGCGCCGGGCGGTCCGCACCCCTCAGCAGGGGACACCCTCGTGCTCCACGGGCTGCGCCTCAAGGCCTTCCCGGACACCGACGTGCTCGCCGCCACCGTCGGCCTCCCCGAGGGCGACGTGGCTGGGCTGCTCGCCGGGTTCGCCGAGGTCGGCCTCGTCCGGCGCGTCGAAGGCGCCCACATCACCGGCTGGTCGCTCACCGCCGACGGCCGACGCGAAGGCGAGCGGCGGCTGGCCGCGGAGCTCGACGCCGCCGACGCCCGCGAGGCGGTCCGCGGCTGCTACGACCGCTTCGTCGCCCTCAACCCCGACCTGCTGGCGGTCTGCACCGACTGGCAGATGCGCAAGGACGACGTGAACGACCACGCCGACGCCGAGTATGACGAGGCGGTCGTCGACCGCCTCGTCGACCTGCACGTGCGCCTGCGCCCCGTCCTCGCTGACCTGCGCAGTCACTTGGCCCGCTTCGCCGGCTACTCGCAGCGGCTGCGCGGCGCCCTCGAGCGCGTGACCGAGGGCGAGCGAGACTGGTTCACCAAGCCCACCATCGACTCGTACCACACCGTCTGGTTCGAGCTGCACGAGGACCTGCTGGCCACCCTCGGCCTCGAGCGGTCCAAGGAGGCCCCTTCATGAGCCCACGGTTCGGGGAAGTGGTCGTGGCCATGGTCACCCCCTTCGACGACGACCTGGCCCTCGACCTCGACGCCGCGCGCGACCTCGCCCGCTGGCTGGTGGAGCAGGGCGCCGACGGCCTCGTGCTCGCCGGCACCACGGGCGAGTCGCCCACCCTGTCCGACGAGGAGAAGCTCGACCTGTTCCGGGCCGTGCGCGAGGCGGTGGACGTGCCCCTCGTGGCCGGCACCGGCAGCTTCGACACCGCCCACACGGTCGAACTGACCCGGGCCGCAGCCGCCACCGGCGTCGAAGGCGCTCTCGTGGTCAGCCCGTACTACTCGAAGCCCTCGCAAGCGGGCATCGAGGCCCACTTCCGCGCCGTAGGCGACGCCTGCGACCTGCCCTTCCTCATCTACGACGTCCCGGGCCGGACCGGTCGGCGCATCGACACCGACGTGATCCTGCGCCTCGCCCACGAAGTCCCGACCATGGTCGGCATCAAGGACGCCACCGGTGATCCAGGTGCGTCCGCCCGCCTGGTGGCCGAGGCCCCCAGCGGCTTCGACCTCTACAGCGGCGACGACGCTCTCACCCTGCCCCTCCTCGCGGTCGGCGCCGTCGGCGTCGTCGGCGTGGCCGCCCACTGGAGCGCCGCCGAACACGCCCAGATGATCTCGGCCTTCACGAAGGGCGACGTCGACGAGGCCCGTCACGTGAACGCCCGGCTCCTCGAGTCCTACGACTTCGAGGTCAGCCCCGAAGCTCCCCACGCAGTGTCCACCAAGGCGATGCTGCGCGCCCTCGGCCTTCGAGTGGGGCAGTGCCGCCCGCCCATCGGCCCCACCCCCGATGGCCTCGAGGCTCGCGCCCGGGCCGTCCACGACCGCCTGAAGGCAGGTTGACGTTTGCCCCGTCCCGTCAAGATCACGTTTCTCGGAGGCCTAGGAGAGATCGGGCGCAACTGTGCCTGCATCGAGGTCGAGGACCGCATCATGCTGCTCGACTGCGGCCTGATGTTTCCCGATGCCGACATGCTCGGCATCGATCTCGTGCTGCCCGACTTCACCTACCTGCGCGACAACGCCGACCGCATCGAAGGCTGCATCGCGACCCACGGCCACGAGGACCACGTCGGCGCCCTTTCGTACCTGCTTCGTGAGCTCTCCTTCCCGATCTACGGTTCGGCGCTCACCCTCGGGCTCGCGCGGGGGCGCATCGAGGAAGCCGGTCTGCTCAAGAAGACCGAGCTGATCCCAGTCCGCGACGGCGAGCGGCGGCAGGTGGGCCCGTTCGACCTCGAGTTCATCCCCGTCACCCACTCGGTACCCCACGCCTTCGCCACGGCGTTCCACACCCCGCAGGGCACGATCCTGCACTCGGGCGACTTCAAGCTCGACCTCACCCCGGTCGACGGGCGGCGGACCGACCTCTCCCGCATCGGGGCGCTCGCCAGCGGGGACGGCATCCGCCTGCTGCTGTCGGACTCGACCAACGCCGACAGCCCGGGGCACTCCCGCTCCGAGACCGAGATCGGCGCCGTCCTCTACGACCTGTTCCACCGCCACGAGGGCCGGCGCATCATCACCGCCTGCTTCGCCAGCCACATCCACCGCATCCAGCAGATCGCCGACGCTGCGGTGGCCTTCGGGCGCACGGTGGCCACCCTGGGCATGTCGATGAAGAAGAACGTGAAGCTGGCAAGGGACATGGGCCTGCTCGACATCCCCGACCACGCCCTGCGCGACATCGAAGAGGTCAATGACCTCGACCCCGGGAAGGTCTGCATCATCTCCACGGGCTCGCAGGGCGAGCCGATGTCGGCGCTGGCCCTGATGGCGTCGAGCGACAGCCGGTGGCTGAAGATCACCGAGCACGACACGGTCATCCTCAGCTCGCACCCGATCCCCGGCAACGAGTTCAACGTCGGCAAGGTGATCGAAGGCCTGGTGCGCCTCGGCGCCGAGGTCGTCCACTCCGGCATCAGCGATGTGCACGCCACCGGCCACGCCAAGCAGGAGGAGCTCAAGACCTACCTGTCCATTGCCCGCCCTGAGTGGTTCGTCCCGGTGCACGGTGAGTTCCTGCACCTCACCGCCCACGCCAAGCTCGGTCGGATGATGGGCATCGCCGACAACCACGTGATCCAGTGCGAGGACGGCGATCAGCTCACGCTTTCCGACAGCGGCCTCGAGATCACGGGCAGCGTGCCCGCGGGCTACCTCTATGTCGACGGCATCGTCGGCGACGTCGGTGACGGCGTGTTGCGCGATCGCCGCGTCCTGGCCGAGGAAGGCGTGGTGGTCGTCATCGTCACCGTCGACTCGTCCACCGGCGAGGTCATCACCGGGCCAGACGTCATCACCCGGGGGTGGGTCTACGCCCCCGAGGCCGACGGTCTGCTGGACGAGGCATCCGAGGCCGTGTCCAACGCCATCCACAACGCATTCTCCGAGGAGAACACCCACGACATCGAGTCCCTCCAGCGGGTCGTGCGTCGCGCCGCCGGCAAGTTCGTCAGCGGCCGTACCAAGCGCAAGCCCATGATCGTCCCGGTGGTCCTAGAGGCGTAGGTCCCGGAGGCGTAGACCCGATGGGGCCCCGTGGGCCGCTCCACGCCGGGTGAGCCGTGCTCGTCACGGCTGAGCGTGGGACATCGGGTTCCGGGGAAGCGGGAAGCCGCCGGTGGCGGTTCTCGGCTTCCAAGAAACTCGCACGACTCGGCAACCGGCGCCGGCACCCGTCGTGGGGGGAACGGGGACCGGCGCCGGAACGGCAGTACTGACGATCAGGTGGCGTCTGCCGCGCAGACCTCGGTCTGGCGTGCGGTGAGGCGCTCGATGAGCTCGGTGAGGTGTTCGATGCGCTCGGACACCTGCTCGATGCGCCGGTCGAGGCGCTCGACCAGCTCGTCGTTGTCGTCGGCGACCGCGTCGGCGCGGCGCTCCTGCAGGTGGGCGAGGCGCTCGTTGGCGTGCTCGAGGCCGTCCTGGGCCCGTTCGAGGGCGTGGGTGACCCGCTCGCACGGG
>WPCK01074909.1_pt1 | contig 22562 bp, 20 predicted proteins | sample 5399851 | NCBI WGS metagenome assembly WPCK01 (sample SAMN12869471, study PRJNA574797) | sludge metagenome | isolation source: wastewater treatment of pH11 | place: China:Beijing | collected 2019-05-20 | reverse complement strand
AGGCGCCTGGATTAGAGGCGAACTTGCCTCCCCATCCCCAGACCTTCTTTTCGTCCCGCGGGTAATCACCCAAGAGCTGTCTCGCTGGGAGAAACTCTCCCTTGAAGACGCCGAGTTGGAGACCTTGGCGGCAGAACACCCAGAGACGGGGGATGTCCGATGGGATGCGTTTGTGGAGGCGCTGGTGGCGCGGATCTTCGATATTCGAGAGGTTGAACGCCCCGGCTGGACTCGTCGGACGATACTCGACGAAGTGTTCGTCCCCTACGGGGAACTTGTCAAAGACGCCGCCTGGTATGCCGTCGACGTACTCAACACCCCCACGGTCCTCCTGCATAAGCACATCGTCTTTCCAAGACAAAACCTGGTGCGATTATGAGTGAAAATGAAAAGCAGTTGGGGCCCGACGAGATGAAGCGCCTGCTTGGACTCTTGGATGAAGAACTACGCAGACGAGGACAAAGTGCAACCATCTATCTGGTCGGTGGCGCGAACATCGCGTTGACGGTGAACACGTCGCGAACCACCACAGACATCGACGTGGTCGTCAAGGAGGGTTTTGAGTATCTTGCCGATGCCGCCAAGGCGGTGGCAAACCGTGAAGATGGCCTAGCCGCCGATTGGATAAACACTGAGTTCACCGGCGGAACCCCTGATGGGGGAATCACCTGGCAGTGGTTCGACAACAAGGGTCAAGACGAAGCACAAGTGTTGTTCTCTTCCGATGCGCTCACCGTCGAGCTTGCTTCCAAAGAAATGATGTTGGCCCTGAAAACTCTCGCGGGCAGGGATCAGGATCTTCAGGATACCTACGACCTGATGCGGGCCACCGGCATCCGCGAGCCTGAAGGCCTCTTTGAGAACCTGAAGTCTTTCACAGGCCCGCGCCTGTTTGAGTCGCAAGGTGAGCCCGGAATGTTTATCAACGTTTCCCCCAACTTCCGACGCATCATAGATCATGCTCCCGAGGACCTGAAGCCAACCAGAAAACTGTCTTTCCGGGAACACCGAGCGGCGCGAGCGGATTGTCCGGTCGTGCGCCAAAGGATTCGCTCCGGCGTTGTGTTATCCCAGGCGCGGTGCCGGAAGAAAGAGGGGCATTTTGGGCCCCACCGTTTCGGCTGAAAACTCTCCGAAAAACCGTTCGGGTTCAGGGCTGTCACCCTCTATACTTCCCTCTATACTCTGTCATAATATGGCATCTCATGGCATCATGGTTATTGGCGAAAGTCTGTATCACTCCTGATCAGGGGCACTTTCACCCATTGTTGAGACGTCAGGAGATGACACAAAATGCAACGGGTTGGTGTTCGGCCGCTGGTGGAAGACCGCTTTGATTACTGCCGCTGTCGTTTGGCCACTTCTCTTATTCATAGATGGAGCACTACCGAGAAATGCCAACCTGTCCACAACGTTCGCTGACATGTTTTTGGCCGCCGGGCTGGCGGTTGTGAACGCAGCCGTCGGCGCCGCAGTCCACCAGCTGATGCTGTATTTGGTTCGTAGGGCCAGGACACCGGAATAGTAGTTGACTTGACGGCAGGACGGCACCGGATTGGATCCCCTTTGGGCTGCCGGATTGGGGTTCTTCCGACCCTAGCGACCCTTTTGTGTATGCGTCTGCCTCTCCCCACTGCATCTGGGCGCTTTTCGCGGGGAAACTCTTCCATGTCTGACGACTGGTATCCTGTCTGTTGACATAGTGTCGTTGAGATATTGCAAGTGCCCGAGCTCGTATGAGTGCACGAATGTTGTCCAACGACTACGAAGCAACACGCTAATTGAGAGAGGTTATATTCGTGAGCGTACGTCGCGTGGCCCTTCTGACAGCCGGAGGCTTTGCCCCCTGCCTATCTACGGCCGTGAGTAATCTTATTGAAAAGTACAACAAGATCGATCCTACGATCGAGATCATTGGCTACCAGTACGGGTATTTGGGTCTGCTTACCGGGGACTCCCTCGTGGCCGACGCGGAAGCACGCGAGAAGGCCGGCGTCCTCAAGCGCTTTGGTGGGTCGCCCATTGGGAATTCGCGGGTCAAGCTGACAAACGTTGAAGACCTGGTGGAAAGAGGCGTTGTCGAGCGTGGACAGGACCCGCTCGAAGTGGCTGCAAACCAGCTCAGGGCTGACGGCATTGATGTGCTCCACACCATCGGTGGCGACGACACGAACCTCACGGCTTCCGATCTGGCGGCCTACTTGCACGAAAACGACTACGAACTAACTGTCGTCGGCATGCCAAAGACCATTGACAACGACATCGTCCCGGTTCAGCAATCAATGGGAGCGGATACCGCGGCGGAGCAGACTTCAATTTTTGCCCAGAACGTCCTTGGGGAGAACCGGGTGGGCCCGCGCACTCTGATCATCATTGAGACGATGGGGAGGCACTGCGGTTGGCTTGCGTCTGCAAGCGCGCGAAAGTACCGCGACTGGCTCGACACACAAGAATGGGTGCCATCTTTCGGTTTGTCACGTGAGCGCTGGGATATCGACGCGATCTACCTCCCAGAGATGCATTTCGACATTGATGAAGAGGCAAAGCGCCTGCGCAAGAAGATGGACGAGCAGGGCAATGTCGTCATCTTTATATCCGAAGGTGCGGGAGTTCCGGAGATCATTGCCGCAATGGAAGCGGCGGGCGAAGAGGTCAATCGCGACGCCTTTGGACATGTTCGGCTTGACGAGATCAATCCGGGTCAGTGGTTCAGCGAGCAGTTCGCTGAAAGGCTCGGAGCTGAGAAGGTTATGGTGCAAAAGCCGGGCTACTTCTCGAGGTCCGCACGCTCGAACCAGTTCGACCTGGACCTCATTGAAGACCTTGCCGAAGAAGCAGTTTCTTCAGCGTTCAAGGGTCGGTCCGGATTGGTCGGGCAGGACGAGGAGAACGGTGGCGTGATCGCGACCATTGCGTTCGACCGCGTCGACGGACACAAGCCATTCAATATCGAAGAGCCATGGTTCGTCGAAATGATGGCTGATCTGGGCCAGCCTCTTGAACCAGCCGAGTAGAGACCAGTGAATAAAGCAGCAGTTGGTCGCCGTTGACGGTCTTGATCACGGTGGCCAACTGCCAGACTTTTCACTGGGCTTTGTCTTACCGCTAAACCGCTCTTGAAAAGACAGAGCAGCGCGTCGTGGCGCTCGAAATGGAAACATCTCGACACGGTTACCGTAAGATATACACATTATAATATCGGGAGCGGTCCGGCTCTAGGAATCGCTTTTATGGCCCTCGCAAATCGCGAAGGCGGATTAGTGGTCTCATCGATATGACCAGCGGGAGGCTTGACTGTGAGAGCAGCGGAGCAACTGAGTACAGCGGCTTGGTTTGACTGCTGGGAGTGAAGTCGGTGACTAAGCCTATTGCCCCGCATAATTCACGGCCCACCATGCGCGATGTCGCTGCGCTCGCCGGGGTGGGCATAAAGACCGTTTCCCGAGTCGTCAACAACGAACCGAACGTGAGTAAGACAACCGCTGAGAGGGTTCGACAGGCGGCCGATGAGCTCAACTACAGACCAGACCGGTTCGCGGGAAATCTGCGCCGCCTCGATCGCAGCACCCAAGCAATAGGCTTGCTCCTCGCTGATGCCTCTGACCCTTTCGAGGCTGTTATGCAACGCGCGATAGAGTCGGAAATCGAGACGCGCGACATGGTCATGTTCACGATGAGCCTGGACGAAAACGAGAACCGCCAAATGAGAGCGGTCGAAGAGATGCTTGACAGGCGTGTGGATGGCCTAATAATAATGCCGGTGGCCAGCAGCGAAGGGCACTTGGTTCGATACCAGGATGCCGGTCTACCCGTGGTCTTCATTGACCGAAGCGCGAAGGGCGCCTCCGCCGACACCATTCTCACTAACAACCGCGAGGCGTCGGCACTAGCGGCCGAACAGTTCGTTTCGCTGGGGCACCGGTACTTGGGCGTTGTTGGACGCAGCTCCACCATTGAAACCGAGAGGGACCGCAAGGCAGGTTTTCTGGATGGTGCCGAGCGCGCGTGTGAAGACATCGTTGATGTCGCCGTTGAGATGGGGGCTGATGATGAGGAGCTTGTGGAAGCGGCTGTTCGGCGTCTGCTTTCCAAAGAGCAGCCTGTCACCGCGATTTTCGCTACGCAGAACTCCGTCACGGTCGCCGTTATTGGCGCATTACACCGCATGGGGCTCCAACATCAGGTGGCATTGATTGGCTTTGACGACTTTCCTCTTGCAGATCTAGTAGAACCCGGCATCACTGTGCTCCGGCAGGACCCTGCCGCCATCGGTCGTCTAGCGGCTATCCGCCTGCTTGACCGCATCGATGGCGAAGACGGGGCCTCGCGCCTGGATATCGTTCCGTCCAGGTTGGTGCGGAGGGGGTCGGGAGAGATCCCCGGGCCGGCGCACAAGAGGGCTTAGGGTCTCGACGCCGCCTCGTCCATCATCACGCTGGCACCCAGCTCGACTGTAGACAGATCATCAACGGTATTCACCCTGTAGTGCTCCCCGTCGTAGGACAAAGAGTTGACCGACGCATTTCTAAGTCCCCCGTTAGGCAGGTGCTCTGCCGCTCCGAGCGCCTCCAATATGATGCTGATCGTTACTCCGTGCGCCACAACCAAAATGTTGTTCGACGCCCCTTGGTTCTCAGCGACCATTGAATCCATAGCTGCAAGCCCTCGCTCCTGCACGGCCGCGAAGCTCTCTGCAGGCCAAGAAATCTCCGCCACACCGCCTTCAGAGTCCCACAGCGCCAGCGTGTCAAGGAGTGAGCGGAGCGAGGTTTCCTCATCCACCCTATATACGGCCCGGTACTGGGCCACGGTCATTGAATGGGCCTCAGCGAGGAGACGCGTGACCTCGTCACCCAGCATGCCTTCATAAGACCCGAAGTTGGCTTCACGCAGCCGTGGGTCGCGGATCAGAGTTTCCATCACATGCGGTTGCTTTGCGGATTCGAGGATCAGTTCTGCGGAGTGCGTGGCGCGGCCGGTGTCCGAGGTGTAGACCGCGTCGAACTCTACGCCCTGCTCAGCGAATCCTCGGCCCAACGTCTCCGCAAGGCGAACACCCTCCCTTGTCAGTGGTGCGTCGGTCCAACCCTGCATACGCGCTGCGGCGTTGAGCATGGTTGTGCCGTGTCGTACCAAAAAGATCTCGTGCGATGTGTCGCTCATAGCTGTCCTTCCCACGCCGCCATTACATCAAAGTGGCGCGTGCTCTTGGGCTTTCCGTCCGCTAGAGGCGTAGTCCTATAACTAGCCCTAGTCATCCTACGACTAAGACTACTGATCAGTCTGAGGGGCGTCGTGTTATTCTGGCCACCGTCGTGCAAGCGGATTCTGTGCGGTAAAAAGACTCCTAGCGCGCGTGAACGCCAACACGTCAGACGTTTGGTAACAAATCGGTATAGATTCTTTCGTGCTGTTAGACACACCGGCAAGGCCGGTGCTACATTGTTTCGTGACAACGTTGTCGGTGGGCATTCGCCCTCGCACAGCGAAGTCGAGAGGAGATACCACGTTGACCAAAAAGATACTCCGAGGACCGTTTGTTCTATCCCTGGCTGTCACCGCGCTGGCTCTTGGAGCTTGCAGCAACGGAGCAGTCGAAGAAGCAGCAAGTGCCCCTGTGTCCCAAAGTGGCGCAGAAGAAACACTGTCGACCGCCGAGCCGACAGTCGCCTTTATTCCAGGAATAGCCTCCGACCCTTTTTTCCGCGCCATGGAGATAGCGGCAAAGGAAGAGGCGGCGGAACTTGGGATAAATCTAATTTGGCAGGGATCGGCTGAGGAATACTCACCGCAAAGTCAGATTCCGTTTGTAGATGCGGCTCTCAGTGAGGACATTCAGGGTTTGGTTCTGGTGCCTACTGACGCTGACGCACTCCAGCCCTCGGTCGCGAGGGCCACCGAAATGGGAATCCCAGTCGTGACTGTGGACACCACTGTTGCAGACCAGAGTGACCTCGTTTCGCACATCACTGGCGACAACTTCAACGGTGGAATGCTCGCTGCAGAAACGATGCAGGAACTCACCGGTGGTGGCACCGTTTTGCTGATCGCAGCGACGCCCACCAACACCACGGGGACCGAGAGGGTTCGTGGATTTGAAGAGACGGTAGCGGATCAGTTCCCAGACATCAGTACACTGCCTACGCAGTACGCGTACAGCCAGCCTACAGAAGCTACAACGATCGTTAATACGACCCTGCTTGAGCATTCTGACCTTGCTGGAATCTTTGCTGTCGACGGGCAGTCGTGTAACGGCGCGGTTGCTGGTCTTAGGAATTCCGATGTGGTCGGACAAGTTCAGCTTATTTGCTACGACGCTTACTCCGCCCAAGTTGAAGAGTTAGAGGCGGGAACCGTCTCCGCGCTTATCGCTCAGGATCCCGCTCAAGAAGCACGCCTTGCACTCCAGTATTTGTACGCCGCGATCACGGGTGAAGGAGAGGACCAGATCGAGACAGAGGTAGTTATTCCCAACGTCGCGATCACCGCGGGCAACCTCGAAGAAATGCGGCATTACCAGTACGCGGAGTAGGGAGTTTGGTTGCCCAAGTGTTCGCTAAGTCAAAGTTAACAAGATTTTCTGAAGCCCCGAGGTAGGGATCAGAACATGCACTCCCTAGCAACGCCTAGGGATAGTGATCACCAAGGAGGGTGAACATGACGAATTCGAGAAGCGCACTGAGTCGTGTGCGCAATGGGTTGGTCGTCGCAGCGGCCACCGCACTTGCCCTAGCGGGCTGTGCATCTGGGGGAGGGACTGCCGAGGAAACACCGGAGTCCAACGCTGAAGCGCCTGTCGCAGAAGAGGCAGACGACAACGGGGAAACATTGAGGATCGCGTTTGTTCCGGGCATTTCCTCGGACCCCTTCTTCGTCGCAATGGAAATTGCGGCCGAGGAAGAGGCAGAGGCGTTGGGAGTTGAGCTGCTTTATCAGGGCAGTTCGAGCGACTACTCGCCTCAAGCACAGCTCCCGTTCGTGGAAGGAATGATCGCGGACAACGTTGATGGTCTAATCATCGCGGCTACCGATGCTGACGCACTTCAGTCGGTTGTCGACAGGGCCCTTGATGATGGGATCCTCGTTGCGACAGTCGACACTACGGTGGGCGACCAGTCTCGCTTGGTTACGCACGTGACCGGTGACAACCTTGACGGTGGCGCACAGGCCGCCGACACCATGGCAGAACTACTAGGTGGGTCCGGTGAGGTCTTCGTGATCTCCGGTTCACCCACGATTACAACCGATACGATGCGTGTCGAAGGCTTTACCGATCGCATCGAAGCGGAATACCCCGAAATCGAGATCATCGGGATCGATCACGCGTACAGCCAACCCGCGGAAGCAACAACCAAAGTTGGTGCTGCGCTTCTGAACAACCCGAACCTCGGCGGAATCTTTGCTGTCGAGGGGAACAGCGGTGTGGGTGCAGTAGCAGCTCTAAGAGATGCGGGTCTGACCGATGACGTCGCCCTTATTGGGTACGACGCGTACCCCAACCAGGTCGAAGAACTCCGTGAAGGAATCTATTCGGCATTGGTCGCGCAGCAGCCAGGTGAACAGGCACGGATTGCTCTTCGCGCAATGGTCGCAGCACTTAGGGGCGAAGAAAGTGATATCGGGAAGGAAGTGATCGTCGAGAACGTCATCATGACCCAAGAGAATCTCGGCGAGACCGAGATCTACACATACGCTGAGAAGTAGAAGACACAAGATAATGCCAACAAAATTGAACCAACAAACAACAACGCCCGATATGACAGGCGACCTGGTTGACGACGAGGGCCAGCAGGGATCACCTGTCTGGCAGCGGATCAAGCAACTAATGGGTAAGCAAGAAACACTACTCATAGTCGTCTACATCCTGATGGTCACGGTGTTCGCAGCTCTGAACCCCCGTTACCTTTCATTCGCAGCCTTCGGAAATATCCTCCAAGACTTCGGTCCGGTCATTCTCATGGCCGCAGGGATGACGTTCATCATCATTACCGGGGGGATTGACCTGTCAGTGGGGGCGCTAGCCGGCCTTTCCGGGGTCTGTGCGGCGTTGGTGATACGAAGTATGACCGCGTCGGGGATCCATCCAGCCTTGAGCATTACCGCGGGGTTGCTCACGGCACTGGCCGTCGGCTTGACGGTTGGCATTATCAACGGACTTCTCATCACGAAAGTCGGGCTTGCTCCCTTCATTGCCACGCTGGCAACGATGGGTGCTTGCACGGGTACTACGTTGGTGATCACCGGTGGCGTGCAGATTGCAGGCGCGCCACCGGCGGTCATCAGCCTGGGAAACACGAGGTACTTGGGCGTGCTCACGGTGCCGCTGATTGCCGTCCTCTTGATTCTCTTAATCACCGGACTCGTCCTGGCAAAAACCCGGTTTGGTAGACACACGTACGCGGTGGGGTCTAACAGCTTTGCGGCGCGCGCAGCCGGCATCAACGTTCATCGACACCTGATGAAGGTTTATATCCTGGGCTCCATGTTGGCGGCTCTCGCAGGAATGTTCGTGTACTTCCGTCTTGGCTCAGGCTCACCGGCTACGGGTAAAGGCGGAGAACTGCAAGCAATCGCCGCCGTCGTAATCGGTGGCGCCTCACTTATGGGTGGCCTAGGCCGCATGACGGGGACCGCTCTTGGTGCGCTAATCACAACCTCCGTGCTGTCTGGACTCATCCTTATCGGGGTGGAGCCCAATGCGCAGCAGATAGTGGTGGGTGGATTGATCGCATTTGCAGTCGCAGTCCAGGGCTTCAGCAGAAAGGGACGGTAGAAACAATGGATACCGCACACGAAAACCAGACACCTTTATATGCGGCGCGAAACGTTTCGAAGAATTACGGGAGCGTCGTTGCTCTTAGGGATGTCGACTTCGAGGTCTATCCCGGAGAAGTTGTGGGCTTAGTGGGGGACAACGGGGCGGGAAAGTCCACCCTCATCAAGATTCTTTCCGGAGCCCATAAGCAAGACTCAGGTGAGCTGCTGCTGGACGGGGAGAAGGTTTCTTGGTCATCTCCTCACGACGCGTTGGTCAAAGGCATTGAGACCCTGTACCAGGACTCAGGGCTGTGTTCCGAACTAACGGTTTCGGGCAATGTTTTCTTGGGTCGGGAGGAAGTCAAGTCCGGGCTGCTCGGAAAGTTCGGCGTTCTCGATAACAAGAAGATGGATAAGCAGGCGGAAGCCGAACTCGCTCGCGTAGGGATCGCGGTCCCTGATGCCGAGAGAACGGTCGCAGAGCTCTCTGGTGGTCAACGCCAGGCCGTCGCTATTGGCCGAGCTGTGGCATGGGCAAGCAAAGTAATTCTTCTTGATGAGCCGACTAACCACCTTGGCGCGCGGCAGTCAGAAGAAGTGCTCTCGGTGATCCGGCAGGCGAAGGCTAACGGACTGGGCGTCGTTCTAATTTCGCACACGCTTCCCCACGTCCTAGAGGTCTCCGACCGCATAGTCGTCCTTCGGCTGGGAAGGGTGGTAGCGAACGCCCCAACATCCACGTTTACCCGAAACTCACTGGTAGCAAAGCTCACCGGATTGGGTGAACTAGAGGAAATCGAGTCCGGGGATATGACCGTTGATGAGGTTCGGGAAACCCTCGAATCCAGTTCGGATGGGCAGAAGTGACGCACGCGACTTCCAACCGAACACAGTTGGCTCTCCAATACGTAGACAAGTTCTCTGCTGAAGCGGTGGAACTCCTTGGGTCTCTGGTCGCTGTACCGTCTGTGAACCCAAAAACGCCCGGTGTTGAGTTTGATTCCCACATCGGGGGCGAGAAAGCGGCTAACGAGCTGTTTGCAGAAGCCCTAGAAGAGATTGGGTTGGAGATCTCTTGGGCTGAAGCCGAAGTAGATCGACCAAACCTCTGCGCAACCCGTAAGGGCACGTCAAATGGGAAGTCTTTGGCTCTTGCGGGACATATCGACACTGTTCCCCCTACAACGGCCGATCAAACAGATCCGGTTGTCAAGGACGGCCGCATGATCGGTGTGGGGACCACTGACATGAAGGGAGGACTGGTTGCAGCGTGGCTCGCAGCAAAGGCAATCGATGCGGCAGACCTCAAACTGCGTGGCGATCTAATGATCCACTCAGTTGTCGGAGAAGAAACAATGGACCACCTTGCGGGCACCACCGCGCTGCTTGAGGCTGGACGGAAGCCGGATGCGGTAATCGTGGCTGAGCCCACCTCCAGCCCGGGTCAACCCTTGGGAGTGCACAACACGGCGGCAGGCAATTACCTGTTCCGTATCCGCGTAACCGGGAAATCGACCCACTGGGCGTCGCGCAACCTGGCGATCAGGCCCGGGGGACCGGGGGACCGGGTAGGAGTCAACGCTATAGACAAAGCGTTTCTCATCTACAGTGCACTGAGGGATCTGGAAACCCAGTGGGGTCTCACGAAAAATCACGAGCAGTTTCTCCCAGGCGCCTCAATCATCCACCCGGGGGTGATGCGGGCCTCCGCAGCTGTCGCATCCCCCGCCTATTTTCCCGACTCCGCTGAGATCGACTATCTCCTGTCTTTCCCTCCGGGTTTCACGTCGGAGGAAATTCGCCAGGAAGTGGAGGACCGAATTCGCACCGCTGAATCGACCGATACTTGGTTGCGATCGAACCCTTCGGAGATCGAATGGATCGACACTTGGCCACCGGCTTTCACTGACCCAGATTCAGAATTCGTCAAGACCGTGTTGGACTCACGCAACAAGGTTGCGGGCCAGGAGGGACTGCCGCTCATTGAGAATGCAAGTCCGGCCGGAGCTCAGTCCGACGCGTCGTTTTACGAGGCGTTCGGCATACCATCGGTCGTTTGTGGGCCCGGAGATTTAAGGTTGGCCCACTCAAAAGATGAATCGATTGACCTAGAAATGGTATTTGCCGCGGCGAAGACCATGGTCCTAACCGCCGCAGCGTGGTGTGAAGCAGACGGGACATCATCCAAGTGACGAAGGAAAAGAAATGAAGATCGCAGCGATTGGCGACAACTGCCTTGACGTCTATGTCGAGCAAAATCACATGACAGTGGGCGGAAATGCTGTGAACGTGGCTGCTAACTGCGAGCTCGCGGGCCACGACGCTGTTTACATCGGGCCGGTCGGAAATGACAAGGCGGGATCTATTATCCGCGATGTCTACGAAACAAACGGTCTCGACTTGAGCGGAATCTTCACATTGGATGGCAAGACCGGAGTGACTCTAATCCGTCTCATCGACAACGACCGCGACTTCCTCTTCGAAGAGTTCGGGGTATCGGAGATGTGGGACCCGGTACTGCCGGAGTCCCTGAGTGCGCACGGCCGGATTGATTGGGTGCACGTTGGGGGGCCTCGGACCATGAACGCTGACTTCGCCAGCCTCTCAAAGAAGGCGCGAATAATCAGCGCGGATATCTCGACATGGACCATGGAGGAAGATCTGGACCTATCCGACGTCGATGTCGTCTTCGCCTCGTCAGATGTCGAAAAGGGAGATGCGACGGCAGCAATTGGTCGAGAAATCCTCGCGCGTGGCGCTAGGGAAGCCGTCGTGATGTCCGGCCCCCAAGGTTCAACTTGGGTGGACGCAGACAACGAGCTGTTTTGCGACGCAACGCCAGCGAGACGAGTCGATACTCTTGGTGCGGGCGACTCCTATATTTCAGGATTCATGCTAGCTCGCATCTCGGGTGCGTCACCGGAGGAGGCCATGGCTGCGGGAACCGCCAGTGCCACGGAAACAATTCAGCGAATTGGAGGGTTTCCTCAGAAACCAAGAGAGATCCCCGAATGGATTTACTCTGAATACAGGGACTACCTGTAGCACGCGGGGTTGCCGTGCAACCCCGCGTGCCGTGAACTCTACCTTTGCCGGAGAACGGTAAAGGTGATCTCGGGGCTCTTGTGGTAGTCAAAAGCGTATAGGACGGGCTTACCGGACTTCGTCAGTCCGACCTCGTTCACCATCAACCACGGATCCAGGCCGCCAAGGTTATATAACTCGTCCCACTCTTTCGGAATATTGGTCGCGGAAATCGTGGCGAGGGCAGATTCGATTCGGCTGCCATGCGCAGCGAGCATCGCGTAGATAGACCCACTCCAGTTTCTATAACCAATTGGGCCTGGCAAAAGGTCCTTTGGGATCAAGTTCTCGCTTACCACCAGGGGAGTGTCATCCCCGTGCCTCAGTCGAAGCAGACGGATCAAAGGAGTGCCGACTTCGATATTGAGTGCGGCGGCCACTACCGGCGTGGCTTCAGTTTCTGAAACGTCGAGGACCGCCGTCGAGACCTCGTAGCCGAGTGCCTCCAGCATTTCGGTGATGCTTTCATACTTGGTCATCGGACGTTCGACCTGGAGCGCCGAAAGGGAGGAGATGAAGCGCCCTTGTCCGTGGACGGCGGTGAGAACGCCTTCTTGTTCCAGCCGACTAAGAGCTTCGCGCAAACTGGACCTGGAAATATCGATTTGCTCAACCAGTTCCTTTTCCGAAGGGATGCGATCCCCAGGCATAAGTTCGTTGGTCGAGATCAGATTCCGAATCGCTAGGTATGCCTTTTCCACGGTGGTAGTCGATGTCCGTGGCTGTGATTGCAGGACTCTCGTCATTCGATTTCCTTCCAAGTGACGCGGATGAGTGCCGAACTGGTTTATCCGCGTGAGACATCGGTCATCGTACCGCACGTCCGCCCATGGAGAGCGAGTTGTGGATTCGGCCCGTCGAGAGGTCCGACCAGTCCGATAGGTTGCCAAGCAAAATGGCTTAAGTGTGGCCGTCAGCGAGCTCTGACGACTCACCACTCGACAGACTGCGGTTCTGGCAAATACGTGTATGTTGTTCCAATCCGAGACAAAACATCGTCGTATGAGCACTACAACAGCGGTTTCTATTAGCCGAGTCATCGGAGCTTGCAAGTTGCACTCCGATGACTGGTATAGTGAACGGACAAGTTAGTTGTTGTCATACCAAGGAGGAGTGCAAGTGCTGAACTTTGATCCAGAAGAATATCTTTCGATCATGAACGGTGCTGTCGAAGCCGGTCTGGAGGCCGGCCGGGTAGTAGTAGACCAATTCGAATCAGGCGCCACGAACCTTTTCTATGCAGGATCCGGGGGAATCGCCTACCTCACCCTGCCGTCGGCTCGGTTGCTGCAGACACGCTCGACCCTGCCAACTCACGTCGAAATGGGAGCCGAGCTAGTCGTGCGGGGGAATGTCAACCTGGGTAAAGACTCTGTTGCACTATTCCCTTCGGTATCCGGAACAACTCCCGAGGCAATCGAGGCCTTGGAGTACTCCAAGCAGCAGGGGGCCTTCACGGTCTCGCTAACCGCAAAAGCTGACTCTCCTCTAGGTCACGCCGCTGATGTCAACGTTGCCAACCTGACAGCAGACCCGACCTCGTCGGAAAACTTCTACCTTCAGTACGCCCTGATCGCGCTGGCAATCCAGAATGCGCGCGGTGAAATCGATGACTACGACGCGGTCGTTGAAGAGATCAAGAAGATGCCCGAAGCCCTCCGCTCAGTGAAGGAACAGTTTGAAGAGCGTGCAGCGGCTCTGGCGAAGGAAATCAAGGACGAGAAGCACCACATTTGGACCGGTGCTGGGAGCTCCTGGTATGAGGCGTGGTACTACGCAATGTGCATTCTCGAAGAAATGCAGTGGATCAGTACGCGCCCGGTTCATGCTTCCGACTTCTTCCACGGGACTCTTGAACTAGTGGAGGAGGACACGTCAATCTTCATCCTGAAGGGCGAAGATGATGAGCGTCCGCTAACCGATCGGGTAGAGCGGTTCGCAAAGACCGTGACGGAAAAGGTTCGAGTCATCGACTCAGCAGATTTCGACCTTCCGGGCATTTCCGACAGGGTCCGTGCCCTGATGTCACCGACCATCTTGGCAGCCGCGCTTCAGAGGCTTAGCGCGCACCTCGAAGTTGAGCGCGACCACCCGCTCACCACGCGTCGCTACTACCGCCGCGTCGAGTACTAGACGAAAGCGACACGCTTTTACACGAACTGGTCGGACGTCTGGCCGGAGAGTGCAACAGCGGATCGCGGTTGAGTGATGCCGCTACCAAGTTGCCGGCATTGAGCCTGTGGGCCACACCGCCCACAGGCTAGCTCGCTCCGGGCAGGGAGAGAACTGCCGCAACCAGAGAGCCGGCCAACCAGTGAGTTGGCCGGCTCTTTAGGCGTCTAGATCTTTAGCGTGAGTTTTTTGGCGCCGGGGCCTTTAGGTGTCTGGGAATCTGTGCGGCATCCCTTGGACACGACCCGATGTTAGAATCATCCGACTCCAAGACGCCGAGGGTGCGATCTATTGACACGCCGACAGACTCCGCACTCACGACTTGTCGTTGATAGACGGACTCCTTCCAATGAACCCGACCCACTAAAGCGAGCGAACGTGGCACAAAACAACTCTCAACTGGGAAATGTGAAACCTGTAATCCTCGGTGGGGACGTTGGGGCCTATGCGCTCGGGCTGCAGTTCTTTGAGGCTTTTGGGGTAGACAGCATCTGCGTGGCAAATAGCCCGGTTGACATGATTACCCTTTCACAAATCTTCGATGTTGTGGGCGTGCAGCGCAGAGCAAGCGACGAGGAATTGCTGCGAACACTCGAAGAGGTTGCGCTGGCAAACGCTGGTAGCGACCTTATCCTCATGACAAATGACGATGGTCGGATCGGTTTCATGGCACGGTACTCGGATCGGCTTGGAAAGCACTACGCGATGCCGATCCCCACGGTGGATACGATCGATTTACTGTGTGAAAAGGAGTCGTTCGCAGAGCTCTGCGTGCAGGAGGGGATTCCCACGCCAGCGACCATCGCGGTCAACTTCGAACATGCGGATGACCCGGCGTGGTCAGCTCCCGTGATTGACTTTGAATTCCCCGTCATCGCTAAGGCGTCATCGGGGGAGGCTTACGGAAAAGTCGCGTTTCCTGGAAAGAAGAAGATCTGGTTTGTGGACACACCCCAGGAGCTGGAGGCACTGTGGGAAGCGCTGAAGGACGCGGGTTTCAGAGACACTTTCTTAGTTCAAGAGCTCATTCCTGGCGATGACACCAACGTTCGTTCCCTTACTTTTTATGTCGACTCTAATGACCGAGTCACCCTGCGGGCTGCCGCACAAGTACTTCTGCAGGACCCCGCGCCGACAATGATCGGGAATCCCGTAGCCATGATCACCCGGGAATATCCGGAGCTGTGGGAAATGGCAGAACGGCTACTCAAGGTGGGGGGCTACCGCGGTTTCGCGAACTTCGACATCAAGGTTGACCCGCGTGACGGTACGCCATACTTCTTCGAGGTCAATCCTCGAATCGGCCGGAACTCTTACTACGTAAGTGCCGCTGGCCAAAATCCCATGGTCCCCATGGCCCGCGACCTTTTGATGTCAGAAAACGTGGCTCCCCGCGTTGCCACGAAGACCGCCCTTTATTCACTGGTGCCGGTGGGATTGATTAGAAGGTACGTAACGGAAGCCGCTCTTCGGCTTGTTGTGGGTTCGAATCCCACTCGGGGTACTTTTCTAGGTATCAAACCAGCTCTGACCTGCATGTTTAGGCGTGTAGGGATTCGATCCTTTGTAGAAATCCTCTATTCACCCTCTATACTTTCCTCTATCCTCGGCGTTCGTGGTTTCTGTCCCACAACTAGGCCATGGAGAAAACAACGCCAAAAACGGTTCTCATGCGTCCACAGGAAGCCGCTCGCGTACTATCAACGTCACTTAGGACCTTGGCCCGCTGGCGGGCCGCAGGGTCCGGGCCACCGTGGTTCCAAGTTGATCGGTCGGTGTTCTATCGCACTAGCGACATTGAACAGTGGGCAGACCAACAGATCGAAGGTCGGGCGTACTAACGGTGCGGGGTGAACGACTTGCGCCTGGCCAATACGGAGTCATCGCAACGACTCGAGTAAGACCGGGTAAATGGCGCGCCGACTGCTATTGGAGGGACAGCTCGGGGAAGCTGCGCCGACTCGAACGAACTTGGAGCACCGAGGCGCAAGCCTCCCAGCGCCTCAAGATGGCTCAGACGTCGGGAACATTGACGTCGGTGAAAACAGTCGCAGACTTACTAACCGAATGGCTGCGCCGCCATGAAGGTATCTCCCCAGCTACGCGCGAACGCTACCAAGACGCACTCGACTGGTACCTGGTACCGGCAATCGGCAACATCCGCATCCAAGACCTTTCCACCCCCGTTGTTGATGACGCGATCCGCAGCATTTTTGTCGATCACTCACGTTTTGCAGCGCAAAGATCGCGGACCCTTTTGCGCATGGCCTGCAAATGGGGAACCCGAATGCGACTACTTGAACGCGACTTCACCGCTGAGGTTCCACTTCCGGGGGGAAAGAAAAGCGCCCGACAGCGGGTATGGGCTCCCAGCGACGAACAAATCAACAATCTCTGCGAACTCCTTGAGCGCGACTACACCGACCCCGCCCGCTCTGGGGCCCGCTCCCCGGCAGCCTGGATCGCCGCAGAACTAATGCGAACCACGGGGGCACGAATCGGAGAGGTATGCGCCGCGCAGTGGGAAGACATCGACTGGGAGAGCGGGACAATAAACTATAGGGACACCGTTGTCTTCGAGGATGGGAAGAATAGCCTTCGCGGACACCTCAAGAACTACGACCCCCACCGCACCTCCTACCTGCCGCTACCGACCTTGCACCTCTTGCGCCAGCACCGCCGTGACAGCGGGCCAATCGTGGCAGGCCGAGGTGGGGTGCCCATGCAGACGGCGAACCTGCGGCGTGCTTGGCGCCGCGTTTACGACCGCGCGGGTGTTCCCACCCATGAACGTGTGCGCCCCCACGACCTAAGGCGCGCCGCTGGAACCAAACTCACCGCTGAACTAGGAATAGACGCCGCATCTGCCCAACTGGGAGACACACGGGGAATCACGGAAAAGCACTACGTGATGCCGAACTACAAGGGGCCGAAAGCCGCTCGGAAAGTACTGGGTTAGACCACAGAGTTGTCGGGCAGGACGCCAGGTTCTTGGGCAGGCTGGTAAGCCTGGGTAGTGGTGGTGTCCCACAAGTTGGGCCATGACGAAGAAAGCAAAGACGCGACCTAAGGCTTTGAACATCAAGGAGCTGGCTCGGGTCCCTTACAGGTTCAAGGGTGCGGCGACACCGCGAGATGCTCTTGCCCTGATGGAGCTTCTCGAAGAAGCCGAGCAACAAATGGAGATGGCCCCTCGAGGTATGGGAAAAGCCACCGACTACTTCGTTCATTCACCAGGTAAGAGGGGGTTTTGGTCCGTCACCCAGCCGATGTTTGTTAGCAGCGGGTTTTCTGAACTTATGGTGTTGATGAGCAAGGAGCACCCTGGTGTCCAAGTGCGCGCTGAGGATGTCCTGGCACCGGCTGGCTTCCTCCTTTTGGAAGAACCACTGCAACCGGAAGTGTTCCCGTCCGACGTCAAGACCCCAATCAGGGCGATCTCCTGGCAGACATCCCTGGTGTGGCGACACGAGGAAGATGCTGACGGACAAGGCTTGCTTATCGCAGGTTGGGAATGGGGCCAGATCCTGGAAAAGGCAGCGTCACACAACACTGAAGCAGTCATCTTTGTCGTCCTTTGGTCTGAGAGTGGGAACAACGGCAAGCAATACCCGCTTCCTCTCGTGCCAACGCTCGTTATCCGAGCCCCGTGCCACCTGCCTAGTAGGCTTCCTCAGGTCGGTATAGGGTTGACACATGAGCTTGTGGAGTCCGTAGAGCTACCACTACTTCGTCGCCAAGTGGCTGGCCTGTTAGCCTCCATCACTGCCGCGTCTCGGTCTACTTATACGTCCAGTGAAGCCTTGCCGGTTCGGGCCTCCCGGATACTGCCGGGCTCATCACGCACAACCCGTAAGCAGCGCACTGTCCGCACCTCCTATATCTCTGCCCCGCAGTTCGTGAAGGCAGAGAAGGATTCACGCACGGGCAGGAAGGTCGCCCTGCATTTCGTTCGCGGGCACTGGAAGAAGCAGTGGTATGCCAGCCAGGGAGCGCACCACGCGGTGTGGATTGATGGGTACTTCCGGGGAGACCCACAGCGCGGCGAGATCTCAGGTCCAGTAGTTCTGGTTGGTAGCGCTGAGAAGAGGGCGTGCGGTGAGGAGTTGCACGCCACCCGCGAGCCAGGTTGGACGCGCATATGACCCTGTTATGCCATAGGGTGCTTTCTAGTATGCACCCCTACGGAGAGAACATGGAGCACTGATGAGACTTCGGTGGATAGCTTTTTCGATAGCCCCGCTTGCTTTGGCTGCACTTACGGCATGCTCAAGCCCGAAGTCAGCGTCAATTCAGCTTTCGGAGATTGAGGCCGAGGCCCAAGCCGAGCTGGACACCCAATGCGCGCAGGCAAGGGCAGCTTGGGATAGCGCGGTCACTCAAAAAACTGAGGAACTCGCCTCACTTTCCGAGCCACTGAAGAACGCTCTCTTAGAAGGAGATGCGGAGTGGATCTCATCTCACGCCACTCCAGTTCTGCGGGAGCAAATCACGCTAAGCACCCTGTCTCCTGAAGCGTGGAACGGCATCGAGGAGGTCCGAGTGGACCCACTGTTGGACACTGATCCATTCCCTGAGTGCCCCAAGGTCACCCTTTTGTCCGCCGAAGTCCCTGAAGATCTCACGATGGAGGAGGCCACGGGAGGCGTGGAGTATGTTCCGCGCGTTGATGGACAGTATTGGACTGAATATGTCTTTCCAACGTTTGATGCTGACACCGACGCGAAGTTCGCAATTAGAGGCACTGACGTTCAAGCCTGCATTCCTGTCAGCCTTATCAACGGTGAGCCAACCCTAATGGCCGAAGATGAGGGGCCAGGAGACTGCGCATTCCTGGAGGCAATGACAATCAGGGATAACTTCCAAGAAAGAAACCTGGCCGGCTTCAAGTTCGGCGAAACATCTCTGCCTGAGGCGGCAGAAAGCGTCAGTTGGACTCTTCCAGGTACTTACACTATTACTGCGCCTGCTGACTTTCCCTCGCCCTGGGTTGAACTCAATCAACCCTTGGATTCCGTCACCTTCGACTCCGAGCCGCTGAAGCTAGTTGCAGGCACGGAGGTTATTGAAATGGCGCGAGCCGCAGCCGATGAGTGGATTCAAGCCGGACTCGCCGCTACCCCAGAAAGCCCATGGTGCCCAAGCAGGATAGGGGAGGTACTTGGGGAGAAGACCTTCCTACCCAAATGGGCTTGCGACACAAGCCACGACGCGAGCCAACTTGAGATCGACCAGTGGGACCCAGACGTCATGACTGGAGCGTCACTGGCCTACGAGGATCTCCCTGGGCAAGTGGAGGTCAGGTTTTTCAGCGAGAAGCCGGGTCCAGTGCTTACGATGCGCCAGAAGGGCGGGGACGCTATCTACCTGAATAACACCGATATCGTCGTGACCTACACGCTCCGCGGCAATGACAAACCGACACCGGCTCCAGGCTTCGACTTTATTTTCGCCTACTAGCGACTCCAAGAGTCACCCAAACCGGGTGGTCTCGTTGCCCCAGGCTTGCCAGCCGGGGCGCCTGGTTCTTGCGAACACTTCCAGTTTGCGTGCATGGGGGTACATCTCCTCGATACGGTCGGCGACCTCCTCGGGTTTGCGGGAGTGTTGTCGGCGCGGCGCGAGCACCACCTGCGCCACCTTTTCCGATGCGAGAGGTAGTGGGCGACCGCGCGCCACGTTTGAGGCGGCAAGGACGAACTCGGTGGTGGGTTTCGTTATCGACGGGCGAACCCCTTGGGCGCCGATCACTGCCCCGTCTTTGCGAGTTTTCACCCACACGAAAGCAACACCCCTGTAGGTTAGCCCCCAGTGCTCGATCAGTTTCAGGGCGAAGTCCAAACGCGGGGAAGTCGCCCACATGAAGACCACGCCGGGTTTGGTAAGTGAGTCCTTAATTAAGGAGAAGTCTAGGAGTGCCTGGTCGGTCATAAGCGGGTAGTGCTTACCGGCCGCCGCCATCTTCGCCGGTGACCCGTAGTAGTCCCACGGCGGGTCCGCAAGGATCACGTCAAAGCCTGCGTCCGCGCCGAGCGGGTTGTTATCCATCGCCCCTCCAAAGGTTTCCCGAGCCTTTAGTTGTGGGACACGAGAGACAAGCGTCTTTCCGTGTGCCTGGGGTCGCGGGCCGTCCCACAACTAGGGATGAACCTAAGGAGGGGCTATGCCAAAGTTCAACGAGTATGAGGTGCGACGCCAGGCTAAGGGTCAAAGCGTCGGCGGACAGTTCGCAAACAAGGAACACCCAGAAAACACCAACATTGGCCTTGGCATTAGCGCCCTCGACGTGCGAGACCGACTAGAAGAACAAGGCCTTGACCCGTGGCTGTACGACACGGAGGCGATCGCAAAAGCTCTGGGAGATGAGGTCGTGGCGTGGGAAGAAACCCCCGACGCGCTTTATATTGACCCACTTGTCGAGCCGTACCTCAAAGACGAGGTAGCCAGACTTATTGACTCCCACGACCTTGTCGTTTCAAGTGCCGGTGACGTCGCTGCCTACGCCACGGCAGAACTTCCTAGCCTTTCCTGCGCGCGCGGGGCCACCGACGAGCAGATCCGCCAATGGTCCAACCTAAAAAGCCTGTCTAAGGCCCTCGACGACCAAAAGGTCGCCTACACGACCACCGACGACGACCTTTCAGGCAGCCAACTCGACGTGGATGCCTTCGCGCTAACTAACAGTCAGGCCAAGCACCGGACCTCCTTACTAGATACTGTTCGGGACCATGGCGTCCTTGATGACAGTGATTACGAAGCCAAGAAAACGCAAGTGTTTGAGGCGGCTTGCGCCGAGCACCTAGAAGCGTTGGGCTGGGATGAATCCGACGGCGACTACGAAGACCATGCGCTCACCCTTATGGGCGCCGCCACGCTACAGGACATGGAGTCAGCCGCGTGCCTTGTCCCTTTTGGTTGGGGGCGCCGCGTGACACCAGAGTTCATCCAAGACCTCCAAGCCGACGGAACTTCACAACAATGGGTTCAAGACACCCAAGACGAACTGTCCGTTTTCGACGCCGAAGATGAAGGCCTAGAAGAACTAACCGCCGTTAGGAGCGCGCTTTTCCGCGCCCAACAGCCAGGTTGGAAACCTCAAGATAAGGACATCACCTACTTGGGGGCTGCCCGAGCACTGATCGACGCCGAAGACCAAGGCGCCGACGCTTTCCAGGAACGACTGGGTCTGCTGCACACTTTGGTGACAGGTTGGTCAGGCGGCTTGTGCGGCCTGTTGGTTCATGATGGTTTCGAAGTCAAGGGGTGTCAATTTTCCGAGTCGGGGCCTGCTGCACGAGTAGGTGACAACTGTGTCAGGCAGCGAGTGCGACCTGCTGGTACATAATGGCCTCGTACTCGACCGGCGTCAAACGCCCCAGCCTGGCCTGTCGACGTCGCCGATGATAGGTGCGCTCAATCCAAGTCACGATCGCAAGCCTCAGCTCTTCCCGTGTGGCCCAGCTGCGCCGGTTAAGGACGTTGTTGTGCAGCAAACTGAAAAACGATTCCATCGCTGCATTGTCACCGGCAGCACCAACTCTGCCCATCGATCCGACCATGTCGTGTTGGTCAAGCGCACGCCGGAACTTCCGACTCCGAAATTGCGATCCTCTGTCCGTGTGCAGGATGCAACCGGCTACGTTCCCTCGCCGCATTGCTGCATTGTTTAGTGCTCTGACTGCGAGTGATGACTTCATTCGTGAGTCGATCGCGTAGCCGACGATTCGGTTTGAGAACACGTCTTTCACCGCGCAAATATAGAGCTTGCCTTCGCGAGTCCAGTGCTCCGAGATGTCGCTGAGCCACAATTCGTTCGGGGCTGTCGCAGTGAACTCACGCTGCACAAGGTCGTCATGCACAGCAGGCCCGGGCCTGGTTCCTTTGCCTCGTGTTTTCTTCTTCCCAAACACAGACCACCAGCCGTTGTCGCGGCAGATCCGCCACGCGGTCCGGTCGCACATTGCCTCACCGGCTTGTTTTGCTTCGTCGGCTAGGAACCGATGCCCGAACTCGGGGTCTTCCAGATGCGCATCATGGAGCGCGTTCGCGCGATACGCCTGCACGAGTTCACGCTCTCGCACTGGTGATTTCAGCCACCGATAATAGGGCTGACGTGAGAGCTTCAAAACCCGGCACGACACCACAACAGGAATCCCGTCAGCGGCGAGCTCTCTCACGAGCGGGTAGAGCCTTTTCCCGGTAAATGCGCCTGCGACAGATACGCAGCGGCACGACGCAGCACCTCAACTTCTTGCTCGAGCAGCCTATTCCGGCGGCGCAGTTCTCGGAGCTCTTCGTTCTCTGAACGAGTTGTGCCGGGCTTTTCGCCGTCTTCGATGCGGGCTTGCCGTAACCACTTATCGAGGGTGCCGACATGGATACCGAAGTCCTTCGCGATTTGCGCGAGCGTGACTTCTGGGTCACGGTTCAACGCGACGCGTACGACGTCGTCTCGGAACTCCTCGGGATATTTTGCGGGCATGATGATCATCCTTCCAGGCCAGCCGAAACTAGCCATGTTGAATGTCACCTACTCGTGCAGCAGGCCC
>WPCK01225342.1_pt1 | contig 22573 bp, 19 predicted proteins | sample 5399851 | NCBI WGS metagenome assembly WPCK01 (sample SAMN12869471, study PRJNA574797) | sludge metagenome | isolation source: wastewater treatment of pH11 | place: China:Beijing | collected 2019-05-20 | reverse complement strand
GCTAGGGGTAGGGGTCCGGGAATCGCGGTCGTGGCGCAGTGCGGCGATGATCTCGGCCAGGCTGTGACCCTCCACTAGCTGCATCGCGTAATAGTGGACGCCCCGCTCCGTTCCCACCGAATAGACGGCGACGATGTTGGGATGTTCAAGCGTCGCGGCGGCACGGGCCTCGTTCTTGAAACGGGTAAGCTGATGCTTATCGAGCATTGACGCGAAGGGGAGGATCTTCAGCGCCACATGTCGCCCAAGCGAAATCTGCTCGGCCTCGTACACTACCCCCATGCCACCCCGTCCGATTTCGCGCAGGATACGAAAGTCCCCCAGGACGCCCGTGATGTGGCCGTCCGTGACTCCGCTATCCCGGGCGTCCGGCGCGCAGTCTCCCAGAACAACGAGCGCCGGAAAGACCTGCCGAATGATGTGTGCGATTTCCGGATGACTTTGAGCGTACGCTTCGACACTCGGTGATTGCCCTTGCTTGACCTCCTCCGTGAACCGGTCTGCGACTTCGCTGACGAGGGCATCGATATCGACGGCCGATTTGGCGGATGCGTTTTTCATGGCTCGGATCCCGTCAGCCCCTTGTCCACCAGCAGACGCTGGAGCTTTACGAGAGCTCGGCCGTATCGCTTGCGGACGGCGTCGTGACTGAGCTCCAGGACCTGGGCAATATCCCGCTGCGACAGTCCTTCCACATTCCGCATCAACAGGATCTCACGGTCGAGCTCGGCCAGCTCATTGACAGCGTCTGCCACCAGACACTGGTATTCGCGCATCGCCATGTGTCGACTCGGCGATGAGCTGCCCGCCAGAAACGGCGCGGCAATCATCATCGACGACCCGTCCGGAAACGATTCTTCACGACGGACGGATCGCCGGGCAGTATTCAGGTGAGCGCGCTGGTGGTTCTTAAGTCGCTCGTGCGCCGTCTTGCGGAGCCAAAGGCCAAACGGCATCGGCTGACGTTCGAGGTAGTCGTCGAGTCGTCGGTAGGCCGCCAATTGCGCTTCCTGCACGACATCGGAGGGATCGACCCTTGCCCTCAATCGCCGGTCCAACCGAAGCTGCACGGCCCGCCGCAATTCGCTTCGATGACGCTCGAACAGCTCATTGAATGCCCGGCGTTCGCCCTTGCGAATTCTCATGAGAAGTCGATGCGTTTCGGCTGAGTCAGTGGAATGGTCCGGCACGTTGCCTCCCCAAAGATCTACCCACGCTCCAGGTACCGACTGTGACAAGGATTTTTATCGAATCGTAATAATACTCGATTTTTGCTAAGTTGCGTCCGCAAATGAATTCCTCAGACATCCAGGAATTCCTCAGACATCCAGAAACTGGTGAGGGCTCGGTGGGATCGACCAGGTTTTCGAATTGGCAGTAGAAGGACGCGGTGAAGGAAGTCGGCCTCGATGGTGGAGCGATGAGGCACTCCAGGGGTCACTTGGATCTGGCGGCCCCGGCCGGTGCGATGCGAGTCTGAGGATCAGAGAAGGTATCAGTGGCGACAAGGATGGATGGCTCGACCGTTGGTTTTCGAGCCTCCGATGGCTATTTGAAGGCACGCCGCGCCGAGGTCATTCCATGCATCCGGCGCTGGTGGCAATGGGAGGCCGCCGTAGTGATCTCCGAGGGACGGCCAACCACGCGCCGGAATCGGTGGCCAAACTCGCTCACCAGTTCGACCCAGGACTCGGTCCGAATCCCGAGCCGTTCCAGGATGGGAGCCAGGTCCGCGGGGATCGCGCCCCGCTTATCCGATCGCACCTGCCGGCCCGTTCAGTCCAAGAGCGCCAGGTAGTGGTCCAGGTCGAAATCAAACAGGCCCTTGTCCGACGCACGCCGGCCCCGGGCCGCTCCCGGATACCGGTCCCCTGAGATGGGGATGGGGGTGAGCCATCCGCTCCGCGGGTGGCTTCTTTCGCCCCGGCGACTGGGTGGCACGGGCGTGTCGCCCGTGCTGATCGAAGGATTCCAGCTTGCGACGCGAGTTGACGTTCCAACGGAGTATTTTCAGAATGGATTCAAATTGCGTACGGCACCAGACTTCCATCGTGCGCCGCGCTTGCAACGAACACTGCGTGTCAGCCGACACGGGATTGGGGTTGCTGGGCCTTGCGCCAGGCACGGGCGACACGCCCGTGCCACCCGTCCGTCCACTCCGGCAACCTGTGCCTCCGGCTACCAACATGCCGTGTCCTCGAGGCCTTGCATCCCCGAGGCCTCCCACGCCTTATGATCAGGAGTAAGAAGGGGATCGTGAGACCGGTCGAGGGCTCCGGCAGGTTTTGGGACCAGTCGATCACGACATTGTCCAGGCCCCAACTGGTAAGACCCGCCGTCTTGCGGAACTCGATGACCAGGTCTGCCGAACCGTTTGCGTCGGCAATTAGGGGAAATGGAAGAACGACCAGCGCATTCGGGCCAATAGGCGTTACCGACCCGGCAGTGCCGAGTTGGTAGTTCGTCGAGTTAACGGTTACGTCGAAAGAGTCGATCAGGGGTGAATAACCGATCACCGCCATCGAGAGGGTTCCGAGTCGAGGCTGCGAGTTACTGGGGTTACCGGCCGGCAGTGCGTCGATCACACCTTTGGTCACGCTGACACCGATCGGGAACGGTCCAAGATAATCCGTGCCAAACGGCGAGCCAGGCGTTACATTCTGCGAGGACCAGCCGTTCAGTGGCTCGCCAGAAAATGTGTACTCCTCATGTTCGTGTGATGCCGAGGTGACACCTACCAGGCAGAAGGAGCTGAAGAAAAGCACGTTGAACCACGCCCAGCAGATTGCGGACCGCATGCTGACACCTCACCGAATGAGAACAGAGTCGGGCTGGCGGGATTCGAACCCACGACCTCTTGCACCCCAAGCAAGCGCGCTAGCCAGGCTGCGCTACAGCCCGAACCGAACTCGCCGAGGCAAGCTCGCCAAGTCCAGGCCAGAATATGGCAGATGCCTCTCGATCGATCAACCTTACTCACGGCGTCTCGGTCAATGGACCTCGGTCCAGACCACAAATCAACGGGCCCCCGCTGATCACCCTGGGTCATTGGCCATGCCGGGACAGATCGGACGGCGTCCGGCCACGCGGTGCGAACAGGCGGGTCATGGCGATTCCGCGGGCGTTTGTGGGAGGACGACGCGGCGATTATTCCGCCTCAAAATACGGAATGCTTGCGTTTCCCTCCTTGGCGAATTAGCCTCAAACTAGAGATAGAAACCCGGCGGTCAGCCGGATCGGCCGACCTTTCCGCGTAACTCAAGACGCTTCCCCCGAGCTGTTCCTGGAACAGCTCGGGGAGGCGTTTCCGGATATCCCAGCCCGCGCCCCTGGTCTTTTCACTTCAGGCGGACATCATGAATCATCGAAAGGCTACGTTTCACCTGGCGATATGCCTTGCTGCGGCCGGCATCTGCCGACTGGCCGATGCCCAATTCTTTCCTCAGCCCGTGGCCGGCATCGAAATCGATGCCGGCGGTGTCCTTCGCCTGCGGACGTTTACCGATCCCACCGGGCAATTGACGCGTCAGCGAATGGCGCACATGAAGGCGACGTTGCCGCCGGACCTGGCGCGGTCGAGCGAACTGAGAAAGATCTCGCTGCCACGGCTGGAGGCGGCCATTCGCGAGGGACTGCGGACAGGGAGTGGCGTGACCGACGAAATGCGGTTCCTGGCGGGCCTGACCCGCGTTCAGTATGTCTTCGTCGATGCAGAACAGGGGGACGTCGTCATTGCCGGTCCCGCGGAAGGTTATATGCTCGACCTGTCGGGGCGCGCCATTGGGATGTCGTCGGGGCAGGCGATCCTCGATCTTCAGGACCTGGTGGCCGCCCTGCGGGCCTACCCTCCCGGGGCCAAGGAACCGGCAACCATCCGCTGCTCGATCGATCCGACTCAAGAGGGACTGCAACGGATGCGCCAGTACATTGCATCCGTCAGCGGCCGCGTGACGCCAAGTGACGCCGAACCGTATGCCGAGGGCATGCGAAGGAGCCTCGGACTGCAGGAGGTTACCATTGACGGCGTGTCCCCCAAGTCGCACTTCGCCCAGGTCCTGGTGGAAGCCGATTACCGCATGAAATTAATTGGCATTGGCCTGGAACGACCTCCCGTAAAGATTGCCAGTTTCATTCAGAAGGCTAGTCCCACCGACGTCGCGAGGAATGCCTTGCAGCGATGGTATTTCGTGCCCAACTATGAATCGGTACGTGTCAGTGAAGACGGCATGGCCATGCAGCTGGTAGGGAACGGCGTCCAGCTGGTGGCCGAGGATGAAATGGTCCATGCCGATGGCCAGCGCAGCCAGACGCGGCGCATCAATCGGGCCAGCCATGCGTTTGTACGGAGCTTTACCGCCCACTTTGCGGAGCTGGCAACCCGTGTCCCCGTCTACGCCCAGCTTCGCAACGTCATTGACCTGGCCATCGTGGCGGCCTTTCTGCAGCAGTCGGATCTCTACGGCCAGGCCAAATGGGACATGTCCCTATTCGCCGACGAGCGGCAAGTCTCCATCGAGAACTGCCTGGTCCCCAAGACGGTTGAGTCCGCCATCCAGGTCGTCTGGAAGGGAAACACGTTGATGACGCCCATCGGCGGCGGCGTGAATATCCAGGCCGATCAGGCCTTTACGGCGGGAACACTCCAATACGACGAGGAGGGTGCCATGGACGCCGTCCGAAGTACGGCGTCAGCGCCGCAGGATGAACCGCTGCGCTGGTGGTGGGATTGACGGAGACTCCGTTAAAGGGCCTTGACGTCGATCCGACGGAAGCGAACCGGGTGGCCGTGGCCGCAGAGTCCCAGATGTCCACGCGTGCGATCCAGTCCTGGATGCGGATGTTCATCCAGAAATGTCTTGACCGTGGACAGGTCGGTATCGAGGATGGGCGTTCCATTCAATTCCACTTGGACGCGGGGTCCTGCCACGCGTACCAGCTGGTGATTCCACTGGCCGGGCGGCCGCAGATAGCCTCGGTGAGCCGCCACCATGCCATAGGCAGAACCGTGGAACTGCCGATCGTCGAGTGCCTTGTAGTCGGCATGGTCATTGTCCAGGATCTGTAATTCGCATAGCCCATCGTAGGCGCCATCTCCCTCGCCCGGAAAGCGAATGGCCAGGCCGTTGTTGCCACCGGCCGGCAACGCAAATTCCAGCTGCAGGACAAAGTCGCCGAATTCCGGCTCGCTAAAGATCGTCCCCTGCTGGGAAACCAGGGCATTTCCTTCGACGCGGTTTCCCTCGAGCGGACCCTTCCAGCCCGCCAGGCTCTTGCCGTCAAAGAGGGGAACAAACCCCTCACCTGCGTGTTGGCGCAAGATCTCGTTGGCTTCGTCGTCGCTGATCGAACGAATCTCGGGATTGCGAAACCGGATTTCTCCTCCGTGCGTTTGCAGCTGAATCGAGCCTCGTGGAAAGATGGGGATTTTTGGATCCCAGTAATTCTCGAGCACCGCGCCATCCACGGTGAGCGTGCCGTTCAGCCAGACCCAGACCCTCGCTCCGACCATGCGAATCCGCATCGTGTTCCATTCGCCCACCGGTTTGTCGGCCAGGGCCAAAGGCCACTTGCCGTCGTGGCCTTCGGCGTTATTCCACAGGGCGCCGGAGCCGCGATCGGCGCCGTGTTGTTTGGCGCCCGGGTCCGCCGGGTCCCAGATCTGGACTTGGGGGCTTCCGCGTAGATAGATACCACTGTCGGCGCGGGGTTTGACCATCTTCCAGTCGATTTGGAAGTCGAAGTCACCGTAGTCCCGCGCAGTCGTGAGAAACACCCCCTCGCCATCCGAGACGATTTCGGGCGACCCTGTGGAATTGTCGATGCTCCAGTGTTTCTTCATGTCCTCGTCCCAAGCCGCCTGCTCCTTGCTGCGGCGCTCGGCGTCCCAGGCCGCGTCGGTACGCGGATCGAGCTGGGGCCGGCCACGCCAACCGTCCCAGCTTTTCCCGTCGAACATCGAACGACGCTCAATGGTCCCTGCCTGCCCAAGACTCGCCTTCGGCGGCACGGACAGGGTGATCAGACTGCACGCAAGACAGGCGGCCCAGCCTGGCAGCCGATGGATTCCGAGGTTGGACAACGTCATGGGGAATGCTCCTTTTTGGAAGAGGACATTCTAATAAGGAGGGCGCCGAGAAGGCAGCCCGCGGAGCTGACGAGCACGGCGCCAATCAACCACTTCGAGCTGGTGACCGTCAGACCTTGTGCTTCCCATTGGGGGGCAAAACGGGCCAGGGTCAGGAGGGCCGCGTTGTGCAGTGCGTGCAGGACAATGCCCGGGAAAATACTGCGAGTCGTCCAGCAGACCCAGCCCAGGACCAGGCCCACGCACGTACTCGGCAGGAACCGGCCGACCGAAAGTGCACCGCTGACGACATGGAATCCGCCGAAGAGGAACGCAGATGCCCAAATGGCCTTCTTCGGGGTCGAGGCCCCCAGAAATGACGAAAAGAGGAACCCCCGAAAGAACCATTCTTCAAAGACGGCTGGAATCAAGGCAAATCCCAAAAGGACCAGGGGAAACGGAAGCCCTCGAAATCGTTCGACCAACTCCTGACCCGCGCGGAGCTGATCCAGTCGCCAGGTACTGGCAGACAAGGTGTGCGATGCCAACAGCACCAGTGGCCAGAGCCCCACGCCGATCAGCACCGCGCCGAGCCAGCTGCCCCAGGATGCGCCGTGCAATCGAAACCCCTCGGGCAGGGGCACCCGCTGGAACCAGGTCACGAACGTGGGGACCGCGCCAAACAAGAGGGTGGTCACCAGGCACGACGCTACGATCAGGGACGGCAGATGCTGAGCACCTCCGCGGGCGACCAGTCCAGCCGCCAGAATGTAGACGGGCAGCAGGAACGCCAGGGTCAGAACAGCCGTGTGCGTCTTCAGATGGGTCTGCGGCCGCGGTGGCCTGCGCAGCATGTCACCCCAGGAGAGCTCACTGCCGTACAGGACGGCATCGCTGCCAAAGACCCGCGCTGCCAAACCAAGCGCGGCAACCGCGTACAGGATACTGGACGCGACGACCAGCAGGGCCGTTGGTCCAAGGGGCTGACCGTCGAAGATATCTCTTGCCAGCAAGACCATGTTGACCAGGGGTGTTACGGCAAGACCTGGCCCCAGCGTCAAGCCCGGTGCCAGGCTGATCAAACTGGGTCCCAGCGACATAAGGATCAGGGGGATCAGGTAGGCCTGTGCCTCCTTGAAGCTCTTGGCAAAGCTGGTCACGGCCAGCACGATCGCGGAAAAGAAGAAGGCGAACAGCGTCAACAGAAGAAACGACAGACCCAGGATCTTGGGGGACATCCCCCCTGAACCAAGGACGAGCGACGACAGGCCCGTGCTGTAAAGCGTGATGGTCATGGCCACCAGGTTGGCTGTGGCGGTGAGCATGCTGATGGTCACTACGGCCACGTATTTCGCCAGCAACAGGGCCATACGCGGCATGGGTGTGGCAATCAAGGCTTCGAGCGTCCCCCGTTCCCGCTCACCCGCCGTCGTGTCAATGGCCGGATAGACGGCACCGGTCATGGTCATCAGGATCAGGACCAGCGGGATGATGGATGCGAGCGAGATCGTCGAGACCTGTTCCTCGCCGGTACTCACCACGGTCACTTCGGCGGGTACGGCAAGGGGCTCTCCCAGTTGCTGAAGCCGTTCGTACAGATAGGCCTGATTGAGTGCGTCCAGGTGGTCCATTACAAATCGAACGGCACGGTCACCCGGGATGGAGCCAGGCTGTACGAGCAATTCCAGGGAAACGGTCGGTGGACGAGTCGATGGGTGTCCGGTGTGTTCGCCCGCAGGCTTGGCAGTGCGAATTGCGACGTCGATCAGGCGGTCTTTCAGAAGTTGCTCGATCTGGGGCGCGACGCGAAAGTGCACTTCCGGGGGTACATCCGATTGGAGTTCCTTCCACATCATCACCCCGGATGCCTCGGCTGGTCGATCTCGCTGCTTGTTCAGTTCCGCTTCCCCTGCCAGGAGCAACCCCTGGACTTGCTGGCGGGTGGCTTCATCGGGGACACCCAGGATGATCTGCTGCATGGCCCGGGCGGCTTCTCCGGTCAGCAGGAATTTTTCAAAGACGATCGTGAGGATGGGGTAGACGAGCAGTGGCATCAGGACCAGGGTGCCGATGGTCCTGCGATCCCGCAGGCATTCGCGCAGCTCTTTCAGACAGAGGCGGCCGAGTCGCGCCAGACGGCTGCCACCATGGTGGTGTGAGATCTCGCGGATGACGTCGGAGGCAGTGTTCTTATCCACGACCGTTTCGCATCAGTTCCTTGAAGATATCGACCAGCGAATCGAGACCTGTCTGCTGACGCAGTTCGTCCATCGTCCCTTCGTACCGGAGTCGGCCCTGGAACAGGAGCCCGAATCGATCGCAGATCCGCTGGGCTTCGTCCAGTCCGTGGGTACTGAGGATTACGGCTTTGCCTGCCTTGCGGAGTTCCGTCAGATAATCGAACACGACTTGGGAGCCGACGACATCGAGGCCGCGCGTGGGCTCGTCGAGCAGCATGACGGGTGGGTCATGTACCAATCCGCGGACCAGCACGGCGCGCTGGTTCTGGCCCGTGCTGAGCGTTCCCGCGCGGCGGTCGAGCAGGTCGGCCAGTCCAAAGAGGCGGCCCAGGCGGTCGACGTTGGCATGTGCCGCGTCGGGAGAAATGCCATAGAGGTCGGCGAAGAACAGCAGTGTCTCGCGAACCGTCAGCCAAGGATACATACCATCATTGGCCGTAACGCAGCCGATGCGGGCCTTGACCTCATCCGGGGCGGTGGAGCTGCGGAATCCCTCGACTTCGGCGAATCCGCCATCCGGACGCAGCAATCCGACGATCATGCGCAAGGTCGTCGTCTTGCCAGCTCCATTGGGCCCCAGCAGGCCATAGACTTGACCTCGCGGCACCGTCAGTGTCAGCCCGTCGACGGCGGTAATGGTCTCCGACCGAGTTTCGAAACGCTTGGTCAGGTCCACCAGCGAGATCATCAGGCCAGAGCTCCCAGCCGCGCTACGACGGCGTCGGTGAACTCTTGGGTTGACAGCGATCCGCCCAGGTCGCGGGTCGCGTGACCATCCGCGAGCGCGGTGTTGTAAGCCTGGCGAATGCGTGCCGCCACCGTGGCACAGGACGCATCCCCACGCACATCGGCGATGTGATTGAGCATCATGACGGAGGTCATCATCAGCGCCAAGGGATTCGCCAGACCCTTCCCCGCAATGTCAGGAGCCGAGCCGTGGACCGCCTCGAAGACGGCCCCTTCGTCGCCAATATTGGCACCGGGAACGACGCCCAAACCGCCCACCAGCCCAGCGCACAAGTCGCTGACCACGTCCCCGTACAGGTTCTCCAAGAGCAACACGTCGAACTGCGACGGATCCTGGACCAACTTCATACAGCCCGCATCGATGATCACTTCCTGATAGTCGATGTTGGGATACTCATGCTGATGGACCTGCCGCGCGCAGCGGAGAAACAGCCCATCGCTCATTTTCATGATGTTGGCCTTGTGGAACACGGTGATCTTCTTGCGGCGACGTTGGGTGGCGAATCGAAACGCCCAATGTGCGATCCGGGTGCAGGCGGATTCCGTGGCAACCTTCATGCTGATCACCACGTCCTCGGTCACCTGGTTCTCCGCGCCGCTGTAGAGCCCTTCCGTGTTCTCGCGAATGATGACCAGGTCGACTCCCTCAAATCGGGCAGGCACCCCCGCCAGGTTTCGAACGGGGCGGACGGCCGCATACAGATTCAGTCGCTTTCGCAGCTGTACGTTGGCGGACATGAACCCTTCGGCAATCGGCGTGGTGCAGGGCCCCTTCAAGGCCAGACCATGGTGCTCGATGGCATCCAACGTTTTCACCGGCAGGACCTCGCCGCACTCCGAGATTGCCGTCAGGCCAATGTTGTGCCGTTCCCACTGGATGGGGGCTCGAGCGGCTTCCAGCACCTGGCACGTGGCGGCCGTGACTTCCGGGCCAATTCCGTCGCCGGGGACCAAGACCACGGTGTGTTGAGCCATGTTGCCTCCGAGTTTCGGTCAATGTTTCCAGTAGGCGCAGGTACGAAGTGGCCATCTCACTGTAACGAGAGACCTTCCCCCTGGGCAGCCGTGATTGGTCATCCGCTTGCGGAACGGAGTGCCTTGGAGGGCGTGCGGCCAGGACGAGGGCTTGGCCCGCTCCGGATGGGGAACGAGGGGAACTCGCAGCGGGCGCCGTTCGTGCAGTCACTCGCCGGCGTGTTCAAGCTTTGTGAACTTGGCGATGTAGAAGGCATCCATCAACTCCGTGGGAAGGATCCGGCGTGTCAGGGCAAGTCCCGGATGCAGGGACCGGCCACCCCAGGCGGTCAATCCGGCGACCCAGTTGGCAACCGGCAATTCGAGCGGCGTCAGTTCCATCGGATCCTTCGCCCGCTTCAGCACCGTATCAATGACCACCTCGTTTTCCTCGGGTGAAAACGTACATGTAGAATAGATGAGCGTCCCCCCTGGCTTCAGTGCCCGGATGGCCGACATGAGCAGTCCCACCTGCTTGCGGGCCTGCTCCCGTACCTTGCGGAGGCTCCAGTACTTCCAGGTGGCAGGATCCTCCAGGCGAAAGCGTCCTTCTCCCGAGCAGGGTGCGTCGAGCAGGACCCGATCGAAACGATCGGGCGTCTTGCGGCCCACGGTGCGGCCATCGGTCAGGTAACACCTCGCGATGGATACCCCATAACGATCGAGTTGAGCGCGGAGCTTGAAAAACCGGCTGCGCACGGGCTCGACTGCCGAGAGCCATCCGATGTTCTCCATCTGCTCGGCCAACAAGATGGCCTTGCCACCCGGTGCTGCCGCCAGATCCAAGACGCACTCGCCCGGCTGCACGCCGAGACTCGACGCCACTAGCATGCTGGTCGCATTCTGTACGTACAGCCTCCCTTGAGTCACCAGCGACGATTCGAGCAATCGCCCCCGCTGATCCGCGCTGACGGACGCAGCCGAGGGAAACCAAGGCAGCGTCGACCAGGCGAATCCCTGGCGTTCCAGTGTCAACCAGGCGCTGTCGAGCGTGCCGAGCAGCTGGTTCACTCGAAAGCTCACTCGCTTGGGTGCCGCGAAACTGCGAAGACACCGATCCAGTTCCGGGCCGTCGTAAATGGACGCCATCCGTGACAGGAAGTCCGACGGCAATGACTGGATAGGTTCCATCAGGTTGTGGGGGAACGGAAATGTCCCATGATGGGATGGGGCCCCCACCATTCGGAATGATCGCGATATTCGCTGCGGGAAGGCGTGTGGCCCGCCTGAAGTCCAGGCGATTCCTTGTCTTTCCAGGTCAATTCGTATACTTTGAAAGGTGGGCCGGCTTGGCAATGGGGCATGCAAGTTCGGGCGACATCCCGTCCATCCTGCGCAGGGGGCCGGAGATCGTGCCCGTCGTGCGTGGTATTTCGTACCAGGTTGACCCTTCCGCGCTGCACGGAATCGGCTGTGACCCCAAGAATCTTGCCCGCCGCAGGGCGCATTGCCCCTCTTTTCTGCCGACGACCGGCGCGGGCACGCCGCCGTGTGCGATTCGGTGCCTGCGAACGGCTCGAAGCCAGGGAATTGCTGGCGTTCGACCCGACTCCCATGGAGCAAGCCTACATGGAGAGTCTCAATCGCATGCGATTGGACCCGCAAGGGGAGCTGGATGTCATTTTCTCCAGTTTGCAGCCCTTGCGGGCTCGCGACCCCAGTGTGCAAGGGGCCATCCAGTATTTCAACGTCAGCGGACCAGTCCTTCTGCAACAGTGGAGCGAGCTGACGCCGGTCCCACCCTTGGCCTGGAATGAGAATTTGACGCTGGCGGCCGAGGGCCACAACGCCATGATGGTCCAGTTTGATCAGCAGGAACATCAGCTGCCAGGTGAGCCCGCCCTGGGTGACCGCGTCCGAAATGTCGGTTACCAGTTTCAGCGGGCAACCGAGAATATTTATGCCTTCGCGGAAAGTCACATCCATGGCCACGCCGGATTCGTGGTGGACTGGGGTGAGGGACCCGGCGGAATCCAGACGCCGGCGGGACATCGCGACAATTACATGGATCCTGCAGTCGTCGAAGTGGGCATCGACGTGATCAGTGAATCCAATGTGGCGACCTCCGTCGGTCCTTACCTCGTCACCCAGGATTTCGGTCGACCCCGGACGCTCGGACAGCCCTTTGTGCTGGGCGTGGTATGGACAGATTCCAATCGGAATTCGATTTACGATCCGGGAGAGGGGCACGGAGGAGTCGATATTGTCGTTTCGGGTCCGGGGGGAACGTATCAAGCGCAAACGATGACGGCCGGTGGATATCAGGTTCGCGTGCCGGCCGGTACGTATCAGGTCCTGGCCTCGGGCGGAGGTCTGGCCGCCCCGTACGCGGTGGCCAACGTCCTGGTGGGAAAGGCCAACGTCAAGGCCGACGTGGAAACAGGATCCGGCATCCGCCCCCCCGTGGCCGTGGCCGATTCCGCCTCGGGCACTCCCAGCAGCTTCCTGGCGATTCGCATTCTGGACAATGATTCCGACCCCGATGGCTTGCTCGATCCCGCCAGTGTGGTCATTTCCCGCCAGCCGACCCAAGGCACGGTCACGGTCAATCCCGATTCCGGCGTGGCCACACTTTACCCCAACGGCTCCGCCACCGGTGGCGACAGCTTCAGCTACACGGTGCGCGATCGAACGGGATTGATTTCCAACGAGGCCAGTGTTTCCATCCGCTGGGCGAATTCGCAGCAACCTCCCGTCGCCGACTCCGTCACGCGAAATGGCGTCGAGGACGAGGCGCTGGATATCGACCTGTCGGGAGCGGTTCACGATCCGGAAGGCAATATCGATTGGGACTCGCTGGAGATCGTGGCAGCTCCCAAGTACGGCACCGCCACAGTATCCGTGGCTAATCGAACCATCCGGTTTGTTCCCCTTGGTGACTATGCCGGAACCGACACGCTCACCTATCGTGTCACGGACGCAACGGGCCTGGCCAGTAATACCGCCGTCATCACGCTGCAGCTCGCGCCGCGGAATGATCCGCCCCAGGCGATCGCCGACACGTTCGTCATCCCTGGCGATGCCTTCCAGGTTCTGGAGGTCGCACAGAATGACCTCGATGTCGACGATTCCCTGACCCAATTGAGCGTCTTGATTGTTGCTGCTTCCCTGCACGGCACCACCAACGTGGAGGGCAATCGGATTCGATATTCGCCGACCCAAGGCTTCGTGGGCCTCGACAGCCTGTCGTATCAAGTGCGCGATCCGGGAGGTCTCACCTCGAACACCGTGACGTCGCGGATCTTGGTAATCCATCCCAACCAGCCGTGGCAGAATCCCCTGAACGCCAAGGACGTCGATTGGAACAACGTGATTTCACCGGTCGATGCACTGCTCGTCATCAATAATCTGGGGTTGGACCTGTCACGGGATAGCGACCAACTCTCTTCGAACGGGCTTCCCCCACCGTTTGTCGATGTCGACGGAAACCAGCGGGTCACGCCGCTCGATGCCCTGCTCGTGATCAACGACCTGGGGACCCAGAACCCGGGTTCCAGCTTGTCAAGTTCGGCGGAGCCCGTGGATGCAGTGCTGGCGGACTTGGCTTCCGTCGGGATCGCTCCGGGCGCGGTTTTCCCTCATGGGGCCTGGACCGCGGGCCCGCTGAGATCGGGCCCGCTCCCAAATTTTCTTGCCGTCTACCCACAAAAAAGGTTGATAAATGGATTGACGAATTCCTTACCAGGAAGGAATAATACGCGGCGCGAAACGCCAAGCGCTCTTCTGTTGCAAAGGCCTGTTTCCGACTCGGACGGTGCTCCTTTCTGCACGGATGACGACTCTTGGGCCGGTTAGCACTGGGATCTGGTGGCCTGTTACTGTGCGGAAAGGTCGGTGGTATGACGAACATCTACGTGGGCAACTTGTCGTATGACGCGACAGAAGACGACTTGAGGAATGCGTTTGAGCAATATGGACAGGTCGCCGCCGTAAACATCATTAAGGACCGGGAGACGGGTCGGTCTCGCGGTTTTGCCTTTGTGGAAATGCACGGGGACGACGACGCCAAGAAGGCGATCGACGGTCTCAATCTGGCCACGATTGCGGGCCGGAAAGTCACGGTCAACGAAGCGCGTCCGCGAACAGAACGTGGCGGCGGCGGTGGTGGTGGCGGCGGACGGCCGGGTGGCGGCGGTGGCAGTCGCGGCGGCGGACGGCGCTGGTAGATTACTTGGCGGCAGCTTGCCGCGAACCCATATTTCTTGGCAGCCATTCGAAGCGTGCTTCGTTGGCTGCGCGGCCGTTGATTCGCAACGGCATACCCTCATCTGACGGTGCAAACTGCCTTCGCGCGGCGACCTGCATCGCACGTCCTTCAGGGATCCTGCGATTTCGTCAGGTCCGAGTACTTTCCGCTGCGCCAGTCGCCCGGGACGGGAAAGAGTGGCATCACGATCGCGCCCAGTGCAAAGCCTCCAATATGGGCCCACCAGGCCACCGGGTTGCCGAACTGTGGGCGGAGCGACTGAATCCCGTTGAGCAACTGGATCACAAACCACGACCCCAGGATGACCAGGGCTGGGACGTCGATGACCATGATGATCAGGAAGAAGAACAGCGTTCGGATGCGAGCGAACGGGTACGTCACGGCGTATGCGCCCAGGATCACGGCGACCGCGCCACTCGCACCGATCACCGGTTGCCCCCAGACTGCAGGGGGAGTCATGGCCCAATGCACACCCGAGGCCACGACGCCGCCGAGGAGATAGAGCAGCAAGTACGGCACGTGTCCCAAGCGGTGTTCGATATTGTTGCCAAACAGCCAGAGGAACCACATGTTGCCGATCAGGTGCATCCAGTTGGCGTGCAGGAACATGGCCGTAAAGACCGAGGCAATCACCTGGAGCCGATGGGGGGGCAGGTCGAGAAACCGTCCGGCCCCCAGCCGTGGGTCGAATCGTGGCACTTCTGGAAAAAGGTTCGCGCGCAGCACGACCGGTCGGGCCAGCTGTTCCATCCGCCGAGGGATGAAGCCGTACCGATAGACAAACACACGCGCTGCCCTGGTCCCTTCCGACCGTTCCAATCGCCCCACGTAGGTCAACGACAAGACGTTGAGGATGATGATCACCAGCGTGACGACAGGGTTTCCGCCGCTGGCATTGTCGTCGTGAAATGGAATCAGCATGACAGGATCGACTCTGGCCTTGACCGGGTCAGGGGCCTGGCCCGTGTCACGGAGCGGTGGCCACGGGTGGGACGAGGTTGGGAGGCAACGGAACTCCCTTGATGGTACCGGAACAGACGATTTCCGACCCTACGATTCCCTGAAAGTCCGAAACAATGATCCGCCCGCGGCGCACTTTTTCTTGCCGGCAGATCATGATCAGCCGGTTTCCAGGCACTACAGGCCCTCGGAATCTCACGTTTTCGAGTCCGCCGAATCCGACCACGCGTCCGTTGGTCAGTCCCAGGCGGTGCGCGGCAAAGCTGCACAGTTGGGCCGCACATTCACACATCATCACGCCGGGCATGATCGGATGGTCGGGCATGTGCCCGCGCACCCAAAAATCGTTCGTCGATACATCTTTGTAGCCGACGATGAGGGCACCTGTTGGATCGAGATAAACCACCGCCGTCAGCATTTCCATTTCGAATCGCTGCGGGTTGTAACGGCGAATCTCGTCGATGTCTGCGACGACTCGGCTGAAATCGATCGCGCTGAGATCCAGGAAGGGGTCGGTCGATGCCACACGAGACCTCTACGTCCGAACTTTTCGTCGTTTCGCCTTGCGGGCCTTGCTATTGGCGGGGCGACGGCCATGGTTGGCCTTTTTCAGGACGCGGTGGGGTTTGGCCATGAGGGTACTCCAATACGGGGAACGAAGCCCCTTAATCTAGCAGCATTCCGTAGCATGGGAAAGCTCACCGAGTCTTCCCAGCAACTCCAGGGCCGCGCCCGAATCGATGGCAGTTTCGGCCAACTTGCGACATTGGGAAAAGTCAGCCGATGGGCTCGCGAGCCAGAGTGCGGCCGCGGAATTCAAGAGGACCACATCGCGGGTCGGACCCTCGCCGCCTTGCAATACGCGGCGAATCGTGGCGGCGCTCTCGGCCACTCCCGAAACGCGGAGTCGATCCAGGGGCGACCTCGAGATGCCGAACAGTTCGGGCGTCCATTCCTGTTCCTCCAATCCCTGTGAAGTCACCAAGCTGACAGACGTCGGCCCAGAGAGCGACACTTCGTCCAAGCCATCCTGCCCGCGGACCACCGCGGATCGATGCGTCCCCAGGCGATGCAAGGCGTTGGCGAGCCGCGTTCTCAATGCCGCGTGCCCAACCCCCATCAACTGAAACTCCGCGTTGGCAGGATTGCAGAGCGGGCCCAGCCAGTTGAAGAGCGTGGGAACACCCAGGCGAGCACGTACCTGCGCCACGTTGCGCACCGAGGAATGCCAGAGCGGCGCGAAGCAGAAACAGATTCCCAGTTCATCCAGACACCTCCGTACCACGGCCAGCGGTGCGTCGATGTGGACTCCCAGCGCGTTCAACACATCGGCCGAGCCTGAACGGCTGGAGACGCCGCGGTTTCCATGCTTCGCGACGGGCAGGCCCGCCGCCGCCGTCACCAGGGCCGACGCCGTACTGATATTGAAGGTGCCGAGTCCGTCTCCGCCCGTGCCGCAGGTGTCGACGATCCGGGGCCGGCACGAGCCGATCTTCATCATGAGTTCCCGCAGGGCGGCTGCCGCCCCGGCCAGTTCGTCTTCCGTCTCTCCCTTATCCCGCATTGCCAGCAGGAACGAAGCGATCTCATCGTCCGCCGCCGTTCCCTGCATGATGGCCAGCACCACGTCGCGCGCGTGATCATGGGACAGGTTCTGATTTCGTCGAATGGCGTCGATCGCCGATTGCAGGGGGCTGAACATGATCGTACAATCCTGGAGTTCGGAACGGTCATGGGGCTTGTCGAGTCGCGTCGAATCGGCAAGGTGGCATGAGGAAGGCATACCATGGCCCGCAAGATTATTATTGATTGCGATCCCGGCATCGACGATGCCATCGCCCTCTGTATCGCTCTGCTGGAGCCAGATTTTGACGTTTTGGCGGTGACGGCCACGGAAGGGAACGCCACGGCGGAACAGACCACGCGAAACGTCCAGGCGATCGTTGAGAACCTCGACCCGCCTCGATTTCCAAGGGTCGGCAGTGCCACCCCGAATAGCGCGCAGCGGCCTGCCAACCTGTTGCGATTCCACGGGCCGGATGGGTTGGGTGGCTGTGGCCCGGAAGGTTGTGCCCTGCATCACGCCCACCCGTCGGACAAGTTGATTTGCGACATCATTCGTTCGGCGCCGGAACAAGTGACCGTGATCTCGCTGGGACCCATGACGAATCTGGCTCGAGCCTTCCGTCGCGATCCCGAGATCCGCGCATTGATCGGCCGGTTGATCATCATGGCCGGGACGGTGAATGGCGTGGGGAACGTGACACCGGCTGCCGAGTTCAATGTCCACTTTGATCCGGACTCGGCCCGCGAGGTGTTCCAATCGCCGACGACGAAAACGCTGATTCCCTTGGACGTGACACGCCGCCTCGTCTTCTCCGTTGACCTGATGAATCATATTCCACCGCGAACCACCCGCTTGGGAGAGTTTCTGCATCGCATGCTGGCCTACACCTTTCGAGCGCATCGACAGGCATTGGGGATCGAGGGAATTCAGATCCACGATGCCGTCGCCATGATCGCGGCCATCCAACCGGAATTGATCGTGACCCAGGAGATGGCGGCGGACGTGGAAACGCGAGGGGAGTTGACCTTAGGTTCGACCGTTTTCGACCGGCGCCCCTTCACGCGGGTGCGGCCCAACATGGAGGTGGCCGTCGACATCAACGAGCAGGCCGCCATGGAGTCGGTGCTGAGGGCACTCCGCCGCACCGGTCAGCGGTGACCCACACGTCTCGCCTTCCTCGCCAGGCCCGCCACGGCCGTGATTTGGAAACAGGCTGCGGCCACAGCATCGACCCAATGAACCGAGATCGACGGCCACCATGGATGCCCACGCGCGATTGGTAGTTTCCGACGAATTGCTCCGTCGCGATGTGCGAGTCCTGGGGGAGATGCTGGGTGAGGTCATCGCGGCCCAGGAGGGTCCCGAGGCACTCGAGCTGGTGGAACGCGTCCGTCGCCTGGCACGCGATCGCCGCAGCGGGTCACGCGCGGCAGAGTATGAGCTGGCCAGGCTGATCGCCCACATGTCGCTGGCGGACGCCCGCATCGTGGCAAGGGCCTTCAGCATCTATTTCGACGTGGCGAACATCGCCGAAGACCGACATCGCGTCCGCGTCCTGCGGGAACGCGAAATGCGCCATCCGCAACAGCCCGTCTCGGAATCGACCGCCGCGGCCGTCCAGGACGTTCGCCTGCGGGGCCTGGGCCCGCCCGAAATGCGGCGCCTATTGGAGCAGCTGGCGATTGAGCTCGTCTTCACCGCCCACCCCAGCGAGGCGAAGCGGCGCAGCATTCGCGCCAAACTGCGGCGGATGCGGACTGCCCTTCAAGAACTGGATCGGAACGACTTGCTCCCCAGAGAACGCAGCTCGCTCCGCGACACCATCCACGCGGAACTCTCGGTCTTGTGGCAGACCGAATTCCTGCATCCCAACCGACCGCACGTTCTGGATGAGGTCGATCGCGGCGTGGCGACCCTGACGCGACTTTGGGAAGTCGTGCCGTCGGTCTTCCAGTCGGTCCGACAGGCCCTCGAGCTCGAATATCCGGGCGTGCCATGGAGTGCACTTCATCTGCTGAGCTTTGGATTCTGGATGGGAGGCGATCGCGACGGCAATCCCCGTGTCAATTGGGAAACAACGCAGCAGACACTGTGTCGCCTCCGATCCGCGGCCATTCGGTTGCACTTGGAATGGAGCCTGCGACTTTCCGGCTACCTGACGATCAGCCCGCGGGACCCGCGGCGAGCCCAACGGATGAAGCGGCAACTGGATGCGGCTGCAGAGCGTTGGCCAGGGATAACGGCCAACTGGCGTGCGGTGGATCCTGGCGAGCTGCATCGCCGATGGCTGCTGGCCATCCAGTGGCGACTAACTCAATCCTTCGCCGAGAATCTCGATGGTCCGCTCCCGGATGGGGCCTATCGCGACGGTCCCGAACTATTGGCCGACATCCAGTGGATTTGCGATGAACTGATCGATGCTGGCGATTCGCTCCCCTTGGAACAGGAACTGCGGCGTTGGCGCGACCTGGCGAGCACTTTCGGCTTGCACCTGGCACGCCTCGACATTCGGCAGGGCAGCCCTCAGTATCAAGCCGTGGCTGGTGAACTGCTGGTGGCGACCGGTGAGTGCTCCCACTTCGCGACGCTCGGGGATCCCGAACGGATTCTCCAACTGACGGAAACGCTGCAGGTTCCGTTTACGATCGAGGAGGAGCGCCTTTCGAGCCTGGCGCGCGATACCCTGGGTCTGCACCGCCTGCTGCATCGAGCGGTAACGACCTTCGGCATGAGTTGCGTAGGGGGTAGCGTTGTCAGCCTGACGCGACAGGCCAGCGACGCGCTGATTCCACTCTGGCTGTGGCGCCGCACCGCGGCGACGGAATCGGTCGCTCGGCGACCCTGGTCCGACGCCGATATCCCGGTGGTGCCCCTGTTTGAACAGATCGACGATCTGCGCCATGCCGCGGAGACCCTGATCCGCATCTTGGCGAACCCGACGTATCGCGAAAGTGTTCGACGGCAGGGGAACCGGCAATGGATCATGATTGGCTACAGCGACAGCACCAAGGATGGCGGATATGTGGCAGCCAATTGGGGCCTGTATGAGGCTCAGCGCGCCCTGCACGATGCAGCGCGGCCCTTAGGTATTGCGATCACCTTCTTTCACGGCCGGGGTGGGGCACTGGGCCGAGGTGGCGGCCCGGCCGCCCGCGGCATCCAGTCGCTTCCCCCACAGTCGCTGGATGGCACCCTGCGACTCACGGAACAGGGAGAGGTCCTGGCGGAACGCTACGACGACCCGCAAATCGCCTACCGGCACCTGGAACAAGTCATCGGAGCCGTGCTCACGAGCTCCTCGCACGTCCGTCAACCCCCTCCCCTTGCCTGGACGCAGATGATGTCGACACTCGCGCAGATGTCGCGCCGTGCCTATCGAGAGCTGGTGGAAGAACCATCGTTCATCGACTACTTCGAAACGGCGACCCCGATCGAAGAAATCGAGGACCTTCCCATCGCTTCCAGGCCTGCGCGGCGACTGGCAGGCCGCCAGCTGACCGAACTACGGGCCATCCCATGGGTCTTTGCCTGGACCCAAAACCGCAGTCTGATCCCTGCCTGGTATGGCCTCGGCACGGCCCTCGCCACCAGGAGAGATCAACCCGACTCCTGGCAAATGCTCCAGGTCATGTATCGAGATTGGCCCTTCTTCGAGGCCATGATCGAAAATGCAAGCCTCGCCCTGGCGAAGTCCGATATGTACATCGCGCATCAGTACTCCCTCCTGCTGTCGCAGGCAGATCGCCGTGAGCCGACCTGGAAAAGGATCGAACATGAATTCCAGCTGGCCCGACAGACCGTTCTCGATTTGACAGGCCGGCAGGAACTGTTGGCCAACATCCCCTGGTTCCAACGGTCGATCGAGGTTCGCAATCCCTATGTGGACCCGCTCAATCTGATTCAGATTGAATTTCTCCGCCGCAGGCGGCGCGACGTGGCGCAGTGTCTGGATGCATGCCAAGGCGTCGAGCAATCTGCCGAGACCAATTCCGACGATGCCATCCGAGACCTGTTGCGACTGACCGTGCAAGGCATTGCAGCGGGCATGCGGACGACCGGCTGACGGCAAGGTGGGGGCGTGAGGCCCGCTTGGGAACGATGGAAGGTCTCGGGTCGACAGCCGAGTCGGTCGGATGTCCGTAAGGAGGCGCCTTTGCAAGCACTGCATGCGGTTGCGTCAGCCGCCCGCGATCTGGCCCAGCAAACGATCTTGGAGTCCAGCACCGATTCCGCTAGTATCCGCCACGCATTGGCGAAGGGGGGCAATGGTATCTTGATCGCGCTTCAGCGCAGTACTTGGGTGCACGGCAAACGATCGCGGGAACCAGCGTATGAAGGCACTTTGGACGTTGCCATGGCTGGTCGTACTCTCGGGATGCCGGGCGCCCGAGGCCACGGTGGATCCCTTCGTTGGTTATGGCTCGCGGGTCATCCCGCCACCAGCCACCGGTAGCATCGGCACGGCACCTGGCTACTTCCCACCCACGGCGAGCCTGCCCCAAACCGCGTCGGCAGCTCCGGCATTGGCACCGGCCACCAGCTTCGTCCCACCCCAGGGTCTCGCTCCGACGGCAACGATCCCTAGTACCCCATCGCCGGTCCCCCTGCAGGCCGTCCCCCCCAATAACGGGACCCTGTTGTTGCCCCCCCAGACATCCCAATGGCAGCCCGATGGCCATTGGCAGACCGCATCGGCGTCGCAACCGGCCAGCTACGGAACGGTTCCTCCCTTGGCGGGTACGGTGAATCCCGCCGCCCAACCGTACTCGCTGACGTACGAGGGCTCGAACGGCACCCGGGGATTGGTGTGGGGCTCTCCGACTGCGGGGATCCAGGCGATTCAGCCCGCCAGCGTCGAGTTTGCACCGGCACAACTTCCCCCGCAGCTGAATCCCACCGAGATGGCGGCCGGCATGCCGGCCACGAGCTTCATTCCTCCGGTGCGGCCGTCCGTGGTCAGGCCGGCAAGCTATGGCGTGGAATCCTATCTGGCTCCCGCATCCTGGAACGAACCGTGCTGCGATCCCATGGTCGGGCCTGTCGTACCCATTCCTGTGGATGGGTATCCCGCCGTTCCGTCGATGGGCGCACCACCCTCGCAACCATCTGCGACGATCGTGCCGAATGACCGGTGGCAGCGCCGCCGGTAAACGAATTAGGGGTTCAGACCAAGCGCAATCCGAGCGCGTTCCATCTCGACAGTGCCGTTCGTGTCGGGACTCGTTCTCGGCCCTTCTCGCGGTTGGACCAGTTCATGGTCAATGGCGCTGGATTGCAATGCTCATCCTACTGGTGTTGGCATACCTCCTATACCTGTGGATTATCTATCCATCCCAGGTAATACGTCGAAAAGCAGCTCGGCCCCCGCCTTGCTGGCGGGAACATGACCTCCCCCCGTATTCGCCTTCTGACGAGCGCGGACGAGGCCGGACGACTCTGGATACCTACGCCGGGTTGCTCCTCAGCAGAGCCCGACTCTGTTTCACCGAGCGATGTCCGTTATGGGTGCTGGGCGTCGCAGACGTACCCCAAGCCCAAAAGAATCCAAGACCGTCAAAAGCGCCTCCCGGCTCTCGGACCCAATTTCAATGACCCAAGCCCTGGCAAAACCGCAATTTTTCCGCATAGCCCAACGAGGACCGACCAACCATCCCACCCCGTTGGTTTTCAAGCGCCGCTTGCCTGCCGGTTTTCAAGCGCCGCGCGGCAGTTTTTCACCTCAAAAAGGTGCAAGACTCGAACTTGGAGCTTGTCCAAGTACCCTCTCCCCCGCT
>WPCK01257427.1_pt1 | contig 22621 bp, 19 predicted proteins | sample 5399851 | NCBI WGS metagenome assembly WPCK01 (sample SAMN12869471, study PRJNA574797) | sludge metagenome | isolation source: wastewater treatment of pH11 | place: China:Beijing | collected 2019-05-20 | reverse complement strand
AAATACTCATAGTCAGGCATTAAAACATCTACTTGTTTCTTAGGACCAGAAATCACTTGAAATAATTCTATAATTTCTTTGTCACTGAAATTTTCGATTTCCTTGAAGCTTAACTGTGATGCTTCCATCATTCTTACTGCTCGATTAATAGTATTCCTAGACATACTTAATGAAACCGCAATCGATCGGTTACTTATCCCCTTTCTATTAAGATGTGCAATATTTTTAAAATAATGTGTCATTAAAAACACCTCCTTTTGCGACAGAAAAAACTGCACAAGTTTTTCCCTGTACAGTTAAAGTTTCTTAAATTTGAAAGGGGACATCAATAGAAAAATAATGGCACAACAATAGCGACGCACACTGGCTCAACAATTGCGATTTAGGTGGCTCAACAATAGCGATTTAAGTGGCGCAAAATAAGCGATGTATTCAGCTATTTATTATACTTATTCATTTCTTTTGATACTTCTTTTCTAAAAAAGAAACACTTATCTTAATCTATAAAGTCATGATTTTTCTGCTTTGGTCTTTTTTTTCTTACAAGATACTTTTCATTGTTATTTTCATCTTCCAGATAATCATAAATCCAGTCGTGGTTTTTCAGCACATCAAGAATAGTCTTCGCATCATTACTTTTGTCATATTTTCTATGACTTCCGCCTTTTGTAAATATGTTGCTTAGATCTGCATGCCCCATCTCTACAAGATGTCTTTTACAAGTATCTTCGTCATACTCCGGTATTCCCATAGAAAAAAGCATAATTTTATGATTTTGATTGACTTTATCAGATTGTAGCAATATAGATAAAAGCGAGTCATCAACAATCATATTCTTTTCAATAATTTCTTTAGCACCTGCAATTGAGATTCTTTCAATTGATTCTTGAGTTTGACTTCCAAAACTTGAGTAACTCTTGTACAGGAAAGGCTTGTCTTCAACATTAAGATTATGCTCAATCAAATATGAAATGATCTTATCTGTGTAATCTTTATCAATGACTGAAATTGGTGTATTAAAATTGGTTAGAAGCTTTAACTTACTTTCTTCATCAATATCCCATGCTAGAATCTCAATTATCTCTTCAAGTTTGATAATTTCTGTAGTTTGTATCTCAATGTACTTTTCAAAGTTCAGCTTGATAAAATCATAAAGGTGATTGGCATAATTCTCTCTGACATACTTTAAACTCTCAATATTCAATTGAAGAATATTTTCTCTTATTAACACTTCAAATTTTTCATCCTCAATATCTAAAGCCTCGTAATTATTAAAACAATATTCTAAATCAGTCAATATATTCCTATATATTTCTGTATTGATACCATTGCAGATCGACACCGCATCGAGTAGTTTATTCAAAATTTCTTCATCGAAAATATCGACTGCAGCCGAGAAATCAACTTTTCCCGTTGAGCTATTTAAATAAACAATTAATTCTTCATCGATAGCATATTCATTAAAATAGTTGATAAAATTATCAACTGAGAACTCAATAATTTCTCGACTAATCATAACATTCCAAAGAGCAGAATCTGAAATGTCTGTAATATCTTTTATTCTTGTAGCGAGTAACTTGATGTATTCCTCCTTCAGATCGAAATCTAGTTCTTCATTGTTTAGCAAACTAATTGCTGATCCTTCATCATCTTCTATTCTATTCTCAGAATTATCAAGAAACACCCTCAAATATTCCGAAATATTTTTCAACACATAGCTTGCTAGTGGTGAATCTAAATTCTTTTCAATTAATGTATAATTTTTATGAGTAATATCATCTTCGGAATCAATTAAATATTTAACTCTAAGCATCAGTGAAATATTTCCGAAATTCAACTCGTAAAGTGATTGTTGATATACTTCATCAAATAATTCTTTGTTAGCAAGTTTGTAATCTATTAATGAGAAACACACATCAATAGAAGAAAATCCAGTAATTAATTTCTCCACATTAGGATTATCTATCGCTAAATAATCAGAGGCTTCAGAAATATAATTAGTTAGACAATTATCAATATTTACAGCACCTATAACTTCTTCTTCACAAAAACTGATTGTATCTATAGAAAATCTTCTTATTTGCTTCAATGACATCTTCTGATATTCAAAAATATCTTTAAAGAAACCCGTCCAATTTTTATTGATTAGAATAACAAGTTTGCTGCTTGATTCACTTACCTCGTAATATTTTGAGACGAAATCAAAATTCTCAGTTTTCTGAATCTGAGACATCAAAGTTTCCAAATAAGATTTATGCTTTTGATTATTATCATTTGCAAATAAACAATCAAAAAGGTCAAAATTCAATGTCTCCTCTTGTTCAAAATCTACCTTTCTGAGGACAGGTGATTCTATCACCTTTTTAGGATCTTTCAGTTTGTAAGTATAATCTGCCCCTCTCTTATCCGTGACTCGTCTTAGAAATTTTTTATCGCCTGTACTTAGGCTGTCATCATAAAAATATGTCATGTAATCAGAATATGTTTCGTCTATATATCCATTACGGATCAAAAACTTAAGAAGCGCAAAATAATCACTGCTTTTTATTGTTTTAAAATCATCTACCTCTCCTATTTCGTTTGTGTTGATGGCAGCAAAAACACTTTCAATATTCTCTCGAGTAATAAGTTCTCTCAATGATTTTGTCTTCACTTTGAGTATTTCATCATCTATAGTACTTAGTTCAGACTCTAGTTTTGTAAGATCAGTTTCACTTTTATCTTTCACAGCTTGCTTTCTTTGACTCAGTTCTAAATCATAATCTTCACTTAATTTCTTACTTTCTCTGGTTAAGTTTCCATACGATCTTGGAAGTCGTGATTTTTTTGCACTATATGCATCATCTAATTCTTGTTCTGTTTCTAAAATCTCTTTTTTTGCTAACTCAATTCTCTGAACTATGATTGCTCGTTCAGATTGGATTAACTTTAAGTTGCTGACAATAAGTCGTTCTTTCTCAATGAACAACTGGTTCACAAATCCTTTAGCAAGTTGTAGATCGTTAAAATCACGCGGGAACAAATTTTTATAGGTAATCATCGCCAGCATTTTATTGCAGTCTAAATCCGTAATATTCAATCTATTGAAATATATCACAAATTCATTGTATATATTTTTTAGAATACGCATATCATCAACATAGAGGGATAGGCTCTGTAAAAAACCTTGATCAAACCTATCAATAATCTCAGAAGCTTTGAGAACCTTCAGAAACTGTTCATAAGAATTTGAACTATCCACAATTGGAATTATTGGTATGATATAGTCAAAGAATTTTGTTCTATCTTTAGAAAAAAATATGTCATCACGCAATAAATAGAAAAACCTAAGTGTATCAGTATTATCTCCGGATTCTTTCTTTCTATGAATATTAACAAGTGTATTCACTTCACGAAGTCTTTCAAATATTCGGCTTGCATTGAATCTATCCATATCTTCAAATACTATGACATCTGCATCAACTTTTTCAAACAGATACAATACCTCATTAAGATATTTATCAAAATACGAGTCTTCAGTTTCTTCAAAAATCTCTATTTCATTTCCCTGCAAGCTAATTTTCCGAAAAATATTCTTGCTTTTCTGAGCTCTGATTATTGAGAAAATCAAAGCAACCATGCCTGTGATACTAAGTATCACTGCTAAAATTAGTGTATATTGACTTGTCAATGGACTTAAAATAAACCTAACCCAATTATCAGGTAATGCATTAATATAATCAGCAATACTACTTGAAAACACTAAAAATAAAACCGAGCTTGTAAATAAGCTAACAAGCATTGTGGATATCCAAAGATTTTTTATATCCTTTTTAACTCTGAAATTTGTCTGAGGGATAGTCTCAGAAGGAATCTGGTGAATTAATTGATTAAGTATTTTCCCTTCAAGGATTGACTCCTTAATTGTCTCTTTAGTTTGATTGTTTCCAGAATCAGTTGATTCTAAATCATCCTGCTGTGGGATACGAAATTGAGCGAGTGAAATATGTACGAATTTTAAATTTGTATGCTTCGCTTTATAAGATTCAAGTATACTACTCTTTCCTGCACTATACGCACCTGAAACTGCAACATTTTTTATGTCTTCATTTTCGAAAATAAAATCAAAAGCTTCTTTATAAACGGAGATATCCGCATCCCTCACAGGTGTGAGTTTTTCAAATTTAAATTTTTCACCCATAATGTTCGCCCCTCCGTTTCTTTGCTCATCTTAATTATACTCTATATTCACTTTCAACTATATTATAGCCAAATAGACTATTACAATTCAACCAAAGTATTTTATAAATTAAATATTCTGTAAACTCATCTTCTGAAAAAACGGACATCTCTGCTTCTAAAATGCCCGTTCTCTTTCGCTACAAATCTCAAAAGTTACCATCACTACTAATCATGGTGTCTAACTGATTATGGATATCAACCAGAATCACTACCGATCTGAAAAGTTACCATCACTGCTTATCTGGGATGTTTACCCTCACTTCTTATCTAGGATGTTTACCATCACTGCTTATCTGGGTGTCAAACTAATCATGCCTATCTGGGATTTCATCGTAACTACCGATCTTGATACCAGCCTATTTGCCTATCTGTTTATTCTGTATAGCTGCTCATCTCTCCATCACCCTAATCAACTTGTCCATTTGTCCACTTGGCCGTGCCCGGTACCTCTCAAATCTAAGCTTTAGTTGATGTAACCCTTATTAGAGCTAACGCCTCATATACGATTCCCAAAATTTACTTATGTGGAGGAATAGTTTCTTGGGGACTTGAGGGTCAGGGGATAGGTGAGACTCAGTTCGACTATCTGGGGAAATCTTCTGAGATTTATCCATTAACTTCTAAACCCCTGTGTACATCTTATCATAGTAGTTTGCATAATCACCGGAAATGATATTCTCAATCCACTTAGTATTCCCAAGATACCACTGAATTGTTTCTTTCATTCCTTGTTCAAATGTATATGCCGGTTCCCAGCCAAGTTCAGTCGTGATTTTGGTATTATCAATTGCATATCTTCTGTCGTGGCCTGGACGGTCTTTTACATATTTAATAAGCCCTTCTGTTTTGCCAAGGGTACCAATAATCAGTTTTACAATTTCGATATTAGCTTTTTCGTTATTCCCGCCAATATTATAAACTTCTCCATCTTTGCCTTTATGAAGTACTGTGTCAATCGCAGAACAGTGGTCAGAAACGTGAAGCCAGTCTCTTACTTGCATTCCATCTCCATACACAGGAAGATCTTTTTCATTAAGACAGTTGTTGATCATAAGTGGAATTAATTTTTCAGGGAACTGATATGGACCATAGTTGTTGCTACATCTTGTTATGTTCACAGGCATACCAAATGTTTCATTGTATGCTCTAACAATCATATCCGCACTGGCCTTTGATGCAGAGTATGGGCTGTTTGGCATGAGCGGCATAGTTTCAACAAACATACCGGTCTCACCAAGTGCACCATATACTTCATCAGTTGACACTTGAAGAAACTTTACTCCTGGCTTGTACTCCTTACAATACTTATCCTTTGGATTCACTTTCCAATATTTCTTCGCAGTATCTAAGAGCACTTGAGTACCGATAATATTTGTTGTTAAGAATACTTCGGGTTCTTCGATGCTTCTATCTACATGAGATTCTGCAGCAAAGTTAACAACAGAAGCGATATCATTGTTCTTAAAAATTTCTTCAATCTTTTCTCTATCTCTAATATCGACTCTGATGAACTCATAATTAGGATTGTCATCAATATCTTTGAGATTCTCAAGGTTCCCTGCATATGTAAGGGCATCAATGTTGATAATCTTATATTCTGGATGCTTTTCAAGCATTAACTTGACGAAATTACTGCCAATAAATCCGGCTCCGCCTGTTATTAAAATTGTTTTCATTTCTTTAATCCTCCTGGCTTTTTAATTCTTCTATAAATCTTGTTATTGCGTCTTGCCAATATGGCATCCTATCAATTCCAGCCTTATCAGTATTCTCTTTCGATAATCGTGAATTTAACGGTCTCTTTGCTTTTGTTGGATAATCATCACTAGAAATCGGATTTACTTTCATGTCAATTCCGGACTTTTCGAAGATTGATATTGCAAATTCATGCCAGCTACAATAACCTTCATTCACCCCATGGTAAGTTCCGTATTTATTTGATTGAACTAAATCGACAATAAACGCAGCTAAATCTTTTGTATATGTCGGTGCGCCTATTTGATCACTCACCACATTGATTTCGTTCCTTGATTTAGCTAGCTTAAGCATAGTCCCCACAAAATTATTTCCATTTAGTCCATACACCCATGACGTCCTAACTATAAAGTGTCTATCTATTAATTCCCTGACGATTTTTTCTCCTTGCTCTTTTGTATAGCCATAGTAATTGACAGGATTTGTTTTATTTACTTCGGAATACGGCTCATTCCCCAAACCGTCAAAGACATAATCTGTACTTATATAAACTACCTTAGAGTTAATCTCTTTCGCTGCTTTGGCTACAGCTCTAGTGCCCTCTACATTAACTAAGTAGCATAACTCTTTCTCATCTTCTGCTTTATCAACCGCTGTATAAGCAGCACAGTGAATAATCACATCTGGTTTTTCTTTTATAATATATTTTTTGACTTGATCTTTATTGGTAAGATCGAATTCATCTCTTTTTGGAGCAATAACATCAAAATCCATTTCTTTTAATTGCATCATGACATCATGACCAAGTTGACCATTTACTCCGGTAACCATAAACTTTAGGCTGAAATCTACATCACTATCCTTAAGTAATGGGGCTTTTAAATCTTTTTCTGATAGTATCGGATCTTCAAATCCCCAGCCTACACCAATTTCTGGATCATCAAATCGAATGCTTCTATCACACTCTGGCGCATAGTATTCATCAACTTTGTATTGGACCTCTACATCATCAGTTAATGTTAAAAAACCATGCGCAAACCCTTTAGGAATTAAGAGTTGCTTTTTATTTTCCTCAGATAGCTCTACACCTACCCATTGTTTATATGTAGAAGAACCCTTTCTTAAATCAACTGCTACATCTAGAATTTTTCCTTTTGTGCACCTAACTAGCTTTGTTTGGGCTTGAGGATTTATCTGAAAGTGCAGTCCTCTTAACGTCCCTTTTTGCGCTGACATAGAATGATTGTCCTGTACAAATTCAATGTCAATACCTAGTTCTTGAAATTTAGTTTTAGAATATGTCTCTGTAAACCATCCACGATGATCTCCAAAAACTCTTGGCTCTAATATCAAAACATCATCTATCTCTGTTTGTTTAATATTCATTAGGTACCCTCACTTAATATCTAATTTTTCCTTCTGCAACCTTTTTAAGATGTTCTCCATATGGTGATTTCCCGTATTTTAGAGCAGATGCTAAAAGTGTCTCCTTATCAATCCAATTATTATGATAGGCTATTTCCTCAAGAGCAGAAATCTTTATACTCTGTCTCTTTTCTATCATTTGAACAAATTCTGCTGCTTCAACAAGACTATCCATTGTACCTGTGTCAAGCCATGCATAACCTCTTCCAAGTAATTTTACATTTAGAGTACCATCTTCGAGATACATTCTATTCAAATCAGTTATTTCAAGCTCACCTCTTGCTGAAGGTTTAACATTTTTAGCAAACTCAACTACTCTATTATCGTAAAAATACAGTCCTGTAATACAATAATTCGACTTCGGATTCTGAGGTTTTTCTTCTACAGAAATCACCTTCCCGTCATCATCGAACTCAACTATCCCAAATCTCTCAGGATCATGTACGTAATACCCAAATATTGTGGCTTTTCCATTTTGTGCATTTTCCGCGGCCTCTTTAAGAATCGGAGTAAAGCCATTACCGTAATAGATGTTATCTCCAAGAATCATAGCCACATTATCGTCACCAATGAAATCTTCTCCAATAATAAATGCTTGAGCTAAACCATCCGGATATGGCTGTTCAGCGTATGACAAATTGATACCAAATTCACTTCCATCACCAAGAAGCTTTTCAAAATTAGGTAAATCGTGTGGGGTTGAAATAATTAAAATGTCTTTGATTCCCGCCAACATTAGTACCGAAAGCGGGTAATATATCATTGGTTTATCGTAAACCGGTAGTAGCTGCTTGCTAGTTACCATTGTTAGTGGGTATAATCTCGTTCCTGACCCACCTGCTAGTATAATTCCTTTCATACATATCACCTCTGATTATTGAATATGTTACTTTTTATACTCTTCTTTATAAACAAATATGTTCTTAACTCAAGTATTTCTAAACCATGAAAAAATTTTAAAAATAACAGCTCAATTTTGCTCTCATTAAGGTATTTTTTAAAGAAATACTCTTTAGACTTTTGTCGCATTCTGACCAATGAAATTTGTTTATGGATACTTTTCTTGATAGTCTCACCATGCATGTGAACATATGATTGATTTCCTAGAAGAGCACTTTTGTATCCAGCATCCTTGATTTTATAACCAAGTATTCTCTCCTCTCCAAATAAAAATGTTGAATCATCAAATAAACCTAGAGTGTTAAATAAGTCTGCTCTAATACTAAAGAAAGACCCTGGTAATATATCAACATATAAAAAATCTTTAGACAATTCTTCTTCAGAATAATATCTTCTATCTCCTATAATTTTCCCTAATATCTTCAATGAAGATAACCCCTCCAGGTATATGCTCATTAGTTTCCATGCAGTTTTTATATCTTTTTTTCCGTTAGCATCGTAAGCTCTGGGAGAGACTGCTGCTACTTTAGGATTGATATCAAGGAAAATTATCATTTCTCTTATTGTCGGTTCTGTGAAATTAATATCTGGATTGCAAATTGTGAAATAATCCGGCGAAAATTTCTCTATTGCATACTTTAATCCATAATTATTGCCATATGCATATCCACCATTATTTGGTGTTCTTAAAACTGTAATTTTCTTGTTCTCCATTTTTTTTAGAATATCATATGAATTATCTGGTGAGTTATTATCAACAACCACCATATGGTTGATAGAACTGTAATTCTGAATCAAATTTATCAATTTATGTGTTGTTTCCACATCATTATAATTTAAAATTATTGCTATATTTTTCATGATTTCTCCCCATATACTTTCTTATAGTACTTCCTTTGTCCTCAGTTATCCAGTAACCCAGTGCAAACCAGAAATAATAGTTGCTTATATAACTCGAGCTAAACTGAAGATTTATGATAGAATATAAAAAAATCATATATATAAATAAATCATAGTCTTTATATCTATTTGCTGCCTTCAGCGTTTTTACTACAATCACAATAAATGCTAATAAGCCAATTATGCCAAACCCTGAACTAACTTCTAGAAATATATTATGTGGATAAACATATCCCGTATAATATTGATATCCGAATGGCCCAGTTCCTAAAATAGGGTTGATTTTAATTGTATTAATTGCAGATGTATATACATGCATTCTACCAGTTGACTGCCAATTAATTAGTCCTTCATCTGTATTGAACATAACTAAAAATCTCTCGAGTCCAGAATTTATGGACCCCGACTTAAAATAAGTTGAAAGAGCTACGAATGTGCCAATTATAAGTAATACTAGAATAATATTTTTTCTATTAAATTGTTTATAAAGAACAATAGCCATTACAGCCATTATTACAACAATAGAACCTCGCGTCCCTGAAGAAAATACAAGGTAAATTTGAATTGCCATTAAGATAAACCTTAGGATTAAATGTATACGTTTAGCATGAACTTGATTTTTAATAACTAGCATAAAATAACTAATATTATAAACAAAAAACAAAGCATTCGTGTATCCAATAAATTGATAACCCGCTTCGCCAAAAGATGAATATAGGCCAAACTGATTTCTACTACCCGTAATAAATAGAAAGAAAAATATTAAAGTACTAATATGATTAATGTAGTCAGTTAACTTGTAAAAGCTTTCAGATCTTTTCTTCCTTTTGATAAGACTCCCCATATAATATGATGGTATACATTGAACAAAGAAAATTTGTAATAATGAGTTTTTCAAATCTAAACCAAAATAATATATGTTAGATATGACTAATACAAGTCCAAATACTATTGGAAATAGCAAAACAAAAAAAGAATTCTTGTTTTTATAATAGTTGCTTAAGCTAAACAATAAAATTATCAAACAATAAATTGCGATAACTATTAAATATAAGCTATAAGCTCTGCTATCATGACCTATTTTCAATAAATTTGTAATTGTAAAATATATGATCATTGCATAAATTGGTAATATTAAATGTAATTTCCTCATAGCTTACACTCCATTATCTAATAGCATATCTTCGTGCCATTTATGTTCATCTATAATCTCCAATAACTATATCCCTTTGCCTCAATTTCTTTTTTATCCAAAATACTTTTTACATCAATAAGGACCTTCTCATCATTCTCAAAATCTCCATATAGGTTATCAATATCTTCCCAACTCATTTGTTTAAAGGTGTCATGAGCTACTGCTAATACTAAGCAATCAGCATCTTTCACTTCATTAATCTCTACTAAATCAATACCATATTCATGTTTAGCCTCATCAGAATCAGCTTCTGAATCAACCACAATCGGTTCAATACCACATTCCCTAAGACTATCAATTATATCTATGACCTTAGAGTTCCTGGTGTCTGGTGTGTTTTCTTTAAATGTCACTCCCAAAACCACAACTTTAGCTTGTCTCACAACTTTATTTGCCAGTATAAGTTTCTTAATAATTGCGTCTGCAACGAACTTACCCATACCATCGTTTATTTTTCTGCCTGATAGAATTATCTGGCTGTGATAACCTAGTTTCTCTGCTTCATATACAAAGTAATAAGGGTCTACTCCAATACAATGACCTCCAACAAGACCTGGTGTGAAGCCCAAAGCATTCCATTTTGTATTCATAGCTTCAATAACTTCTTTAGTATCTATTCCCATTCTATCAAAAACCATGGCAAGTTCATTCATGAAAGCAATATTAATGTCACGCTGGCTATTTTCAACTACTTTAGCTGCTTCTGCAACCTTAATAGAACCTGCTCTATGAACACCTACTTCAATAACCAACTCATAAACTTTTGCAATTTCATTGAGACTCTCTTCATCCATACCCGAGACAATTTTTGTAATGTTTTCAAGTCTGTGTACTTTATCTCCAGGGTTAATACGCTCAGGTGAATATCCTATTTTAAAATCTACTCCACATTTTAAACCAGATTCCTTTTCTAATATTGGGACACAAATATCTTCTGTTACACCTGGATAAACAGTCGATTCGTAAACAACAATAGAGCCCTTGGTTAAGTTTCGACCAACTATTCTGCTCGCACCTTCTACTGGTGAAAGATCTGGAGTCTTATCTGAATTAATCGGTGTAGGTACTGCTACAATATGAAATTTTGCTTCCTTAAGTTTTGTTTCATCAGAAGTAAATTCAACAGCTGTATTCTTTATTTCTTCGTTACCTACTTCATTTGTTGGGTCGATTCCAGATTTATACAAGTCGATTTTATTTTTATTTAAATCGAAACCAATGACATTAACTTTTCTTGCAAATGCCACAGCTATGGGCATGCCTACATAACCTAGTCCTACTACTGCTATTTTCTCTTTATTGTTTAAAATATCCTGATATAATTTCATATTAAACCTTCCTTATATTATATTTTTTGTAAATCACTTAATAATGATTCCCACCGCGAGAGTATATTGTGTTTGTCCATTTTTCCTGATAACACCATAGATTTATCAGACATATTCTTACGTAAATTGGGATTCTTAATCATCTCAATAATTTTGTGTGCCATTTCCTCAACATCATTTGGCTTAATTAAAAATCCATTAATCTCATTTTCAATAAGTTCACTTGGACCGTAAGGGCAATCGAAAGAAATTACTGGGAGGCTATTCTTCTGAGCTTCAAGGATTACCATCCCAAATGATTCACTTCTTGATGTTAAAACATAGAAGCTATAATCTTTGTAAATATCCTTCATTTTATTGGTATGCCCCATTAACTTGACCTGATTCTCTAACCCATTCCTCGTTATTAACTCTTGGAGATTTTCTTTTTCTTTACCCTCCCCATATATATGCCATTTCCAGTCTGGATACTTAGCTAGTGCAATACGTGCTACTTCAATAGCCATATCAAACCCTTTGATGTTATCTAAAGCACCCGCAGATAATATTTTCTTTGAATTAAGATTATAGTTGTTTTTTCCATCATTTAATTCATCGATTGTATTATAGATTTGCACTATTTTCTTTGACTTCTTATAATGTTGTAAATAAACACTCTTAGCTTTTTTAGTAATTACCACAAGTGCATCTGATTTCTCTGCTGCTATTTTTCTAATTAAATACTTCAAAGAAAAAACATCTTTCTTTATTGGGATACTAGCATGATCCCACGAAATGAGATTCAGCTTTTTATTTTTCCAGGATGCAAAATATAAAATATAGAAAATTAATGCGGGTGCTATCACTACATCAAAATTGTTGTCATTGATAATTCTGTTAAGCTTATAAATTATCTCAATTAACCTTAATTTTAAATTTACTTTTTTATCAAAAATTTTAATAACTTTTATATTTTCGCTGACGTTGACAAATTGCGTATTTGATCGATCAGTCAGAGTAATTAATGTAATATCAAATTTATTTGTTTTTGATAATTCATTAGCTATTAGGGCAGTTGCAGATGCAATGCCACTAATATGATGTATTCCAGTTATTATAAATGCAATATTCTTAATTAAAATCACCTACTCCCGATGGAATTATATATTTCTTTATATTGTAGGGAGATTGATGCCCACTTAAATTTGTCTACTTCAACTACTGAATTCATTGATAATCTTTTATAACTGTCTATAACCATTTCAATTTTTCCAGCAATATCTTCCACAGAATTTGACTCTGCAGCGTAACCAACATCTCCATCTTTAAAATAACCATCAACGCCTTGACTTTTCGTGTATACAATTGGTGTGCACTGTAATAAAGCTTCAATATACGATAATCCAAATGTCTCTTTATGTGATACCATCGCAAAAATATCTGCTCGACGATATTCTTTAATTAATTCTTCTTTATTCTTTCTTGGTATCAGTTCGACAAACGAATAACTTTCGAGTTCTTCTAACAATTTTTTATAGGTGTTCTGTTTTTCTACACCACCAACAATCCTATATTTAATATTGAAGCCTTTCAAATTTAGAATTTGAATAGCTTTACAAACATTTATCTGGTTTTTGTTTTTGTTTATCCAAGCGGCTGTCAATACAATCAGTTCATCGCTTTCATCAATTTCTTTTGGGCTATTTTTATTTTCAAAATAATACTCATCAATTCCATTTGGAATAATACTAGTTTTTTTTATAAGCAGCTCTGCATATTTGCTTGGAATATATTTATTAAAAAGCATTTCTTTATGCGCTGGAGATATAAAAATAATTCTCTCTGCATTTAGGAGTATTTTAATTCCAATCTTACGAAGATGAACCATAAGTCTAAAAAATACATTTACATCAGTATTTCTGACCGTTACAATGTATGGAATATTTTTTCTTAGGTATGTTTGATAAGCTATATATCCGTTAGAAAAAAGAGTATGTGCATGCAAGATATCTGCATCTTTATCTGATAAATATTCGAAAAAGTCTTTAACAACCTTATTATGTTTTACATGAAAAAAATAACGATCGATATTACTATAATTTAGCCTGACATCAACATAATCGTCATATCCACTAGCAAGTGAGTTGTTAGGCCTAACAAATTTAAAGACTCGTTGTTCTACTCCTAGTTCAAATAATTCGTCAGACAAATTCTTATAAATTGTATTACCATAATCTGAATTTATATGAATCACTTTCATTTCTCCACCTCAAATCTATAAGCTTAATCTTAGGCTTGTTCTTCTATAACTCGAATTAATTCCTCGGTCAGCTTTGTAAAATCAAATTCGTATGATGCCTTTCTTGCATTCTCACCCATTTGTTCAACTTTTTCATTATCTTTACATGCTTCGAGTATAATTTCTACAATTTTTTCAGGGTTTTGCTTAACGGCACTCAATCCACAATTGTATTTTTCTAATATGCTATATCCCGTTGTATAAGTTTGTATTATAGCCCTGCCTGCTGCTAAGTACTCAAAAAATTTATTCTGACTTTGTCCATATTTATCAAGTGAAGTACTAGAATTGTGTAAGATATTTGCATATGATCTTTTTAATATTGACGGAACCATTTTCTTTTCAACTCTGCCTTTAAAAATCACATTACTTATGCCCTCATCTTTACACCTTTGCTCAAGCATCTCTTTTTCATCACCAGATCCATAAATTAAAAACCTAATCTGTTTATTTTTTTCTTGTACAAATTTTGCTGCGTCTAATAAAAGCCATAGATTATTTACTTTCCTAATGGATCCTGCATATACTAAATTCTTAAAGTTGTTATCATCTAAATCTGAATCTATAATTACATGGTCTTGGCTATTTTTATCAAATGAATCAATTACAACCCCATTACTTATGTGTTTTATTTTATTCAAATCAATTTTATTATCCCATCCTTGATCAATGATATATTGCTTTCCACCTTCCCAAGTCATGATAACGGAGTCAGCATTCTTATATATCCATTTCTCACCAAAGTATAAAACTTTAGCAATTACATTATTTCTTTTTAAATTACCATAGGCCACAATACTCTCTGGCCATAAATCTCTTACTTCACATATACAAGGGACTCCAAATTTCTTCGCAATCTTAATGCCAGCTACTAAGGTTAGTGGATGTACACTCGAAGCTAGAATTACATCCGGTATACCATTTAATTCTGCATATTCCTTAGCAGTCTTGAAAAGCCCTCTATAAAACGAAATCATATTCAATACTCGTTTTTTGCCATTCCCTTTATACTCAGGTGTGTTAACAAAAACAAAAGGAATATTCTTCTCAGAATCTGTAGAATACTGGTTCTCGTTAGTATCAATATGATTATCTGAAAAGTGGTTAGTAGAGGCACAAAATATTGTAGGTTTGTACCCTTTTTTTATTAGATTTTCTGCAAACCAATAATGTCGTCCAGCCTGATCAAAAAACATATTTGTCGCATAATGATTCCAAATCCAAACATTCTGCCTCATCTATCAACTCTCCTCACCGGAACCCCTACATATGTCCCAGGTTCAGTAATATCCTTAACAACCACAGCCCCTGCACCTACTTTACAACCACTGTAGATGTTCACTTTATTGCTTACAACACTGCCTATTCCTAACCATGTACCATTACCTATTCCTACACTCCCAGCAGTCTTAACCCCAGGAGAAATATGCACATAATCTTCAATACTATTGTCATGATCTATGCTCGAACTTGTGTTGATGATACATCCCCTACCTATTCTAGATGAGCTGTTAATAACAACTCCTGCCATTACTACAGATCCAATTCCAATTGATACAAATGAGTTTATGACTGATTGAGGGTGAATTAAAGTAGCAATTGAATATTTTTTAGTTTTAAACTGTTTAATACTCTTTCCCGTATCTTATTATCACCAATGGCTACAAAGAAATCTGAATTGTCTTTATATTTTTCAATATCTTGACTAGTTCCAATAATTTCGTGACCCAAACAAGTGTCGCTAGATGAGTTGTCGTCTAGAAAATAGATTTCCTGCCATTGATTCATTTTAAGTGCTATATCAAGACAAACTTTACCATGTCCACCAGCACCTATGATAATTAAGTTTCTCATCTATTCACCTACTTTGTACCTTTGAATGGCTCAACTGTGGCTTCTTCATTTGAATTAATTCCATCTTTTGCTAATACCTTACCTACCGTCTTAAATAATATCTTTAAGTCATTGATAAATGATATCGATTTGGTATATTTTACATCTAGGATGAATTTATCTTCCCAATTAATCGCATTTCTACCGTTGACTTGAGCCAATCCTGTAAGTCCTGGTCTAACATCATGTCGTTTAATTTGTTCTTCATTGTATAGTGGTAAGTATTCAACAAGAAGTGGTCTTGGTCCGACAATGCTCATATCTCCCTTAATAATATTTATTAATTCCGGAAGCTCATCCAAAGAAGTTGCTCTTAATAGTTTTCCAAATTTTGTGAGACGTTCGCTATCAGGCAACAAGTTACCCTTTTCATCTTTTTTGTTCGTCATGCTTCTAAATTTATACATCACAAACTTCTTACAATCCTTACCAATGCGTTCTTGTTTGAACAAAACAGGAGAACCCAGCTTTGTTTTTACTAAGATTACCAAAATGACTAATATAGGTGACAATACAATGAGACCCAATAATGAGAGTACTACATCTAATAGTCTTTTAACATAATTTTGGTATAACATTAATCCCATAGCTCCCTGATTACTGAAATCACTCTATCTTGTTGTTCCTTAGTCATCTTAGTATCACTGGGTAAACAAAGACCATTCTTGAATAAGTGTTCAGATACACCTGAACCAAAGAACTCTAAATCTTCATGGACTGGTTGCATGTGCATGGGTTTCCATAAAGGACGGGATTCAATGTTTTCCTTTGCAAGAGCTTCAATCACATTAAGGTTTGTAATTCTATCACTATTGATAAGAATACTTGATAACCAGTAGTTTGGTTCATCCCAGTCATTAACTGGCATAAATTCAATTTCTGGTATATCCTTAAGACCTTCTTTATATGTTTCAAATATCTCTTTTTTCTTTCTCACTCTTTGGTCTAGAACTTTCATTTGTCCTCGACCAATTCCAGCCACGATGTTACTCATTCTGTAGTTATATCCGACTTCTTCATGTTGATAATGAAGTTCTGGTTCACGCGCTTGTGTTGCCCAGAACATTGCTTTTTGAACTGCTTCAGCGTCATTAGAAACTAGCATACCTCCACCTGAAGTTGTAATAATCTTATTTCCGTTAAATGAATAAATACCATAGTGACCAATGGTACCACTGGCTTTACCTTTGTACTTACTTCCTAGTGACTCAGCTGCATCTTCAATTAAGATTGCATTATACTTATCACAGATTTCTTTGATTCTGTCTGTATCAGCATTAATTCCGTATAAGTGAACCAATAGTACTGCTTTCGTATCCGGATACTTTTGGAAAGCTTCTTCTAATGTACTTGGATCCATATTCCATGATTTCATATCACTGTCGATAAATACTGGAACGCCTCCTACATAATGGATTGGATTAGATGTACCCGCAAAAGTAAATGATTGACAGAATACACGATCACCTGGTTTTATATTTGCTAATTTAAGCGCTAAATGTATAGCAGCGGTCCCACTTACAAGTGCTGTAGCACCTTTAACATCCGAATATTCCTTAATGTCATTCTCAAACCCGTCCACATTCTCACCCAAAGGTGCAATCCAGTTTTTCTCAAATGCATCTTTAATATATTCTAACTCATATCCTTCATCACTCATATGTGGCGAAGACAACCAAATCTTTTCTTTCATATTCGTCTACGTCCCCTTATATATCGAAATATCTTATAATCTTATTCTTTTGGTAATGTAATACATTGAGTTTATTTATAATCTCTTCCTCAAAGGTATAACTTGTAATGACGATCCCATCGTGATTAATTTCATTGATTTTATCATTTGAGAATACAGTTTTTCCCTTGAATTTGTTTTCTTGTTTGAGCGGGTTGTCATCAATGAGTCCCAATACGTTAATATCGACGTCTTGAGTGTTTATGAAATCTAAGATTATTTCCGCAACTTCTCCTGCCCCATAAAGTAGGATATCTTTGAAGCCCTTTTCTTGAATGGCTTCTAAGAAGTGGTGTACTGACTCTTGGCCTTTAATATATTGGTCCATGAGTTCTTTAATATAGGTAATCTGAAGGTAGTTTTTTTGTTTGGTGCCTTCAGGGGTTATGTGGTAGTGTACAATCTTTTGTGAGATGTATTCTCTTTTGATATAGTTTCTTGATTCTAGGTTATCGAGATAGGTATTAACCATGGATACAGCCCCTTCAATGACGTTGGCCATTTCTTTTTGGGTTGTGATGGTATTTTTCTCGATGTGTTCTAAAAGAACCATTTCCTTATATCGGGTTGTAGTGTTAAAGAATTGCATGATCTTTTCCCTTTCATTCGTCGAACGAATAAATCTTATCATAAATAAAGGTTAATTAAAACCCTTATTTATACTTCCTTATACGTTGGTACAAATTGTTTGAGAAGGGATCGATGATCGAAGTCTTCAATATGGGTTGATGCTTCAAACCTTTGGACACATAATTCGATTTCATCTCGAGTATGTTCACCCGGTTTTGCGATATAGATGAGATGGTTTGGTGTTGTTTGCATACCTTCTTCGTCCATGAGTAACTCTTCATATAGTTTTTCTCCAGGTCTCAGACCCACATATTCAATTCTTATATCTCGATAGGGCACAAGGCCTGAAAGTTCAATGAGCTTTTCTGCCATGGTGACAATCTTGACAGGTTCTCCCATATCCAAAACAAAGATCTCTCCACCCTTAGCATAGGCACAGGATTGAAGGACCAGTGATACGGCTTCTGGTATGGTCATGAAGTAACGGGTAATTTCTGGATGGGTCACTGTAATAGGACCGCCTTTAGCGATTTGTTGTTTGAAGAGGGGTACAACCGATCCGTTGGATCCCAGTACATTCCCAAACCTAACGGCCACAAAGTTTGTCTCAGATTCTACATTAAAGGCTTGAATCATCATTTCATTAAAGCGTTTGGTTGCACCCATAACATTGGTTGGATTCACCGCTTTATCAGTCGAAATATTTACGAATGTTTTAACTTTGTGTTTATCTGCTATTTTAATCATATTATAAGTACCCAAGATATTATTCTTAATAGCTTCTTCGGGAACGTATTCCATCAGGGGTACATGTTTATGGGCTGCCGCATGGAATACAATATCAGGTTTATATTTCTCAAAGACTTTATCCATGGGATCATGACTTCGAATTGACTTAATCAAGACCCTCACATCTTCAGGCGCAATCAAATGACTGCTGTTCATGAGTATTTCCTGTTGGATGCCATAAAGACCGGTCTCATTCATATCAATTAAGATGATTCTTTTAGGTCTGTTGACCACAATCTGTCTTACAATCTCTGATCCAATCGAACCACCTGCTCCTGTAACAAGGATGGTTTTTCCTTTAATAATATTGGCCAATTCCTCATCATCAATCACAATTTCAGGTCTACCCAAAAGATCCAAAACGTTGACATCTCTTAAAGCCTTTCTAAAGTCTCCTACGCGCAATAAGTCAACGGTTGAAGATAAGACTCTGGTTATCACTTGTTTGCTGGTAAGAAGCTTTAGAATCTCTGTTCTAATTGGCTTAGCGACCGATGGCATTGCGACAATAACTTCATCAATCTCATACGTATCTAACACAAAGTCCAGTATCTCTTTTCCCCCAAAGACTGGGACTCCAAATATTTGAGAACGATGTAATGCTGGCTTATCATCAATAAATCCTACAACATGATAATCATGACTTGGATTTTCGAGAATCTCTGTATAAATCATTCTACCCGAACTACCAGCACCATAAATAATAATATGTTTCGCTGTCTTCTTTTTGCTCATTCTTACCGAGAACATCCTCAAGTAGCGATACAGCGCTCTTGCAGTAAACATTAATAACGTATTTAGTAAAACCATGATAAAAGTAATAGAAAAGGAATGGTGTCTTGAAATACCCAACAACATGAGCATAATAACAACCATTCCAGAAAAAAGATTCATCGTCACAACACGCATGAACTCACTGAGTGATGTCTTAGACCACACAGTCTTATTAATATGTAATGCAAAATAAAATAAAATATGTACAAAAAAGACAATTAAGAAATCGAATTCCTTTGAAACATAATAACTCCTGAACATTCCAATATTAAAATCAAATCTGATTAATATTGCGAATACATAAGAAACGCCCACCAAACAAATATCAAATAGTGGTACAAAATATTTCTTAATAAAATCCTTGTTCATAATTGATCCCCACTCTCTACAACACGCCACACAAACATGTTTAATTTAGAATAAACCAAATACCTTTCTAATTGGGCTAGGCATGAGTACCTCAACTTCCTCATCCTCAAAAACCCGATTGGCATTTTCTATTAATTGGTGAGAAAAGTCTTTAGAATAATCATGTTCAATGATTCTAAGGGCTTCTCCCGTATTCATGGGTCTCGTATCCAGATTATGTGCATCTGAAGATACAAGATGAATCAGATTGTGCTTAATACAATCTTTAATAAATTTCTTATGATTCTTTGATGAAAATGAATTCCCATTTATTTGCATCAAAACACCATTTTTAATTAAATTAACCATTAAGTCAGAGTTGTCCCTAAAATAACCATAACGTTCAACGTGAGCCAAAATGGGTTGATAGCCCATCATCGCAATTGAACTGATTTGCGACACCAAAGAACTGGGCATCGTGGTCGTGGGTAATTCAATTAATATATAACTCGAGTCTTCATATCTGAGATTTTCCAGATTCATATGGGGTAAATCAGAAGATAAGTAAACCTCCGCTCCTGTTTTAATAGACACATCCCAACCTTGTTGTTTTACTGCTTCTCTAAACACCTTTACATTTTGATTACGCTTCTCAACGAAGACTTCTAAATCATCCGTAATGGGGTTAAAGTGCGGTGTGACAACAAATTTTGTGATGCCTTGGTTCATTCCTTGATGAATCATACGCATTGATTCTTCTAGGTTTTGAGCACCATCATCCATTTCAAATAAGATATGATTATGTAAATCTACCATGATATCTTACTCACCATAATGATAAGCATAGGCATATGAATCGTCGGTAGAAGAAGCCGTATAATTATTCATAACAATACCCAATACATTGGTTTCCGAATCGTTCAAATCTCTTAACGTTTTTGCGACTGCGTCTTTCTTAGCAAAGCGGTGTCTTACCACAAATAGGGTACCATCTGTAGCATGTGCTACAATCTTTGCATCCGTAATCATGCCCGCCGGTGGTGTATCTACAATAATGTAATCGTACTTTTCCTTTAATTCATCAAATATCTCTTTTGTTTTTGAACGCATTAAGAGTTCGGATGGATTGGGAGGAATCGGTCCTGACAAAATCACATCTATTCCTAAAGCCTCATGCGTATACATCACTTCTTTTAAGGTTGATTGTCCAGACAATACAGAAGACAAGCCAGTCCCAACATTTCTCACATTTAAATAGCGATGAATTGAAGGGTTACGTAAATCCGCATCAATGAGAAGTACTTTATTACCCGACATCACAAGGGTTCTTGCAAGATTGATCGAAACAGAAGTCTTCCCTTCATCTGGAAGCGTCGAGGTTACAGAAATAACTTTAATTTCCCCTGAAAAAGTCATGAAATCAAGATTGGTTCTGAGTGATTTATAGGCTTCAACAAATTGAAAAGGCGCTTTTGCATCAATAATATCTGTAGTTTTTCTCGCCATCGCTGGTTTGTTTTTTCTAAACATGTTACTTACCGCCCTTTCTCACACTATCCACATTTGGAATCGCCCCAATAACAGGAATTCCCAAATATTTTTCAATATCTTCTTGCGTTCTAAATGTTTTATCCATCATATAACGCACAAACACAAAGCCAACACTCAACATAATACCAAGCATAAATGCTACCAATGTGTTCATTCTCACATTCGGAGCCACTGGATTTGTTGGCGTTTGCGGATAAGATACCACCCGAGCAGATCCAGCTTCCACCATTTCAACAATGATATTTGGTGCAATATTGACAATCTCTTGCGCGACTTCACGCGCAAATTCAGGATCCGTACTTTTAACTGAAATTCTAATAATTTGCGTACTGTCAACTGAACTCACACTAATCATACTTGCCAATTGCGCTGATGTAAGGTCCGTTCCTAGTTCAGAAATAACAGGAATCATAACTGCATCCGACTTAATAATAATTGAATAAACAGAGGCCAAGTTTCGCGCTGTATTTATTTCATCCGATGTAATCGCATTTTGTCCATCATCCTTACGGTTATTAATAATCATAGTCGCATTGCTTTGGTAAGTTGGTGCAATCGCAACCTTAGTTACCAGGAAACTACCCAGCCCAAGAATAATCCCAAATAAAATAATATATATAATATAAGGTTTAATAATCCCAAACAACTCCGAAAGACTGATTTCCTCTTCAGTCGTTGTCTGATTTGCATTTAATTCATTCATAGTCTCTCCTCTTTTCTTAATATCATGTTTCATCATCTTCTACCAGGTCTGGTTCTGGATCCGGGGTTGGTTTAGGATCAGGCTCAGATGTGGGATTACTGGTCCCACCGCCAGTATTCGTTGAACCACCATTTGTATTTGGTTGAGAAATAACAATACCCCCAACCTCTACCACATCCGTCCAACCTGCTTCATTACCCGAAGCATCCGTCGCTGTAATCCGAATGGTATAAATACCTGGCACATCCCAGTTAACATCACCCGTAATAACTGGTTCAATTTCCTCGCCCGAATTGTCCGTTATAATAATATAATCATT
>WPCK01155889.1_pt1 | contig 22675 bp, 13 predicted proteins | sample 5399851 | NCBI WGS metagenome assembly WPCK01 (sample SAMN12869471, study PRJNA574797) | sludge metagenome | isolation source: wastewater treatment of pH11 | place: China:Beijing | collected 2019-05-20 | reverse complement strand
AAGCTCCAGTTTCACCATGCTCTCCTCGCCGTCGAATTCATCGGCGGGCATAGCGCCATGTGTGCCATCACCGGCTTCGAACACGACGATCGACACGAGCAATGTGGCGGCGAGGCTGGCGGCGAAGGCGATGGCATCTGCGTAGGACATGGGTTCCGGCTCCTGTCTTGGAGGCGGGGGACCATCCCCCGCGCGACAGGCGCCCGACGTGTTTGACCGGATCTGCACTCACCCTCGCGCGTTCAGGTCCTGAACGCCGAGGGCGGCACGCGCGCGTAAGCCGACCCCTCTGGGGTTGAATGCCCAAGAGACGGATCAGACCAAGGTCAGCGAATGGAAGCGGGGATGGTCTCTGCCACGGACCCGCAGCCGGATACCCGTCGCAGATGCCCTGCCGGGCCAGCCTTGACGCGCAGCGTGACGATTCAAGCAGAACCGGGGGCCGGAGTTTTTTGCACCCGATCCCAGCGCCAGAATGCGGGTCGAGAGGCCAGGTGAAACTGGAGCTTGATCCAAGCGTTGGCATGCACACACGCCTAGCATCGACGGAAAGCGTCGCCGGGGCTTCAGTCCCAGAGCCCCTCCGCGATCTCGCGCGCGACCATGGCACGCGCCTTCAGCATCACCTCGTCGCCGGACATGTCGGCATGGCCAAAGAACCGGGCCCTTGCGCCATGGAGTAGCCAGTCGGCGTAACGGCAATACTCGCGCGCTTCCAGACAGAAGGCGCGCAGGTCTTCGGCCCAGTGAGGCTTCGGTTCCACGACGACGGTGATCCCGTCGCATGTTTCTTCCCAGGGAAGCGACCGCTCGGCCACAGGGTTGGTGCGGTCCTCGCGGAAGATCTCGTCGATATCGATGACAGGGGGCATGGTGTCTCCAAAAGCGGAAAGGCCCGGCACGTGGCCGGGCCCGGAAATGATGATCGGGCAAGATGGGGCGACCTTCGCCGCCCCAAGGTGATCACTCGGCAGCAACGGGGGGCTGAGTCTCATCCTCGTCTTCGGCCGGTGCATCGTCCTCACCCGCGAGAAAGTCGGGCAGGTCTTCGCCCTCGGATCCCGACGCCGGATCGACATCGTCGGCCGTATCCGGAAGCGCCCGGCGAAGTGGCTCCGGCAGCCAGCCGGTATCCGCCAGCAGGCGCTCGGCCTCCTTGGCCATCTCGCCCTTCTTCAGGTGCGCGATCAGATCGGCCGCGCGGTCACCCGCGCCCTCCCGCACCGCCTCGATGATGCGCGGCTTGGTCACCCGGCCGAGGTAGTTCCCGACCGTCGGCCGCCAGCCCGCCGCGACCATGTCGAGGCCCGTCGCCTGCGCCAGACGATCAGCCTGCGCGAGGCGCTGCGCCAGCCCGTGCTGGCTCACCCCCATGCCGCCATAGGGGTTCGGCTTCTCGTGAAGTGCGTTGACCCCGAAGCTCACGCAATGCGCCAGAAGCTCCAGACGCGATGCGTCGTCGAGGGCATCGAGCCAGGCCCAGAGCGCCGCGTCATCGGCCGGCACATGATCGCCCCAGCGTTCATGCCGCTCGGAGATCGCAAGCGCCGAGGCGCTGTCGCGCAGATCCTCGGCCTGCGCGGGGAAATGCACCTCGCGGACCTGCGCCTCGAGGCAGCCCCTTCCCGACTGTCGAAGGAAGCTGTCCGACACCAGCCGATGCAGAAGCGCGGTCAGGGCGACATGGGGGGATTTCGCCACCGCATCCCGCAAAGCCAGCGTGCGATGGGCGGTCAGTTCGGTAACGAGCCGGTCCGGCAAGGGCCGGACCACGTCCGCCGCATCCTCTTCGTCGTCGCCCTCCACGGCCGCGCCGCCGATGGTGATGACAACCCGCGTCGGCTGGCCCGGTTCAGCCCCTGCGGGCATAGACCCATCTTCCCCATCGGCACCCTCACCCTCGGGTTCCGCGACCGCCTCGTCATCGGGCCGGACATACCCCCGCTCGACCCGCAGCCGACCGTCGGAGTCGATGCTGACTAAGGCACCCGCCTTTGCCATCTGACCGGGGGTATAGACCATCGGGCGGCTGTCGAAGGCCTCTAGCGCCGCCTCGATCTCGCCGAGCCGCTGGTCAATGTCATCTGGCAGCTCCTCTGCCTCGGCATACTCGGCTTCCAGCCGGTCGTATTCGTCGCGCAGCGCTTCGCGCGTCGCGCGCTCATCATCCGTCAGGTCGACGGTCGTGCCCGCCACTTGCCGAAGCCTCTGCAGGTGGCCGTAGGGGAAGTTCACGGCGACCTCGATCCACTTCCAGCCCTCGGCGGCGATGGTCTCGGCCTCGGCCTTCAGCTTCTCGCCGACCAGACGGTCGAGCAGGACCGGGTCCTGCAGCCAGCCGCCGTCGTCCTGCTGGAACAGATCGCGCAGGACAGAGCCGCCCGCCGCTTCATAGGCGTCGATACCGACGAACAGGGCCCGTTTGTCCGAGGCGCGCACCGTGGTTTCGGTCAGGAGGCGGCGGATGTGATACGGCTCCTTTTGCCAGCCGTTCCGGATCGCCTCCCAGACCTGTTCCTGCCGGGCGTGATCCTCCGAGACCGTGAAGGCCATCAGCTGCTCGAGCGACATGCCATCCTCGGCATAGACCTCCAGAAGCGCGGGCGCGACCGACGCGAGGCGCAGGCGCTGCTTCACCACCTTCGCGTCCACGAAAAAGGCCGCAGCGATCGCATCCTCGGTCATGCCCTTGTCGCGCATGGCCTGGCAGGCGCGGAACTGATCCAGCGGATGCCACGGCGCACGCTCGATGTTCTCGGCGAGCGACAGCTCTTCGATTAGGATGCCGGTCTGCGCCTCGGACAGGACGCAGGGCACGGGCGCGGTCTTGGCGAGGCGCTTCTGCCTGACCAGAAGCTCCAGAGCCCGGAACCGGCGCCCGCCCGCCGGGACCTCGAAAAGGCCGGTTTCCTGACCATCCGCGTCAAGAACGGGCCGGACATGCAGGGACTGGATCAGCCCGCGCCGGGCGATCGACTCGGCCAGTTCCTCGACCGAGACACCGGCCTTGACGCGCCGGACGTTCGCCTGGCTCAGCACCAGCTTGTTGAAGGGAATGTCGCGCGAGGACGACAGCGTGATCTTGTGAATGGCAGAGGCCATGGTCGCAACTCCATGACGGGCGCCGGCGAGCCTCTCTCTCCGGCCTCCAACCCGTCACGGAACCTGAACCCCACCTCTCACTCTCATCGGGGTGGCTGCAGCTTTGTGCATGTCGGGGCAGTCGTCAGACAAGTTCAACACTGGCTATCGTTACAAGAAACCAAAGGAGGTTTTTTCCAAGTCGCAGGCGGAAGCAATTTTTTCCCTGAAAGGCACGATTGCCTGCATCAAGACACATGCCTTGCAGCGTGTGTGCTGGACACCCACATGCTAGCCCAATCAAGGACCGCCCAAGCTGCCAAGTATGTGTATTGCTTCGTCTTGATCCCCTGCCGGATCATAATCTGTACACCCGATCGCACTGGACGACATCCAGACCTTGCGGTCTTTGGCCACGCAAAAGGCGTCGTGATTGTTCACTCGCCCACCGTTGTTCCGGCAAACCAAGCAGGACCTGATAGTCCGACTATTCTCAAAAGCTTGCTGGATTATGAAAGCGCGCAGATGATCCCGAACCGTGTTCCACGACCTTGTCGGATGCCCAAGCTTAACATCGACCATAGCATGAGCGAGGAGGTGCGGATCAGAGAGGATTTGCTCCTCGTCCCGGGTTCCTACCCCCAATTCCGAATACCAGACTTTCCCGCTCTTATAGAGCAGAAGCGCAAGTCCATTCGCCGAGCAGGGAGTCGTGCACAGATGCGGCGCTGTATCTGGGTTTGGAAGATTGTGGCACCGAGTATATCTAAATCCAGTATCGATGCCATTCCGCAAGCGGTTGGCCGCATCCTCGTTTTGAATGTCAATTTCGATGATAGGAAGGCCGCTTGATATCTTGGTCTCATCGCAGGGATGGGTCACGGCTATCTCAACGAGCATGCGAGCGTCGGACTTGCTCGAGGACAGCAGAATGTCGGCTATGAAGCCATCCACCCCTGCCTCCACAGCGACCTGATCAAAGGTCGTCGTAAGGTCCGTCCCATAGGGCGCGCATTTCGCCGTGCATGAAAATCCAAATGCTTCCTCATAGTAGGAACAGACGACCGGACGGTCCCGAGTTAACCAGTATGGCTGACCGGTCCGGATGGCCTCGCTCAGGACCGAAAAAAGCGTCATCTTGGCAAGTTGATGCAGGTAAGTCTCGTTGTGGCAGTCAGCCGGACGGCCCGCTTTGTGTTTGAAATGATGCTTCCGGGTGCGCCCCAGGGCAGGGACCATCAGATGGCCACAGGCTAGGCAGGTATAAGGTCCTTGTGCATAGCGGTCATCCGAGTTGACCTCACATATATCAATCAGATCCCCTTCGCAGGTCCGTACATAGCGGCTGGCGTCAGGTCCGTACGATCCTGTCGGAGGGCGCGCAAGCCCCCAGCTCGGCGCTCCGATGTCAACGTAACCGCGGCTGCGCATCTGTTGCTCCTAGATCAGTCCGGCGCTTAACATTGACCACACCGCGGCGGAGCGAAACAGGAATTTGCCCATGTGTTCGACCCTTGATCGCTATCACGGTCTTCTTGCGCTGTTGCGACCGACATGGCACATCGTTGGGATGACAATCCTCGCGTCCATGAACTCGGTAGTTTGAGGAAAGACTGCGCAGATTACGTTGACCGAGGGGGAGTATGTTTCATCTCACAATGCGGGTCGCCTGGCATGGTTCGCGCTGGAATGGGCGGGTGTGCCCGGCTCCTTCGTCCAACGCGTTCTGTGTGGCGCTCGATCGTATCCGGGAAGAGAAGGACGACGTTGCGGAAGATGCCCTCGCTGGCAGGGCATGGCATGAACTGACTCAGGGCGAGCTGCCGCCCTGCAAAGCTGAATCCGGCGCCTTCATGAACGAGACGGAGTGGACAGGTCGGTTCAATCACCCCTATGCGACCATCAAGAAGGCGGCGGCGACACACGGACACTTGGAGCCCACAGATGTGAAGGTGCCGCCCTTCGCAACATTCGCGGTCCCGTTCGGCTGGATGTTGCGGAGTGAGCAAGCCGCCATCGACGCAAAGCTGCCTAGCCCGTTGCCATCTGACGAGGAGTCGCCGTTCGCGAGCCCCTGGGTGTTTGGCCGCGCCCGACAGACGGCGATAGTTGACCACGTATTCAATCACCTTACCCCCGAGCGCTCGCTCGTCTTCTTTTATTGTAAGGAGGGCCAGCCACTTGGCGACACGGTGCCACGTCTGGTTGTCGGTGTCGGTCGCATCCAATCTATCGCCCCGGTGAAGTACTACGACGCCCCTGCGGGCAAGAGCGCTTATCCGATGTGGGATCGTCTTCTCCGACACTCGATCCGGCCGGACGGCTTCGACGGGTTCCTGCTGCCATATCACGACTATCTCGAGCCAACAGGCGACACGGCCGAGGACGCCCGTCGAGCTGAGCTTCTTGCAGAGATCGCCGTCCCAGCCGATCCGGCCCACATGCGGGTTTTTTCTTATGCCGCAGAGTTGGCTCCTGCGGATATTGCGCTTTCGACGCTGATCCGATGCCTAGAGTCAGTGCGGAAGATCCGCTCCCATGGGATCGCTGCGGGACCATGGGAGCGTCGTGAGGAATGGCTCAACACGCAGATCGGCCTAGCTTGGAAGGATCGGGGCGCGTTCCCAGGGCTCGGTTCGGCCCTGGAGGCGTTGGGCATGCGACTGGGCACTGCGCTCACACTCGAACTGCTCGCGTCGGGCGCGGTCGGGAGGGATGAGGACCCCTGGCCTCACATTGATGCTTTGCTGCGTGGCCAGACGAGGCCGCCGCAGCCCACCTATGACGCTGATGTCAAGGCGGTACGCGACACCTGGCTCAACTTGACGGACGAGCGTCGAGCGCTCCTGAAGCTGCTCTCGCGTTTCGCGCTCACCCCGGCTCAAGCGAGCCGCTGGTTTGATTCCACCAAGCGCGCCGCGGCCTGCACGGCTCTCACTACCGACGCCGAAATCATCGAAAACCCCTATCGGATCAGCGAGGTCGACCTCGGCGACGCGAAAGAGTCGGCGGTCTCGGTTGGAACGATCGACCGCGGCCTCCTGCCGGACGCGACAATCGCCACCTTACACCCGGTGCCCAGTCCATCACTTGTTCAGTCTGCAGCGGACCCGCGCCGCCTACGTGCTGCGCTTGTTAGTGTGCTGCGCCGCGCATCGGAAAACGGTGACTCGTTACTCAGCGTTACCGAAGCTGTGGAAAAAGTGGCCGCGCTCCAGCTAGCCCATCCCTGTCTGATCGGGGTTGATTGGCCAGCTACTAACGCGGCGGCACTGACTGGTGTTGTCGAACTCATCGACCTGCCCGCGCCCCACGGCCAGCACGCCGGGATCTCCGCGCTGCAACTCACCGAGCTGAAGTTGCGTGAGGAACGGCTTCGGAGCGTCCTGTCGAAACGGGCAGGCAAGGCGGCCCCTGAGGTCTCTTCCGATTGGAAGAAGGTTCTGGTGGAAGCGATCGAGGCGGCAGGGGGCGCGTATGATCCAAACAACGCCCGTCACGTCCTCGCCATCGACGAACAGGCTGCCGCACTCGCGCGTGTGACCTCCCGGCGCCTAACTGCGCTTGTTGGGCGCGCCGGCACCGGCAAGACGTCGGTGATGGGAGCGCTCTTGCTGAATTCGGCGCTCGCTCGCGACGGCATCCTGCTACTTGCCCCGACAGGTAAGGCGCGGGTCCGGCTAGGGAAGGCCGCTAACGCCGAGGCGATGACGGTTGCTCAGTTCTTGAACGAACTCGGAAGATACGACGGCGTCCGCCAGCGTCCACGGTTCCAAGGTAGGGAGAAGTACCGCAAAGAGAAGACAGTCGTCATTGACGAATGTTCGATGCTCACAATGGATGACCTTGCGGCGGTGCTCGAAGCGCTCGACCTCGCACATGTTCAGCGGCTGATCTTGGTCGGCGACCCCAACCAGCTGCCGCCCATCGGAGTCGGACGTCCATTTGCCGACCTCACGTCATATCTACAGACTACGGAGGCGCAGAGCGACGCCGGCCTGCCGCTTGGTGACGCGCTGGCGAGGCTGACGGTCGAGGTCCGCGCCGTTGCAGGCGCAGAACAAGCGTCGGACACGCTCCGGCTCGCCTCTTGGTTTACAAGGGAGACTCAACCCGTCGATGCTGATCGAGTGCTCAGCGATTTGGAAACGGGGCGACCGTTCAACGACCTCGATCTGTTCTTCTGGACAACGCCCGACGAGTTGCGGAGCCGGCTTAGCGAGGCGTTCCAGAAGCATCTTGGGCTTGCGCAAGCTGGCGATATCTCAGGCTTTAATGCCTCGCTCGGCATCGACGAGCGCGGCTGGGTCTCTTTCGACCTGCCCGGCGGCGCCGAGCAGTGGCAGATCCTCTCACCGGTCCGCATGCATCCACATGGGGTGCGCGATCTCAACCGCTGGACCCAACGTCGCTATCGTGCGCGCGAGCTCAAGGCGGCGACTGACCCATGGGTGGTAAGCCTCGGTGACGAGAACATCGTCATTCGCGACAAGGTTATCCAGGCTTCGAACCAATGGCGTAACGCCTTTGACGGGCAGCAGTCGGGTGACCATTATGTCGCCAATGGGGAGGTCGGGCTCGTCGGCAACGGCAAGTCTCCTTGGCTGAACGTGATCTTTGCCGGCCGTCCCAACCTTCGGTTTGGGTACAGCGGCCGCGACTTTCCAGGCGGATCCGGGCCGCTGGAACTCGCCTACGCGATCACCGTACACAAATCGCAGGGCAGCGAGTTCCAGAAGGTGTTCGTCGTGCTGCCCAAGAACTGCCGGCCGCTTTCGCGCGAGTTGCTCTACACGGCACTCACCCGTTCGCGCCGCCAGCTCGTCTTGCTCATCGAGGGCGATAATCCTTCGGTCCTCTTCGACTACACTCGTCCTGAGAGGTCGGAGACCGCGCGACGAAACACAAACTTGTTCCAGGGCGTGCTCCGACGTGTCGAGTCCGAGGTTCCATATGCCGAGAACCTGATACATCGAACCGAGAAGGGTCACTTGGTTCGGAGCAAGTCGGAGCTTGTGATCGCCAATATGCTGTTTCAATCCGGCGTCGAGTACGAATACGAGCGCGTGCTTGACGGAGAGGTCGAGCCTGGCCGTCTTCGCCCGGATTTCTCATTCGTCACGGCTGACGGCGATCTGATCCTTTGGGAGCACCTCGGCATGATGGCTCGCGAGGACTACCGAAAGGGTTGGCAGTGGAAGAAAGCGTGGTACGAAGCTAACGGCTTCAGCTTGGGTCGAACGCTCTTCACATCGCAAGACGATGATCGCGGCGGGTTGGATTCGGCAAGCATTCGGTCAAACGTCGACGCGATCAAAGCTTTTCTGGATTGACCAGCGGCTGACGCTGAAACACGCTGTCCTTTCTGCCAGCCTATGGGATGCATGTATACGCTGGACCGCCCCGCCCCCTTATCCGAGAGAGCGGCGCGATCCTCTGATGCAAGGCTGCCGCGGCCAACTACAGCCCGCCCGACCCCGTGCGTCCGAAACCCGCGCGCCCTTCCCTCTGCGCTCGCGCATGCAGCTCCCGCTCCGCCGCGCTGATGCTGCCCTCGGTTCGCGCAGCCTCGGCCCAGACCGAGATCGGGAACAGCCCCTCGAAGTGCAGGTCCCGCTCGATGCCCATGCCAAAGGGCAGCCGGATCGCCGCCATCTCGCTCAGCGACCAGGAGCCCAGTTCCGGGTAGCCGAGGTCGGCGAGGCCGAAGAGGATGTCGCCGTCTTCATCGAGCTCGGTGGCCAGCCAGGTGCCCTGGCCGAAGGGGTTGAAGAACTTCACGACGGGGATGTGATCGGCGTCCGGTGTCCGACCGTTGTCAAGAAGCCGCGCGCGCATGCTGGGGGTCAGGAGGATCATGCCGCTGCCCTCCCCTTTCCGGTCGCCTCGGCCGCGGCAGGCTCCGGCAGATGGGCCAGCAGCCAGTCCGCGGCCTTGCTCGCCTGCGAGGCGGCGCGGACGATGGCGCGGTTGTCTTCGCGCAGCACCTCGAGCCAGGAGCCGATGTAGTCGGCATGGCGCACGGTGGGCACGATCCCCAGCGCGGCGCAGCAGAAGGCCGCGTTCATCTCGGCCACCAGTTCCTCGAAGGCATAGGCCTTGGTCCCGAAACTCCCAGAGAAGTCCCGCCCCAGTCGCGAGGCATGGCCCGTGGCGTGGCCGAGTTCATGCAGCGCGGTCCGGTGCCAGTTGATCGGCTCGAAATAGGCCTGCGGAGGGGGCACCTGGACGTAGTCCAGCGCCGGGACGTAGAAGGCCCGGTCACCGCCGATCCGGAAGTCGATGCCGGTGGCGCGGATCAGCGCCTCCACCTGCGGCTCGATCATGCCGGGCGGCGGCGGGGGTGCCACAACGGCGATCTCCTCCGGCAGGCCCTCGCATTGGGCGGCGTTGAAGACGGTGAAGCGCTTGAGGAAGGGGATCTGTCCGGGCGCTTCCCCTGTTTCCCGGGCGCGGCGCTTTTCGTCCTCGGGGGTGAAGCGATCGGCATAGACGACGGTCGTGCCGCGCTCGCCCTTGCGGACATTGCCGCCGAGCGCCAGCGCCTGGCGGAAGGTCAGCCAGGCTTGCGTCGGATAGCCCTGCTGGACCACGGCGCCCCAGAGGATCAGGATGTTGATCCCGGAATACGGACGCTCCGTGGCCGCGTTCCGCGGCAGGGCAAGGGGCACCTTGGCAGCGGCCGTGCCCCAGGGCTGGACCCAGGGCAGCCGCCCCGCCTCCAGCTCAGCGATGATCCGGGAGGTGATGTCGTCATAGATGCTGCTGCGGGCGCCGCCGTCGCGGCGCGCGCGGTCCTGTCTGGCCATCGGGGTGATCTCCAAGACGGGCGCCGGGGGCCTTTCCCCCGACCCTCAACCCGTCACGGAAACCCCGTCTGCACTCTCCCTCTCAGGGGGCGTTGCGGGGTCCCCCCGCTCGAAGGGGGTGTGTCGGCAACGCCAGTGCCGACCAGGGGGAAGGCTTTCCCCCAGCATCCGGACCTGAATGATCTGACCTCGCAACGCCGTGCTATAGGCAAACCGCGCCGATTGGCGGCTCGGCGGATGTCAACGGGGATTCCTTGTTTGATCAAGAGATGCTAGGCTCAGCGGGCTTCCGATCCGGTGGAGTCTGACTTGGGCTGCTTCTGACGACCGATCCGTTTCGGGAGCCAAGCAATTGTCTCCCTTGATCAATTGACGGATCAGGGGGCGAGAACAACCCAACGGGTGCGTAAGGTCACACATGGCGCGGAGCGATCTTCTTGTATCCTTGATTCGCGCGGGTGCGACCGGCGACAGAGAGATGCTGCGCTCCACCACCGAGGCGATGGTCGCCGAAGAACGTGCAAAGAAGCATTTCATCGTGGCCGACCGCATGCAACGCGCTTTGGCGGCTGTTCCGATCACACCGCCTTCGCTGACGGCAAGCTCTCCTCACCAGACCGGACCCAACGGTCGTGAGGCAATCCTGGAGATCACGCCGCAGCTTCAGCTGGAAGACCTGCTCCTCCCCCTGCCAGCGCGGGAGAGCGGAAGACAGCTGCTTGAGGAGCATCGCAGGGCGGACGTCTTGCGCGCAAACGGCTATGAACCCCGGCACCGCGTCTTGCTTTCAGGGCCTCCTGGCAACGGCAAGACCTCGTTCGCCGAAGCCATTGCAGAGGGACTGGGCCTGCCCTTCTTCGTCGTCAGGTATGACGCCCTGATCGGCAGCTATCTTGGTGAAACAAACGCCCGGCTCCGGAAACTCTTCGACTATGTTCGAACGACCCCGAGCGTATTGTTTTTCGACGAGTTCGACGCCATCGGGAAGGAACGCGGCGATACACATGAAACGGGAGAGATCAAACGGGTTGTCTCCTTCCTGCTCATGCAGCTCGACCAGCTTCCCAGCTATGTCATTGTGGTCGCAGCGACCAACCATGGAGAACTGCTCGACCGCGCGGTCTGGCGTCGCTTCCAGATGCGCCTGTCCTTTCCGGCGCCGAAGAAGACTGATGTCACGGTGTTTCTGGACCGGATCATTTCGGGCTGGCCGGACGCCCCCAAATTGTCGCTCAGCCGCTTGGCCGGTAGACTGGGCGATGTCAGCTATGCAGAGGCGCTGGATTTTTGTCAGAATGTCAGGCGGCGACAAATTCTTGGTTTAGGGGAGGTTTCGGTTGATGAGGCATTGCGCGCGGAACTGGATCTTTGGACTTCGCGCGTCACGCCAGAGTTCATAAATGCCGAGCGATCCGACAAAGCCCCTCCTGAGACTGACGCCGAGCGCTGATCAGCCCCGCCCAAAGGGCAAGCCGAAATACACTCCGCCGCCAGCCGCGTTTTCGCGCGACCGTCAGACAGGCACGTTCGGTCCGAAATTCACGCGTCTCGCCGAAATTCTTGCACGCGGCGATGGGGTGCTTGAACTGCGCGCCGACCCTGCAGGGCTCGCTCCGGAACGGCTTTTGGTCTTCGAAGTTCGCGGCTCAATAAGCAGGTTTGCCGAGGCCATCCGCCAGGTTGCCGGGCTTGAACTGGTGGATGAAGAAGAGCTCGAGAGCGACGAGGAGGACAAGCAACCTGTCGCCTACCTGCTCGTTCCCGACATGGTGGCCCTGCGCAGCCTTGAGTCGCTGTGGCGGCGTTGGCAGGCCGGACAGCTGGGCCGAGGAGAAACACCTTGGGCCAAGGTCTTCGATCATCTCAGGGACCTGCGCGCCTGGGGACCAGACGACCGCGTTCAGTCGGCAGACAGGACCTTTCTGTCTTCTATTCTCGAGGGCCATCACGACAACGACCTGATCCGACTGGAGATCGAACTCGTCTTCAGGGCCAATGAGGCCTCCGCTCGGCAGAGTGAAGAGGAGACGACACGGGCGCTGATCGCGCGCGGGGGCCAGGTTCTGTCACGCTGCCGATTGCCCGAGATCTCCTACCATGCCCTGCTTGCGGATATCCCGGCCTGGGCTGTGCGCGAAATCATCGCGCGGCAGATCGAAGGGATTGCCGGCCTCGACGCCGTCATGCACATCCGTCCGCAATCGGAGGCCACGGCAGTCGAAATCGGCGATCTTGAAGACACTCCCCAGGCCGAGCAACAGTTCGCGGAACTCGGTGAGCCGATCCTTGCCATTCTCGATGGTGTCCCGGTCAGCGCTCATAGGCGGCTGGCCCGCCATATCGACCTCGACGACCCCTTCAATCTTGAGCCGGATGCGCTCGTCGTGACGCGGGAGCATGGAACGGCCATGGCATCCCTTGTCATTCATGGCGATCTCAACCGCGGCGAAGCACCCCTGACGCGCAAAATCCATATGATCCCGGTCCTGGGGAACAATGACGACTTCCCGCCCGACCGGCTCATTGTCGACATGATCTATCTGGCGGTGACACGACTGCGCGAACAGCGCCCCGGGATCGTGATCGTCAATCTCTCTCTCGGCAATCGCTATCGGCCGTTCCAGAACCACCTTTCGCCATGGGCCCGCCTTATCGACCGCCTAGCCTATCGCTTCGGCCTGCTCTTTGTGGTGAGTGCCGGCAATCAGCGCTTGCCGTTTGGTATGCCGAGTGTTGCGACCCGCCGAGATTACGAGGATGCCGATGCGACAAGCCGCGCTGGCTTGATGGTCGAAACGCTGCATGGAATCATGGCCGACCGCCGACTGCTGTCGCCTGCGGAGACCATAAACGGCATAACCGTTGGCGCAGCAAACATCGACGCGGTCAGGCCAGCGGATCGGGCACTGGCGCGAACCTTGATCGACCCTTTTCCAGCTCACGTCGCGGCAAACCCCTCGAGCAGTCTCGGTCCAGGCTTCGCCAGATCGGTCAAGCCGGACATCCTGATGCCCGGCGCCCGGGAGCATATGACCTGCGTCGGTGTTCACCGGCACATAGACGTCCGTCCCGGACCGGTCTCACGAGGCGCAGGCCTTAAGGTTGCGGCGCCCCCACGGGATGGTCGAGAGAACCTAGATGGCTATTCGAACGGGACCAGCGCAGCAGCAGCGCTGGCATCGCGGACCTGTCACCGCATTCACGACGCCCTTGAAGCGGCCTACGGCGCGGCGTTTCTGCAGATCCCGGCCGTGCAACGTGCAGTGCTGCTGAAGGCCCTTCTGGTCCATCCTGCTCAATGGCCACAGGAGATCGCCGAAGTCATCAAGACCACGCTCGGTCCTACCGGTCGCGGGCAGGCGTCGAAACAGAGGGACAATATTCGGCGCTTCCTCGGCTACGGCTATGTTGATGCGGAGGACGCACTGGCCTGTGCCGCCGATCGGGCCACCTTCTTTGCCACAGGAGTCCTCGGGCCCGATCGCCTCGCAACGATCGACGTGCCGGTTCCGGTGGCAATCGGCGGCAAGGCAAGACCGCACAGTCTGTCGGCGACCGTGGCGTGGTTTTCCCCGGTCCTGCCGGGTCGCAAGACGTATCGAAGTTCTCGGCTGAAGATCGTCACACCGGCAGAACTCAACGCGCTCGCCGTTTCGCCGGAGCACTGGCACCCGGACGAAAATCAGAGCAATCGCGGGACGGTCAGCTCGCGACGCTGGAGCGGAGCGAATGCACCGGTCGTCACACCGAACATGACAGTACCATTGGTCATACAACGCGATCCCGATCAGGGCACGGCGGTTGACGAAGCTATCCCTTTTGGGGTGGCGGTGACGATCTGCATGCCGGGTGAGATAGGCATCTACGACGAAGTGCGAGCCCGCGTGGTGCCGCCGGTTCTGGCGCGCCCGTAACGCGAGTTGGTTTCCTAGCCGCCAATCAGCTTGATGCGGAGCGAGGTCAGCAATTCAGCAGATGGTTCTCTCCGGTGATCTCTACCGCCAGGGCTCCGGCTCATAGGCAGCCTTGGCCACCACCTTGCTGGCATCGCCGCGCGACCGGTAGCGGCCGATCATTTCACCGCTGGCGTCGTCATCGACCGCCTGCACGCGGTAGAGGGTCAGGCTCTTGTCGCTGTTGGGCTTGAGCTGGAAGACCCGACCGTTCTTCCGGCAATAGACGAATTTCGAGCCCTTGATCTGGGTCCAGGGACAATCGGCATAGGAGAGGAGCCGCCGCTCCCGCTCAAGCCGCGCCTCTTCCGAACGGCGCTCGTCCTCCGCCCGCTTTTCATCGCGCAGCCGCTGCCATTGCGCGCTGGTGTAATCCGACAGCCGCCCGATGATCGCAGGCATCTCGGTGCCCGCCCCCTTTTCGGCCCGATAGATGGCCAGGCATTCCGCCACTAGCTTCGGTTCGGGGTCCCCGAGATACTCCTCCTCGATCATCGATTTCATGCGCTGCTCGAGATCCGTCATCGTCAGGGGCGGTCCAGGCAGGCTGTTGAGGAAGTCGAGCATGTCCTCTTTCGGGATCCAACACTCGATTGCAGCGCCGAGGATCTTGTCGCGCGGCCCTTCCCATTTCTTCCAGACCGAACTGTCCCGATCGAGCTTCGTGACGATCTCGAGGGCCAGCTTGGCGAGGGACCGCTCCTCCCGCATGTGGCGCAGAGAGGGGCTGCGCACATACTCAGCCAGAAGGCTGTAAACGACCTGGGTTCGCTGAGACATGAAAATGCTTGGCACCACCCGTCGACGGCGCGACGTCAATGAAATTGACCTGATGGCATCATATTTTGCGTCATTCGGGATGAACGATCAAGAACTGCGCCAAGTCGCCCGCGATGGCACAAAATCACTGCCCCAATCCCGCGAAATCCGCACGCGGGGCGCGTTCGGCCAGCACGAGACCATCGCGAACACATACCGGGCGGAGATTTTCGACGCAGCGCCCCCGGTTTTTACCATATGCTGCGGCACGCCAGACTACGCTGGTCTGCGACAATCGCACCGAACAGCGGCCAAACACCGCCGGAGCTACACCCCTGAATCTCTTTGCATATCCGGATCGCCGCCCTGATGCTCGCAAGCATGACCTTGCGAGATACATCAAAAACAGGCACCTTTTCTCCGAGCGACCGCGAAGCGCTGCTCGAAGCCCTGCTGTTGGAAGGGCCAGAGCTCACGTTCACGCCGCGCGGCTCGCCCGACCCGCGGCTCAAGCGTCTGGTGGCGATCCTGGCACGGCAGGCCGCCCGGGAATGTTACGAAGAGGAAGTCAGGCTGGCCCGGGAAAGGCGGACGACCGCGCCCCGCGCCTGAAGGGAGCGCTTGAATGAAGGTAGCGATCTACGCCCGCTATTCGTCCGACAACCAGCGCGACGGGTCCATCGCCGACCAGTTCCGCCTGTGCCGCCTGCATGCCGAGAAGCAGGGCTGGCGCGTGATCGAGGAATACAGCGACCACGCGATCTCGGGTGCCTCGATGATCCGCCCCGGCATTCAGGCGCTGATGGCCGACGCCATGCGAGGGCGGTTCGACCTGATCCTTGCCGAGGCCATGGATCGCATCTCGCGCGATCAGGAAGACATCGCCGGGATCTTCAAGCGCATGTCCTACGCGGATGTGAAGATCGTCACTCTGTCGGAGGGCGAGGTGACGCATCTGCATGTCGGGCTCAAGGGCACGATGAACGCCATCTTCCTGAAGGATCTGGCAGACAAGACGCGGCGCGGTCAACGCGGTCGCGTCGAGGCCGGCAAGTCGGGCGGCGGGAACGCCTACGGCTACGACGTCGTCAAGAAGCTGGACGCCCGGGGAGAGCCGATCCGGGGGGACCGCACGATCAATGCCCAACAAGCCGTGGTGATCCGGCGCATCTTCCGTGACTATGCCGCGGGCAAGTCCGCAAAGGCCATCGCCTTCGCCCTGAACCAGGAGGGCATCGCTGCCCCGACCGGCGGTGACTGGGGCTTCAGCACGATCAACGGGAACCCGAAGCGCGGCAACGGGATCCTGAACAACGAGATGTATATCGGCAAGATCGTCTGGAACCGTCAGCGGTTCATCAAGGACCCGGACACCGGGAAACGGCAGGCGCGCCCGAACCCGGAATCGGAATGGGTCATCCAGGAGGTTCCGGAACTGCGCATCATCGACGACGATCTTTGGGGGGCGGTGAAGGCGCGTCAAGACCGGCACAAGATCGAACCCGACGCCAAGGGGCGCCCGGACCTGCCCAAGGTCCACACCCGTCGGCGTCCCAAGTACCTCTTCTCGGGGCTGACCAAGTGTTCCTGCTGTGGCGGCGGCTTCTCGCAGATCTCGGCCACGCTCATCGGTTGCTCGACCGCACGCAACAAAGGCACCTGCGACAACCGCCTCAACATTCGCCGGGATGAACTCGAAGCCCGCGTGCTTACCGCCCTGCGCACAAAACTCGTCGATCCCGAACTCTTCGCGCATTTCTGCGAGGTCTTCACACAGGAGATGAACCGGCTGCGGGTTGAGGGACGTGCGGGTATAGCGACGGCTGAAGCCGAGATTGCCAGGATTGATCGTGAGATCGACACGCTCGTGAACATGATCCTGAAGGGCGGTGCCGCTGACGCGATCAATGCGAAACTTCTCACTTTGGAGAGCCGGAAAAGGGAGTTGCAGAGGTTCTTGGCAGAGGCACAGGAACCGCCCCCGATGCTGCACCCGAGCATGGCCCTGCAATACCGCAGGCGGGTCCAGCAGCTCTATGATGCGCTTCAGGGGGACGACGAGGAACGCCGTGTTGAAGCTGCGGAGGTGTTGCGGACGCTGGTGGATACGATCATCCTGACGCCGCTCAACGGCAAGCTAGAGATCGATGTTCAGGGCGATCTTGCTGGAATTCTTGCGATTTCCGTACAAAGCAGAAACCCCGCAGCGTTGGCTACGGGGGCGCAAGTAAAGATGGTTGCGGGGGCAGGATTTGAACCTGCGGCCTTCAGGTTATGAGCCTGACGAGCTACCGGGCTGCTCCACCCCGCGTTAGTTGGGTGGTTGTTGAAGAGGTGTTTTGTTATCTGCGTTTTGCAGGCCTGGCAGCGACCTACTCTCCCGTGTCTTGAGACAAAGTACCATTGGCGCTGGGGGGTTTCACGGCCGAGTTCGGGATGGGATCGGGTGTTGGCCCCCCGCTGGGGCCACCAGGCCGGCGAAACGCAGATATGAGGAACTGGTCTTTTCAGGTTGTTCTGATCGATGATGATCCGGTTTGGATCGTTGCGCCGTTATGTTTGCTTTGAGCGTCCGCGAGGGACGTGACGGACCTGAGGTCCGCAAGCGCGACGCGCGCCGGCTGTTAAGCCGCGCTCTCTGCAGCCAGGCCCTATGGGCCGTACGGCGTGAAGAGATAAGTATGGAATGGACATTGATTAATGAGAGTGATCAAGCCGGACGAGCTATTAGTAAGGCTCAGCTTCACACGTTGCCGTGCTTCCACATGCCTCCTATCGACGTGGTGGTCTACCACGGCTCTTCAGGGAGAACTTGTTTTGAGGTTAGTTTCCCGCTTAGATGCCTTCAGCGGTTATCTATTCCGAACATAGCTACCCTGCACTGCGGCTGGCGCCACAACAGGTCCACCAGAGGTTCGTCCATCCCGGTCCTCTCGTACTAGGGACAGATCCTCTCAATTCTCCTACACCCACGGCAGATAGGGACCGAACTGTCTCGCGACGTTCTGAACCCAACTCACGTACCGCTTTAAATGGCGAACAGCCATACCCTTGGGACCTGCTCCAGCCCCAGGATGCGATGAGTCGACATCGAGGTGCCAAACAACCCCGTCGATATGGACTCTTGGGGGTCATCAGCCTGTTATCCCCGGCGTACCTTTTATCCGTTGAGCGATGGCCCTTCCACGAGGGACCACCGGATCACTATGGCCGACTTTCGTCTCTGCTCGACTTGTCAGTCTCGCAGTCAGGCAGGCTTATGCCATTGCACTCGACGAGCGATTTCCGACCGCTCTGAGCCCACCTTCGCGCGCCTCCGTTACCATTTGGGAGGCGACCGCCCCAGTCAAACTACCCGCCACACACGGTCCCGGATGCTGTTACATCGCGGTTAGATATCCATGACGACAAGGGTGGTATTTCAAGGATGACTCCACGAGAGCTGGCGCCCTCGCTTCGACGTCTACCACCTATCCTACACATGTCGACACGAATACCAGTGTGAAGCTGTAGTAAAGGTGCACGGGGTCTTTCCGTCTGACCGCAGGAACCCCGCATCTTCACGGGGAATTCAATTTCACTGAGCCTATGCTGGAGACAGCGGGGAAGTCGTTACGCCATTCGTGCAGGTCGGAACTTACCCGACAAGGAATTTCGCTACCTTAGGACCGTTATAGTTACGGCCGCCGTTTACCGGGGCTTCAATTCGGAGCTTGCACACCTCCTCTTAACCTTCCGGCACCGGGCAGGCGTCAGACCCTATACGTCGCCTTACGGCTTCGCAGAGCCCTGTGTTTTTGATAAACAGTCGCCACCCCCTAGTCTGTGCCCCTCCTGACCGGTTGCCCGATCAGAAGGCTCCCTTCTCGCGAACTTACGGGAGCAATTTGCCGAGTTCCTTCAGCATAGTTCTCTCAAGCGCCTTGGTATGCTCTACCTGTCCACCTGTGTCGGTTTAGGGTACGGTCTATAATGCGGGGGCTATTTCCTGGGACACCTTCACCGCATCCCCAATCCAGTAAGGGGATACGATACACGGCATCCGTCACCACCCGCAGGCTGCAGAATATTAACTGCATTCCCATCGACTACGCCTTTCGGCCTCGCCTTAGGGGCCGGCTAACCCTGCTCCGATTAACGTTGAGCAGGAACCCTTGGACTTTCGGCGAGCGGGTCTCTCACCCGCTTTGTCGTTACTCATGTCAGCATTCGCACTTCCGATACCTCCAGCAGCCCTCACGGGTCTGCCTTCATCAGCCTACGGAACGCTCCGCTACCGCGCACTTGCGTGCACCCGCAGTTTCGGCACATGGCTTGAGCCCCGTTACATTTTCGGCGCGGAACCCCTTGTTTAGACCAGTGAGCTGTTACGCTTTCTTTAAATGATGGCTGCTTCTAAGCCAACATCCTGGTTGTTTTGGGAGTTCTACATCCTTTCCCACTTAGCCATGATTTGGGGGCCTTAACTGGCGGTCAGGGTTGTTGCCCTCTCCACAATGGACGTTAGCACCCACTGTGTGTCTGCCAGATAGTACTTCCTGGTATTCGGAGTTTGGTTAGGATCAGTAAGACGGTAAGTCCCCATAGCCCATCCAGTGCTCTACCCCCAGGAGTATTCGTCTGACGCTCTACCTAAATAGATTTCGCGGAGAACCAGCTATTTCCGAGTTTGATTGGCCTTTCACCCCTAGCCACAACTCATCCCCGACTTTTTCAACAGGCGTGGGTTCGGTCCTCCAGTGCGTGTTACCGCACCTTCAACCTGGTCATGGCTAGATCACCCGGTTTCGGGTCTAATCCAACGAACTGAGGCGCCCTATTCAGACTCGGTTTCCCTACGCCTACACCTACCGGCTTAAGCTTGCTCGTTAAATTAAGTCGCTGACCCATTATACAAAAGGTACGCTGTCACCCTCTCGGGCTCCAACTGTTTGTAGGCATCCGGTTTCAGGATCTGTTTCACTCCCCTCGTCGGGGTGCTTTTCACCTTTCCCTCACGGTACTTGTGCACTATCGGTTAGCAAGGAGTACTTAGGCTTGGAGGGTGGTCCCCCCATGTTCAGACAGGATTTCACGTGTCCCGCCTTACTCAAGGACTTGCAGTCTCTCTACCCGTACGGGGCTGTCACCCGCTGAGGCCCGACTTTCCAGACGGTTCCGGTTCTAAACTGCAAGCCACTGGCCTGGTCCGCGTTCGCTCGCCACTACTAGCGGAGTCTCGGTTGATGTCCTTTCCTCCGGGTACTTAGATGTTTCAGTTCCCCGGGTTTGCTCCCTTGCGGGTACTCCATACGGAGTGGGTTGCCCCATTCGGAAATCGCCGGATCAAAGCTTATTCGCAGCTCCCCGACGCTTATCGCAGCGTATCACGTCCTTCATCGCCTCTTGCTACCAAGGCATCCACCAAATGCCCTTAAGACGCTTGATCACTCTCATTATCGATGTCCATTCCATGTTTGATCACCAGAAAGCCGAAGCCATCCAGTGCAAACAGGTCATCGATTTTAAGACCAGTTTCTCGAGGCCCTTTCAACGTTCCGCGCGGTCAAGTGCGGAACCATCGCTTTCGCAACACCTGAGGAACAACCCCAGAGCCGAAAGAACCTTCTCTTCAACGATGTCAAGAACAGGCCAGATCCATAAAGACCCGGCAAACCTAATTTTCTTCAGGATGATAACAGGAACAGCGCGTCTGACGCAGCCGCTCGACTGATGAGTGATCAACGCGAACAACACCAAACCCCTCAAGGCCGTGCCGTATCACGTATTGGTGGAGACACCCGCGACGCCCGCAGGACCAAAGGTCCGAGGACGCGCCAAGCTTAAAACCGGCTGTCGACAACAAACCGAAGGTTTGGTGGAGACAGACGGGATCGAACCGACGACCTCATGCTTGCAAAGCACGCGCTCTCCCAACTGAGCTATGTCCCCATTTTTGCCCATCACGCGGCAACGCTGTTCCTCACATGAAGCTAGCCGCTTCATGATCGGGCTGCCGCGGCGCGCCTTGCACTTGCAAGCCTTGCGGCTTGTACCAGCGCAACCCTCACACATCAGACTTACATCTGCATGCTGTGAAGATGCGAGGACCGCCAAACCGAAGGTTTGGTGGGCTGAGGAGGACTCGAACCTCCGACCTCACGCTTATCAGGCGTGCGCTCTAACCACCTGAGCTACCAGCCCATCAGCCTGTCCGGCGGACCGGAGCTGATTACCGGGCATACAAGCTCAACGCTTGCTCCCCAGGTGGCGAACCACTCAATCATCCTTGAAGAAAGAGAAACGAAGCCGGCGCTAACTAGAGCGCCTTGAAGCGAGCAGACGTGATCTCGTCCGCTCTTATGTTCCAAGTGAACCAGCAGGTGATGCGAACATCACACAAAAGGTTCATCCTTAGAAAGGAGGTGATCCAGCCGCAGGTTCCCCTACGGCTACCTTGTTACGACTTCACCCCAGTCGCTGAGCCTACCGTGGTTGGCTGCCTCCTTGCGGTTAGCGCACCACCTTCGGGTAAACCCAACTCCCATGGTGTGACGGGCGGTGTGTACAAGGCCCGGGAACGTATTCACCGCGTCATGCTGTTACGCGATTACTAGCGATTCCAACTTCATGCTCTCGAGTTGCAGAGAACAATCCGAACTGAGACGGCTTTTGGAGATTAGCTCCGGGTCACCCCTTCGCTGCCCACTGTCACCGCCATTGTAGCACGTGTGTAGCCCAGCCCGTAAGGGCCATGAGGACTTGACGTCATCCCCACCTTCCTCTCGGCTTATCACCGGCAGTCCCCCTAGAGTGCCCAACTTAATGCTGGCAACTAAGGGCGAGGGTTGCGCTCGTTGCGGGACTTAACCCAACATCTCACGACACGAGCTGACGACAACCATGCACCACCTGTCACTTTGTCCCCCGAAGGGGAAAGCCCTATCTCTAGGGTGGTCAAAGGATGTCAAGACCTGGTAAGGTTCTTCGCGTTGCTTCGAATTAAACCACATGCTCCACTGCTTGTGCGGGCCCCCGTCAATTCCTTTGAGTTTCAACCTTGCGGTCGTACTCCCCAGGCGGAGTGCTTAATGTGTTAACTTCGGCACTAAGGGCATCGAAACCCCTAACACCTAGCACTCATCGTTTACGGCGTGGACTACCAGGGTATCTAATCCTGTTTGCTCCCCACGCTTTCGCGCCTCAGCGTCAGTTACAGACCAGAGAGTCGCCTTCGCCACTGGTGTTCCTCCATATATCTACGCATTTCACCGCTACACATGGAATTCCACTCTCCTCTTCTGCACTCAAGTCTCCCAGTTTCCAATGACCCTCCACGGTTGAGCCGTGGGCTTTCACATCAGACTTAAGAGACCGCCTGCGCGCGCTTTACGCCCAATAATTCCGGACAACGCTTGCCACCTACGTATTACCGCGGCTGCTGGCACGTAGTTAGCCGTGGCTTTCTCGCAAGGTACCGTCAAGGTGCCGCCATTGCCTGCGGCACTTGTTCTTCCCTTACAACAGAACTTTACGACCCGAAGGCCTTCATCGTTCACGCGGCGTTGCTCCGTCAGACTTTCGTCCATTGCGGAAGATTCCCTACTGCTGCCTCCCGTAGGAGTCTGGGCCGTGTCTCAGTCCCAGTGTGGCGGATCATCCTCTCAGACCCGCTACGGATCGTCGCCTAGGTGAGCCTTTACCTCACCTACTAGCTAATCCGACATCGGCCGCTCCAATCGCGCGAGGTCTTGCGATCCCCCGCTTTCTCCCTCAGGACGTATGCGGTATTAGCGTACCTTTCGATACGTTATCCCCCACGACATGGGCACGTTCCGATGCATTACTCACCCGTTCGCCACTCGCCGGCAGGCCGAAGCCCCCGCTGCCGTTCGACTTGCATGTGTAAAGCATGCCGCCAGCGTTCAATCTGAGCCAGGATCAAACTCTTAAGTTCAATCCAGCAAAGTACTCAAAATACTGACTTTAATCAGCATGAGCACCTAATCATTGTGAAACCAAAACGACCGAAGTCGCTTTCGACCACAACCACCAAGCACCCACACTTATCGGTTGTTCAATTTTTTAAAGAGC
>WPCK01290168.1_pt1 | contig 22694 bp, 20 predicted proteins | sample 5399851 | NCBI WGS metagenome assembly WPCK01 (sample SAMN12869471, study PRJNA574797) | sludge metagenome | isolation source: wastewater treatment of pH11 | place: China:Beijing | collected 2019-05-20 | reverse complement strand
CCCGAGGTCCGCCTAGTCGGACCCGGAGGCGAGCAGGTAGGGGTCGTCCGTATTGAGGTCGCACTCAACCTCGCCCAGGAAGCTGATCTGGACCTAGTTGAGGTTGCGCCGGACGCACGTCCCCCGGTCGTCAAGCTTATGGACTACGGAAAGTTCAAATACGAGTCCGACATGAAGGCGCGTGAGGCCCGTCGTAACCAGGCCAACACGCAACTCAAGGAGATTCGTTTCCGCCTTAAGATTGACGACCATGACTACGAGACCAAAAAGGGTCATGTAGTTCGGTTCCTCTCGGCCGGTGACAAGGTCAAGACCATGATCATGTTCCGAGGCCGTGAACAGTCTCGCCCTGAGATGGGTGTGCGGTTATTGCAGCGGTTGGCAGAAGACGTGGTGGAGTTTGGCACTGTCGAATCCATGCCGAAGCAAGACGGGCGAAACATGGTCATGGTGCTGGCTCCCACGAAGAAGAAGTCCGATGCGAAGCAAGAGCAACGCAAAGGACGTTCTTCGAGTCGCAGTAAGACCGTGGACGAGGCTTCCTGACCTCGCCGGTCGCAGATCTTCGATGTATCGCGTTGCACCTGTCCGTGTAGCGCTGAAATGTCAGCCAGTTACTGGCTGACCAGAGATGAGGAGAGACGGCAGTCATGCCGAAGAACAAGACGCACTCCGGTGCTAAGAAGCGTTTCCGGGTGACCGGTAGCGGCAAGATCATGCGTGAACACGCCAACAAGCGCCACCTGCTTGAGCACAAGTCGTCACGCCGTACTCGCCGCATCAGCATGGACCAAGTGGTCTCTGATGCCGACACCCCCAAGATCAAGAAGTTGCTCGGTAAGTGAGTCATGACGGCTAGCGCCGTTGTCGATCCCCCTATCCGACCCCGAACTGCAAGGAGCATCACGTGGCACGCGTGAAGCGGGCGGTTAACGCCCAGAAGAAGCGTCGTTCAACCCTCGAGCGGGCCAGCGGTTACCGCGGCCAGCGCTCACGCCTTTACCGCAAGGCGAAGGAACAGGTTACCCACTCACTGGTTTACGCATACCGTGACCGTAAGGCGCGCAAGGGTGACTTCCGTAAGCTGTGGATCCAGCGCATCAATGCTGCGGTTCGCGCGGAGGGACTGACCTACAACCGGTTTATCCAGGGACTCAAGGCCGCAGAGGTGGACGTCGACCGTCGTATGCTCGCTGAGCTAGCGGTCAACGACTCTGCAGCATTCAAGGCACTCGTTAAGGTTGCCAAGGATGCCCTGCCGAAGGACGTCAACGCTCCTAAGGCAGCCTGATCATTCACATGTTCCGTGCCCGCTGGGCACGGGTCAATGAATATGACTGACAGACGCCCGCCAGTGCACCCCGGCACCTCCATCCTCGCGAATCCGCGCAGTGATCGGATCAAGGCCATTCGTGCGCTCGGCGGGCGTTCTGCACGCCGCAAGACCGGCAGATACCTCGTCGAAGGGCCACAGGCAGTACGCGAAGCGATCAGCTTCGCGGTTGACCACGTCGTGGAACTCTACGTGACGCCCCAGGCGGCGGCTCGTCATGTCGAAATTATCGGCGACGCGCGTCAGCACGACGTGCGTATCGCACAGGCCAGCCCGGAGGTCGTCGAACACATCAGTTCGGACGCACAGGGCATTCTAGCCGTCATGAGTGCCGACAGTGTCTGCGTTGCCGATATGACGAGCACGAATCCGCGCGTTGTCGCACTGCTCGCTAACGCACGCGACCCTGGAAATGCCGGCACGGTGATCCGTGCCGCGGATGCCTGTGGTGCTGACGGGGTGATCTTGGCCGGTGACAGTGTCGAGCTATACAACCCCAAGTTGATCCGCTCGACGGTCGGATCGCTTTTTCACCTGCCTGTCGTGGCGTCGGACGGCGCCCGTGACCTTGGTGCGGTCATTGCCGAACTACGCAACCACGGCATGATGATTTGCGCCGCTGACGGGCGTGGTGAATTCGACCTCGATGACTTGCTCGACATCGCCGGTCACGGCGAGGCCTCGCAACCAGATCTGGCTCGTGAGACGGTGTGGCTTTTCGGCAATGAAGCCTGGGGCCTGACCGATGCGGATCGCGGCCTCGCCGACTGGACGGTGCGCATTCCGCTGCGCGGCCACGCTGAGTCGTTGAACCTGGCCATGGCAGCCACCATATGTCTGTACGCGTCCGCACGCGCGCAACGCTAACTGGCTACTCAGCCCTGTTCTCAGGAGCCGAGCGCAGGTCCGGCAGATACTTCGCCGCCTGGCGCGCCATCGCATAGGCCGCGATACAACCCAGCGCGGGCAGCAGCAGCGCGGTCGACAGTGAGGTCACATGGGTCAGCCAGCCGATGACCGCCGGGCCCGCGAGAATGCCCAAGTACCCCATGCCGACGACACGTGACATGGCGACACCCGGGTTGATTCCCGGCAGATTGCCAGATGCGGTGAACAACTGGGCAACACAACCGCTCAGCCCGATGCCGAGTAGCGCCCATCCCACGTAGTTCAACCACAGGGTGGGTGCGAGGCTGATGAAGGTCAACGCCACGGCAGCGGTCAATGAACCCCACAGCAGGATCGGTCCGGGACCGACGAGCCTAACGATATGGTCGGTGCTGAAGCGTCCCAGTGTCATGGTCACGGCGAAAATGCCGTAGCCGACGGCCGCAGTCGAGGTTGTGGCGTCGAAACGATCTTGAATCTGCAGCGCGCTCCAGTCGTTGGCGACTCCCTCGGCAAGCATCAGCAAGAATGCGGTTGCCCCCAGCAGCATGACGGGCTTCGACAGTCCCAGTGAACGCTTTCGAGTCTGGCGGGGCGCTGCGCTGTGGGACTCGCGCTCCAAGGCAGGCGGCAGCAGTAGGAAGTAACTTGCGATCAGCGTGACGGCGCCGAGCACACCGGCGGTTCCCATCAGTTGCACAACGGTGAAGTCGGCACGGAAGGCGGCTGCTCCGGCAAATGCGCCGATAGCTCCGCCGACTGAGAAGAATGCGTGGAACGCGGCGAGGATAGCGCGCCGATATCGTCGTTCCAGTCCCACTGCGTGAGCGTTCATCGCCACGTCCATGGCGCCGAGTGCGAACCCGAACAGCGCCAGGGCCAGTGCCAAGGTCGTGGTGCTGTGGGCCAGGGCTGGAAGGAAGACTGCGGCAGTGGTCAAGATTCCGGTGCCGAGCACTATCGGCTTGGAACCGAATCTGTCCGAGGCTGCACCTGCGAGTTGCATGCCGATGAATCCCGCCCCGCCCAAGAGCAGCAGTAGCGTGCCGATGGTTGCTTCGCTGACTCTGGTTGCGCGTTGGATGTCAGGAATGGATACCACCCATACCGCTAACAGCAACCCGTTGACTGCGAACACCGCGAACGTGGCGATACGCGCCTTCAGCAGCCGTCTGGGGTCGATTGTTGGCTGGGTCGAGACCTGCTCGGTCATACGGTCACCACCGATACGTCGTGTTGTTTAAGGAGGTTCTGCTCGGATGCGGTCAGCGTTGCGTCGGTGACCAGCACGTCGACGCTGGCTAACTCTGCGACCTGGATAAAACTCGCGGTGCCCCATTTATTGCGGTCGCACACCACGATGGTGCGGGTGGCACGCTCGATCAGTGCACGTTTGACGTCGGCTTCTAGCGGGTCGCGTGACGTGATGCCGCGGTCGAGCGACGTGCCGCATCCCGAGATGATGGCCACATCGAAGTTGAGTGAGCGCAGGTATGCGGTCGTGGCCGGTCCGGCGAGGGAGCCCTCGTCATTGCGAAGTGTTCCGCCGGGCATGACGACCTCGATATTGTCCGCGGTGGCCAGTATGGCGGCAACCGGCAGGGAGACCGCGGTCACCGTTGCGGCGAGGTCAAAAAAGGTGCGAGCGACATGCGCACAGGTCGTACCCGAATCCAAGGCGATGAGTTCGTCGTCGTGTAGCAACTGTCGCGCGGCAGCGGCGAGCCTGGCTTTCGATTCCACGTGCTCGTGCTCCCGTACCGCAAACGGGGTATTGACACCGCTGCGTACTTCGGGAAGTCGCGCACCGCCGTGAGTGCGCCGGAGCATGCCCTGAGCGTCAAGGTCGGCGAGGTCTCGCCGGATCGTCATCGGGGACGTGTCAAGATCGGCAGCCAGTTGACTGACGGTGACTTGGCCGTGCTCATGCAGGGCAGACAGGATTCTTGTGATGCGTGCGGGTTGATCCACCCGCTCATCGTAGCCACAAGATGTGCAAATGAACAACTCAATGTTTGAACGAACGGCGATTGCCTTTGAATGGCGATGCTTCTGGCAAGCGTGACTTAGAATGTTCATCGTGATTGCCCCGTCGAGGGTGATTGACCGTACCCCACCCACTGCTGGAAGGCACTATGCCCACGACGGATGGCGAACTGTCACCGCTAGACCTGCCCGGAATCGAACGGGCTGTCACTCAAGCGCTTGATGACATCGCGGCAGCGACCACCTTGGATGAACTCAAAGAAGTTCGTATCGCGCACACTTCGGAACGCAGCGCGCTCGCGCTCGCGAATCGCGCGATCGGAGCCTTGCCGCGTGAAGACAAGGCGCAGGCCGGCAAGAATCTCGGTCCGGCGCGTGGTCGAATCAACCAGGCGCTCGCGCGGCGCAAGGACGAACTCGAAGAAGAACGGGACCAGCGCGTCATCGCTGAAGAGGCCGTCGACGTCACCGTTCCAACCGACCGGGTCGTGGCGGGTGCGCGGCACCCACTCGAACTCATGCAAGAGCGTGTCGCTGACTTCTTCGTGGCTATGGGGTGGGAGATCGCCGAGGGGCCGGAGCTCGAAGCCGAGTGGTTCAACTTCGACGCGCTCAATATCGCAGTAGACCACCCCTCGCGTCAGATGCAGGATTCGTTCTACGTGGCGCCGCCCCTGGGGCAGACTGACTCGAACTTGGTGCTGCGTACCCAGACATCTTCAGTCCAGGTACGCGAACTGCTGACCCGCGACCTGCCGCTTTATATCGCCTGCCCGGGCAAGGTCTTCCGTTCGGACGAACTGGACGCCACCCATTCGCCGGTCTTTCACCAGGTGGAAGGACTCGCGGTCGATAGGGGCCTGACCATGGCTCATCTCAAGGGCGTGCTTGACCACTTCGCGAAGGCGCTCTTCGGTGACCAGGCCAAGACTCGATTGCGTCCAAGTTTCTTCCCGTTCACTGAGCCGAGCGCTGAGATGGACTTGTGGTTCCCACACAAGAAGGGCGGTCCTGGTTGGATCGAGTGGGGCGGTTGCGGCATGGTCAACCCCAATGTGCTGCGTTCAGCAGGCATCGATCCGGACGAGTACACCGGTTTCGCCTTCGGTATGGGTATTGAGCGTTCAGTGATGTTGCGTCACTCCATTGCGGATATGCGTGACATGGTCGAAGGTGACGTTCGTTTTGCACGACAGTTCGGGATGGAGATCTGATGCCTTTCGTTATCCGTGATTGGCTCGCTGAGCACGTAGTAGTTCGGCCGGATGAGACCACCGAACAGCTGGCGGCGGCACTGGTTCGCATGGGCTTGGAGGAAGAGGCGATTCATCGTGCTTCCGTCACCGGGCCGGTGGTGGTCGGACGAGTGCTGTCCCGCGAGCCGGAACCACAGAAGAACGGCAAGACCATCAACTGGTGCCAGGTCGACGTGGGCTCGCATAACGATCTGGATGATGCCGGTCAACCGACTGTGGCGCGCGGTATTGTCTGCGGCGCGCACAACTTCGTCGAGGGCGACTGGGTCGTGGTCTCATTGCCGGGTGCGGTGCTGCCTGGTGGTTTCGCGATCGCCGCTCGTAAGACATACGGACACGTCTCTGACGGCATGATCTGCTCCGCCAAGGAACTGGGTCTGGGCGAGGATCAAGACGGTATCATCGTGCTGCACCGCGGCGACGACCCGGCGGAACCTGACTTCGCGGTTGGAGACGACGCCCTGGAATTGCTCGGGCTGAACACCGAGACGCTTGAGATCAACGTCACCCCGGATCGCGGCTACTGCTTCTCCGTACGCGGTGTGGCGCGCGAATACTCCCACGCCACCGGCGGCGATTTCACCGATCCTGGGTTGGCTGCGAATCTGTCTGGGCGGCTGCCTGAGCCGACTGCTGACGGCTTCGCCGTACAGGTTGCAGATGACGCCCCGATTCACGGAGTGGCCGGTTGCGACCGCTTTGTCACACGTATCGTGCGCGGCGTGAATCCGAAGGCACCGACCCCTCGTTGGATGGCTCGCCGGTTGGAGCAGGCCGGGATGCGCTCCATCTCCATCGCGGTCGATGTGACCAACTACGTGATGCTCGACCTCGGGCAGCCGTTGCACGCCTATGACCTGGCGCAGGTCAGCGCCCCCATCGTGGTGCGTCGTGCACGCGCGGGTGAGACGCTGACGACCCTAGACGACGTGGAGCGTCGCCTGGACACGCAGGACTTGCTCATCACCGATTCTCCCGACGGCGGTGAAGGATCACGTGTGCTCGGCCTTGCTGGGGTGATGGGCGGCGCCTCAAGCGAGGTCACTGATGCCACGGTGGATGTGCTCGTTGAGGCTGCTCACTTCGACTCGATCACGGTGGCACGCACTGCGCGTCGTCACAAACTGCCCTCCGAGGCAGCCAAGCGATTCGAGCGCGGTGTCGACCCGCAATTGCCGCCGGTCGCAGCCCAGCGGGTGGTTGACCTTCTGGTCGAGTTCGCAGGGGGAACTGCCGACAACGCTGTTTCAGACCTGAACAATGTGCCGGAGCCCTCAGCGATCGCTTTGCCGCTGGGCGAGCCAGCCCGGCTCGTCGGAGTCGACTACACCCGTGAGCAGATCGTCAGTGTGCTGGAACAGATCGGATGTCAGGTGGCACCGGCAGCCGATAACGCCGACATGCTTGAGGTTCTCCCGCCGTCCTGGCGGCCCGATCTGACGGGTGCGGCTGAACTCGTCGAAGAGATCGCTCGGATCATTGGCTACGACCAGATCGTGTCGGTACTGCCAACGGGTCCTGCTGGACGAGGGCTCACTCGCGCTCAGCAATTGCGCCGTTCGGTAGCGCGCACGCTCGCGGAGCACGGTCTCGTCGAGACGCTGACCTATCCCTTTGTCGCGTCAGATGTCAATGATGTGCTCGACATTCCGGACGATGATCCGCGTCGCGGCGCCGTGGTACTGCGTAACCCGCTTGGCGACGATCGGCCTGGGCTGCGTACGTCGATCCTGGCGACATTGCTGGATGCGACCGCGCGAAATCTCGCACGCGGCGCCACCGACGTAGCAGTCTTCGAGTCAGGTCTGGTCTTCCGGAGCGGCGACCACACCCTGAGTGCTCCGGCCTTGCCGGGTGGAACTCGTCCCAACGATGACGAACTCGCCGCGCTCGCCGCGGCCATCCCGGATCAGCCGCGATTCGTTGCGGGTGTGCTCGTCGGCAATATCTGGCCAACGGGATGGTGGGGCAATGGCCGCGTGGCGGACTACACCGACGCCATCGAATTGGCTCGGACTGTTGCGCGCCGCGTCGGGTCCGAGGCCACTGTGACCGCAACGGAACGCGCGCCATGGCACCCCGGACGATGTGCTGCTATCGCCATCGATTCCGCATGGGAAGATGGCCAGAGCGTCGTCATCGGTCATGCTGGCGAACTGCACCCGAAGGTGCTTGAGCGCCTTGGGCTGCCCGCTCGCGCGGTGGCATTTGAGATCGACTTCGATGCTTTGCTGGAACACAGCGCGGACGAACCGGTGCAGGCTGACCCGGTGTCCACCTTCCCGGTGACCAAGGAAGACCTGGCATTTGTCGTAGACGAGTCAGTCACAGCGGCGGCGCTCGCTGCTGCCATTGAGGTCGGCGGCGGTGATCTGGTCGAATCGGTCCGCCTCTTCGACATCTACCGCGGTGAGGCCATTGGCAACGGCAAGAAATCTTTGGCCTTCGCCCTGCGATTGCGTGCTGTGGACCGGACCTTGACTGCTGAGGATGCTGTTCACGTGCGCGAGGGCGCCATTCGGGCCGCTGAGACCCTCGGCGCCGCACTGCGCGCTTAGCGCCCTACCTCGAACTATCGCGCTGCCGTCGACCTCACTGGTTATTTACCGGGAGGTCGATGGCAGGTGATGGGATCGGCGCGAGCCACTCGCTATTCGGGATCAACCGCAAGCAATACCTTTCCGGTGGATTGCCGGGATTCGAGGAACCGGTGGGCGGCTGCGGCCTCGGCAAATGGGAATTCTCGTCCAATGTGCACGGTGACATCGCCACGAGCAATCCAGTCGAAGAGTTCCCCACTACGCCTGGTGAGTTCGTCGCGCGTTTCGATGTAGTGCCACAGGCTGGGGCGCGTGACATAGAGCGATCCACCGGAATTGAGCCGCTGGAGTTCGAAGGGTGGCACCGGTCCGGACGAGGCACCGAAGAGGACGAGCATGCCCCGGGAGGTCAGACTCGCCAGCGAAGCATCAAAGGTGGTGCGTCCCACCCCGTCATAGACTACTTGAACGCCGTTGCCGCCGGTGAGGGCCTTCACTGCGCGTGGCAACTCGTCGGCAATGTCGGTGAACTCGGTGTAGTTCAACGTATTGGTCGCGCCAGCCTGGCGTGACAGTTCCGCCTTGCTCGGCGTGGACGTGGTGGTGATGATGCGTTCAGCGCCGCGCAGACGGGCCATCTGAGTCAGCAGTAGTCCGACACCGCCAGCACCTGCGTGGATCAGCACGTCATCGCTCAATTCGATAGGGAAGGTGGAGGTTGCCAGGTAGTGCGCGGTCAGACCTTGCAGGGCTGCGGCTGCCGCAACGTCCAGGTCGATTGCGTCGGGCACGCGGATGATCCTGTCTGCGGCGACTGAGACATAGGCCGCGTAGGAACTCGTCCCATCCACCCATGCCACCCGATCGCCAACCTGCACGGACGTGACTGCGTCGTCGACTTCACACACCACGCCGGAGCCTTCGGAGCCCGGCACGTTGGGGAAATCGACCGGGTATTGTCCGGTGCGCCGATACACATCGATGAAGTTGACCCCCGCATAGGCGACGCGGACCAAGACTTCGCCATCGGCCAGGGGCGGGCGGTCGGTTTCAGTCAGGACGAGTTCTTCTGGTCCGCCTGCGCGGGCCGCAACGATAGCCTCCATACCTCCAGCCAATCACTCACCGGCGCCGCGTGCCAACTATGGCCGGTTTCGCCGGTCGAACTGGTCAGTCTCGGCGTCGTGCGGGGCGGGTGATCAGCACCCGGGGCCTCCTGCACTGACCGTCAGCAGACCCATCGACACCGCCCGACACCCCGATTCCATCAAATATGCATAAGCGTGTATTGTTATGCACATGTCTTTTTCGGTGGCAGTTGCAGGTGCGAGCGGATACGCGGGCGGAGAGTTCCTCCGACTTGCCGTCATGCACCCCGAGTTGGAGATCCGTACGCTCACCGCGCATTCCAGCGCAGGGACAAAGCTGGGGGAGCACCACCCCCACATCCGCTCCCTAGCGGACCGCGTCATCGAACCAACCACAACAGAAACGCTGTCCGGCCACGACATCGTCGTACTGGCGCTGCCGCACGGTGCGAGTGGGCCGATCGCTGATGCCTTGCCCGCCGACACCATCGTCGTCGACCTCGGTGCAGACCATCGGCTGACCGACCCCACACAGTGGGAGAAGTTCTATGGTTCAGCCCACGCCGGAACCTGGCCCTACGGCCTGCCGGAACTAGCGATCGGAAGCAGCAGTCGGCAGCGGGACGAGCTTGCGGGAGCGGGCCGTATCGCGGTGCCCGGCTGCAACGTCACCGCGGTGACCCTCGGTCTTCAGCCAGGAGTCGTCAGCGGAACCATCGACACAGGTGACGTCGTCGCAGTCCTCGCTGTTGGCTATTCCGGTGCCGGGAAAGCAGTGAAACCGCATCTGCTCGCTTCCGAGGCCCTCGGTAACGCGGCACCTTACGCGGTGGCAGGAACCCACCGGCATATCCCCGAGATCGCGCAAAACCTCCAGTTCGCTGGTGCCGAGCACGTCAATCTCTCCTTCACTCCGGTGCTGGTGCCCATGTCACGAGGCATCCTGGCGACAGCCACAGCACCACTGAACGAGGGGCACACAGAACTCACCGATACACAGATCAACGACATCTGGTGCGACTTCTACCGCGGTGAGCCCTTCGTCCAAGTGCTCCCAACGGGCCAGTGGCCCACCACAGCGATGGTTCAAGGAAGCAACTCGGCACTCGTCCAAGTGGCCATCGACCGTGCCGCCGGACGAGTCGTCACCATCACCGCCATCGACAACCTCGTCAAGGGCACCGCAGGCGGCGCCATCCAATCCCTTAACCTGGCACTCGGACTGCCAGAACACACCGGACTTCCGACGAACGGAGTGGCCCCGTGACCGACTATCTCGGCAACGCACTCGAAGGCACGAACCCGGGAACCTCACCCGGGGTCACAGCAGCGCAAGGGTTTCGAGCTTCCGGTATCACTGCAGGGCTCAAGGCCTCCGGCAAGTCAGATATGGCGCTGGTGGTCAACGACGGTCCAAACGATGCGGCGGCGGCGGTCTTCACGACCAACCGCGTCGTGGGCGCACCAGTGCTCTGGTCCCGGCAGGTCATCAACGATGGCGTAGCTCAGGCTGTAGTGCTGAACTCGGGCGGTGCCAATGTGTCGACCGGGCCTGAAGGCTTCCAGGACTCACACGCCACCGCAGAGAAAGTCGCCGAATGCTTGGGAGTATCGGCGGGTGATGTGATCGTATGCTCGACGGGCCTGATCGGAGAGCGGCTACCGCGCCAGATCCTGCTCGACGGTGTTGAAACCGCCGCTCAGCACCTCAGTGAGTCAGGCGGCGGTGACGCTGCTAAGGCGATCATGACCACTGACAGCAGACCGAAGACCGCTCACGTCACCGTGACCACGGCAACCGGGCAGTTCACGGTAGGCGGGATGGCCAAGGGTGCGGGCATGCTGGCACCGGCGATGGCCACCATGTTGTGTGTGATCACCACTGACGCCGATGTCGCCGCTGCCGAACTCGACGAAACGCTGCGCGCCGCCACGTCCACGACCTTCGACCGGGTTGATTCTGACGGCTGCATGTCGACCTCCGACACGGTCCTGCTCATGGCTTCGGGTGCGGCCGGCGTCAAACCAGGCGAGGATGAGTTCAAGGCGGCCGTTCGGAAAGTCTGCGCGTCGCTGGCCCGCCAGCTCGTTGCCGATGCCGAAGGTGCCAGCCATGATGTGGCCATGCACGTGGTGGGAGCTACCACTGAGGAGGCAGCGGTGACCGTGGCCCGGGCCGTGACCCGTTCCAACCTGTTCAAAGCAGCGATCTTCGGCAACGATCCGAACTGGGGCCGGGTCATCGCCCAGGCCGGCACGGTGCCGGAAGAGGTCGCCCCATTCGACGCCGAACGACTCGACGTGACGATCAACGGCGTGATGGTCTGCAAAAACTCACGCCCGCACGCGGACCGCTCCGAGGTCGACATGGCGGCGGACCGCGAGGTTCACGTCACCCTTGATCTCAACGCGGGAACTCATTCCGCCACGATCTGGTCCAACGATCTGACACACGATTACGTCCACGAGAACAGCGCATATTCAACATGACAGAGCAACCGATATTCGATGCCGCTGGTGCCGACTTCGATACCCGCACGGATTTGCGGCCCGACCAAAAAGCTGAAGTCCTTATCGAGGCACTGCCGTGGCTACAACAGTTCAACGGCGCGCTTGTGGTCGTGAAGTACGGCGGCAACGCGATGATCGACGACGAGCTCAAAGCCGCGTTCGCGCAGGACATGGTCTTCTTGCGTCAAGTGGGACTACGCCCCGTGGTGGTGCACGGCGGCGGGCCGCAGATCTCCCAGATGCTCGAGCGACTCGGCATCGAGTCCGAGTTCCGTGGCGGCTTCCGGGTCACCAGCCCGGAGGCGATGGATGTCGTCCGCATGGTGTTGACCGGAAAGGTCTCACGTGAGCTTGTCGGGCTGATCAACGCGCACGGGCCTATGGCAGTAGGCATGTCCGGTGAAGACGGCGGACTATTGCGGGCTCGTCGCCGTCACGCGGTAGTCGATGGCCGCCAGGTGGATGTCGGTCTCGTCGGGGATGTGGTGGAAGTCGACCCGCGTGCGGTCCAGGACCTGCTCGATGCGGGCCGTATCCCGGTGGTCTCCACGATCGCACCGGACATCGAGGACCCGACCCAGGTGCTCAACGTCAACGCGGACACCGCTGCGGCAGCACTGGCGGTCGCACTGGGCGCGCGCAAACTCATCGTGCTCACCGATGTCGAGGGCCTGTATCTGAACTGGCCGGATAAGTCTTCGCTGGTGCGTCAGATCTCGACCGCCGCACTTGGCGAGCTGCTGCCGTCCTTGGAATCGGGCATGGTCCCCAAGATGGAGGCCTGCCTGCGTGCGGTACACGGGGGAGTGCGTCAGTCTCACATTATCGATGGACGAGTTGCCCACGCTGTTCTGCTTGAAGTCTTCACCACCGAAGGGGTCGGCACTATGGTGCTGCCAGAATCCGACGGTCGTCTCACCGGACGGGCTGGAGTGGCACTCACCGGCGCGATTCCACAAGTCGAGGAACCGAAATCATGAGTTCACAGATCGTTGAGGGCCTCGCGGGGCAGGTAGCTGACCACTCTCAGACGGTTGCGGCATGGACCGGACGATACAGCAACGCGCTGCTGGATGTTTTCGGCAATCCGCAGACGGTTCTGGTGCGTGGTGAGGGCTGCTATGTATGGGATGCCGACGGAACTCGTTACCTTGACCTGCTCGCAGGAATCGCGGTCAACGCGCTCGGGCATGCTCATCCGACGTTGACCGGAGCGGTATCGGCGCAACTGTCCACCCTCGGTCATGTGTCGAATTTCTTCGCCAGCCCCACTCAGGTTGCGCTGGCTGAACGGCTTTTGGCTATCAGCGGGGCACCGACGGGTTCTCGGGTGTTCTTCACGAATTCCGGCACTGAGGCTAACGAGGCGGCGTTCAAACTGGCGCGGCGCAATAACGACAATGGTCGGCGCAGCCGGATCTTGGCGCTCACCCAGTCGTTCCATGGTCGGACGATGGGTGCGCTAGCGCTCACGTCCAAGGCTGCATACCGCGAGCCATTCGCACCGCTGCCCGGCGGTGTCGAGTTCATTCCCGCTGGTGACACTGCTGCCCTAGAAGCTGCGTTCGCCGATGGACAGGACGAGACCATCGCCGCGGTCTTCCTCGAAGTGATCCAGGGTGAAGGCGGCGTTCGTCCACTGCCGAGCACTTACCTGCAGCGGGTGCGGGAACTGACCCGCAGTGCAGGCGCATTGATGATCATCGATGAGGTGCAAACCGGCGTCGGACGGACCGGGCAGTGGTTGGCTCACCTGACTGATGAACTCGTCACCGATGTCGTGCCCGATGTCGTGACCCTGGCCAAGGGACTAGGTGGCGGAATCCCGATCGGTGCCATGATCACCTATGGCGAACAGGTCTCACACCTGCTCGGTCGTGGTCAGCACGGCACCACCTTCGGCGGGAACCCGGTTGCTGCCGCTGCCGGGCTAGCGACAATCTCAGTGATCGAACGCGACGGCCTGTTATCCCAGGTTCAGCAGACTGGCCGTTGGCTTAGCGGTGAATTGAAGCAGTTGGCCGCCGCAGAGCAGTCAGTGGTCGCCGAGGTGCGTGGCGCAGGTCTACTCGTCGGAATCGGTCTGACCGGCCCGTACGCGGCACAGATCGTCGCACACGCCCGGCAACACGGTTTCATCGTCAACGCCGTCACCGAGGATGCCATTCGATTGGCTCCGCCGCTCATCATCACCGCGGACCAACTGACCCCATTCCTCAGTTACCTGCGTGAGCTGACCCCCGCTGACTTCGCACCGAAGGAAGAGACATCATGACAAAGCACTTCCTCAGGGACGATGACTTGACCCCCAGCGAGCAGCGGCAGGTGCTCGAGCTGGCGCTCGCATTCAAGAAAGACCGGCACGTCCAGACGCCGTTGCGGGGTCCACGCGCCGTGGCGGTGATCTTCGACAAGCCGACCTTGCGTACTCAGGTGTCATTCACCACGGGTATCGCCGAACTCGGCGGTTACCCCTTGCTGGTCGACGGCAACCTGGCGCAGATCGGTAAGCGCGAATCGATTGCCGATACGGCACGAGTGCTCGGTCGCCAAGTTGCGGCCATCGTGTGGCGGACCTTCGAACAGTCGGCCATCACAGAGATGTCTGAACTGGCGGGAGTCCCGGTAGTCAATGCGCTGACGGACGACTTCCATCCCTGCCAGATCCTCGCTGACCTTGCGACGCTCGCAGAGCACTTCGGCGGTGCGGGGGAGTTGTCCGGAAAGACTCTTGCCTATGTGGGCGACGGTGCGAACAATATGGCGCACTCCTACCTGTTAGGAGGGGCGACGGCAGGGCTGCATGTCCGGATCGGCAGCCCGGCGCAATACAGTCCCGCCCCGCAGGTGGTTGGCCGTGCCACACAGATCGCGGCGCAGACCGGCGGCTCAGTGACGGTGACCACTGACCCTAACGAGGCAGTCGCCGGTGCGGACGCTGTGGCAACCGATACCTGGGTGTCAATGGGACGAGAGGACGAGCAAGCCGAACGACGCGACATCTTCATCCCGTATCAGCTCAATACCGAGTTGCTGCAACATGCCAAGGCCGACGCACTGGTGTTGCACTGCCTGCCCGCATACCGGGGACAAGAGATCACCGCCGCGGTACTCGACGGCCCGCAATCAGTGGCGTGGGACGAGGCGGAATACCGCCTGCATGCGCAAAAGGCACTGCTGACTTACCTGCTGACCCACGGCGACGCGCAGTGACCCACATCATGAGTACCTCAGTACCTGCCACTAAAGCCGCGCGGCACGCGCGTATCCGTCACCTGCTGGCGCACCAGGAGATCCGATCTCAGGGCGAGCTCGCTCGTGCTTTGGCCGGGGACGGTCTCAACGTCACCCAAGCGACGCTCTCGCGCGACCTGATGGAGTTGCACGCAGTACGAATCCGCGGGGCGAACGGTGCGATGACATATCGGATCGCCGAGCCATCGGAACGCAGCAGTGACGAACTTGACCCGGCGGAGCAGATCGCGGCACGCTTGGCACGGGTATGCACCGAGCTGCTCGTGGCGGCGGAGGCGGCGGGCAATCTCGTCGTGCTGCGCACACCGCCCGGTGCGGCGCAATACCTGGCCTCGGCCCTTGACGACTCGACGTTGCGGGGAGTCTTGGGAACTGTGGCAGGCGATGACACCGTGCTGATCGTTGCCCGCGACCCAGCGGGTGCATCCGATGTTGCCGCCCGTCTGCTTGAGATGGCCGGTGGCACCGAGACATAGACTTCCCGGCGTGCTTCACAGCATGACGGATAATCCTCGAACGCAAAATTCTGAAGACCTAAGGACGAACACAAATGACCGAACGGGTAGTGCTGGCGTATTCCGGCGGACTGGACACATCAGTGGCTATCGGCTGGATCGCCGAAGCAACTGGGGCAGAAGTAGTCGCTGTGGCGGTTGATGTCGGCCAAGGCGGCGAAGACCTTGAGGTAGTACGTCAGCGGGCACTCGCCTGCGGCGCGGTGGAGGCGTACGTCGCTGACGCACGCGACGAGTTCGCCGCTGAATACTGCATGCCAGCATTGCAGGCGAACGGCCTGTACATGGACCGGTACCCGCTCGTCTCGGCGCTGTCGCGTCCGGTGATCGTCAAGCACCTGGTGCGCGCTGCCCGTCAATTCGGTGCGACGACCGTGGCTCACGGCTGCACTGGTAAAGGTAACGACCAGGTTCGTTTTGAGGTCGCCACGACCTCGCTCGCACCGGAGCTCAAGACGATCGCACCGGTGCGCGACTTGGCCTTGACCCGCGAGAAGGCCATCGGCTACGCCGAGGAACACGATCTTCCGATCGCCACCACCAAGAAGAACCCGTTCTCCATCGACCAGAACGTGTGGGGTCGTGCTATCGAGACCGGCTTCCTCGAAGACATCTGGAACGGTCCGACCAAGGACGTGTACAACTACACGGATGACCCGACCTTCCCACCGGTGGAGGACGAAGTCACCATCGTTTTCGAGCGCGGCATTCCGGTCGCGATCGATGGAGTCGCTGTCACACCGCTGCAGGCCATCCAGGAGATGAACCGCCGCGCTGGCGCGCAGGGCGTGGGCCGTATCGACATCGTCGAAGACCGCCTCGTCGGCATCAAGTCCCGTGAGATCTACGAGGCGCCAGGAGCGATGGCGCTCATCGCGGCACACCAGGAGCTCGAGAACGTCACCGTCGAACGTGAGCAGGCTCGTTTCAAGAAGATCGTGGAACAGCGCTGGACGGAGCTCGTCTATGACGGCATGTGGTTCTCACCGCTGAAGAAGTCGCTCGATACCTTCATCGCCGACACTCAGCGCTACGTCTCCGGCGAGGTTCGCATGGTGCTGCACGGTGGCCGCGCCACCGTCACTGGCCGGCGCAGCGACGCGAGCCTGTATGACTTCAACCTTGCCACCTATGACGAGGGCGACTCCTTCGATCAGTCACAGGCGAAGGGCTTCATCGAGATCTACGGCCTCAGCGCGAAACTGGCCGCGGCCCGCGATGAAAAGTTCGGAAACGGTGTCGACTTCGGTGTAGGGAGCTTGTGACCCATGAATAACCCCGCGGACTCGACGGGCTTGTGGGGCGGACGATTCGCATCAGGCCCTTCCGATGCGCTCGCAGCCCTGAGCAAGTCAACACATTTCGACTGGCGCCTGGCTCACGTCGACATTGCCGGGTCGCGCGCGCACGCGCGGGTCTTGCACCAGGCCGGCCTGCTTGATGAGGCCGAGCTGGCGGCAATGCTCGATGGGCTAGAGCAACTCTCGAATGATGTCGAGTCCGGGGCCTTCACCCCTGACATAGCCGACGAGGACGTCCATACCGCTCTAGAACGCGGTCTGATCGAACGAGCGGGCGCCGAAATCGGCGGGAAACTGCGCGCGGGACGCTCGCGCAACGACCAGATCGCGACGCTCGTGCGCGCGTATCTTCGCGAGCAGGCAAAGGAGATCAGCCATCTGCTGCTCGACGTGGTCGATGCGCTGCTGGACCAGGCCGACGCCGCGGGAGACTCAATCATGCCGGGGCGAACTCACCTGCAGCATGCGCAACCGGTATTGCTGGCACACCACCTTCAGGCTCACGTGTGGCCCCTGCTGCGTGACGTCGACCGGTTCCTCGACTGGGATGCCCGCGCCGCGAAATCCCCGTACGGCTCGGGAGCGCTCGCGGGCTCGTCCCTTGGCTTGGACCCTGCTGCGGTCGCCGCGGAACTCGGCTTCGATGGACCGACCGAGAATTCCATCGATGGCACCGCGTCGCGTGACGTCGTCGCAGAGTTCGCCTTTATCTGCGCCATGATCGGCATCGATCTGTCGCGGCTGAGCGAAGAGATCATCTTGTGGAACACCAAGGAGTTCGGCTTCATCCAGCTCGATGATGCGTTCTCTACGGGCTCGTCCATCATGCCGCAGAAGAAGAACCCGGATATCGCGGAGCTGGCACGGGGCAAAGCCGGGCGTCTGGTGGGAGACCTAACGGGACTGCTTGCCACACTCAAGGCGCTGCCGCTGGCTTACAACCGGGACTTGCAGGAAGACAAAGAGCCGGTTTTCGACCAGATCGACACTCTTACGGTGCTGCTGCCGGCGTTCTCCGGAATGATCGCGACCGCCAAGTTCAACATGGCGCGGATGGCTGAACTGGCGCCGCAAGGGTTCTCGTTGGCCACCGACATCGCCGAATGGCTGGTGCGGCAGGGCGTGCCGTTCCGACATGCGCACGAGATCTCGGGAGCATGCGTGCGCGAATGCGAATCACGCGGCATCGAACTGTGGGACCTGACCGACGCTGACCTGGCAAAGATCGATCCGGCGCTGACTCCTGGGGTACGAGACGTGCTTTCCGTCGAAGGCTCGGTAGCGTCGCGTAACGCAGTGGGCGGCACCGCACCCGACCGGGTACGCGAGCAACGTGAACAAGCCCGTGATCAGGTTGTTGAATATCGTGTGTGGGTCAACGGATAGTAGATCGGTGACCTCTGTGACGGCTCCTGCTGACACACTGCAGCGCCTTGATCGGTGGCTGGACTCGTCCCGGTCGCGGCTGTCCGGCACGGCACTGGTACTTCTTGACGGTCCTGCCGGATCGGGGAAGACAACTCTGGCTGGTCAGTTGGCCGCCCGCTGGGGCGGACAGGTGATCCACATGGACGATCTGTATCTGGGGTGGGATGGCGTGGCCGCCGGGATCGACCGGCTTAGCGGTGAGGTCATCGCCCCTATGCGCCGCGGCGGAATCGTTCGATTCCAACGATATGACTGGCATACGCGGAGCCTTGCGGAGCAGATCACGGTCGACCATCCGCCGGTGCTGATCGTGGAGGGCTGCCATAGTGCACAGCCTGATTTCGATGACGTGGCGTCGTTGATCTGCTGGATCGAGGCCGATGACGAGTTGCGGCTGCGGCGCGGCTTGGCCCGTGATGGCGAGGCGGCACGAGAACATTGGATACAGTTCATGATGGATGAGCAGGCCCGGTATCGGTCGGCCCGCACCCGCGAGCGAGCGCATATTCACATCGACGCATGGGGCAAGATAGTCCAAGGAAACTAACCGTTGGTCGAGCGTGTCGAGGCTGCGAGGTCCGTTGGTCGAGCGTGTCGAGACCACAATAAGAAACAACGAGAGGTTGACGGTGAACGGCGACATCATTGACGAGTTGGCATGGCGTGGGCTCATTTCGCAGATGACAGACGAGGACGCATTGCGCGCCCGACTCGCAGCAGGACCGATCACCGTCTATGCCGGATTCGACCCGACCGCGCCGTCGTTGCATCACGGGCACCTGGTGCAACTGGTGCTGTTACGACACCTGCAACGCGCCGGGCATCGCGTGATCGCACTCGTTGGTGGAGCCACCGGACTCATCGGCGACCCTCGACCGACCACGGAACGCTCGTTGAACACTCGCGAGGTAGTGGCCCAGTGGACGGAGAGGCTCGCCAAGCAGATCTCGTCATTCTTGGATTTCGAAGGCGATAACCCGGCCCGCATGGTCAACAACCTCGACTGGACCGCGGAGTTGACTGCCATTGATTTCCTACGGGATATCGGCAAACATTACCGACTCGGAACCATGCTCGCCAAGGACATCGTGGCGCGGCGCCTCGCCAGCGACGAAGGCATCAGCTTTACCGAGTTCTCCTACCAGATTCTGCAGGGAATGGACTTCCTCGAACTTCACCGTCGGTACGGTTGCGAGTTGCAGACCGGCGGCTCAGATCAGTGGGGGAACCTGCTTTCAGGGGTTGAGCTCGTCCGAAAAGCTGATCAGGAACGAGTTTTCGCGCTTACTACACCGCTGATCACCAAAGCTGACGGCACGAAGTTTGGCAAGACTACTGGCGGCGCGGTCTGGCTCGATCCGTCGATGATGTCGCCATATGCGTTCTACCAGTTCTGGATCAACGCAGCCGACCAAGACGTCATCGGATGGCTCAAGACCTTCACATTCCGGACCCAGGACGAGATAGCTGAGCTGGAGAACGCTGTCACAGAGCGTCCCTTCGCTCGCGAAGCACAGCGTGCCCTAGCTGGAGATGTCACCACCTTGGTGCACGGGGAACAGGCTACGAGTCAGGCGGTCTTGGCGAGCCAGGCATTGTTCGGCCGCGCCGACCTGGCCGAACTCGACGCCGCAACCCTTGACGCCGCTGTCGCTGAACTACCCAGCGCAGTGATCGAACCGGGAACCGGCATTGTCGACGCGCTCGTCTCGACCGAGATCGTCAAGGGTCGCAATGAGGCGCGCCGCGCCCTCGGTGACGGCGGTGTGTACGTCAACAACGTCAAAGTTACTGACGTTGAAGCTGTTCTAGAGGAAACGGACTTCCTTCACGGCCGTCATGCTGTGATTCGTCGAGGGAAGAAATCGTTGGCAGCAGTGACCAAGTCAGAGGTGGACGCCTGACCGAGGCTTCTATGAGGCACCTTCCTGGCGATGTCACCGAAAGCGGCCGTCGGAAGGCAGAACGAACCACGCCTGTTCATGGCGACGACCACCTCATCCCGACGCGTCGCCATCGCCGTGACATCCAAGGGCTGCGCGGACTGGCAGTCGCGCTCGTTGTGGTATTTCACCTGTATCCAACGGTGTTTTCCGGTGGTTTTGTCGGAGTCGACGTTTTCTTCGTCATCTCTGGTTACCTGATCACCGCTCATCTTTGGCATGAAGTGGAACGCACTGGAACGATTCGATTACGGGACTTTTGGGCGCGCCGGATTCGTCGATTACTCCCAGTCGCGTATCTCGTCCTGGCTGTGACATTGCTGGTCGTCCTGTTCGTAGTCCCTAGAACCCAATGGTTTGAATCCTTCCGGCAGATTGCCGCCAGCGCGTTGTATCTGGAGAACTGGCATCTGGCGCACAGCGCGGTCGACTACATGGCGCAAGACAGCTCGGCCACGGTGGTTCAGCACTATTGGTCGCTCTCGGTTGAAGAGCAGTTCTATATCGTGTGGCCGGTGATGCTGGTCGTAGCGCTGTTACTGGTGCGCCGCATGTCGCGAACCTTCAGGCTTTCGTCAGCCAAGGTCGTCACGGGAGTCCTGCTTCTGGTCGTCATCTGCTCGCTTTGGCACTCCGTTGCTTTCACCGCAGTCTCGATGCAGCAGGCTTATTTCTTCTCGACCACGCGGGCTTGGGAGTTCGCGGTCGGCGGGCTGATCGCGATGTTGCACCAACGCAGACTGCATAGCTGGGTCCGCTGGTGGATCGATCGCCGTATCGCAGGTTTGGTTGTGTCCTGCCTGGGCGTGTTGGCAATTCTGGCCAGTGCGATCCTGATGAACGGCACAACTGAATTTCCGGGCTGGCGTGCCCTGGTGCCGGTCGTGGGTGCTGCGGTCATCTTGGCGGCTCCGGATCTGCACGGAAAATCTGCGCCGTTGCGGCTGCTCTCCAGTGCTCCCTTGGTCAAACTTGGCGACATCTCCTATTCGGTCTACCTGTGGCACTGGCCGATCATCATCGTGGTGCCTCTGGTAACGGGGCGCGAGATATCTGTCGTTACTGCTCTGGTGGCTGTGGCTCTGACTGTGCTGCTAGCTGTTGCATCGACTAGATGGGTCGAGGATCGTCTTCGCTTTGGGACAGCACTGCGCGGCACCCGCCGTCCGATCGTATTTGCCGCACTGGCGGCAGTTGTCGTCGCGTCATCAGCGTTGATTGCGGCAAATAGTCACAGTGTGCCGCCGCCGCGGGTTTCGCTTGAGGAACTAGCCCGTGGTGGTCAGGACGAGTGCGTGGGGCCAGATGCGCTGCGTCCGGATAACGCGTGTGCTGCGATGGGTGACGGCCCATACATTAGTGAACCGTCGGCTGTGGCGGCACAAAATGATCAACCGAAGTACCCGGGCTGTCAGCAGGACGGTGACAGAGAAGGCATCGTGTCCTGTGAACTGGGGGTTGGTGAAGATCCCCGTCGCACCATTGCGCTGTTTGGCGACTCGCATGCCACCGCGTGGTTCAGTGGATTTGACGTGGCCGGCCAGCGTTTGGGTTGGCGAATGAGGACCTTTACCCGTTCGAGCTGTCCACCGTCGACAGCCCTGCGGGTCCTGTCCGAAGAGCAAACAGCGACGGAACAACGACTCTGTCAACAATGGGTCGAAGCGGTGTTGGATGAGATTGCAGGCGATACAGCGATCGACGGCGTGATGCTGACGAGTTTTGCAAGTCGCTATGCCTGGGCGTCTGCCACACCGACGACGGCGAACGGTCAACTGTCGACTGCTGCTACGGAAACCGTCGCGATTCAGGGGTATCAGTCAGTGATGGAACGTATCCGGGCTATGGGGAAGGAGGTATACGTGCTGGCGCCGATACCTCGCACTGTCAATGTTCGAGTGCCTGATTGTCTCGAACTGTATGGACGCGACGCGAACCGGTGTGGGCTAGAGCGTGACCGAGCGCTGATCGAAGATCCTATGCGGATGGCCGCCCGTGCTGCTGGATCATCGGTGAAGCTGATAGACCTGACCGATCACTTCTGTGATGCGGAACGGTGCTACCCGGTGGTGGGCGATCTGATCGTCTATCGGGACTCCTCGCATCTGACCGCTGAGTACGCGGCGGCATTGATGCCTTGGGTTGCACGAGTTGTCGATGGCGATGGGTAACGTCGAAGTGGTGATTTCGTTGAAATTCCGGGAAAGTTGCGCGACTGAGGATAGGTGTGTAGTGTTTTACCTCGTTGCCCGGTGAGAAGGCACGGACAGCACGAAGATCGCATCGCGAATCTCTGCTGGCCGGTTCCCCGGGCGGATCCACTCAGACTTGATCGCATAGAAATATGTGTGTAAAGTGGAGTGCCCACGGAGAAGAAATCAAGGTTTCTTAACCCGGGATACACGTCCCAAGAGGAACGGCAGACTTTCGCGAGATTGCCTCAAGTTTCCGGGTCGTGTATGGTTGAAAAGTTGCCCGCAACGTGTTGGCTGCAAGGCTGATGTGAAGCGTGTGTGGTGGTTGTTTGAGAACTCGATAGTGTGTTTGATAGTTGATGCCATTTGGTTGGCTGGGCTGTCTTGTGGTGCTGTTTCTGCTGTTGTGGTGGGGGTGGTGTTGTGGGGTGGTTTGGTTGACTGTTTTGTTTGGT
>WPCK01358449.1_pt1 | contig 22726 bp, 17 predicted proteins | sample 5399851 | NCBI WGS metagenome assembly WPCK01 (sample SAMN12869471, study PRJNA574797) | sludge metagenome | isolation source: wastewater treatment of pH11 | place: China:Beijing | collected 2019-05-20 | reverse complement strand
GCAGCCGCTCAAAGGCGCTCGCATCGCAGGATCAATCCATATGACTATTCAGACAGCCGTTCTGGTTGAAACACTAATTGATTTGGGTGCTGAAGTTCGCTGGAGCTCGTGTAACATCTATTCCACACAAGATCATGCAGCTGCAGCCTTGGCAGCTAAGGGTATTCCTGTTTTCGCTTGGAAAGGTGAATCAGAGGAAGAGTATTGGTGGTGTGTCGAGCAGACATTGAAGTTCAAGGATGGCCCGAACATGATACTCGACGATGGCGGTGATTTGACTGCCCGAGTACATGATAAATTCCCTGAGCTTTTACCCGCTATCAAAGGGGTGTCCGAAGAAACCACTACTGGCGTTCAGCAACTCAACAAATGGGTAGCAGCTGGCAGCCTAAAGATTCCGGCCATTAATGTAAATGATTCGGCAACCAAATCAAAGTTCGATAATCTCTACGGTTGTCGTGAGTCGTTGGTCGACGGCATCAAACGCGCCACCGACGTCATGTTGGCTGGCAAGATAGTCGTCGTCGCAGGGTATGGCGATGTCGGAAAGGGTTGTGCGCAGAGCCTACGATCATATGGATCTCACGTGTTGGTCACCGAGATTGACCCTATTTGTGCTCTGCAAGCCCAGATGGAGGGCTTTGAGGTTGTGACTATGGAAAATGCCGCCAAGCGGGCAAATATATTCGTGACAGCGACTGGCAACAATGACATCATCACGTTCAAGCACATGCAAGACATGCCAGACGGAGCAATCGTCTGCAACATTGGCCATTTCGATACCGAAATCCAAGTTGCAGAATTAAATGCGGCCAGCGATGTGAAACAAACTGAGATTAAGCCCCTTGTTGACGAATATGTATTCCCAGACGGCCACCGAATAATCTTACTGTCTCAGGGCCGCCTCGTGAACCTTGGCAATGCCACTGGTCACCCTAGCTTTGTCATGTCGAATTCGTTTACCAACCAGGTTTTGGCGCAGATCGAGCTGTTCACCAAGAAATATGAAATCGGTGTACACCGTTTGCCTAGAATATTAGACGAAAAGGTGGCAGAGCTCCATGTAACTGCGCTCGGTGGCCAGCTAACTACGCTCACCGCAGACCAAGCCAAATACCTAGGCGTGCCTGTTGGCGGGCCTTACAAAGACGACTATTACCGCTACTAGTAAACTGGACTTATGCAAAACCGGTGCTAATTAGGGGCAAATTTGTAAGAGATAAAAATAAGTTTTCTCTGATGGAGAGGTAGCCTTAGCTATATCGAAGGAAGAAAAACTGATTTTAGCCTTTCCAATTGGCAACTGGTGGTGCTGGTTTTGCGTAAGTCCAGTATATTTTTGACATTATTCTAACCATTGTATACACTATGGTTATTATGACTACTGTTTTAAATGTTAAAATTGATGACAAACTCAAGAAGGACGCTCAAGAAGCGGCCAAGGCTATTGGACTGCCTATTAGCACGATTGTATCAGCTTCATTGCGTGAATTCGTACGGACTCGCAGTATTACTATTTCCGACACTCCAAGGTTAAAGCCAGAGGTCGAAGCCGAATTACTAGCGCTTGATAAGAATATAAAGAACCGTAAGGATCTCTCGCCGGTTTTTTCTGATGTCGACGACGCAATCACTTGGCTCAAAGATGAAGTTAAAAAGCAAAGAGTCTAAGACATGGACATACGCTTTTCAAAGCGTTTTATCAAACAGCTAAGTAAGCTGCCGCCGAAACAAGAGGCTAAGTTTTATGAACGGCTGGAACTATGGAAAATAAATCCCAACGACCCCAGGCTTAATCACCATGCACTCTCAGGTAAATTGAAAGGATTCTACAGCTTAAATATAACTGGAGATCTCAGAGCTCTGTACAAGGTCTATGATGGAATTGTGTATGTTTACGAGCTGATTGGCACTCATGCGCAACTGTACGGACAGGATTAGCTATCTGGCGATATAACAACGTGGCGGTCACGACCCTCGCCTGCTGACTGACTAGTCACACCGTCCGCATCACCTACTGTCTTGTGGACGGTACGACGATCAGCTGCGTTCATTGGATGGAGTTCCATGGGCTTACCTGATTCTTTGATAGCCGAAATCCACTGCTGGACTTGTTCACTTAAGCGATCAGCTCGCTGTTTCTTGTACTCGGCAATATCGAGGTTGACGCGCGTAAGTTCCTTTTCGGCATTCTTGAGCATAGAGATTAATAGATGTTGCATAGCTCTCAAGTTGTCGCCATTCTGCCCAATCAGGAATCCGTTCATGCTCGACGAAGGAATCTGTAGTTCAATTACATCTTCATCAACATTAACCTCAACGGCGACATTGAGACCAAAGAAACTTAGCAAGTCTTCCAGCTGTTGCTTGGCAAAGCTAGCTGATTCGTTCATAAGTCAAGACTTCTTTTTCTGATTAGATTTCTTGGCATTGAGTTTTTTAGCCGGCTTTGTTTTCTTGGCTGGTTTCTCTTCAGGTACTTGGGCCATTTCCTCGATATCTTGATTGAGAATTGAGCGTTGCTGAATTACAGCGATAAAGCTACTTGCTACCCAGTATAGAGGTAGCGCCAGTGGAAAACTGAACGAGATTACTAGAGTTAGAATCGGAAAGACATAACTCATTGAGCCGGTCATGACCGCTTGTTGCTCAGACTGTGTAACTTCTTTGCCTGCTTTGGCATCACGTAGTAACTGTTTCAGACCCTTGCTTTGGTCGCGACTACCCATCAGCTGTCGGGTCTGCAGGAACTGCCCAATTCCTGCTAGCAGTGCTATGGGAACGCCGGGCCAGTAAAAAGTTGGAAGCCCGTTCTTCATCCCAGCAAAAGCGTGTTTGGTTAAATCGATACCGAATAAATGTGGCTCAAAGCCCACTTTGCCCGAAATGATGTTCTGAACAGCTTCAAGGCCGGCCGTGAACGAATAGCTAAGCTCCTTAAATGTACCGACCGGTTCATTTACTACATTTTGCAACATAACAAACAAGGCAATTAGTATTGGCAACTGCAAGAAGGCGACCCCGAGAGAGCCCAGTGGATTAATTTCCCTCTCTTTATACAACTCCATCATGGCCTGCGCTTCGCGCTGTTTGTCACCTTTGGCGCGTTGTTTAATCTTGGTTATTTCTGGTTGGAGCTCTCGCATCGCTTTCTGCTGATGTAATTGTTTCTTGAGAACTGGCCATAGCGCCAATCGAACAACAACCGTAAACAGAATCAACGCAATCCCAAAATCATTTCCAGGTATTACTGCATATATGACGATCAGTAGATTAAAAAGTGGCTGAGTTAATACGATTCGAAAGAAATTATTCACAGATAAGTTACTCCTAGTGCACTGCTATTACTCTATAGACTATCACAGAAAGCCTGGTTGCAACAGTGGTTAATTACCCAATAAAAGGCTACTGGAAAGCTGTTTTTTCAGCTCATCAAAGTCTGTTTCCAAAACTTGTTTGTTGTGCACAATCACCACCACATCACCGCTAGGTCTGAGCTTGAGTATATCCTCCATTGCGGAGACAATCCGGCGTCTGATCGTATTGCGAACAACGGCCCGTTTGTCTACCTTCTTGCTGACGACAACGGCAATCCGTGGTGCTTTGCTGGAAATCGTAGTTCGAACACTAAAATCTGATCCCCGTCTGGAGTGACCTGATTTGAGTACCTTCACAACTGACCGCCGGCCATGAAAACGATTCTGTTTCTTCAGCATTAGACTTAATCCCCAGAAAACAATTAAGGAGTTTAGTGTGTTAAACGAGCGCGACCTTTGAGGCGACGACTCTTAACGACAGCTCTGCCTGCTTTGCTAGCCATGCGCTTCATGAAGCCATGCACACGCTTGCGATGACGTACTTTTGGTTGGTAAGTTTTCTTTGGCATAGACTACTACCTTACTACCTCTGAGCTCTCTGGTCAACGGTTCCCTTGGTCTGTATCATATGCAACTTTACGAAAAAGCTTTCCACAACACGCGATCCTTTGTCCACAGCGCTAACAGATGCTGAAGTAAGGCTGTGGAAAAGCCTCCCCTGTTTCGTGCCTTTTTAAGCTTGTCTACCTAAAATGCTGTTTATGGTTGTGGAAAAGTTCTTACTCGAAGTATACTGATCATTACAGAAGTGAACCGTTGGAGGGTAATAAACAGTGGATCTAGACGCCTTATGGCAGACTATTCTTGGTGAAGTTGAAGTCACACATTCAAAAGGAGTGTTTAGTACTTGGTTCAAATCAACTAAATTGTTAGCATCCGAGAACGATAGCTACACAGTGGGAGTTGTTAATGTCTTTGCCAAAAAGCAGTTCGAGGACCGTTTCGATGAGGAAATTCGTGGGATTCTCAACCGTCAGGGATATCCCGTTAAATCAATTGCTTACCGGATTATTTCTGGTGAAACTTCGCGAAATGATTCGGTTCTAGAAACCAGTCAAAGCACAATTACGCGGGCTCGTCCGATAATCTCAGGGCGTACAACCAACTCTCTATCGCAACGCCTTAACGACAAATACACCTTTGATAGCTACATCGTGGGTTCGGGAAACGAGCTAGCCTATGCTGCTTGTCAGGCAATTGCCAAAGATCCTGGAAACAAATACAACCCGCTGTTTGTCTATGGCGGGGTTGGCCTTGGTAAGACTCATTTGATTCAAGCAGTCGGTAACGCGATTAGCCGTAATCACAAAGATTTGAAAGTAGTCTATGTAACCACCGAAACTTTTGTTAATGAATTTGTCGACCACATTCGTCGTAAAAAGAAGTTTTCTGAACGGTATCGATCGGCTGATGTATTGATTGTTGACGACCTACAGTTCATCGCCGGTAAAGAAAAGACTCAGGAGGAGTTTTTCCATACTTTTAACGATTTTCATCAAGCCAACAAACAAATCATCCTCTCCTCAGACCGACCACCTCACGAAATTCCAACCCTCCAGGATAGGCTCCGCAGCCGTTTCGAATGGGGAATGACGATAGATATCCAAGCACCTGATTTCGAAACACGTTGTGCGATTCTGCAGGCAAAGGCAGCTCAGCATAATTTCTTCCTGCCAGATGATACGGTGGCATTACTAGCAACCCATTTCCAGACAAATGTCCGTGAACTCGAAGGTGCCTTAAACCGCGTTCTAGCGCAGTGTGAATTAAGAAATCTTGATCCGACCACAGAGGTTGTGGCTGCTCTATTAGGTGATATGCCTCGTTTGCCAAAGCGAGTTACTGCCAAGCAGGTAGTTGAGAAAACTGCTCGTTATTTCCAAATCAATATTGACGAACTTCAGGGACCAAAAAGAGACAAAACCATTGTGGTCCCGCGTCAAATCGCCATGTATTTGATGCGCACTGAGCTTCATTTAAGTTTCCCATTGATTGCTCGAGCTGTCGGCCGAAAAGACCACACTACCGCGATGCATTCGGTTGATAAGATTACTTCGGCGGTAAACCTAGATGGAATGTTAAGGGAGCAGGTTCAGGAGTTACGGGAGAAGCTTTATGTCTAAATTTAGCCTGTGGACAAGCCTGTTTCTAAGCCGATTAGCAGTTTTATCAAATAGTATTTTTTCATCAAATATGTGCACAAACAACGTCTTGTACTCAGCTTTCCCACCTGTAGCAACATTAGCTTCCCCATTTAATCCACACGCTAATCGCCAAACATTTATCTCTGTAAAAACTGAGTTATACCCATCTTCCACACGACTTAGTATTAATACTACTACGAAGTTAATTAAAGGGCTTTCTATAATTGCAGGGTGGGAAAGCCGATCAAATAAAAGCATACTAGTAACCAACGAGGAGGAGATATGAAGGTACAAGTTACCCAAGAGAATTTAAGCGCTGCCCTGCAATCAGTTAGCCGTGTTGCCAGTAGAAATACCACTTTGCCAATCTTAGCTAATATATTAATTAGAACATCTAAAAATAGATTGCTCCTATCAGCAACTAATCTAGAACTAGCCATTAGCGAATATGTTGGAGCAAAAGTCGAGCGTGAAGGTGATATTACAGTTCCAGCAAGGTTGATTTCTGAGTTCGTCCAGAACTTACCTTCCGGTACGGTAACTCTAACGGCCGAGGATAATTCATTACATATCGCAACCAAGAACTATACCTCAACAATCCATGGAATATCGGCAATCGATTTTCCTTCAATTCCAAATATAGTCGGTGATCCAGCAGCAATAATATCTGGAAATGTTTTAAAAGAGGCGATATCACAAGTAACGGGAGCTGCTTCATCCGACGAGACTCGACCAGTCCTAACAGGTGTAATGATGAAATTAAATGACAGCACCATAAAACTAGCAGCAACAGATAGTTATCGGCTGGCCGAGCGAGTCGTAGAAGGGATTCAAACAACCAAAGAGGTGCAGGCTATTGTTCCAGCTCGAAGCCTGCAAGAACTCCAACGCCTATTGAATGGAAATGAAAAAGTGGCTATTTATATCGATGAAGGTCAAATGAAGTGCGTTGCTGAGGAACGAGAACTAATATCTAGACTGGTTGACGGCAATTACCCTGCATACGAACAACTAATCCCGGCTAGTAGCGACACTTCTTTTGAGGTTAATCGAGAGGAGCTTTTGCGTCTAACCAAGGTTGCAAGCTTGTTTTCCAAAGACACTGCTGGCAGTGTTACTTTAGAGAGCGATAAACCAAAATCAAAAATTTCACTCAGTTCTATAGCTTCACAGGTAGGAGACAATACATCGTCAGCAAAGGTTGATAATCTGACCAATTCAGACACAGTGACATTTAATGCACGTTATCTTATCGAAGCGTTGCAAACCATCCATGACGAATCCATTAGCTTCAGTTTTAGTGGCAAACTTGCCCCATGCGTTTTGCGTCCAACTAACGTTTCGGAAAAGTATCTATATATAATTATGCCTCTTCGTAGCTAGGCATAACCTTCACCAAACTAGCATATTAAAGGGCGACTATTTGGGTGTCATCGCCTAGCTGGGATAGGGTAGCCGGCAGTAGTTCGGTTGTGGTTATAAAGGTCTGACAACCAATTATTGAACCCAGTAAAGCACCCTGACGGCCAGCGTCTAGTTCACCTAACACGTCATCAAGCAGTAGTATCGGTTTGATAGCTAAAGTCTTTTCGATGATTTCGATTTCAAACAGCTTTAGAGCGATTACAGCGCTTCGTATTTCTCCCCTTGATCCAGTAGTGGACAACGGTTGATGGTTGCGCGTCATAACGAAGTCTTCGCGGTGAGGGCCGACTGTTGTATAGCCAATACGCTGGTCGTGTTCGCGTCTTATTTGCAGGGAATGTACCAGCCAAGCAGAGTATGAGCCATGCGGTTGGTCATAGATGACAGATATAGATTCGTCGCCTTTACTTATTTGTGTGTATAACCTAGTGATTGATTCATTAAGCCGACCAATTATTTTGGTCCGCAAATGAGTTATTTGCTCGCCATACTCACCTAGTTTTAGTTCCCAAACGAAATACTGGTCCGGTGCAACACCGGGTTGTTTTAATAGTCGATTTCGTTGCTTTAAGGCTCGCTGGTAATGTTTGAGAACTATTTCATATCTTGGTTCAAGTGTAATTATTAAATTGTCTAGCCATGCCCGCCTGAGCTCTGGCGGACCGCTAAGCATTCGCAGTTCATCAGGTTCGAACAACACGACAGACCCGCCTTCACGAAAGGTTAACAGTTTTTTGTGTATTTGACCGGATTTCTCATGTTGTTTTTTCAGGCTGTCACCTTCTCTAATCAATTTAACGGTTCGATTGTCACCATCCATGGCAAGGTCGACCCTGGCCCAGTCTTTGCTGTGTTGGATCAGAAAATCATCAGAATTTCGAAACCCAACACCTCTTAGTCCTAAATAGAGCGCTTCCAATAAACTAGTTTTCCCACGGGTATTACGGCCCGTAATCAACACATTGGAATTTACAAAATCGATTTGTCGGTCATTGTGATTGCGAAATTGCTGAATGCGTAGCGAGTTTATCATACCTGTAGTGTAGCTTTGATCGATGGTTTAAGAAATGAGTACACTATCTTATTTGAGGTGCTGGATCGGTCTGTATTTGGTTGATTTCATCCAAAATACTTCTAGGAATGTCAGGGTAGTTAGGGACACCAAGAACAATTTCTGGCATTGTTTTGACTACCCATTCGTCTTTCTCTTTTCGTAGCACCACTCTCAAGAAATCCCGCTTGTTTATTGCGATGTTCTGATAATCCTTTGGAGCCAATATTGCCCCCGCCCAAGTAGCATCTAGGTAGGCTTCGTATTTAAGGAAGTAGTAAGTATCCAGTCCAGTTATTTCCGATTCAACAGCCTGTCTTATGGCTTTTTCTTCGGCTGCTAACTCCCGAGCTAATTTGGATTTACTGTACACAGTTTCGATAACAAGTTTATTGCCAGACTTCTTAACCTGGAAAACCTGATTAATTTTCTGATAATCCTTGTTTGGTCTAGAGACTGCTAAGTAGGTGCCCTTCTTTAGCGAAATTGTTTTAGTACTATCAAAGGTGGCTAACGGTTCTTGGGGTTTTTCATAGGTCAGCACATGGTCAACGTCAATAACATTTGAAAAGACATCGACAACTAAGTCATTTTCACCGCTTCGATATATCACTTTTACCTCATGAGGGCGATTTTGATACCAAACAAACACACCTCCACCGATTACGCTGAGACCAATCAAAAACGAGATTACGGTTATTAGTAGGGATTTATTGCGCATCAGAGCTCCTGCCTAATGGATTATCGAAATTGGTAAACTCAATCTTATAGTCAACCGGATTGTAGCCCCAGTCTCTGATCCGCTGTAAGGCAAAGGCTCTGTCTTCTGAGGTCTTGGCATCAATTGTTACAATTACTTTTGATTCATATCGTTCCTCGATTCGGTAGGTAATATTGTAAAGAATTCCCTCATAGGGCAACACCGAAATAATTGGGTTATTCATCCTGAGACGCTCTGATTCGGCTACTACTTCTTCACCACCTTTTTTCTCAACATCTCGATAAATTTCATAGCTATTCCCGACAACTGCCTCGCCCGCTTTATTGCTTGGTCGCAGGGCAAAAGTCACCACTCTGAACTCTTTTGTAACCCGCACTTTCTGGGACAATGGAACGAAATCTTCTCTGGTTGCCCTAATCCGGTATAGTCCAGGCTTTAGGAACACCTTACCTTCGGAATATGTCTTGTCTTTGATTTCGAACTTGACACCGTCAGGCGCACCGACAAGCTCGACATTAGGCGGGTTAATCTGGTCTTCAACAAATCCTAACCCAAAAACCCCAAGAATTACTAAAGCGATCAGTCCAACAATGACTGTTAGTCTGAGGTTGTCTCGGATGAAGTTAATTAACTCATACATTAGCGTTTCCTAAACCATTCTATATCACTTCCCGGTCGCTCTTCTCCTGCCATTGGCGCTCTTCGGTCAAGAGACGCTGAAGCAACCGGATGTTGAAATCCTTCAACCTCGCCTACATACATGAAAGTGTGCGAACGGCCGCTGTTAATTGCAACGTCACCAGGTTCTAGCTCGGCAATATCGCCAACATAGCCGAGGCTCTCCCAGTTACCCTGTAGCCATGGTGTCTGCCCGCTCGCTACATTACCGCCTCGGCCAGCGGAATTGTAATTAGGCTCGTAGCCACTATCTAACATTACTCTGGTGACAAATCCACCACAATCAACGCCAGGATAAATAATCCCGCCGACATATAGACCAGCTGCTTGAGCTCGTTCCACAGCGTCCTGATACTCAGGTTTTTTCTCTACATATGGCGCATCAGTATGTGTCGGCCAAGCATAGCCGAGGACCGCACCTTCTAGTCCGCCGTCAATAGTCCCACCACCTGCTGAATCACTACATTCATCCCCGTCGCCACCGTCGCCAACAGGTCCGGGGGCAGCCTCGATGACGCCATTGGCTATTCCATCGGCATAGGCCTGTTTGGTGGTGTCAGTGATGCTAGCTCCCGGTCCGTCATGGGTTATTTCGTTGTATACCCATGGGATGTCGGTTGACCAAAGCTGAAGCAGAGAGATGTTGCCTTTGGACGGTAAATCGGCTCTACCGAACGAAGCGGATTGTTGGCTTTGGTCTGGGTCGGTTGTGACTTCGTGACCTTCCGTTTCGGTTCTGGAGCCAGCCATGACGCCGGCATATTGTTCGCTCAAGGTTGCCACCGCCTCATTGCCAAAGGTCAGACGTGTACTGCCATACTCGCGGTACTTGCCCATTCTTTGTGGCCATACTTGATTGACTACACCTGGGCCTGTGGTGTGTATACTAACCGCCATAACTGCATCAGCTTGGGTTGCTAAATCAACTCGCTGTCTCTTTGTCACGGCTTCGGTAGCAGTTGTTCGAAGCATTACTATGTTATAACCTGCCTCCTCAAGTTGGGTCTTTACGCGATTGGCAACATCTAACACATCTTCCCTCTCTGGAGAATTTGCTGTCTCGCGGTCGACTAGTCCTGTGCCGTCAGTGTAGTTAGGGATTGCCGCTCCGTGACCAGGATCGAGCGCTATGGTGGCGCCAGCTTCGGTAATACCCCCAGGAGCAGCTGATGGGTCATCGTCGTCCCCACCACCACCTGTTGTACCTGCGAATTGATCATAAACATTCTGAGCGTTGCTGGTTCGGGTTTCCAGACCCTGCACGTTGGTGAGCGGTGTATCGCTAGTGCTTCCACCAATAATCGCAACCTCAAAATACCTCCCCCAATACCATGTAGCCAATTCCAAACTGTCTTGTTGTTTGATGCCTTCGATATTGCCTCGCTCGGTAGCTTCCTGAAACGAAAACTTAAGCTGTGTCTCAAAGTCGTCTTCGCTTAGCCTTTGTGATAACGCCCACTGAACCAAACGAGGCCAACGGACACGGGTATCCCACTGGAAGATACCTCGGTAGCTGCTGCCATTGCGTGCCAAAGGGTCAATTGTCTCACCTGATTCTGCCATAGCATTTCCAGTGATTCCAGCTGCCTGCTCCTCGCTGAGTCCTTCCTGAACAAAGAAACGGAACATCCTTTCTGCATTGGTACCGCCAAGTGGCACATCACCACTACCATCCCCACCTCCAGCTCCCAGGTCTTCACAGGCATCGGGCTCATAGTGATAGGAATTGCGGTTAAAGACACTTTCCGTCTCAGGATCATAGGCAAAAATATTGGTGGGTATTAATACTACGATAATTAGTGCGTACAGGGATTTTCTAAGAATATTAGCCATAACCGTTCTAGCCTCCATCCACTGACCAGTGCCATGGCTCACTCGGCAGGTTGAAGAAACCGTATTGGGCTGCGTTAGCATTCAACCAAATGAAACACGCCGAAGACCTCGTGTTACAGTTGTCAAAATCTATCGCCAGTCCCCTCTCGTGGTTCGAGGTACCGGGAATAGCAGTTGGGACCCGGCAAGAACTTGGAGGTGAAGTATAGACATCTGGGCAACCGTTTACTGTTCGAAGTCTGATTTGTTCCTCCGGGCTTCGCCAGCAACTGCCAGTAAGGGTGATGCCATCCGCCGCCGCCGCCGCGACCATCTCGTTAGCTTGACCGGCAATACTGGTATGGCAACCTGTTGTCATACCAGTGACGTCTGCCAGGTCGGCCTCAGTCACAGCCCCGGCTGGAATTTCGCCAGCAGCACTCGGGTCACCGCTTCCGCGGTCGAGCGGACAGTCATCCCGTCCGGCACAATCATAATCATCGACAATCTTAGACAGGGCCCGCCCACCGCGGAATCTAAGCCAGTTAACCGGATCGCTTCTTTCCCATTCTTCACAGTGTGGCACTTGTTCTCGAGCTTCTTCTCTGGTGCGGAAAGGATTTTCTGGGTCATTTGGTTCAAAGCAAGCATCATACTTGATTTTTTCAGGATGCTCCTCGTAGTACATATACAGATCGTCGGCGTTATAAGTGCCGAGTTTCTCGTGTTCCTCGACAGTGAAGCCGATTTGCTCAATGCCGAAATGATCATAGTTTTCTAGAACTGTTAGGGCATCATTTCTTCCGAAATATTGAGCATTAACGGTAGGGAAAATTAAGGCCGACAGTTGCTTGAGGATGGCGCCAGGAGCGTTGACTACTGCAGTCATTACTTGGCTTCGACTCTTGGGTGCAAAGAGAGTAGCTCGAGTAATGACAGAATCGGGATTTGTATAATCAAATAGTCGTTGAGTTAAGGGCAAGGCAGCGAACTGGGCTTGTCGCTTCTCCATATGCTGAGCGATTACGGCGTTTGATTCCGGCGCTCCGTTTGTTGCCTCGTCGCCCATGAACCAGCCACCAACTTCGAGCTGGCTGTCAGTGTTGGACAAATCACCTCCAATCATCATCGCTGCCGCATGGTCTTGGGGCCTGAATATGTCGAAGTTAATCTCCCCTCCAGTCAATGTTTGCATCAGCAGGTTCATAGCGCCGATTCCAGCTGGACTCCTCATCAACAAATCAAAGGCAGCCGAAGACATTGGCGAGGCCAAATAATCAAGAGCGGTTGACACAATTTGCCCAAAAGTACTGTTATAAGCATCACAAACCGCACCAAAGTTGTCATCAAAAAAACCGCCCACAACGCCTAAAGCCTGCTTTAGGCCGTTTTCGGTCGGAAGTAATTCTTTGCCGACTTCTGGTAAGCCCTCGGCTGGAGAAAATATTGCCGTACGAGCTACCCCAGTATTAATCCACAGCGGTTCATCCTCCTCTTTCTTTCCGTCCCCATTAGAATCAACCTTTGCGGAAGAATATAGTTCTTGTGACAATTCGCCGATTTCTCCCAAGGCAGCAATATCTCCCGACATCGCTTGCGAGGCCGCGATTCTAAAGGTGTTAAAGTGGCGAATTAACGGGATAACCCTCTGGGCTTCAGCCAGTTTGTCGGCCTCCTTACTTAATGCGGCAAGAGTACAGCCTATTAGGGCGATCCCAACAGCACCTCCCACCAGCCTCTTGATGTTGCTTAACACCGCCGAATGAGCTGCACCTCCACCGCCACTCGGGCGGTCACTCGTTCCAGACGAATAGGCGTTATCAACGCCGTCAGCGTCATTGTCTAAGCGCGTTTGGTCAGATGCTCTATCGGGGTCTTGAGTCGCGTCATTATCAGGATCGCCATCATCAGGGGTGTCTCTGCGGGCACGGTTATTCATGTCGGCGCCGGTTACTTTGGCTTTAAATTTATCCCAAACCCCTCCCGCTCTGTATCTGCCTTTTTCCTTAATATTTTCAAAAAAATCAAATTGAAGCCGATAACGCTTCTGCATCACTTGACGGTAGCGAGAGATGTATTGGAATTTATTGTATCCTGCCCGCTGTAGAGAATCTTTCATTACCAAGCGCTTGAACCGACGAGTAACCGGCACCTCCACCCCTTGGCTATTGATGCGGGTAGCGCCTGGTCTCAAATCCTGAATTTTGCCTGTAGCTGTGTCCCTGACCTCGATCAGATTACCTCGATTGTCAACTTCGAGTTCGATTCCAACTCTTTGCATGGCCAATTCGACTTTCCGGGCTGCCTTTTGATTCCAGCGCCGGGTGTTTCGGTCCAGAGGGTCGTCAAATAGGATTCTCCGCATTAAGCGATTATTCCATTCGGTATTTTGGTCTTCCGGTCCACCGAAATTAAAGTCGCCAAAGACTTCGGCAAACATAATCAGTTGACCAGGTCCAAGCAGAAATACCCCACCAGCTCCACCCAATCCCAAGGCGGCTGTCAATAAGGCGCTAGCCATACTGAGCTGAACTCGTTTCTTGAATTTAAGATTAAGCCCTTCCTTGCTTCGTAAGAATTTGCGACCACCACGACCATGCTTGGCTTCCTGGTAAGCGAACATGCCGGCAGCTTCTTGGGCTTTTCTGATTCTTTCTGGGTCGTAATTGGCTCGGTTACTCCTTTTGCTACCAACCGGACCTCCAGTAACGGCATTTTGTTGTGCCAATAGGTCGCGCTCGGCTTGATCAGCCGGAGAGTTATTGAAATCACCATGTGTGACAGGGTCGCCATGCGTGACCGGATCACCGTGAGTCACTGGGTCGCCATGCGTAACCGGATCTCCATGTGTGACCGGGTCGCCATGTGTGACAGGCGGTCTGGAATCTCGATAACCCGCCTGCATTTGGTCTAGCTTTGCGGGATCGGCGGGAGTAATTGGTGTTTCTTTGCTTCCTCTGGCCATTAGTGCTCAATCCTTAATGCGTTAGGATCTTCCTCGGCGGTGGGCGTAGTTGCCACGGTTGCCTGAACAGGTTGTGGTGTAGTCAGCGTAATTTCTGCTTGAACTGGTTCAGTTGGCGCCAGCATGGTCGGTTGTGGAGCCAATGGAACGCTTGGCGAGGAGTCCGTCGCCGGGGTTATGGCTGGTTCTGTAGCCGTTGTAGTCGGCTGGGTCGCTGTTGGTGGGGCTGTGGTGACAGGAGGGATTGGCTCTTCGTCCTCTGGAGCTGGCCTTCTGACGATATTCTCAATCGCATCCTTGAGGCCTTGCTCGGCTTGGGTGGCCTCAATTGCCACGTCGCCGATGTCTCCTTCGCTTTCTCCTTGGATAACAGCAGTCTTAGCCCTCAGGGCAGCCAATTGCTTAGGGTCGGTAGTGATGAGTTCGGCTTCGGTTGGACTGGCATCGATTTTGATATGGACATGGTTCAGCCCAGCGAAAAACAAACCTTGTCCAACCGGGAACTGACTCAGTCGCTTAGTCTCCTCGCTAGTCAGCTGAAAGGTGCTAGAAATCAGACCGACAGCCGAAGGCGATTGCTTCAGCAGAAGTTGCAATGATGAGTTGCTGACAATTGCCCGACCCATCTTACTGCTCAACATATCTTCAACATCCTGACTAATTGTCGTTAAGCCTAGGTAGTATTTGCGAGCTCGCTTGGCTAGACTAAACATGAATTTTGCCGAATCTTCATACTGGAGCAACTGCCATGCCTCGTCGATAATGAGCATGCGTTTTCTCTGTTCTGAACGTACTCGATTCCAGATATAGCTAAGCACGATATACATAGCAATCGGACGCAATTCTTCTTCCAAATCCCGGATATTAAATACGATCATCGTGTTATCGAGTTCGATATTGCTTTGGTTACTGAAGATGCCTGCGAAAGTTCCCGAAGTAAACTTACGCAACATTTGAGCCAGCTGAGGGCCGCGACCACTCATGTGCAGAAGTGTTTCATATAGATCGCTAATAGTTGGCGGTACCGATCCGTGAGTAAGAGGATCATTGGTAATTCCGGCTTTGGCGTAGGTGTCGATCAAGGCTTGGTCGAGGTCAGCTTCAGCGGCTGGATCGAGACGACCACCCATCATCAGACGCATCAAACCATGCAGAGTAATAAGGTTGCTACGCAGGGCGTTGTCGGCATCTTCTTCGTCATAAACATGCGGCAAATCAAAAGGATTGATCCTGGTCTGGCTATTCAGGCTTAGTCGGATATAGGTGCCTCCAACTGCTTCGCATAATCGTTGGTATTCGTTTTCGGGGTCAATAATGATGATATCTGTACCCATCATCAAATGACGTAATGCCTCCAGCTTAACGGCGAAGGATTTGCCTGCTCCGGATTTGGCAAAAACAACCGCGTTGGCGTTTTCGAGCGTAAATCGGTCAAAGATGACTAGCCCATTATTGTGCATGTTAATGCCATACAAGATACCGTCATCCTGAGTTAGATCAGCGCTAGTAAATGGGAAGGTGGTGCTCAAGGCAGTTGTACTGAGGTTGCGTTTGATGTCTAAATCGTCAACTCCGTGAGGTAAAGACGAATTGAATGCTTGCTCCATTTGGGAGGTGGCTGGTTTGCTGTAAATTAACTGTTGGCCAAGCAATGATTCGACTTTGTGTTGGATATAGCTTAGTTCGTCAAGGCTCTCGCCATAGGTCGTAAAGTAAAGCGCAAATCTGAAGAAGCGTTCTTCGCCAACCTGCAATGAATCTCGTAATTCTTCGGCGTCGTTTAATGAAGCTTCGAGTCCCGGGTCTCGGACTCGCCCCTTTTCAGCCGTCAGCGCCATATCTGCCTCTAGCTGACCGACCTTTCGGCGCAGATTCTTTAGAACAATGGTCGATTCGACGGGATAAATAAACATCGAGATGTCGATTACTTCATCGAGGTTAATCATTGATGACAACCAGCCGGTGTTTACCGCTCTCGGGTAACCATAGACATAGAAGCTACGACAATAGCGCGATCCCAGACGAAAATAACTCGACTCGTACTGGATGCTACTTGGGGCAATAAAATCACGGAGCTCGACTACGCCTTGCTGGAATTGTTGAGCAACTTCCTGCTCTTCTCTCTGGCGTTGTTCCTCCGCAATCGTAATCGGATCAACATGTTTATTTTTCTTCTTGCCGAACATCGTTACCTCTGTTAGGAATAAGCTCTAGTATATCAGCTTAATCCGTGTTGCGCACCCTGTTATTCAATCAGTTAGTTAGCAGTGAATCCAATACCGATTATATATCCGACAGCGAGGCTCTTGGTGCGTCACCTTCGCCTTGGGTAATGACTTCGGCGTCCAAATCAGCAAAGTTAGCCAGTTTTTGCACGGTGGCGGTGTCGGGATTGTAGGCATTGTAAAATAGTTCGATCAATTCCTGGGTGTTAAGTGGTACCGCTTGGACATTCATCTGATTCATCGATTCCAGTACCGAGGTTACTCGTTGTTTCATGTCTAATTTGGTCTGTTTAAACTCGGCTTCATTAATGTAGATAAGTCCTTTGCGCTTGCCAAACAACCCTCCAGCCACTCGTTTGCTTTTCTTAGCGTTGGCTTTCATGCCCGCTGCTTTGGGGTAGTAGGGAATGATAAGGAAAAACTGCTTGTCCATGATATTGCTTGATTCGGTCAGATAATCAATATAGGCAATATAATCCTCAATCAGAATTGCCAATAGCACATTATCTTGTTCGTCGTGAACTTTGTTGAGCTTTCGCATATAGCTTTTCATGTCGACCCTAAAGGACCGGATCTGTATTTGTACAGGGAAATTAAGCGAATTAAGGAAGCCTTGGTAGCTATTCTCGACGGCTTCTCGTTCCTGAGGACTCATCAGGTCGAAGTTGATACTCTGGGCCATAACTACGGCCCGGTAACTACCGTCGTGCATAATAACCAGTCCGTCGCGTATCTCAGCAACCTTCAGGGTATTTTGAGTGCTGTTTTTATTAGGCTTCATCGTCTTTGCAGGCGGGTTCTTAGTTTCTGGCTCGGCTTTATATTTACTCTGGGTTGGCTGCATAATGACTCCCATTATACCCGAAATTGGTTAATTCGCTCGTTAGTTTGATTATTAAAATTCTTGAATAATGTGCATGCATTTTTTCAGCAATACAAGCTAGGTATTTGAGGCTTGCTTCGTTGCAGGCTCTCGGGGCGCAATGGAGGCTTGTTGCATGGTTCTAATGGCATGCTGTCGGGCATCATCAACCGTCTGCTGAGACTTGGTGTCAAACTCGTGCGCCACACGGTTTGCGTTGGCGTCCATAATGTCGTCGGCCTCATTAACATCAGCCACGTCAGAAACCGGCGTTTGAGCGGCCGCGTAGCGCAGTTCTTCCAACCCCACCAGACGATCATCCATCTGGGTACTGGGTTGGGTTAAGTCCGGCTGAATTTCGACATGCTTGGTTGACCAACCTCTGGTGTCGACAATTTTAGCCAGCTCCTTGAGCTGACTCTTTACCTGAACTCTCGAACGACTATCAGAGAAATTCGTCTCTATTTTCTTGGGGGCGGTTATGATTACGTGCTCAGCGATGCCTTTGTTGTCCCACTTTCGCAGATGAGGCTTGAACCAGAAACCCAACAGAGCAATCAAATATTTTTCGACATCTTGGTCGGGACGTTTGTAAAATGCCAAAACAGAAAATATAAATGTCGGCGGGATAAACAGCACACCGATAGCGATATTCGTCTGGAATCCAACAAAGATCCCAGCCGCCATAGCGGCGGTGATTATGGCATAGATGAACTGTTTGAAAGTCAGTGGGCCGAGTAGCTTATCTTCCGCTTCGACGTTTTGGGGGATTTTATATGTTGCCATAGTTCCTTTAAGTATATAGGACTTTCGCACTTTCTGTCGCTCCCAGACCTTACTTGGTGAGCTGCAAACTGTCGATTCTCCTTCGATGTAACTACAGCTACCTCTCAGGAATCTCAACAGTTTTCACTACCACCAGCTAACCTCTGGAAATCACCAGAAAGTGCGAAAGTCCTATATAAAGCACCAAAGCTAATGGTAAAGTCTAACCGAAAGGGCCATGGTTTTCTGGAGGGTGATCAATCATGTTTTCCCAACCCGCTTCATCTGCATAGTGCTCACCTTCATGCCCACCAGTTCCAGATAGCTGGTCGAACATATATTTGGCGACTTGTATTTGGCCTTGCTCGCCATTTGGCCCAGCAGTTGGGATGCCATGCTGGAGGAATCTGACTGCCGAAGGACCCAAATCATGAGCGTACTTCTGGTATTTATCAAACTCGGCTTGATTGGCAGTATTTACTACATTAACTTGACCATTGTTGTACTGGAGGTGACCTGAGTGCACCGCGGCTAAGTTCTGCATAACTTTCCAGCGTGTCTTCGATGACATACTTCCTGACATCATTGTTGACCAATGCTTGGCAGTCATCGCGGCTCTTTGAGCATCGGTGCCACCCTGGAGATCCTTACCGAACTTTCCAGTTAATGAATCTTCAGAAATTCCTCGGATGACCTCGGCAGCTGCATTGTTATTAATCTGACCCATGCCGTATCGTTCAACATCGCCCATCGCATCTAAAATACCGTAATTAGTCTTACGGTCTAGATCTGGCATTTTCTGTAGACCCTTGGTCTGGCCGCCCCAGCTGAAGGCGTCTTGCTGGCTGAAGTCAATCGGCGAGTCCCATGACTCCCCCCTGAAGGCGCCAATTTTACCCATTGTGATCATACTGCGTCCACCTGATTTTGAAACAGCCTGTAGTAATCGATCGTATTCACGGTATGAATCCTGGCTCCTAAAGCGCCAAGTATCACCGCCGGTATTCACCATATAATTCTTGGCAGCTTCATTGAGAGCCTCTCTGGTGTCTGAAAAAGTCCCCATCTTTGAGCCACTTGTGGCGTGCATAGCAGCCGCCTCAATAAAGAAAGGCTCTCGGACTGCTCCTGCCATCGTGAACAAGTTGCGACCAATCTGTTGGCTGTAAGGGTCGTCGGAATTGTTCATCATATCAAGTGCGACCTGCTTGAGTCCTCGTTCGCCCTTGCTGGCGTGTTTCAGAAAGTGCATAGACGCTTCGTGCGAGCCGGGGGTTGTGAACATGTCACTAAATAGTTCGCGCTGCTCCTTCAGCGTCGAGGCGTAGCGTTTGAGTCCAGCATGGCGACCAGCTTTCGTCAAGCCGTACATTGGTGTATCTTTTCGGGTTCGGTGTCGACGATAGTATTCACCGGCTCGGCCAGATCGCGCCAACATATCTTTTGACCAAGTATGTTTTGGGTGCCAGCCGTCGGTACCATGTGCTTTACGACGCTGGAAGTCGGCAAAGCGAGATTCGTCATGTTCATTCCACTGTCGCATAAACGGACTATGTAGGTTGCTGGTCTGACTTTGCAGGGTCTTGCCACGGGCCTGCGCAAAGTTCATAACTCCGGCAATAACCCCGCCCGCGAGCCGAAAAGTAAAAGGGATGATTACTAATGGGACAATGTTGGCCATAAAGCCAATGATGCTTGCGACGCCATCGGCCTGGGGCCCGCTGGTCGTGACGTTGGAGCTAATCATGCCAAATATTTTCCCCATTGCAAACAGACCGATGATTAGCGGGTACATCATAAGCGATTTTGTCAGCCAGGACCGCCAAGTCTGGAATATTTTTTCAGTATTTGGGAGCAAGGCGGCTGCGATGGCAATTGGCGAGACTATAACCAAGGCTGCAATTAGGATTTGGCGAAGCACCAGGGTCACAACGACAGCTATGATGATAAAGAACGCTGCGATGAAGAAGCCAATTATCGGCGATAACGCCAAGCTACCACTACCGATGGCGCTAATCATTCCTTTGGCACCAAGCCCAAGCAACAGCAACATTCCAGCGTCTGAGGCATCTTTGATGTTCAGGTTGACAATTGTGCCGTCACCGTACGCCAGCAGTAATCCTTTGGTTATTTGGCCGACTCCAACGCCCAGCAAGTTAAATATATCAACGATTAAGGCTGCTCCAAAGAATGATAATTGGATGCCTATCGTCACCAATATTAATCTCGGCGCCATTCGTTTGACGGCATAAGCGTCAGAATTCAGCGAAGTCGTTTGAGTAAAAACCAGGTACATGAATCCAACAACCAGAGCAATATTAGCGATGTTGCGAACTATTTTCCAGAGTTCATACAAAGGCTGGTCGTCTTCCGATTGAAGCGGGCTGACCGACAGATAAGGAACGACAATATTTTGCTCAGTCCACTCGATCGAATCCAGTATTGTTTCTATGACCGGGCAAAGAATATAGCCGAGATACTGGGCCACACCGCCACTGGTTGATACCGTACATCGTCCGAAGCTGACATCACCATCTTCGTTAGTTACGGTTTGGTCGTCATCAGAATTTTGTACTCCATCAGGTCCAGTGTCAGGTTCGGTAGTCGGTGGTTGAGCTTGCGCGAGCAAAATTGTTGGCGTCAGGGGCTGCGGGTTGGCATTAACGGGCTTGGGACTGACAAGGAAAAATGATCCAAGCAATAGCATAGCTACAGCAGCAAGCGCATATTGAGCAAAGGGTCTGGGGGAAGACCTCAACATAATGCTCAAATATTACAATAAACGGCCGGTTTTGTCCAAGACCTAATCTGAACACAGTTATTGCGATGAGACTTATTGGATCATAGTCAAACTATATTGAAACAGCGATAAGCTCGAATAAATACGGAATCTATATTTTTGTAGCTGGAATTAACGGGGTCGTTGCAATTGGTCCGGTACCACCAGGTGGCGACATGCCAGTGTATTTATCATGAGCTCTTTCAAGTGTGTCAGCTGTTTGCTGGTTAATAATTTGCTGTTCGGCTGACACGTTGTAGCCTGCAGCCTGAGTGCGTCCTCGAAGGTCAGCGACTACTTGTTTGATGTTGTCGCGGTTTGTCTGACTTTCCATAATATGCTTTACGACGCTACTACTTGGATCGCTAAAAACGGTGTTCATTGCAGTCAACGTATGCGGAGATACTTGGTCGGCGTTTCCAACTCTGGCTGTGAGACCGGTGACCATTTCCTGGACGACATGTTCGTTGCTCAGTAAATTCTCGGCAATTGCAGCTTGTGGTGTTCCGGTAATATCAGTCTTGGCGTGGGTAGTCACACCCCCAACTGTAGTTGCAGCAACGCCGGTTCTGGTAGCTCCATCCAGTGACTGGTCAGTGGCAAAGGCTTCACGGCTTTCCCGGGCCGAAGTGCCAAGTATCGAAGCATGAATCAGTGGATTAATATGCTCACCAGCTCGTCCATATTCCTCCCATAGTTCATCGGCTTGTTCGTGGGTAATCTCACCACCGTCGGCACGTTCTTTCAAATCCTGAGCGAAAAATCGATTACGCTCATCGCTACCAACATATGATGCTTTATGACCAAAATGGTTGGCTACCATTAATTGACGCTGGTGGTCTTTTCGTTTCCTAGCTGCTTCTCTCGCATAACCTTTTATTCCTTTATGCCGTCGGTCAGTCGCATTCGGATCAACTGGGTTTCTCTTTTTGGAACCCACATGTTCCTCCTCTAGTCGCTTTTCACCGATTTCTGTTGCCCCAATTTCATCAATCCTTTTTTGGGCATCCGCTCGCGCTCCAGCAATCCTCTCATTCCCAGCCATCCAACCACCGATTAATGGCGCTCCTGCCAGAGCCCTTGTGGCGCGCTGGTTGAATGGAGTTCTCCGGTTACGCATGCCAGGCACTCTCGGTAGCCAGCTTCTTTCGCCTGCCATCCGCTCAGAGTTATTCTTATAGCTCTTCTCGCGTGATTTATTCAGCAGACTTCTCGGATTATGCTCGCTACCTAATACTGCCTTGCGACCTTTACCAATTCCCCCACGCATAGCTCCCCAGGCTCCTCCGATAACACCACCAGAAATTTTGAAGGTGAATGGAATCAAGGCCATTGGAGCTATGTTGGCCATAAAGCTCAGCAGACTTTTAATAGCAACATCCATTGTGCCACTACCAGCGAATGCATCGGTTGTGATCAATGCCCCAAATATCTTCCCAGTCGCAAACAGCAACATAATCAGTGGGTACATCACTAAGGCTTTGGTTATGATTGACCACCAAGTCTTGAACAGCTTTTCGGTATTTGGTAGTAGCAGGGCGACAAAAGCCAACGGAGATAGAATAATCATACCCATAACAACGACCTGTCGAAGCACGAGGGTAATGACTACCGCTAAGACGATGAATATACCAGTTACAGCTGCGATACCAATCAGTGGAGCGGCTAGCGAACCTGACATCAGAGCCGACACCAAGGCCACTGCACCTGTTCCGGCAATGAATGCCATCAACCCAGCTGAAGCTAAATCACCATCGACTGTCACCAACGCCTGCTGTCCAGTCTCCTTCATCGCCCAAGCCGTAATCTGGGCAATACCTAACCCCAGCACATTAAAGAAATCTATCACCAACCCAATCGCTAGATAAGACAAAGAAATAGCAATAGTTACCATGACTAGTCTAGGTGCCAACCGTTTCAGC
>WPCK01220588.1_pt1 | contig 22750 bp, 26 predicted proteins | sample 5399851 | NCBI WGS metagenome assembly WPCK01 (sample SAMN12869471, study PRJNA574797) | sludge metagenome | isolation source: wastewater treatment of pH11 | place: China:Beijing | collected 2019-05-20 | reverse complement strand
TGCGATGGGTTGACCAACTGGAGAAGGATATGAAAGAGCAATTTCAATCCACGCACCTACGTGAGGTGCGATACGGACCCGCCAATCGATGACCCGAGCGAGATGGCATTTCAATCCACGCACCTACGTGAGGTGCGATACAAATGTTCTGTAAAATAGTGTAAGATTGTAGAATTTCAATCCACGAACCTACGTGAGGTGCGATATAAGCCCATGTAATTCCCTTGTCAATAGACTTATTTCAATCCACGCACCTACGTGAGGTGCGATGCGCGGCCCGTAGGTCGTCACGGTGCGTCCTGATATTTCAATCCACGCACCTACGTGAGGTGCGATCTTCACGGCGTCATAGCCGAGTGCGAACACGTCATTTCAATCCACGCACCTACGTGAGGTGCGATGCGTAACCGATCATAGTTTAAAGCCTCCCTATTAATTTCAATCCACGCACCTACGTGAGGTGCGATATTTTGCGATACGGACCTCACGGAGCGTCATCGAATTTCAATCCACGCACCTACGTGAGGTGCGATGGAGTGTTGGCAATGTCTGACAAAAAAGGATTAATTTCAATCCACGCACCTACGTGAGGTGCGATCTGCAGCTGGGTCCGTTCCTCTATTCGGGAACTATTTCAATCCACGCACCTACGTGAGGTGCGATATCAAGATCACGTCGGGCAACTCGTTCGACCGTTTATTCCAATCCACGCACCTACGTGAGGTGCGATGTTCGCGAGTGGGGTCGATTACATCCAAGACATATTTCAATCCACGCACCTACGTGAGGTGCGATGCAGGGCGCATGAACGGCCAAGTGCTCGTCACAGGATTTCAATCCACGCACCTACGTGAGGTGCGATAGCCGATTTTTAATTAAAAGCCGACTAAAAATAAATAAAAGAAACAATATTATCCTTTTTAGGATTCAAACCTTGAAAATCATTCGTCTTTTGTTTAGGAATATGCTGAAAACATGGTGCGAACCTTTCTAGAAAATACTGTGCGCTACATGTTCGCACTCACTAAAAACAACTTCCCCTTTAAAAAATGAGAGGTCCTTCCAAATCTAAAGATTCTTTTGCTCCATAATGTTCCACCTTAGTGGCATGTTGATTTCCTAAACGATAAAATCGGAGACTGTCTTTATCCGCGTCAACAATATCTTTTAACTTCAATTTCAACGTTGTAAATTCAGTTTGATCTACGATACACTCAAACACACTGTTCTGGACTCGTTGACCATATTGCTGACAAATTTTTGCGACTTGTCTCAAGCGTTTTGTCCCACCAGGTGAAATTGTATTGACGTCATATGTTACTAACACAAGCATATATTCCCCTCATTTATACAAAAAAGTTGGATATTCTTCTAAATCTCCTCTGAGGTGTCTAGCTAACAACAGAGCTTGTGCGTACGGTACGAGTCCCCACATCATTTTTTCTTTTAAGTAAGGATGCTGAATCATTTCCTGTTTTTTCTTCTGCCAGGAAGAGAGAAAAACTTTACGTCCTTCTTCCGTCATGAGTACAGCCCCGTTCTCCTTTTGAATAAAATGCTTCGCTTGAATGACTTTCATATTGATTAAAGAAAGTACGAATCGATCTGCATAAATTCCACGAAGCTCTTCCATCAAATCAAGAGCAAGCGAAATCCGTCCTGGACGTTCACGATGCAAAAATCCTACGTACGCATCGAGTCCAACTGCCTCGAGTGCCGCACCAGTATCTCTTGCTAACAAGCTATAAGCGAAGGACAACATTGCATTCACGCGATCAAGAGGTGGCCTTCTCGAACGTCCCTTAAACATAAAATCGTCTTTTTGCTGAAGAATCATATCGTCAAACAGTCGATTGTAGTGAACAGCTACTTTACCTTCAAGCCCTCGTAACCTTTCCAAATCTTCGCAGTCCCGAATTTCGATTAACTTTCTTGAAAAATATTGTGATGTCTCTTTGAAACGCGCGACATCAATTCGCATCGGATAGTCTCGAGTCGTTCGTTCAAGCATCCATTTTTGATTGTACACTTTACCAAGGATGAAGTTCCTTGCAAGTCGTGAGGATTGGATTTCACAATCAGATTGGCGATATTGAGTTTTACGCAACACGACATTGCCTTTACTTTCTCCAATGACACGAGCTAAAAATCGACCATTCTTTGTCATAAACGTTAAAGGTACATTGTTTTCAGCGCAATATCCCATTAAAGCAGGACTAGCACCGGTATATCCGAACGTAACGATTCCTTCAAGGTTATGGAGTGGCACTCGGCCTAAAATTTCGTCGTTTTTCTTTACTATTACATTCCCTCCATCGAGCGCAAGATATGCATCCGATTGGTTCACGAATAGCGTATTCAACATCTTTTTCAATCCCGAAGCCTCCTCTCCATATACTCACTGACACTTTCTCGAACCATCAATTCTGGCAAGCAAATATTTTGAAGCGAACAACCTTTACAATGTGGTCCGGTTTTTACTTTCGGGGTGTATCGGTGATGATAATAGTTGTTCATTTTTGTCACGATTGCTCTTACTTCTTGTTTTAATTCATCTGACAATAGTACAAGGTGACGATGCTTCGTTTCGTTGTAATACAAATACCCCTCAGCAATTCGACATAAGAACATTTCTTCAAGACAGATTGCTTGCGCAGCTAACTGAAGCTCATCTTCTTTCCCTACTTTCGGTTTGCCCCGCTTGTACTCAATTGGAAGCGGCCGATACAGACCAGGTTTTCCATATAAGGAAACCCCAGCCGAATCCTCGACAAATTCAACGACATCACATTGCCCACTGATGTTCAAAGCTTCTGACTTAATGGCCATTCCGCGAACCATCAGTTTATCTTTCCTTTTTTCACGTGCATACGGATTGTCGGCTTTTTTGTGCAAGTGTTGCCCTTCAACGGTTCGAGAATTTTCTTCCCATTGTTGTTCGATGTGAATGAGCGCCCACTGTCGTGGACAAAATTGAAAGTGTTGAATACCTGACAACAACAAATAGGAATCGTCTTTCTTATAATACATCCAAAACTTCAGGCTCTAGGCCATCAAGTGGAGCAACATGAATTTCATAATCCGAAAAGTCTTTTGGCTCATCTGTCATCGATTTTACAGAAATAGAACGGTGCACTTTCGCAGACGAGTACTGTCCAAGTTTTGAACTATGTTCCCACCAATAGACTTTATGCACTTCCATACTTCCATCTGGGCGAGCCGAAGAAGCATCATTCTCAAACAGTGACACTAAAACCTGTTTTAGTTTCTCAGCATCTTCTTTCGTAAAATTCGTTTTTTCGGCAAGTTGAGTGTTAATACTTCCGTTCAATACATAGACTCCATGATCGACGCGATGTTTCATTCCCATTGTGTCAGAGCCACGTTCTTTGCCGCTCTCAGAGTTCACACTTTTCGTAATCTGCATACTCGTAATATCGATTGGGGCCACACTCGTTGCCGTGTGTATGGAGACAGGGCCACGCACACCAATGGATACTCCAGACTTCTCTCCCTTAAAAGCAAATACCTGACCAAACGAACGGACGTCCATCCAAGTCGCGCACGCTTCTTGTGCAAATTGATCTCCCATTCCTTTTCCCTTCATCAACTTCTTCAATTCTTCATTTCCTTCAGCGCGATCCCGCAGACTTTCATAGCTATCTGAACGACGATCGTTCGATTGTACAAAAATCGATTCTCCCATATCTTGGAGGCGGTTTCGAATCTTCCGTTTAATGGCTACATCTGAAATCTCACCGTACCCATCATAATTTTGACGAGGCCGGTTTCCGTTTAAAGGATCACCGTTCGGATTCGCTTTTGAGACAGACAGAATGACAGTAAAATCGATTTTGTGGTCTAGTACGTTCATGCTTCAACACTCTCCTCATTAGATAAGTTGACTTCTTCACGTTTTTGGTACAAATCATGTCTCTGACTATAAAAACCTAAAAGGTACTTACCCGATAACGGTTTGTTCGTAAAATCACTCGGATCAAGTTGTGATCCTACCTCGTCAATCAATTTGTTAATGTAAGTCACTTTCCCACCAAGTTTCGCTTGGTATGGTTGAAGTGCACTTTGAATCGTCAGCCATGTTCGTGCAGGATTTTGAGAAAATGCGTTCATGTAACGAATCGCATTGGTTGCACGGTTTTCTTTTCCTAGTGCTTTCCGCTCCAAATAGTCAGCCAGTGCTAATAATCGTCCAAATAAATAATCTCGATCTTTTAAATTTGAATCTAATGCCACAGTCATCCCTTCCTTCTTGTTAATCATTCCACAGGCGATTTGTAACGTTTTCTCCCACTCCCAAGCTTCTAGCCCTACTGGATTCGATGCTCGTTGAATTAAACTACGGCGAACATCATCTGGTACGATACGTCCGTCCACTACACACGGAATCAGTCTTTCCACAGTGGCTTTTATCAGTTTTTCATTAGCCCGCGGACCATAGGTCGTCGTTGCGATATCGTGCAAAGATGGCGCACCGATGAAAACTCGACGTTTTTTCTCACGATCAAAGTAAACATACTGCCACGGATGTTCGGTGTGCCAGGATTCGAGTCGATTAAAATATTGTTCTTGATCAAATGAACGATAATAAAGAATAGCCAAACGACCTGTCGTTGCCGCATCGATTATTAAAATATTCACTGTTTGTCGAGGTAATTTTCTTTTAAAACCGATGAGTGCGTCAGAAAATGCTCGTGCACCGTCTCGGTTCGTATCGAATACTTCTTTCTCCTCCACATCGTTAAACAGCGTAGCCAGTGAAAAAGTCGAATCCACCGCACTCGGCATCTCAGTCACTTGACTCCCCCAAACGAGAAAGACACGTTGGTCAATCAGTTTCCCTTGTCTTTGAATAAGCCACTTAAGTGCATTGTGTGCTTTTTGCGATACTTCGTAACTAATCGTCGCTGCTTCAGAGGCTTTGTCAAAACGACCTCGAAACGTGAATCCACTACTGTCGTTCGCCGAGATGAGCTTTGCTTTATCTCCAGCATTACGGATTTTATTCGCATGTTTGGTGGAACCAACTTTTTGTTCTCCCGTTACAAAACATAATGTAGAGTTCCCTGCTTGTTCAGCATAGTAAGCGATAAAAGATTGATAAAACTCTGAATCTTGCCATGGCTCTTTATAGAGCTGTTCTGATGAATGAACATGAAAACGTATAAACGCTCCTTCCATTCCACCTGTAACTATGGAGTAGATTTGCGGCTTGTCTTCTTTATCCTTCCACGTCCATTTCAACGTGCCATCCGTCTCTGTAAAAAGCACTTTCTCGTTCACTAAATCTTCAATGAGTCGTCCCTTTTGTAAGTACGTATAGATACTCTTCAACCGATCAAATCCATGAGAGGATTCGGACCATTTTTTCAGGTTATCCATGTACACTTGATGCGCATTGTCTTTTTTATACACTCCTCCAAATGCTTCATAGTCACCAGCTACGTAAGGTAACTTGTCGTGTAGCGGATAAGGAGCAATGACACTCCCTGCTCTGCTAGATGAATCTTCAGTGCTAGGAATTAATGTGTTCCCATGACCTTTCTCAATCACTTCGGCTGAGTGAAATTCACCATCAGGTGTTATATTGACAGTGATATGAGCCGTTTGTGTCGTATGAGAAATCGGAAGCAACGTGAACGTCTTTCCTTCCCAACGACTTTCTGATTTACCTACTTCATCGAGATGTTGATTGTATGTCTCGTATAGCTGTTGCCAAACGCTCATTCCATCACCTCCTATAATTGATCATGCAACGATTCTACTGACTCAATCGAACCTTCTGTAAATAGTTTGGCGTGCATCTTTTTGATGGGTTGGACAAGGGAGCAGTCTTCTGGTCTTGTGAATGTAATCACCCCATTTTTCATCACTGGATGCCACAAGCGAACTGCAAGTTCATTTACCCCTGTCTCGTCGGGATAATTGAATCCGTGAACCATGGTTCCAAAATGAAGATCCACTCCATCGTAAAAACCTTCTCCTTGATCAAATTCAATGGGCTCTACGTACGCTTGGCATTCTCTTGCCCCTAGGAAAATATCTCTTCGACCTCCCGCTTCCAGCGAACGTTTAAGAATGGCATAATGCTTTCCTTCATTTCGATCAAACGCTAAATCAGGACGGTGTGGATTGAATTCGAAATGCGCTCGAACGTGATAGCATACGTCCCGCAAATACGTGTAGTGAGCTAGAGAATTCCCACCACTATACTCAATGGGCCGCATCCCCTTTGATTCCATTTTAATCGGCTTCATAATCCGAATTTCATCGACGACCATGACAATTGTCGGTTTCCAATAAATCGATTCGACAATCCCTTTGATGGCTTGATACGTTGGAATTTGATACGACATTTTTTCTCCGCCCAGTTTAGTCAGTGGATCCGTAAACAGTGCATAATTCCCATACACTTTAAACTCAATCGAATTTCGCATAATTCTCTCCTTTCATCACATGAATAAACTTTGCATCTCAGAATCTTGTGACAGATTTAACCCGTACTTTTCATCGTATGCCGATGGTTGCAATACGAGCAATCGACCATCTAGCAAAGCAACAATCCCCCCGCTTTGTTCAAGCACCCTTCTTTCCTGGTCATAAATGCTGATTGTGTATTGTTGAGACTCTTTTAACCACTTCCGGGCATCTTCCCAATTGATGTCACCATTCAAGAGTGCAATCAATTCTTCTCCCTTATCTCCATAAGGTACGAGCACGTCGTCCGTTTGCTGATCGATTACGTGAAAGTTGTCAGCAACCGTTCGATGTCGAGCTACAAGTAACATCGGGGTATCACTGATACGATGCAAATTTTTCGTTCCTTCAAACAACATCGAAGCCAATGTTTCGGTCGAACCTTTTACTGGGTAATCCAAATCAACTTCGCGAAGTTGATAAAACTCTTGGAAATATCGCTGCATCGCAAGAGGGGATAGCAACTCTCCACCATAAGCGTTCAAATCTCGCTCCAAATCGACAACCAATCGTTTAACAATTTCCTGTCCCTTTGCAATGTCCGTTAATTTGGAGACACTTTCCTCAACATGATCAATCAAATAAACGGTTCGCTTATCGACTTCCCCATGTCGGTTGCAACGTCCAGCGGCCTGAGCAATTGAGTCAAGTCCCGCGAACGAGCGAATGACACATTGAAAACTCACATCCACTCCCGCTTCAATTAGCTGGGTACTTATGCAAATGACTCGTTCACCACGTTTGAGTCGTTGATTAATCTTTTGCAAAATATTTTTGCGATGTGCCGGACACATGGAAGTACTCAAGTGGTATATTTCTTCTTCAGAAAACGAGGGTTGCAAGGACTCATACAGCTTACGGACAACTGTCTTTGTGTTTAAAATGATTAAAACGCTTTGATGGAGAGTTGCTCTGTCTCGCACAAATAAGTTGAGTCGGTCCGTATCAAATTCACCTGAAGTAACTTCGATTTCCGTCCGCTTAAACGCGTTAATGACGGTCGATAAATCTTGAATCATTTCTCCGTCACTTGTTAATCGATGTTTAACAAAATCCAATGCTGGTTGCGTAGCCGTACATAAAATCACGCTCGTATTCAATCCACTCTTTAAGAAGTTCAATGATTCGTTAAACAACGACACACATTTAGTTGGGACTTTTTGCACTTCATCAAAAATAACGACCGCTTCACTTAAGTGATGAAGGCGACGTGTATTGCGATTTCCTTTCGCATAAAACGTATTCAAATATTGAACCATCGTAGTAAAGATAATGGGTGCATCCCAATTGTCTTTTGCTAAATTCAGTTTCGCCTGTAGATTCATTTCATCTTCCGAAGCATCGTCCAATTGAATGACATTAGAATGATGTTCAACTATCTCTTCAGTATTTAATACTGTTCTCGCGACTTGCGCGTTCTGTTCAATAATCGTTGTGAAAGGCACAACGTAAATGATTCTCTTTTTTTGATAATGTAGAGAATGGTGAAGAGCGTAACGTAGACTTGACAATGTTTTGCCCCCACCTGTTGGAATCGAAAGTGTATAAATCCCGCTTGGTCGTTCAGCATACCGCATACACTGTTCAGACATTTTCTCTCGAAGTACATTTATCGGAGAAATAGTTAAACGATTGTCGGTCAATGAAGACAGATGTCGTTCTAAATTTCCTTTAAGCGTTTGTAGATCCACAGCTAAACTGGAGTCAACTTCTTTTTCTTCAAACTGCCTTGTATTCGTTCGATCCGCATCAATTAAAATGCTAAAGACTAGCTTTGTAAGGAAAGTCGAGTTTACTAATGTCTGTCCAACTCGTTCTAGATAACTCATTAACTGCTGAGATGCAGACTCAACATAATTTTTAAAATCCACCTTTGATATCACTTCATCAAAAAATCGATTTTTACATACTTCATATTCATCCAGTACTTTTAATTCAACTCGTTGTAAAAAAGGTGAATCTTCACCGTGAATATAATCGTGAAGGTTTCCGTGGTGCGAGATAATCGCATTACTCACAATTTCCCCCAACAATTGCTGGGGCACTTTTCCTTTCAACGTCTCGAACAATAAACGTCCACCCGCCGTGGCATGGTCAACTTCCCCTCTTCTAACCTTTTCACCAGCCACTGCTCTCTTGATATAACTTTGAAATGCGTCACTATACTTCCCGATGTCATGGAGCATCGCTGCAAGACCGCAAACGTAATTAAGTTCGAATGGGTGCCCCCAATCCTCTGCCAGTTTTTTTGTATCTAATAAATGTTCACGAACAGATTGAATTGTCTGGTCATTTGAACGAATGTGCGCGATGTATCCCACAGATTCACCCCTTCCATAGCACTAATCTTTTTCCACATGTTAGGTATTTATACCTTCAATATTATTACATTATTTTACTTTAGGTGTTTACTTTTTCTTATTAGGTCAAAATAAAAAGCAGCTTACGCCGCTCTATGGTTTCATCTCTTGCACTATCATATGTACTTACATCATGAAGTTTGTTTTATCGACTTGATCCGGTTAAAACGAATCATTTTTCAATTGATTACATCCTATCCTATCTACTACCTCATATAATTTCTCCTTTCCGTATTTAAGTACCACAAAATGTAATGAATTGTTCAAAGTTAGTTTATGTTGAAAAGCCTCATAAATAAGGATAGCTTCGTTTGTTATTTACTTCGAAATGAGGATGGTTGAAATATTCGTTTTCACCGTTACGAATTTACTCATTCTTAGCATCGTGTTAGAGATGATCATTCCATCTTTTCAAAAATCTCTTTAGACTATGTTCTTCTTTCTAATGTAATCTTTTTAACAAATGAGCCAGTTAGAAAAGTCTTAGGCACACTCACAAAGTACTAGTGAGCATCCTAAGACTTTTTATTTCGTGGGATTCAAAAACCGCATATCTTCACGGCTCGGCTGTTCGGCGTCAATCTGTTGAATTTTTTGCTCATAATATTTAGCCGTCCACGCCTGTAAACCGACGACGACCCCAAGTACGACAAGGATATACAATTGTCGTTCCTGTTGGAATAAGCCATAGATGGCGAGCGCGCCGATCAGCGCTTGTACTCCTCGAAGAACGTATTGCCGAGGAATCAAACGTCTCACATCTTCTTCGTGTGTCAGCTGCTGCAAAAAGCGGCTCTCTTTCCAGTCCATATACGTCAGCGCCGCGAGCGCCACGAAAAAACCGAGCAAGTACCCGACGGACCCGTTCATCAAAAACATCGCGAACGTCAGTCCGACCGCGATGACGGTCGTGACGTGCAATGGCATCCATTTTTTCTGGTAAGCTACAATTTCCCGTATCCGTTGCTGTTTGTCCATTCCCATCACCTCGCTACTCTGTACGAAGATTGATTGGATTTAGTTCCCTTTTTCTTTAAATTTAATATTCTGACTACAAATTATATGGTATTATTTTCATAGTTTGTTTAATCGTTTAGGAGGAATGGATGATGAAAAGCTGGCTTGTCACTTATTTGACCGTCGCGTTACTTCTACTCTCGTCTTTCGTACCAGTCTCATCAGCAGAAGCTTCGTCAAATAAAGAGAATCGTGCGATCATGGGCTCTTCCACTGTGACGCCTCAACAGATGGCAGACTTCGTGAAGCGAAAGAATCCGAACAACGTCCGGCTTCAAGGTGTGACGGTCGAGGAACTGGCGAAACTGTTCGTCATCATCGGCGCGAAAGAAGGTGTCCGCGGCGATGTCGCGTTCGCGCAAGCGTTGAAAGAGACTGGATACTTCAGCTACAAAGGCGACGTCCTGCCGAGACAACATAACTACTCAGGCATCGGCACGGTCGGTAAAGGAGTGAAAGGCCATTTCTTCCGTTCTCCGCACCAAGGGGTGACGGCCCAAATTCAACATCTGAAGGCGTACGCCTCAAAAGACGACTTGAACATGACACGCGTCGACCCACGCTTCCATTATGTGAAACGAGGATCGGCGACGACATGGCCCGCGCTCCATCGCAAATGGGCGATGCAGCCAAAAGGCAACTACGGTACCGAAATCTTATCCATCTATCGGGAGATGGAACGGACACAGCTTCGTGTCGCCAAAAAATGACAGGACATATAGGGGTGAAAGATAGTGACTTGCAATCAAGTACGATTGTTCAGCGGACTCGCGCTTCTCGCAGCGGGCGTCGCTTTACTTCTCAAACGTTAAGCATCCGGGCATCTGCTCAGATGCTTTTTTTGTTCCGATTCCCTACATCAGATATGATGAAAGAAAGCTGCTGCATAAGGAGGTCATCACCATGTCATGGGATGAACGGTTCGATACAGAAGAATACGTGTACGGGGAACAACCGAACGAGTTTTTGCGAAGTCAACGACATCTTTTAAGCGATGGGATGCAGGCGCTCGCCATTGCCGAAGGAGAAGGCCGAAACGCCGTCTGGCTTGCTGAACAAGGGCTCGACGTCGAGATGTGGGACTATTCACGTGTCGGTCTCGAGAAAGCGGAACGTTTAGCATTGCGTCGCGGCGTATCGCTCACGACACACCTTGTCGATTTGGCGGTAGCGGATTGGCCGGCTGAATCGTTTGACGTCATCGTCTGTATTTTCGGGCACTTCCCGAAAGACGTGCAAACCGCCGTGTTAAAAGGCGTGACGCGCGCGTTGAGACCAGGAGGATTCTTCATAACCGAGGTGTATAGCGAGGCGCAACTCGAGTTTGGAACGGGCGGACCGAAAGACAAGGCACTGCTTTACACGACGGACGCCTTCTCCGTCCTTCCCGACTCGCTCGAGACTCGTCACTTCTTCGACGGGATCGTGGAACGACAAGAAGGACGGCTCCACCAAGGACCGTCCGCTGTCATTCAATATGTCGGTCAAAAACGGGCCGAATCACGCGACATGTGATTCGGCTTATTTTTATTAATGCCCCCGATACTTTCCGAGTGCACGCATATTCAACAAGTAGAGTACGCTCGCGTAGACGACAAGTCCAAGTAAATACGGCCAGATTCCGGAAAAGCCGCTCCCGTACACCATCACTTCTTTGATGGCGGTCGCCCCGTAAAAGATCGGCATGACGTAACTCAAATTGCCGAGTCCGTACGGAATCAAGTCGAGCGGGATGAGTCCGGAGAAGAACACTTGCGGGATAATCGTGAACGGGATCATCTGGACGACTTGAAGTTCGGAGCGGGCGAACACCGAGATCGTCGCCCCGAACAAGACGGCCGTCCCCGCCATGAGCAGCATCGCCAACATGACCCACGCCATATTGCCGACCGAGGTCAGGCCGAGCACGTAAATCGTATAGAGCACGATAATCACCGACTGCACGACGGCGAACACGCCGTAGCCGAGCGTGTAGCCCAAAATGACTTGTCCCCGTTTGATTGGCGTCATGAGGAGACGCTCGAGCGTGCCGCCGCTCCGTTCTTTCACGAGCGCCATCGCCGACAAGATAAAGACGAAGAAGAACGAGAACAGCGACAAGAACACGTAACCGAACGAATCGAACGTCGATTGCCCTTCTTCCCCGTATACATAATTCATGTCGATATCAGCCGCCGGATTCAACGCCGACAGCGCCGCTTGCATCTCTCTTACCGCCTTCGAGGACTTTGTCGACGGTTCCCGGAGTGTGATTGTCGTCCCTGCCTGCGTCGCTTCGAACACCGCATCGACGTCTGGATTGTCTTCCAAGTAGCCGAACGGATTGTCGACGGTATCCAACCGGACATCGAGCGTCTCGGCTTCGAACGCCTCGATGAGTTGCGTTTGTGCGTTCTCATCGAGTACGACGACCGGCACGTAATCCGAGTCCCCGAGTAAAAAGTAGACGAGCGTCAAGATGAGGAGCGGCGCAACCAAAATCAAGGCGACGCTCCGCTTATCGTTCAGCGTCTGAAAGATGACGCGTTTCGCCAAGTTACGCATGACCCGCCCCTCCTTGTCGTCCGGCGATGAGGAACAACTCCTCGACGCGACCGTTCTCCGTCTGGTCTAGCAAGTGCGGGACGGTATCGTAGGCGATCAAGCGGCCGTTATAGATGAGCGCGGCCCGGTCGCACTCGAGCACCTCATCCATGACGTGGGTCGAGACGATGATTGTCGTCCCGGTCGCCCGAATCGTCTGGAACTGATCCCAAATCTGGCGGCGTAAAATCGGGTCGATACCGACGGTCGGCTCATCTAAAAACAAGACGTCGGGCTGATGCAGGATGGCGATTGCGAGCGAGAGTCGCTTTTTCATCCCGCCCGAGAAGTTTCGGACGAGCTTCTTTCGGTCGGCCGTCAAATCGACGAGCTTGAGCACTTCCGTGATGCGTTTCTGCAATTCCGATTTTCCGAGCTTATAGATTGATCCGAAAAACTCGAGGTTCGCCTCGGCCGATAAGTCATCGTATAGCCCATCGTTTTGCGGCATGAAGCCGATCTTGTGGAGCATCTCCATGCTCGGCATGACCGTCTCTCCGAGCTGGATCGTACCTTCGTCTGCTTTCAACGCACCGATCATCAGACGGATGAGCGTCGTCTTCCCCGAACCGGACGGACCGAGCAGGCAACAGATATCACCTGAGTTGATAGTGAAGCCGACGTGGTCGATGGCAATCTGTTTACCAAACGATTTCGTGACGTCGTGTATATGGATATCCATGGGCCTACTCCTTTTTCACGTCATCCTATATTTCCTAGACAGTGTGTTGAGTTAGCTTTAGTATAGTCTCCCGATTCAGACACAACAATCGCCAATTTTTATACGATTGTTGTAGTTGAACCGTTCGATCAAAGGATGAGACAACGTATTTTGAAGGCGCAATGTGCTGAAATTGAATGTTCAGAAGTGTGCGTGCAGGGAATAGAGGCAATAGTGGCAAATGAATCAATAAGCGTTTCATAAATCATGTCGGAAAGAGGCGGTACGTGTATGCAGAGCGTGAACAAGTCAGTGATTGTCATCGGTGGGGGGCTAGGCGGGATTTCGGCAGCCATCTCGCTGAAACAAAAAGGCTATGACGTGGCTTTATATGAAAAGAACGACCATATCGGCGGGAAAGTGAACCGTCTCGAACAAGACGGTTTCGGGTTCGACCTCGGCCCGTCGATTTTGACGATGCCGCAAATTTTCGAGAAGTTGTTCACCGGGAGCGGCAAACGGATGGAAGACTATGTGCCAATCAAGCGGTTAGACTTGGAGTGGCGTTCGTTCTTCCCGGACGGAACGGTGCTCGACTTGTATCACGATCTAGACGTGATGGCGAACGCGAACCCGTCGCTGTCGAAGAAAGACATGAAAGAATATCGCAGGCTATTGAACTATGCCGAGCGCATCTATAACACGACAGAGCGCAGTTACTTAAAAGAAGGGTTCGAGTCGCCGCTCGAGGCGGTCACGCAAATCGGTCCGATTGCGACGCTCATAGGCTTCGATTTGGCGTCGACGATGTACAGCGCCATCTCGAAACGAATCAGCAACCCGCACCTCCGGACGATGCTGTCGTATTATGTCAAATACGTCGGGTCATCGCCATATAGCGCCCCGGCCGTTCTCAATATGATGATTTACATGCAGCACGCGCAAGGGTGTTGGTACGTCGAAGGTGGCACACATAAGCTCGCCGAAGGTTTGACAACACTCGCCGAAGAGATCGGCGTGAAGCTAAACACCCGACAAGGCGTCGTTCGGGCGCATACGCTCAACGGGAACATCTCGGCGATCGAGCTCGAGGACGGACGACTCCGCTCTGCCGATTACTACGTCTCGAATATGGAAGTCATCCCATTCTATCAAAAGATGGTCGATGTCGAAGAGGCGTTCGTCGACAAGCTCGTCGACAAATACGAACCGGCCAGCTCCGGCTTCGTGCTCCATCTCGGCGTCAAAAAAGAATACCCGGCACTCGCACACCACAACTTCTTCTTCTCAGAAAACTTGCAGGAACAGATGGAGAAAATCTTCGACAGACACGAGTTGCCTGACGACCCTACCATCTATTTGGTGAACGTCAACAAGACCGATGCGACCCAAGCACCGGCGGGACATGAGAACATCAAAATCTTGCCGCACATCCCGTACATTCAAGAAAACCCGTTCACCGAAGCCGACTACGCGGCGTTTGAGGAACGGGTGCTCGATAAGCTCGAACGGATGGGGATGGAGGGACTCCGGGAAAACATCGTCACGCGGAACGTCTGGACCCCGCACGACATCGAGCGGATGTACGGGTCGGACCGCGGGGCGATTTATGGGACCGTGTCGGACAAGAACCAGAACGGCGGGTTCAAACATAAAAAGCAAAGTGAGCTGTATGAGAACCTCTACTTCGTCGGCGGTACGGTCAACCCGGGCAGCGGGATGCCAATGGTCACGCTCAGCGGCCAACAAGTGAGCGACAAGATTGCGAAGCGCGACGGTGTGATGACACGATAATCGAGCCATAACCCTTTGGAGCAGCGTGTTGCTGTTCCAAAGGGTTTTTTGAAACTTTTTACATTTATGAAGCGTATACATTGTTAAAATCTTGTAATGACAATGAGGTGTCTTATGCATCAAATTTCAAGTTATTTCTTTATGTACATCAAAATCGTCCTCACAGATAAAATTCCGTTCGTGATGATGATGGGCATCCCGCTTGGCATCGCCCTCTTGTACAGCCCGCCAGATGTTCAAACGATGGCCGCGTCGGATTACGCCATGTACTTGTCTTCCTTTTGGGTATACATCATCCTCGCGACTTACTTGAACGGAATCGGCCTCGAGCTCGCCCGGATGCGAGAGTATGGTCTCATGAAGACGTACGTCATGATCTCAGGCAACAAGTATACGTACATACTCGCCATCTTACTGGCCCAGCTCGTGTTCGCCGCCATAAGCCTGTCGCTCTTCACGATCGTCGTCACGCTCGTCCACGGCCAGTTCGCGCTTAGCTATCTCGTCACGCCGCTACTGCTCTTACTCGGGAGCATCCCGTTCGCGCTCGGTAGCGTCGCGCTTACACTTCTCCCCGTCAAAGTATCAAGCTTGATGCGATTCGCGAACCTGCTCGCCTTTCTGTTGTTTTATTTGGCGATTAAACAGCCGGACGTCTGGTTCGGCTATGCGAACCCGTTTTACGCGCTACTTCAATTATCGCTCGCCATCGTCCACACCGTCGCCCAAGTGGATGTGTCGTTCAATCTCATGATGACGCTGTTCGCTCTTGTCGGATACGTCTTCGTCGGACTGTTCGCCATCCAGCGCTTCAATTTGATCTCATCGGTCACACGCTAGGAGGAAATCATGCATATCCAACAGTTACGCTATACGTATCCGAAAGCGACACGTCCCGTGCTCGACGGCGTCTCGTTCACGCTCCACCCGCATAAATTAAACGTCTTAATCGGGCTGAACGGAGCCGGGAAGACGACACTCTTCGACTGTATGACCGGGACGCTCCCAATCGAAGCGGGCACGCTTCAGCTCGTCCCGTCGACGGACATGCTCTATTTGACGCAACATATGATGTATCACAATGAGTTGACCGGAAAAGACTTGACGTATTTCATCGGCCGCCTCACGAAACGTCCCGATTTCAAACGTCTTGAGACATACATGAATGGGCTTTCGAGCGCCCGGGAACAAGAACGGTTCGAACATTTGTGGAAGATGAAGCTCGGAAAGATGTCGGTCGGCGAACGCAAATGGCTGTTCGTCACACTCCTCTCGTCGGTGAAACGTGCGCTTTACTTGTTCGACGAACCGACGAGCGGGGTCGATCCGGCGTCACGCATCCACATCATGCGCCGGATTCAGCGGCTCGTCGAAGACGGTCGGACGTGTCTCATCTCGACCCATCAGTTGCATGACCTCGCCCAGCTCGATGCCCACGTCATTTTCTTACATGAAGGGCGCGTTCTTTATGAGGGCAGCTACGACGACTGGCTCGCGGCGTCCGGGACGACTGACCCGGACGAGGCGTTTCTTCAAATGGTCGACGGTGACCTCACGGAAGTGGCGGTGACACGATGACCGAATCATTTTGGGAACGGCATCGCTTCAAGTTTTATACTGCCGGCATGGTCATCTGCGGCTGTTTGATTGGTATGTTTTCATAAGAAACCCAGCCTCTGACGAATCAGAGGCTGGGTTCTATTTTTCCATCCAACGGTAGACGACCATGAAGCCAATCCATGCCGCACAAAACGGTAGGACGAAATTGATCAGTTGCCACATACTATCTGTTAATTGCATCGCTTCGCATCTACTTTCGTCTTACTCATTCTTCTAACTGAAGGAGGTCACGGACTTCTTCGGCATCGGTTGGATTCATCTCAAACACGTCTTCTCCAGCGAGCCCTCTCGTGAACTGGATCGTTCCCGCTTCATCCTCCCAAATGTTCACCATCCACTCCATCGTCGACTCCGCCGGGTTGTTGATTGTCACGACGTAGTCGGGTAACCCTTCCATCTCGGCCTCAGTCGCCGGACTCGATTCCACAATCTCGATGAAGCGGTTGATGTCGGCTTCGTCTTGAACCGACGTCTCTGAGAAGACGATCGTCTCTTCATTTTTATACGTTCCGACGACGAGCTCTCGCCCTTGTTCGCCACATGCGGCGAGCAGGAGGAGCGGAGCGAATAAGCAAGCGAGCAGTGTCCGGTTCATCCATCTTCCTCCTTGTCAGCTAAGCCGATTTTTCGTTGCTTCCCGATGTGCCATCCGGAGCTCGTGATTGTTCACATGGTTCGGATCGATCAGTTCGAGCTTCCGGTTCACCCACACCGACAAGAAAATGAACGGGATGAACAGTGCGAGCAACATGACTGCAAACACGACGAGCGAACCTTCAATCGACCAGGCGATGGCGATGAAGAGACCGAGCAAGACGACGTTCGCGAGCACGATCCCGAACTCGAGACGGACGAACTTCTGATAGCGCCCCTCGTCGTTAAACGTGAGCAGTAACTTCATCCGATGCCAGGCGCGGTACAAGCTCGGCAACTGGGTCGCCATGATGATGACGGCGAACGTCACGAGCGAAATCTCTTGCGTGAAGATGAAGTAGAAGGCGATCCCTAAAATCATGAACGTGAGCAAGAGCGCAGTCTTGTTCACGTTGCGGTCGTTCTCGACCATTTGTTTGACGCGTTGTTCTTTTTCAACCATATTGAATGTCCCCCATCATGATATCTTTCGTTTTTGACGCTCGACTTGCGCTTTGCTGAGCTCTGTTCCGGTCACATGCTCCGGGTCAATCGCTTTCAACTCACGGTCGATGCGATAGCCGAGCACGATGAACGTGATCAAGCCGACGAGTACGACGATGATGAGCGTCAGCAGCGTAATCCAACCAAGAATCGAGCTCGTGATCAACAGCAAGAGGAAGACGAGGTTCCCGACGGCCAATCCGAACTCGGACCGTACTTTTTCTTGATAGCGGGCGTCGTCATTGAACGTGAGCAACAGTTTCATCCGATGCCAACTCTTATAAAGCATCGGGAACTGCCCGACCAAGATGATGGGCAACAGGAGCAGCACATCTGTCGTCATAAAATAGATAATGAACAGCGCGATGAAACCGAATGTCGGATACAGCGTCTGCTTTTGTCGTTTGCGGTCGTTCTCAATCATGCGTTCTAGTCTTACTGTATGGTCAATCATCCAATCCTCCTAGCTAAATCTCATTTCCTTCTTTTACGAATCGATCGTTTAAAAGGTTTCACTCGAACGGAATGTCATGCTCGAGGATATATTTCGTCTCCTCATAAGTTTGTTTACTGTACGGGTCGTCGTGCTGTCGAAGCCCTTTAAAGAATGCTTCAATCGATGATTCTTCTTGAAGCCTCCGCGCCACAATCAAATGTTGCATCGTATAAATCGCTTCGTCTCGGAGCGTCTCGTCGTTCATCCATGTCAGTAATTCCGTGACGAGCTCGTCTGTGCCAAGCATGTCGACTCCGTTCAACCACGTGTTCGCTCCCTTCGCCTTCTCACGCTTATCGGTGCTGTATAGTTGACGCCGCGCATAATCGATCAACGCCTCCCCCTCAGCGAGTCCAGTGAACGGCTCGAACTCGACCGTCGTGAGCGCTTCGGTGAATGCTCGGAACGAGTCGAATAGGACATCAATCTGTTCGCTGTCCGTGTCGATATACGCAATCTTTGGCGTCGCGCTCTCGCGATAGTCGAACGCGAGGAAGAAGTGTCCATCACCTGCGAAGGCAATCAACCGGTCATCCGCGACGCCCCACTCGGTCAATAGCGCCTTCGATTGAATCAAGCCGTCCGATAGACCGACGCCGGCAATCGAGTCGACGAGCGCGATGTCGTCTTGTCCGTTCCACACAATCGGCAAGTCACGTGGCTCGACGCCACCACCGTTTTGGATACGAATCGCTTCAAGATAGTCGTCCGGGAGCTTCACCCCGAGGTGCGCCTCGACTGCTACCAATACTTCGTCTGTCAATTCGGGCAACCGATTCGAATCGTCCGGGTCCTGTCTCCATATATTCATCGTTTCCCTACTTTCATTAGTCTTCTCTGCTTCCGTAGCTCTTGATGTGTGACATGCTCTGAGTCGATTTCTTTTAAACGACGATCCACCCACGCTGACATATATACGAATGGCAAAATAATTAACGTACCGAGCCAAGGATAGGCGATGTTCTGATTTACTTGCATGACACCGCCCCAAACAAACAGAGAGAGTGCAACGACTGTGAGCAGCACTCCTCCTCCTTCGATTTGAACATAACGTCGATACGCTTCATTCGAATTGAAACGAAGCAACAGTCTCATCCGTATCCAACCCCAAAACAACAGTCCTGCGTGAATCATTAAAAAGATTGTGAACAACAAAACGTTCGTCCACATTTCGATCGCATATAAAAGATACCCTGTGATTAAGACAAGAATGAAGATAAGCAGGCCTGAACAAATTGCAACGTTCTCTAGCCTCGTCATCTTTTCCATGCGAGCTTGGTGTGAGACCCTCATTCTTCCTCCCAATGCCGTTTCATCCGCTCCCGTTTCGTCAATCCAAGCAGGCTATCGACGACGTGCTCGTCATCGATTTGAATCAGGCGTCGATCCACCACCATCTCGATGAACAAATAGCCAATCGACAAACTCACCACGGTACTTGTGAACAACGATAATGGCACGAATCCTGATGCAAAGAGCGACATCATCCCCATCATGCCAAACAGTAAGACGATATTCAAAAGCCCTTTGAAGCGAATCCAGCGCCGATACCGTTTATCCTCATTGAACGTCAACAGCGTCCGCGTCTTACGCCATGCGACAAAGCCGAGCGGCAACGTGACGATGAAAAAGAAAACGAATGCGGCAATCTGTTCATAAGCGCCTCCTGAAAAAAACCAAAGGCCGCCCGCGAGTCCGCTTAAAAATGTAGCGATCAACATCACGATCCCGGTTCGATTGCGTGAATATAACTGCTCGACTCGTTCTTCACGTGTCATCTTTTCATTCCCCCTTGAAACCAAATGCTTACGAGTTGCGTACATAAGAATAGCATACCAATAATTAGGAGGCTTTCATATGGATATCCTCATCTTAATCGCTTTACTCGGTGCCGTCGTGTTCATCCTCTTCAGCTGGAAACCGCATCACCGCTCCCCTTTCGAGCATCGTTCGACGTTTTATCCGAGAGAGTCGCAAACGACAACATGCCCGCATTGCCAAACCTCTGTCAGAAGGCAGGAACACGGGCAGACTTGTCATAGTTGCGGTAAGTCATTTTAACGTCATCCGACGCGTCGGACACGCTCGTTCACTACTTTTTCTTTCCCGCTCAATTGAAACAGCAATACTCCGCCGACAATCAAGATGATGCCGACGACCGTCTTCCACGTGAACGGAATCGCCTCGAGCCCGAACCAACCGAGTGTGTCCCAGAGGAGCGCGAACAGGATTTGTGACACCATGACGATGGAGATGGCGTAACTCGGGCCGAGCCGTTCGACGCTTTGTGTCACACTCATGACGACACCGACCCCGATAATGCCACTGAACCAATACCACGTCTCCATCCCCGTGACGGCAAACAAGGCCGTCCCATCACTGATTAGTCCCGCGACGAGCGATGCGAAGAAGCCAAGCCCGAGGACGAGCGTCGTCGTGGCCCACGCGCCGACGCGTCGCTTCACGTTCGCATTGAACGTGTTTTGGATACAAACGAGCATCCCGCCGAACACGGCAAGCATCATCCCGATGGCCATACGTTTCCCTCCTCACTCATAAATACTCTCTCCCGCCACATCAATTAGACGATTCCGATCGACGACCGTGATCGACCGTCTGTCCCGTTCAATTAACCCGTCCTCGACGAACCGTTTGAGTGTCCGATTGACGTGCCGATAGCTCGTCCCAATCAAATCGGCGATGTCGGTCAATTCATCGACCGTCGAGCCGAGCGTCGTCGTCTCAGGTGTCATCGACAACAAATAACTCGCGAGCCGGACGTCGACCGGATAAAACAAGTTGAAGCTCATCGATTGCGACTTTCGCTCGAACTTGCGGGTGATCTCCGCTAATAAGTAGTTGAGCCAAATGACGTCTTCAGTCGCGTGACACGCCAACGCCTCGAACGAAATGACAAGCATCTCGACGGTCGTCACCGCCTCGACCGTGTTCAAATAAGGAGTCCGCTGCACGTATTCGATGTCCCCGATCAAGTCGAGCGGTTGCTTGAACGACAAGACGAGCCGCTTCCCCGCAGCCGACGTGTGAGAGACGCGTATCTTCCCGTTGACGAGAAAACGGAGTGCATGGGCTGCGTCACCTTGCGTACAAATCGTCGCCCCCGGTGCGTAACGGACGATCGTCAAATCGGGCCATGCCGCGCGCGGCAACACCTCGTCGAGCCCGACCTGGCTCATGTAGCGTTCCACTTGCTCGTTCCCTACCATTTCAACAACACCACCCCGGCAACCATCATCGCCACACCGATAAGTTGCGTGACGTTCAAACGACGTCGCACCATCCCGAACCAGCCACGTCCGTCAATGACGAGGGCAAGCGCGAGCTGGGCGATTAAAAACAACGAAATCGTGAGCGTGACGCCGAGCGTGTGCACAGCCGTCATGTTGCTGAACAAGATGAGCGCCGCGAAGGCTCCGCCTGACAGATAGAGTGGCTTCACATGTCGCATCTCGCGATACGTCCGGTCGCGGACGAGGAGCATGATGAGGAGCGCCACGATAAAACCGGTCAACTGGGTGAGCGTCGCCGCCTGCCATGTACCGATCGCAGAACTGATATTGGCATTGGCCACACTTTGTAAGGTCAAAAAGAAACCGCCGCTGATGGCGAACAAGACACCGCGCATCTCTATCTCCCCCTTTTTTTCTTTAGTTAACAATAACGGACATCATCGATAAAGGACAGATGTCCTGAACCATGAAAAAAAGGCCATGACGAATCATAGACCTGCGCGATATGCTTCCAAGCGCTCTTCTTTCGCGACCGACAGCTGCTTATTCGTGACGTGTGCCGGGTCAATCTGACGGATGCGTCGCTGCAAGAAGCGCGAGACCCCGAACGTCAACGTCGAGACCCCACCGATGATACCAAGTAGCCATGGCAGTGACAGGCTTTCCGCGAGATAGCCAATCACAAGGCCGAGGTACACAACAAACTGAAGCCAGAGAGAGGCAAACTCGAAATAGATGAGCCGACTGTATCGCCGATCCTCATTGAACGTCAGTAACAGTTTCGTCTTCCGCCACTCCAAACAGAGATACGGGAAAAAGAGGATGAGCGTACTGAAAGGAACCCATCTCGGGGAAGCGCCGCTCACAAAAATGGTCACGACGATCCCGACAAACCAAACGCCCCAGCGCCAGCGCCAATGGACGTCGTCTTGCTCCAACAACTGTTTAATTCGTGTTTCTTTCGTTACCATATGTACTCCTCTCGTACGAGCGGTAGAACCGCGAGATGTCGTTTCGGGTCGGTTGATTCGGGTCAACGTGCTCGAGCTGCCGACGTGTCGTGTAATGATGCCACCCTAACATCCCCGAACAGACACCGTAAACCATCCATCCGATGATTGGGACGCCCAAACGACTGAAAATCACCGCCGCTGTGACCCACACCATCCAAAGAGGATACATGCCATACAAGCGCTTTTTGACACTCCCACGATTGAAACCGTGGGATTCTGAAGTGCTTGTGCGAGCGCAGTCCATTTCTGTTTTGCTCAAGCCTTCAGATGAGGGTGTGCCATCACCCCTCCTGAGACAGACCATATAGGTTCTCAGGCTGATG
>WPCK01120125.1_pt1 | contig 22753 bp, 14 predicted proteins | sample 5399851 | NCBI WGS metagenome assembly WPCK01 (sample SAMN12869471, study PRJNA574797) | sludge metagenome | isolation source: wastewater treatment of pH11 | place: China:Beijing | collected 2019-05-20 | reverse complement strand
ATCCTGCCCCCGCAACCAATCTTTCCTGCAAGATATCAAAAGCTTAGACGCCGCCCTCCGGGGCGGCGTTTGCGTTTGTGCGGTTCGTCGGGGCTGGTCGACATGGAAGGACGCGGCCGGCTTTCGAACCTCGATCCGTTCACACGCCGAACCGAATGGCGTTGTGGTTCGTTTTGGATCTGGTTGCGGACGCGTTCGCTCCGCGCCGGCCGCACATTCCGCCCATGTCGTCCGTTCAACCAGCAATCCAGGTGAAAAGGCCCGCCTTCCGGCGGGCCTTTGCTGTTTGCGGGGTCCCGTGCCTTGCCGCGCGGCTCAGCCGCAGCGGCCGGGGATCGGGCCGGGCTTGCAGTCGCCGCGGCCGCGATCGCCGCCGCCGCCGATGCCGATGGTGACGCAGGCCTTGGTGCCGGGCACGGGAATGGTGCCGGGCGGGCATTTCGGCACCGACACGCACTTGCCCTTGACCGCGATCTGGCCGCGCTTGCACTTCGTGACCTGCTCGACACAGGCATTGCGTTTCGGATCATAGACAAACGGCTTCTTGCACACCGGCTGGACCGGAACGCACTTGCCGGTCTTCGCGTTGAACACCGTGCCCTTCTTGCACTCCGGCTGGCGCGCGATGCAGGCATTGCGCTTGACCGAGTAGTCGAAGCCCTTGCCGCAGACCGGCTCGCAACGGTTTCGTGATGGCTGGAAGCGTTCGCCCTTGCGGCATTCCGGTTCCGGTTTCACGCAGCCCTTGCCGGGGGCGAACCTAAAGCCCCTGGCGCAGGCGCAGGCCGTGGCCGAGGCCTGCACCATGTTCTTGTATTCGCACACGCACTTGCCGCCCCTGGTGACCGTGGTGGCCGGATCGCATTCCGGCTCGACCACCGTGCGTACGCAGCCCTGGCCGGCCTTGAGCGTGAACCCGTCCTTGCATTCGCATGCTGTCTTGGAGACGGGCGACATGTTGTCGAACCGGCAACGGCACAGGTCACCGGCTTGGGTGGCTGTGGCCGGATCGCAGGCGAGTTCCTGCACAACCGGCGTTACGGACGGAAGATTATCGATCCGCGCGCAGGACTGGTCGGAGTTCCCCGGATTGGCGGCGCCGCCGGGGAAGTTGGCGTGGCGGGCACAATTGAAGTTCTGTCCCGGGTTCGGGTTCGGCCCGTCCGCCATGACCACATTGATGATGGAGGTGCCTCCGGTCAGCGCGCTGACCGGGATCGTGCAATAGTCCGCCGACTGGGTTCCGGCAATCGGGCCGGCCCAGGTGCAGTCCCACGGGTCAGTTGAGGTCATGGACTGGATGGTGGCCACACCGTCCACATGCGCGCCGGCGGCATTGGCGACAATGTCCTCGATGTAAAGGTTGCCCGACCCGTCTCCGCCGGTCACGGTCACCTTGATCTGGCAGGTGAACGTATCATGGATCCCATCCATATCCGTATCAGGCGCTTGCGGATTTCCCGTGCAGGTCTTTTCGACCGTGACCTGACTGGTGCCCGTGTCTTCCGTGAACGGCACACAGACCTTTTCGCTTTGCGCACCGGGCGCGGCGCCCGGCGTGGCGACGCCGAAGGCTTGCACGCAGTTCTGCGATTCCGAGGCCCAACCGGCATTCATGAACTGGACGGTCACGTCGATGGTGGATGTGCCGCCAGCCGCCAGAAGATCGGCGCTGGAAAGGGTGGCGAGTGCCGGCGTGGCGCCACCGCCATTGGGCGTGCCCTGGGCTACCGGGAAGGACGGGAACTGCCAGTTCTGCGGCGAACTCATGCCGGAGATATTGATCTGCATCGGGCTGTTGGCCGCAGGAGCGCCCGAGACAAGCCCTTCATGCAATTCGATGACCGGCGGCAGCGTGCCGGACGCCGTGACGGTCAAGTGGCAAATCGCCTGTACCGTCGGCAGGCTCTGGCCACCCCAATCATTGGTCGCACCGTTCGGTGCCGCGGGATCGCAGGTCTTGGTGACCGAGATCGTGCCGTCCGTTGGTGGCGGCGGCGTGTCCTTGCCGCCGGGCAGGGGCACGCAAACCTGTTCGGTGGATACCGGAGGGTTTGATGGCGAAAGCGTCTGCGCATCGGATGCACCCGCCGCTTTGACACAGTTCTTCGCCTCGCCGGCTTTGACGCCGACCGGAACATAAACCTCGATGTCCAGCGTTGAGGTGCCGCTTGCAGGGAAGCTGCTGCCCGCGATCGCGCAATCGAGCGGTCCGCCGGCACCCGAAGGCGCGGCACATGTCCAGGGATCGGCAGACACCATGTTGGTCATGCTGACCGGAGGGTTGCGCGTGGCATTCACGTCCGAGATCACATCGCTGACGGCGATGAAGGGCGGGCGCGGGCCGCCGGTGGCGGTAACCGTGATGGAGCACGACCCTGCCCAGGGACCATTGGGCGTGAAGGCAATGACGCCGGAGCAATCCTTCTTCACGTCAAGCTTGAACCTGTCGTCTTCGGCCCTGATGTCGGCGCAGCTTTCGCCGGCCGGATGCGCATCGAAGCCGAGCGTGGCGCAGTTTCTGGCCGTTGCCTGTTCCGCGCCCTGTCCGGCCGGGAATGTCACGAAGGCATCGAAGGTCGAGACCGACGACGTCTGGTCGAGGTTGGACCCTTCCATGTCGCACTGACCGGGAATGCAGGTCCATGCGGGCGTGGACGTGTTGGTGAAGGATGTCACCTGACCGTTGCCGGACAGGGTGTCCGAGACAACCAGGTGCGTCTGGATCGGGCCTGTCGTGGTGACGGTGATGGTGCACCTGGCACCGAATTGCAGCACCGGTGAATCCAGTTGCCGCGCCGGTTCGCAAACCTTGGCGATGGTGACGTCCGGTTCTTCCGGATCATCGACGGTGATTTTCGTGCAATCGCGATCGAGCGGCTTCTGGCGCCCATGGACCGTTGCGCAATTCTTCGCCTCGAGCGCACCGCCTTTGGTGGCGAATGCCACCTGCGCGGAGAACACCGATGTCGAGGCCGTCTGGTCGAGCAGGCTGCCGTTGATCGAACAGCCGGTCGGTCCGCAGGTCCAGGGCGGCGTCGTTGTCGAACTGACTCCGAGCAGGGCGCCGCCGCCGTTCAACTGGTCCGTGACCGAGAGCGTGCCGGATTGCGGGCCGGTGGTCTTGACCGTGATGGTGCAGGTCGAGACCCAGCCGATCGCATCCACCGCCTGCCCCAGCGCGTACTTGCGATAGGTCGCCGGCTCGCAGACCTTGGTCACATCGACGGTCGGCTTCTCGCACGGGAGATCCCTGGGGATTTCGACCTTGATCGTGCCGTTGCAGCACAGGTCCGAGCCTTCGACAGATCCCGCGCCGATGACCGTGCCTTCCATGTCGAATTCCAGCGTGTCACCGGGGTTTGCCCCTGCGACGGTGATTTTCACCTGGCCATTGATGACCGGATAGCTCACCTGCGAATTGAGGATGGTGACCCCCGCCGTCTTCGGCGTGATCGACACCACATCCGGCGTCACCCCGCCATTGCCTTGCGTCTTGAGGGTGATGACATAGGTGCCGGGCGCCTTGCCGCAAGCGACCTCGGCCTTGCCGGAGAGGCAGGAGACCGCAGGGGGAACATCGCACTCCGGACCGATTGCAATTCCCAGATCAACCTTGCGCGAGGTACTGACCGGCGCACCATTCATCGCAGCCTTGAAGACCGCATCGTTGAAAACCGGACCGCATTTGGAGACCTTGGCCTGGTAGCAGATTTCCGGATTTTTATCGGATGTGTAACCGACCTGAATATCCACAGAGGCCGGACCAGAGGTCGGTGTATATGTGAAGGTCAAGGGGCCGGTGCCCGCCACAATCGAAGCCGGCATCGCGTAGTTGGTTGTGCCTGAAATCAGCGTCAGCGTGGCCGTCGTCGTTCCCTGCTTGATGGTCAGCGTTCCGGCGGCACCCGGTGTGCCCACGGTTACGCTGGACCAACGGAACTTGGCCGGATCCGGAGCGCCGTTGCAGTATGCCAGGTCGACAGGTGGAGTAGAAACAGCCTCGCCACATCCAACAATTCCAGTCTTGTAGTCAAACCGCCAAAGTAGATTTTGGTCTCCAAGGGCAAGCACACAATTCGGCTCCTTGGATGGGTCCATTGCAAAGCCGTAAGTCCAGCCATCATAAGGAGTTGCGGGCTGGGTCCATCCACAGGAAGAGGCGCTCCCACCTGCAAAATCTGCGCAAGTAACGGGTGGAGTGCCCGAGGCGTGGTTTGGTATCAACACCATTGAACTGCCGGGAATCTGAAATCCGCTCAGTATGCCTCCGCCGTTCAGTGGGAAGCCGACCGTCGATGTACTTGAACTTCCAACCGGGTCGAGGCAGCCGACAAGGATACTGGGACTATGGGTCACGAGGCATACGCCCCCATCTCCGGTCGCGCTGGTTGGTATGTGGAGGAGAGCGCTGGCGAATGCAGGTGTTCCTCCGCTCGGTGACGGAATTGTCACTCCCGCACCGTTCCACGTTCCACCGGTACAGATCGAGCCATTCGTCGTGTCGATACATTGAACGATCGAAGTGCCATGATGTATGTATGCTCTTTGCCCTGAAGTAACGATGTTGGAATTGTTCAAACTGGGTACGTTCCAACCATTGCTGCTATCTGTGATCGGAGTTGAAGTAACGCTTGTCGTCATGCCTCCGGCAGGCCACCCACTACACGGTGCAAGAATTCCGCCCGATTCAGTGCGACAAAAGACCTTGTTGTTTGCAGCAAGCAAAATTCTGCCGGCGCTGTCCTCAACAACACCCGCGACTGCTCCCAGATCTGGAATTGTTTCAGAAAGGACAACCGGCGAGCATGCCGAGTTTGAAGCCGCATCGAAACAGGCTATTGTCGTTTTTCCGCCCGAACCGACACCCGCAAAATAGAATTTTGTTCCCCTAATGACCGCTTTGGGCGTCATAGGCGTACCTACGCCACTAGAAACGGGAGCACCACTGCATGGTGCAAGTGTAGTCAAGTCCCAGCAGCCCACTCTTGCGCTTGCACTATGGTGAAATATTCCAAAAACCTTGTTGATTGGTGCGGCGAACGGAATTGGGATGGTCCCATCACCGAAGCCTTTGCTTAGCTTGGGGTTTCCCTTCACCGTCAGCGCTACGCTTCCCGTGCCCGGCCCGAATCCCGGATGCTTGTACTGCTCATGGTTCCCAGTCGCATAAGGCGAACTTCCCCAGGTCCAGCCCGGCGAGGATGTTGTTGGGGCAACATAGGTCTGGTTGGGCGACAGCGTGTCATCGATGGTCGCTGGCCCGGAATTGGTCGTGCCGGGCTTGTAGCTCAGCACATATTTGACGGTATCGCCGACATGGACCGGCCCGGTCCAAGGTGTGCCATCCGGCTTGTAGGCCTTCTTCTCAAAAGCATACGGGTCGGCCTGCTGGGCAAGCGCCTGAAGCGGAGCGACCGCGGCAAATGTGAGGGCAGCCAGCGCAGCCACGGCACGTTTTGCGATCCTGATGCGCGAAATCATGGAATGGAACTTTGTCATCATCTTACTCCCGCGCTCAGTTCTGCTTCTTGCATTCGTCGGCCGGCGGCATGAATGCCGTCACGGAGGTCTTGCAGCAGGTGAAGGGTTTGCCGCTTTGCATTTCGGCCTTGTTGAACAGGCACAGGCCGATCGACATCATCTGTCCACCACTGCCCGAACCGATCGGCAGGATCGTCATGTCGCTGGCCGGAAACATGGGTCCGCCCGCGATCGTCACGCCCGGCGAGGTGCCCGTGACTTTCACCGTGTCGGCGTTCAGCTTCGTGAGCCCGTCCGGGTCGAGATACATGAGGTAGGTCCAGGTGCCGGACACCGGATCGCAGGCGAACTTTCCGTCCGGCCTGGCACACTCTCGCGGCGGGCAATCGACGCCCGGCGTGCATTGGGTGACCGGACAATCGACGCCCGGCGTGCACTTCTGGTCCGGGTCGCCATTGCCGTCGGGATTGGAAACGTAATCCGGCGTCGACCAGGAATAACCGGCCCCACCCCAATAGCCGCCGCCGGCGATGGCATCGCAGTCGCGGGTCACGATCTCGACATCGCCCATCCAGCCTTCGGTGCGGGCATCGCTCCAGCGGGAGGGCTGGGCGAAAATGTCGAGCAAGCCGGTATTGTCCGGCTCGTTGTCGAGCATGTAGCTCGCCCATGGCGGCGTGTTGTTGCCCGTTTCAAACTGCCGGACGGGACCAGCCGGCATGCCCTGCAATCCATCCACCGGCAGCGGGCCGCCGGGCGTCAGCGCGCGGACGAGATCATCGACCGCGGTGCGGCGCAGATCGTCGCCCGTGGTCCAGAGGCTCGCTTCGCAGACGGCGGGATCGAGATAGCCCTCGGCCGTGTAGCCGTGCCCGAGCGCCAGGCCGCCGGAGGTCTGGCGGTTGTTCGTCTCGAAACCGACGGCATATTCTTCCGGCTCCCCGATCCAGCGGCTCTTCGTCTGCGGATCGTCGGGGCTCTCCAGCCAGTAGCGAAAGACATGCGCCTTGCCGTGGGCGGCAAGGCCCGAATAGTCGTAGAGCGAGGTCGGTTCGCCGCGTTGCGCCAGAACCAGCGCGCCCTTGCGGGTGAACAGCATGTCGGTGACCGGCAGCGCCTTCGGCTTCCTGGGCACATCGAGTTCCCAGCGTGCCTCGTGAAGAAAGTCGCCGGTCTTCTCGTCGAACCCGACCGACCAGATCTGGCTGCCACCGGCAACGGCGTAGAAGAGGCGGCCGTCATGCCAGGCGAGGCCGTGAATGCGGCGATCCTCGTCCGTCAATCCCCACGTATCGGCGTCCTCGGGATCGAAGTCGCCGGAGGCGATGTCGAGCCGGGCTCCGGGGTCGTGGAAGACCGACTCGAGCCCGGCTGAGGAACGGCCGGTCACGCCATGGTCGAAGAGGCCGGTCTCAGCGCCGCTCAGGTCATACCGGTGGACCAGGCCGGTCGAAAGGTCGGAGACGAACAACGACTTCTGCTGCCTGGCGTAGACGATGTTGCCGAGGCCGGCGCCGGGATTGGCTTCGCCGTCATGCTCGACATTGGCAAACAGCGTCACCTCGCCGGTGCGTCCATCGACCTTCCAGATGCTGCCCGGCCCGCCGAGGCGACCGGTCTGGTCATTGGCGCCGGGGGTTCCCCATTGGCCTTCCATCCACATCGCCTCGGGCGATCCGGCGCGCAGCCGTTCCGGCCGCCCGTCACCGTCCCTGTCCGGGGCGACGATGTGGAGGCCATAGGCCGAGGAGGCGGCAAGGTAGATGTTGGGGAATTCGGCGTCGTCGATGGCGACGCCGAAGACCTGACCGATATCCCTGGCACGCAATTCGAAGGCGCGCGCAGCCGGCCAGACCCGGGCGTCCCAGACATGGCCCGGGGCGCCGAGATAGTTGATGCGGGCGGAAATGCCTTCCGGATCGATCAGGGTCTCGTCGACCAGCGATGCGGGATCAAGAAGCGGTTCCTGCGTCGCGGGCTCGATGACACCTGAAAAGCCGGTCACCACGGCATCGCCGGTCGCCAGAAGCGCCGGCGGGGTCTCCGCGCTGGCGGCGGCGGTCATCGACAAGGCCATGGCGAGTGCGGCGACGGACAGCCGGCGGGTGGTTCTTGTCATCGGGTGTTCGGACATCGACAGGCTCCTTGCATGCCCAGCGGTCCGCCATTTCGGACCCGGACTCTGGCTGGAGGCTATGAAGCCGGCTGGTCGGCGTGAATCACCCGCCGGGGTGAAAATCGCTGCAATATCGGGAGACAGGATCGCCGGACGACCTATCCGGCCGGTCGCGGGCGCAACGGGCGATCAAGATCGACCGGCGTCGCCAGGGTCTGCGGCGAAAGGAAATGGCCGGACAGCCGGCGCTCCCAACGGCTCGTTCTCGACACGATCCGGTCCTGAACCGCAAGGATCAGCGCAACGGTGGCATCGAGCGCGCCGTCGATGGATCGCCAGTAGGCCGGCGAATTGACGGGTTCGACCTGTGACTGCTTGAACGCCATGAGCATGGCTTCGAAAAGGCTGCCCAGTTCGGGTTCCGGCCATGGCGCCGCCGGCGGTTCCCAGGGCACGGAGATCGAATGGGCGGAGACGCCAAGATGGCCGACAATATCGGCCAGATCCTTCTCGGCCCGTGCCGCGGCGAGGATGCGACGCGGCGCGCCCGGCCAACCGGTGGCCTCGTCCAGTACGGCAAGTTCGGCGAGAACGGCCGTGAAGTTCAGGCGGGCGGACAGGTCGTGGTGATCATGTCGTCCGGCGATGCCATGGCCCCCGGCATTGTTCGGGCGATGCATTGCATGGTCGGCCAGCACGGTGAGCTCGTGGTCGAAGCGCGCCAGGAAGGACTGGTTGGCGTGGAGCACCGTCTGGATCAGACCCCGGTAGCGCGCCGACGCATCGGCATCGAGAATTTCGCCGCGTTCGATCCCGGACAGGAGCATCCGGTTTCGCTCCCTGGTCGCCGCGTCCATCAGGTACCCGTGCGGTACGCCGATCGCGGCCGCTTCGTTCATCTGCCGCACGATCCGGTTCACGCGCGCAGCTTCGAGCGGATCGGGATCGGTGAACGCCATGAATGCGCCGACGGCCAACGCGGCAAGAAACGTCACAGCCATGGCGGCGCGGCGCATCATTGCGTCCAGTCCACCGAAAGACCGGTTGATTGTCCGGCCGGTGTGCGGAATAGTTTCGCCTGACGGGACATTTTCCGGGCGGGCGGGTGCCCTCTGCATGCGGGACGGAACGGCGAATGGACGCCGATGACATCGATCTGATCGCGCGCATCTATGATGCCGCGCTCGATCCCGGCATCTGGCCGGATTTGCTCAGCCGGCTGGCCGCAAAGCTCGGTGCCGCCGGTGCATTCATCTTCGAGGTCCAGATCGAGAATGGCGAGCCCCGGGTCGCCTCGCGCATGTATTCCGACAATTATGTTCCGGAGATCGTTCGCTACTTCCTCGACCGGTTCAACGCGCTGGAGCTGCGCGACCAGGGCCTGTTCGCGCAGCTTTCGGCAAGAACCGATCCTGTCGAACTTGTCAGCGATGTCCATCTGTTCAATTCGGTCTCCGTCCTGCTCGAACAGGAAAACACCCGCTTCATGATGCAGCACGGGCTGAAACATCGTGCCGGAGCGTTGCTGAACAAGGACCTGCTGACGGTCGACCGGTTCGCCTTGCAGTATGGCGCCGACCGCGGTCCGATCACCGAGCAGGAGCGCCGCAAGGCCCTGATTTTCCTTCCACATGTGGCCAAGACGATCGAACTGGCGCGTCCGCTGGAGCATCGGCTGCGCCTGCATCGCGTGTTCGAGTCGCTGATCGGCAACGCCGAACAGGGCATCGCCATTCTCGATTCCAGGGGACGCGTCATCTACAAGAACGTCGAGATGGATCGGGTCCTCGATGCCCATGCCGCCTTCAGGCTCGGGCCGGGCGGCATACTGCAGCTCAACGACGAGAGCCAGGCCGGGCGCTACCATGCGCTGGTCTTCGACGAAACCGGGCACGGGCACTTCGGCGCCCGGGCACGAAAGGAAGCGCTGGTGATCAGCCTCGACCGGGCCGGCTCCGCCCTGTTCGTGGAAATCTGTCCGACCGAGGCCAGCGCGGCCACCGGCTATCTCGGGCGGGGGTGCCGGCTGCTGACCGTCCTCGATACCAGCCGGCCGGTTCGTGTCGACCTGGCGCGGATCACCAGCTTCTACACGCTGTCGAAGGCCGAGGCCGATGTGCTCGAACTCGTTGCGTCGGGCCGGACGAACCAGGAGATCGCGGAGATCCGGTACCGGTCGCTCGACACGGTCAAGAGCCAGATCCGCAGTCTCATGCGCAAGACCAATTCCGGCAATCGCACCGAACTGATCCAGATGGTGCGAAACCTCTCGGCCGAGGTGCGCTATCAGGCGTGATCCCCGCCGTGCCGGGTTCATCGGCACGGCCCGCCATCGCGCGCGTCCCTGAGCAGGATTTTCGCGCCGGCGCGTACCGGCGCCCAGCCGACGAGGCCGTTGGCCGTGCGGATGCGGGCCCAATCGCCCGAGACGAGCACGCGTTCCAGCCGTTCGCCAGGCACGGCGCGGGCGATCTCGGCGTTGCCGCTGCCCGGCCGTGCCCGAAGGCGGATCGTGCCGGCCTGTTCGGCAACCTGGCAATCGAAACGCAGCGGCGCGTCGGCCTGCAGGATGAACTGCCCGGCCCCGTCGCCGGCGGCGATCGCGGCGGCATTCGACAGGACCAGGTCACCAGGCAATCCGGCCTCGATGCGATTGAGGTTGCGCGCAAGAACGCCGGACACATGCGCCGCCGCGGCGGAGGTGCCATTGCTGGCATAGGGCCTGTCATGATTGGCCGGGGAGGCGACGGTGACGAGCGCGCCGGGTGCGTCGATATCCACGCAGGCGCCGCCATTGGAAAAGCGTGCGCGACGGTCTTCGGCGTCGCTTGCCGCCACGGTGAGCGCACCGGGCGCCGACGCCGGTGAAAACCGGCAGGCGTCGCCGCCTTCGTTTCCCGCCGCGGCAACCACGGCGATACCGTAGTCGACGGCCTTGGCAATCCAGTCGTTCACGTCAGGCGCGTACGGGCCGGCAAGGCTGAGATTGATGATGGCCGGCTTTCTCGGCTCCATGGCAAGTTCGCGATCGACCACCCAGTGCATGGCCTCGACAAACGTCGACGCTGCGCCGGCTTCACCTGAAAGGCAGGGCAGGATCGTGACGTCGATGATATCGACATCAGGGGCAACGCCCATGGTGCGGCCGCCGATCAGCGACGCCATCGCCGTGCCATGCAGCCGGCAAACAATGCCGGGCGCGCCCGGAACCACCGGCACGAACGCAATGCCGGGCAGGATGCGCCCTTCGAACTCCGGATGGGTGGTGTCGATGCCGGAATCGAGCAGATAGACCCGCGCCGAGCCGGCGCTGGGTTTGCGCCTGTATTCGCCATCGAGCGGCAGGCCGGGCTGGTCAAGGCGGTCGAGCCCCCACGACAGCGGCACCGATCCGGCCGGGCGCAGGACGGTGTCGGGCACGATCCGGAGCACGAGCGGATCGGCGGCGATGGCCGCGCCCTGGCCGGGCGCAAGGTCGACGACGAATCCGGGGAGGTGGCGGCGCTGGATCGACCGGATCTGGAAGGGCTGCACGGCGAAACGCGCGGCCAGAGCCTCGACGGTCACGTTCTCTGGGTCGATGCCCTCGGCGGCGAGTTGCCGCGGATCAAGCCGGACGATGAAGCGGGTGGCGGAAGGGACAAGGTCGCTGGCGGCAAGCAGCGGGGCGTCGGCGACCTCCAGGCCCAACCAGCTCGGCTCCGGCGCGGCCCGGACGGCGGCAGGCCTTGTGGCCGTCTGGCGTGCATGGGGCATGGATTTCGCCCGGGGCGCCGGCTTGCTCTTCGGCGTGGCCGGCTTGGACTTTCTCGGCTGCTTCGGCACGGGTTTGATGTCGATGGTGAACTTCGGTCGGGGGCCGCCGTCCACGCCGGCATCGGGGCAGGGCAAGCCCGGAATGCAGGCAGCCTGTGCCAACGCGGGCACCCCGCCCAGCATCAGGAGCGCCATGAGCAGGATCACCTTGCCCGAATCCATGGTCCTAGAGGCTCTTGAGATATTCGACGAGGTCACGGCGCGCATCCGGATCGAGCGCGGTTCCGTAGTCGTGGCCCCCGTTGAAATTGCCGAGGATCGGCTGCCCGGCGTCGTCGTGGGTGCGCAGGATCGAGGCGCGGGGCTCGCCACTGCGATCGGCGAGGCCGGCTTTCTCCACGTCATAGGAACCGTCGAGATAGCCGAATGTGCGCGGGCGCTCGGCCGGCGGCAGGAGAAGATCAGCAAGGGTCGGAACGCTGCCATTGTGGAGGAAGGGCGCGGTTGCCCAGATGCCGTTGAGCGGACGCGCCTTGTAGGCCGGCAGCGGCACGCCCGGATCACGCATGTTGGCGCGCACGGTCTCGTCGGCGCAGTGGCCGAGGAACTGTTCGACCGCATCGCCGGCGCCGGCCGGATCGTGGGAGGCGCCCTCGTAGCCCTTGTCCGGTGCGCGCGTGACCAGCGACAGGATCATCCCGCCAGCCGCGGCAAGCTGGTCCTCGACATAGGCCTTCATCAGTTCGGAGCGCCGGGCGGTCATGTCGAGCAGCATAAGCGTGGTGAGCATCTCGGTGGTGATCGCATACTTGCCGTAGGTGATGGGCTGGTCCGGCGCAGCGATGGTGATCCGCTTTTCCGTCCCCTCCAGGAGGCCTGTCGGCGCGATGTGCAGAGCGGCGTTGCAGGCCATCAACGGGTCCGTGCCGATGAGGCCGGGGGAGCGTGGCGCATTGGCTGCCTGCATGGCGCTCATGGTCGAGACGTCGACGAGCGGCTGCAGCAGCACGAAGGGTCCGTCGCTTCCGGCATCAGGTTCCGCCTTCAATGGAAACGGGCTTTGCAGGTCCGACGCTTCGGCGATGCCGTGGCAGGCGAGGCAGTGCTCGCGGTAAAGCGCGGCGCCGCGCTTCACGCGTTCGCCGTCGAGTGAACCGAACGCGTCGGGCCAGCGCGGCGAGCGCAAGCGGGCGAGGATCTGCTCGAGCTCGAGCAGATTGGCGATGTTGGCGGAGGTCTCGAGCGCGCGGCCGTCCGGGGCCATCCGTGCCGTGGCGAAGACGCCGAAGACCTCGGTCCAGTTGCGGATGAGCGCGCCGAGGCGCGTCACCGCGAATGGCCCGTAATCATCGCCATTGGCGACGATGCCATTGTGCTGGAGACGCTCCTGCTGGTTGGTGTTCCAGATGAACGGGAAGCTGACGGGCGCATTGCTTGCCGGCAGCGCGACCCTGCCCGCAGGATCGGCGACCGCGGCGGTGGTGGCCAGAATCACGCCAACGGCGTCCGCACGGCCATGGCCCCAGCGCTCCACGCCGTCGTAGGTCGCCTGGATGCGCTCGCGAAAGCCGAGCCAGTCGTCCAGCTCGCCTGGCACGACCCCGGCACGCGCGGTTGCGTCCGGGTCGGCGGCGAGCGCGCGCACGGCCGCCAGCAGATCCTGCGTGAACGCCTGGAAATCGGCCATCGCCTGGCCGCCATGCACGACAACGGTCGATCCGTTGGCGGTCAGGTGCGCGGTGTGGCAGGCGGCACAATTGAGGCCGAGCCAGCGGCGGCCGGCGTCGTCGGTGTCGATGACGAAGCCGGCAGGCCACGGGTCGGCTTCATTCATGAACCGATAGCCATAGGCGGCGTATACCGGTGGCGTGGCGAACGACTGGCCTGTCGGGGTGCGCAGGTGCGAAAGCCAACTCTCCGGGATCAGCCTTGATCCCTGGCTGAGCGTGTACCAGCGTTCCATGTCCGAGGACGTCCAGCCCTGTGCGCTCGTCCAGTCACCGGCAGCGGCCACGTTGGCCACAACGCCGGTCGCCAGCGCTGCGACCCGTAACACCGCGCGAATGCCCATGCCTGCCCCCCGGGAACCGACGGACCCTTGGCGCCGGTCCGCTCATCCGTTTCGCATCATGGAACGAATCCGGGGGCGGAGAAATCACCCGCAAGTGTGAATCGGACAAGCCATCCACATCGAAATGCGACGCACGGGACAAAGCCCGTCACCGGCCCTTCCACACCGGGTCGCGCTTCTCGGCGAAGGCGCGGAAGCCCTCCATGTTGTCCTCGGAGGCGTAGAGCGCGTCGACGGTGCGGAACTTGCGCTTGGTGATCCAGTTCATCGCGTCCTGGAAGCCCATCGCCTCGGCCTCGCGCGCCACTTCCTTGATGGCGGCGAAGACCAGCGGCGGGCCGCTTTCCAGCAGGCGGGCGATTTCCCACACCCGCGCCATCAGCCTTTCGTCGTCGTCGAGTACTTCGTTGACCAGGCCCCAGCGATGCGCCTCGGCCACGTCCATCCAGCGGCCGGTCAGAAGCAGGTCCATGGCGACATGGTAGGGGATGCGCTTCGGCAGCTTGACGGTGGCCGCATCGGCGAGCGTGCCGGCGCGGATTTCGGGCAGCGCGAAGGAGGAATGCGCCGTGGCGTAGATGAGGTCGCAGGACAGCGCCAGCTCGAACCCGCCGCCGACCGCCATGCCGTTCACTGCCGCGATCACCGGCTTGTTCATGTCGCGCAATTCCTGCAGGCCGGCAAAGCCGCCGACGCCATAGTCGCCGTCGACCGCGTCACCCGATGCGGCGGCCTTCAGGTCCCAGCCGGCGGAAAAGAACTTGTCGCCCGCGGTCCGCACGATGGCGACGCGAAGCTCCGGATCATCGCGGAACGCCGCGAAGGTCTCGCCCATCAGCCGCGACGTGGCGAGATCGATGGCGTTGGCCTTCGGCCGGTCCAGCGTGACCTCGAGAATGCCGCCTTCGCGGCGGGTGCGCACGACGTCGCTCATGTTTTCCTCCTCCCGCCCGGTCAGGGCTCGTCAGACGGCCATGCGGATCAGTGCATCGACGGCAACAGTGCCTTCGGTACGCAGCATGACCGGGTTGATCTCGATTTCCTCGAAGGCAGCGTTGGACGCCATCAGCCGGCCAAGCCGGGCGGCAAGCGCGGCGGCGGTTGCGGTATCGGCTTTCGGCCGTCCGCGGTAGCCGTCGAGCAACGGCCACAGCCGCAGGCGGCGCATCGCTGCCAGAATGTCGGCCTCGTCCGCCGGCAGCACCAGCGTCACCGTGTCGGCCAGGATTTCGGCGGTGACGCCGCCCATGCCAATGGTGAGCGTCGCGCCATAGACGGGGTCGCGGCGAACCCCGACAAGGAGTTCGGCGACCGCGCCGGACACCATTTCCTCGGCGAGATAGCCGGCTGCGCCGGGCATTTCGGCCACGCCGTCCAGGCCGGACAGGCCAAGCCGCACGGCCCCGGCCTCGGTCTTGTGGGCGAAGCCGAGGCCCTTGAGCGCAAGAGGCGGGGTGAGCCCGGCGGCCTTCTCGCGCAAGTTTTCAAGCGTCGGCGCACTCACGCCCCTGGGCACGGCGATGCCGTGTTCGGCCAGCAGCGCCTTGGCATCGGCTTCCGACAGCAGCTGCGTCTCGCGCGGCGCCGTGGCCGGAAGCGGACGCCAGGCGGGGTCGGCCGGAGCGATCTGCGCGGCGCGGAGCGCGGCGAGCGCCGTTTCCAGCCCCATCAGCGTGACGACGCCACGCTCCAGCATGGCGATGGCGCGGGCCTCGTCGAAGTTCTCCGGCATGGAGGCGACGGGGAAAGCCTTGCGCCCGGTGATGGCCTGCGCGTCCTCGATGGCGGCGAGCGCGGGCTCGTAGGAGGAGGGATCGCAGCGGTCGTTGCGCGGCGGATCGATGATGTAGAGGCCGGCGTCGTAGCCCGACAGCATCGTGGCGAACACATCGGTGGTGCGCGGGCCGTCGCCCCAGATGAAGGTGTGATAGTCGAGCGGGTTGGCGATGGCGACGATCGGCCCGAGAATCTCGCCGAGACGCTGCCGCTGCGCCAGCGAGGGCGGCGGGAATTCGAGGCCGAACGGGGCGGCAAGATCGGCGACCAGCCCGGCCTCGCCGCCCGAACAGGACAGCGAACAGAGCCGGCGTCCGAGGCCGGGGCCGTGAACGTGGAAGATCTTCAGGGTCTCGATGAGTTCGGCCGGCGTGTTGACCTCGGCCACGCCGATGCGGCTGAGGAACGCCGATGACGCGGCACCGCCGCCGGCAAGCGAGGCGGTGTGGGAGGCGGCCGCCGTGCGCGACAGTTCGGTCTTGCCGGACTTGATGACGACCACGCCCTTGCCGGCGGCGTGCGCGGTCTCGGCGAAGGCGGCGAACGCATCGGCATCGTCGATGCCCTCGACATACATGCCGATGGCGGTGACGCGCTCGTCGGCGATGAGCGCGCCGGCGAGTTCGGCGAGCCCGACGACGGAGGCGTTGCCGAGGCAGGCGACATAGGCGACCGGCAGGGCGCGCTTCTGCATGGTCAGGTTGATGATGATGTTGGAGGATTGCGACAGCAGCGCCACGCCACGCGGCACGGGCCGGCCGCCATGCTGGTCGGGCCACAGCAGCGCGCCATCGAGATAGTTGATGACGCCATAGCAGTTCGGCCCGAGGATTGGCATGTCGCCGGCTGCCTCGACCAGGCGCGCCTCTAGCCCCTCCTCGCCGGCCTCCGACCAGCCCGAAGCGAAGCAGACCGCGCCGCCGGCGCCCATGGCGCGCAATTCGGCGACGATGTCGATGGTGGCGTGGCGGTTGACGCCGATGAAGGTGGCGTCGGGGACGCCCGGCAGATCGGCAAGCGACCGATAGGCCGGCAGGCCACCGATGTCGAGCCGGGTCGGGTGCACCGGCCAGACCGGTCCGGCGAACCCCATCCGGCCGCACTGCTCGACGACGTTCTTCGCCCAGCCGGCCCCAAGCACGGCGATCGATTTCGGTCTCAACAGGCGTTCCAGCCGGGTCATGCAAGCGTCTCCAGGTCGCCGGCATGGTCGACGAGCGCCTGGCGGCCACGCGGCGTCAGCGCGTAGATGCCGCGGTCGACGCGTTCGAACCAGCCATAGTGATCGTCCGCCATGATGGCGCGGGCGCGCGCCACCTCCGCGGTGCGTGCCACGACCGCGGCCTTCGAAGGCCCGGCATGGCCGAGCTGGCGCAGGCAGCGCAGCGCATCCTGGCGGTAGGATGTCATCAGGGTTCGCCGGGTCGAGCCGCCTTCATTGGGATCGCCGACGCGGCGCTGGAACTCGCCGAGCAGGCGCGCGCGCCGGGTCGCGGACTGGCGCGGCTGGTACGGCGCGGGATCGAGATGAATGTCGACGCGCCCGGTCTCCGCCTGCACCGTCATCAGGCCGAGACCGAGGCGGCGGCACAGCGTACGGTTGGCGACGAACGCCTTCCATCCGGCGCGTCCCTTCCATGGCGGGGTTGCCAGGTAAACGGCCTCGGTGATCTTCAGCCGCTCGATGCCCTGGTGCACCAGCGCCAGCGAGAAGGCGGTCTTCATTTCGACGATCACCGGCGGCTCTTCGCCGCGCATGGCCACGACATCGGCGGCACCGATCTCGGACTTCACGGTGTAGCCCTGCCGTTCGAGCATCGCCTTCACCGCGGGATAGAGGTCGGTTTCGCGCATCGGCGGGGCCTCATCCTCCCACCGCTCGCAGCAACGCCCGCGAGATGATGTGGCGCTGGATCTCGCTGGTGCCTTCCCAGATGCGTTCGACGCGGGCGTCGCGCCAGATGCGCTCGAGTGGCAGTTCGTCCATCAGGCCCATGCCGCCATGGATCTGGATCGCCTCGTCGGCGATGAAGGCGAGCACTTCCGTCGCCTTCAGCTTGGCCATGGCCATGTCCTCGTCGGTGACGGTGCCCTGGTCGAACTTCCAGCCGGCTTCGCGGGTCAGCAGCTCCGCGGCCTTCAGTTCCATCGCCATGTCGGCGAGCTTGAAGGAGACGCCCTGGAACTTGCCGATCTTCTGGCCGAACTGCTCGCGGCTGGCGGCCCATTCGATGGCGTGGCCGAGCGCGCGTTCGGCCCGGCCGAGGCAGGTGGAAGCCACCTGGAGCCGCGTGGCGCCAAGCCAGGAATTGGCGACCTCGAAGCCCTTGTGCGGTTCGCCGAGCACGTTTTCCGCCGGGACGCGGCAATCGTCGAATTCGAGCACCGCGTTGGTGTAGCCGCGGTGCGAGACGTTGCGGTAGCCCTCGCGCACGGTGAAGCCGGGCGTGCCCTTGTCGACGAAGAAGGCTGTGATGCGCTTCTTGCGGCCGCGGGGAGTGTCCTCCTCGCCGGTCGCCATGAAGGCGATGGTGAAGCCGGCAATGTCGGCGTGGGAGATGAAATGCTTGGTGCCGTTCAGCACCCAGTCGGTACCGTCCTGGCGCGCGCTCGCCTTCATGCCGCGCAGGTCCGAACCGGCGCCGGGCTCGGTCATGGCCAGGCAATCCCAGGTCTCGCCGCGAATGCAGGGGTAAAGGTACTTCTCGCGCTGGGCCTCGGTGCCGGCGAGCAGGATGTTCGACGGGCGCGCCACGCAGGTCCAGTGCAGCGCGTAGTTGGCGCGGCCGAGTTCCTTCTCGTAGAGCAGCCAGGTGAGCGTATCGAGCCCGGCGCCGCCGACCTCCGCCGGCATGTTGGCGGCGTAGAGGCCCGCGGCCATGGCCTTGGCCTGCAGCTCGCGGATCAGATCCATGCCGAGCACGCCGGTGCGCTCGACCTCGGCTTCAAAAGGATACAGCTCGTTCTCGACGAAGGCGCGTGTCGTCTCGACGATAAGGTTCTGTTCCTCGGTCAGGGCAAAATGCATGGCGTTCCCGTCTATCCGTGTGCGTCGTCCATTTGCCAGATCCGCAGGAGCTTCGGCAGCGCGATGTTCCAGTCCATCACGCCGGCCTTTTCGGCCCAGCCCTCATACTCCCGGACCAGCCGCTTCGTCAGCGGTTCGTTGCGCCCGATGAGATCGTGAAGCTCGGTGCGGTCGCTCTCCATGTCGTAGAGTTCCCACGGCTGGTTGAACTTGCGCACGAGCTTGAAATCGCCGACCCGGACGGCGCAATTGCCCTCGTGTTCCCAGTAGATCGGTTGCTGGCGCTGCCAGGCGCGGCCTTCGATCGCCGTCAGCAGGCTCTCACCATCGAGCCGCTGGATGGCCTCGCCACCGAACTCGTCCGGGTAGGCGACGCCGGCTGCCTCCAAGATGGTCGGCAGCAGGTCGACGACATGGCAGGGCGCATGAACGATCGAAGGCCTGGCGATGCGATTCGGCCAATGAGCGATCATCGGCGTGGAAATACCGCCCTCGTGCACCCAGTGCTTGAACAGCCGGAACGGCGCGTTGGAGACGTTCGCCCACGGCAGGTCGTAGCTCATGTAGGTGAGGGGGCCGCCCGGCCGCAGGCCCGGGCGGTTGCCCATCTCGATCCGGCGCCCGTCATTGTGGATATCGGGCATGAACTTCGCCCAGCCGTCCTCGGCCATGAATTCCGCGCAGCCGCCATTGTCGGACAGGAACAGGATGAGCGTGTTCTCGTACTGCCCGAGCCGCTTCAGCGTGGCGACCATGCGCCCGATGGACTGGTCCATGCGGTCGACCATGGCGGCATAGACCGCCATGCGGCTCGCCTCCCAGTCCTTCGCCCTGACGTCGTTCCAGGCCGGAGCCGCCTCGTCGCGCGCCGAGATCGCCCATTTGTGCTGCAGCACGCCGCGCGACATCATTTCCTCGTGCCGCGCCGTGCGCAGCGCATCCCAGCCTTTGGCGTAGACCCCGTCATAGCGGGCAATGTCTTCCTCGTGCGCATGCAGCGGCCAGTGCGGCGCGGCGTGGGCGAGGTAGAGGAAAAAGGGCTGGTCCAGGGCGACGCTTTCCTCGACCATGGCCTCGGCCTTGTCGGTGATGGCGTCGGTGAAATAATAGTCGGTCGGCGACACCTCGACGCGCGCATCGTCCTCCATGATGTAGTGCGGCGAGAAGAAATGGGTGACGCCATCGATGATGCCGTAGAAGCGGTCGAAGCCGCGCTGGCGCGGCGTCGGGCGGTCGACATCGCCGACCCGCCAGGTGCCGGTCAGGCGGGCCCAGAAATCGCCGCCGACATGCCACTTGCCCGACATCAGCGTGCGGTAGCCGCCGGCGCGCATCAGTTCGGCGATGGTGGCGGCGTCGTTGCGCAGGAACCCCTGGTAGGCCGGGGTGCCGAGGTTGGCGCCCATGTGGCCGATGCCGGCCTTGTGCGGGTAGAGCCCGGTGAGCAGCGCGGCACGGGTCGGGCAGCAGCGCGCGCAATTGTACATGGCCGAAAACAGCGTGCCGGTGCGCGCCAGTTCGTCGATGTGCGGCGTGCGGATCTCGGAGCCCATCAGCCCGAGATCGGCAAAGCCCATGTCGTCGACGAGGACGAGGACGATGTTCGGGCGCCGCCGCGGCGCGGCTTCGCTCATCGCGCTACTTCCTCTTCCGCTTGCGGGGCTTTGCGGCCCGGTCCTCCAGCATGTCGCGATAGTCGCGGTAGAGCGCGCCGGCGCCCCAGCCCTTGCCGTGCTTGTGCCTGGTCTTCGACAGGGCCTTCATGATGCCGACGAGATTGTCGTCGCGGATGCGTTCCAGCTCGCGGATGGAATAGTCGCCGGCCTGCTCGTCGGACTGACGGGCGATGAGATCGACCAGCTCGTCGTTGAACTCCGGCACGTCCATCAGCTTCGTCCACGGCCATTTCAGGCAGGGGCCGAACTGGGCCATGAAATGGCGCATGCCGGCTTCGCCGCCGGCAATGCGGTAGACCTGGAACATGCCCATCTGCGCCCAGCGCAGGCCGAAGGAGTAGCGCATGATGTCGTCGAGTTCCTCGACGGTGGTGATGCCGTCCTTGACCAGCCACAGCGCCTCGCGCCAGGCGGCCTCGAGCAGGCGGTCGCCGACGAAGGCCTCGATTTCCTTGCGAATGACGACTGGCTTCATGCCGATGGAGGCGTAGATCTCCTTCGCCCGGACAATTGCCGCGGCGTCGGTCTTGTCGCCGCCTACGATCTCGACCAGCGGCAAGAGGTAGACCGGGTTGAACGGATGGGCGACGACCAGGCGCCCGGGATTCTTCATCGCCGGCTGCATGTCGGTGGGCTTGATGCCGGAGGTGGAGGAGCCGACGATGGCATCCTTGCGGGCATGCGCATCGATCTCGGCCAGCACCTTGTGCTTGATGTCGAGGCGCTCGGGCACGCTTTCCTGGATGAGGTCGGCGCCCTTGACCGCCTCGGCAATGGACCGCGCGAAGGTGAGCTTGCCCTCGTCGGGGCGCTTCTTCACCATCCCGTCATAGGCACGGCGCGCATTGGCCATGACTTCGGCGACCTTGCGTTCGGCCTCCGGATCGGGATCGCTGACCGCGACATCGATACCGTTGAGCAGCAGCCGCGCCGCCCACCCCGCGCCGATGACGCCGCCGCCGATGATGGCGGCCCTGGAGATTTTCATGTGCCCTCGCTTCCCGCAAGCATCGGAACATGAGCGTAGTGCTCCGCATGATTGCCTTTGTGGTTGTCCATGCCGGGTTTGGTCAGCAAACGGGCTTTGTCGATCCAGTTCGAGATCCGGCGTTCAGGGTTCTCTCGCCAGCCGATGTTGAACGCGCAGAGATTCCTGAAAAAGCAAATCTCGTGATAGTCGACGTGATCGTGCAGCCACCATGCGAGTGGCTTCCATTCGCCCGTTGTTTCGTAGTGCGGCAGATAGGCCGGAATCACGACGGTCGCCGAGGCTCCGAGGAACCCTCCGTGCAGCGTCCGCCGATCCCAGATATGGGCGGCATAATTCGCCTCGTTGGAAGCGCACGAGCCGTACTTCAGGCGCCCCAGTTCGTTGACCTCTTCCGATCGATAGGCGGACCGGATGGCGACCCGCCCAAACCGTTCCTGCAGGGGTTCAAGGATATTCTCGCAGAACTGGCGACCTGCCGCGATAAACGTCTCCGGATCGCTCGGCAAATTTGCAAGCCGATGGTGAGCGGCTATCGTACTGTAGAGAAAGTCCCGTACGAAGAACGTCGACGAAAGCCGTTCCCGGCCAAAGGCCTCAATCCCGCTTAAACTTCCAAGTGAGTGTCTCATTACACCCCTGCCGGCGCCCGCTTGGTCAGGTTGAGTTTCCGGCGCACTTCTTCCGGTCCGATGACGCGCGCGCCCATGTTCTCGATGATCGACACGGCGCGGTCGACGAGCTGCGCGTTGGTGGCGAGCACGCCCTTGTCGAGCCAGAGATTGTCCTCCAGGCCGACGCGGACATTGCCGCCGGCCAGCACGGCGGCGGCAACGTAGGCCATCTGGTTGCGGCCGATGGAGAAGGCCGACCAGGTCCAGTCCTTCGGCACATTGTTGACCATGGCCATGAAGGTGTTCAGGTCGTCCGGCGCGCCCCAGGGAACGCCCATGCACAACTGCACCAGCGCGTCGGGCTTCAGCGTGCCTTCCTCGACCAGCTGTTTGGCGAACCACAAATGCCCGGTGTCGAAGGCCTCGATCTCCGGCTTGACGCCGAGCGCGGTCATCATGCCGCCCATGGCGCGCAGCATGCCGGGCGTGTTGGTCATGACATAGTCGGCCTCGGCAAAATTCATGGTGCCGCAGTCGAGCGTGCAGATTTCCGGCAGGCAGACGCGCACATGCTCGACGCGGTCGGAGGCGCCGCCCATGTCGGTGCCGGGAACCTTCAGCGGCAGCGGGTTCTCCGGATCGCCGAACACCATGTCGCCGCCCATGCCGGCGGTGAGATTGAGCACGACATCGACGTTGGCATCACGGATGCGCTCGGTGACCTCGCGGTAGAGATGCACGTCGCGGCGCGGCTTGCCGGTTTCGGGATCGCGCACATGGCAGTGCACGATGGCCGCCCCGGCCTTCGCCGCATCGATGGCGGCATCGGCGATCTGCTTCGGCGAGCGCGGGACGTGGGGTGAGCGATCCTGCGTACCGCCGGAGCCGGTGACGGCGCAGGTGATGAAGACTTCGCGGTTCATGGCAAGGGGCATGGCAGGGACTCCGGTTCCGCGTGCATTGTGGCGCGCGCTTGCCAGACATTGGTTTGCGTTCTACGAAATTGCCTTGATGAAAGACGAAGCCAGTTCCATCTTCAAACCGGACGGCAAACCGCTCAGCCTGACGTTCATGGTGCTGCCCGGATCGTCGCTGATGTGCGTGGCCTCGGCCATCGATCCGTTGCGCGCGGCCAACCGCATCGCCGGCGAGACGGTCTTCGAGTGGCGGGTTGTGTCATGCGACGGCCAGGCGCCGGCAACATCCGCATCGCTGCCGATCCCGGTGGCCGGCGCGCTCGACGA
>WPCK01229584.1_pt1 | contig 22790 bp, 20 predicted proteins | sample 5399851 | NCBI WGS metagenome assembly WPCK01 (sample SAMN12869471, study PRJNA574797) | sludge metagenome | isolation source: wastewater treatment of pH11 | place: China:Beijing | collected 2019-05-20 | reverse complement strand
AGCTGCACGTCGTCCAGACCCACGGCACACTGGATCCGATCTTGCCATTTGCCGCCGCGGGCTGGCTCAGGGACCTGTTTGTCGAAGCGGGAATCGATATCCGTTTTTCCAGTTTTCCGGGGCCGCATACGATCTCGGTAGAAGGAATCAACATGGCCGCAGAGTTGCTTGAAAAAGTCATTTCCGGAAACGGAATGGCGTCGCCGATACCGGATCCTCGACATGAATGACCTTGCCCGAATCCATCGTGTCATGGGAGCCCTGTTTGAACCGCCGAAATCGGCAAAGGATTACGATGCGTTTCGTTTGTCCGACGAACAGATCGCTTTCTTTCACCAGCACGGGTACTTGAGCGGAATTCGAATTCTCGACGAGAAACAGTTGGAAATCTTGCGCGGCGAGCTGGCCGGCTTTTTTGACCCGGAGCACGAAGGGCGTGAACTCTGGTATGAATACCACTCGAACGAATCGGCGGATCCCAATGGCGTGCTTTTTCATGCGCTGGGCGCATGGCGATTGCGACCGGGTTTTCATGACCTTCTTTGGCATCCGGCATTTACCGTTGCCGCCAGCCAGCTATTGGGAGGAAGCGTTCGATTCTGGCACGATCAGCTTTTCTGCAAGCCTGCGAGACATGGGGGAGGCGTTGCCTGGCACCAGGACTATTCCTACTGGACGCGAACTTCTCCCATGGCCCATTTGACCTGCTGGATTGGCCTCGACGACAGCAATCGGGAGAACGGTTGCCTGCAGTACATCAGTGGCAGTCATGAATGGCCGCTCCTTCCTGCCACCGGGCTGGCCGGGGATATGGAGGCGATTCGCAGCGTCCTGACTCCACAACAATGGGAACAGTTCTCCCATCCGGTTGCGATTGAACTTGCCGCAGGTGAATGTGCCTTTCACCATCCGCTGCTGGTTCATGGCTCGAATGCCAACCGCAGCGATCGGCAACGGCGAGCCGTGGTGCTCAACGTTGTCCGCGATGGTGTCTGCTCGGAGTCGGACGAGCCGTTGCTCGCCGGAGTTCCACCGATTCCAAGGGGGAAGAAACTGGACGGCGATTTCTTTCCCCTGCTTCTGGAAGTCGGGATCTAGTGCGTTGTAAATGTGGTCCTGTGCGGCCACATCCGCGGGTCGGGCAAAACCGGCCTGCCCGCCCAAAAAAAAATTATTCCCTTACCCGGGAGCGCTGCCGAACAAGTGCAAGCGGAATCGCACACAGTCCGGCCAGCCATGCTCCGGGCTCCGGAATGGCCGTGAAGCTCAGCCGAGGTGCAAACGTACTCCCCGAAAACTCGCGCGAATGGAATGTGAGCGTCGATCCGCTGTCGGAGTAGAGGACGAGGCCGCGATTGAGGGCAGGATTGTCGATCCAGCCTTGAACCACAGCTTGCGGGACCATCCAGGAAACCTCCTCGCTTGCCGTATCACTGAATGTCCCGGAAACCGAGCTGAGGGCAGCACCGAGTGTCGAAGGCTGATTGTTCCAGGTGATCTGGACCTCGGTCCAACTGGCATCGGCGAGATACCACCTGCCGTTTAACAGGAAGTTGTTGGCGTCTCCCGTCGTTCTCAACGTGAGGATCCCGTCGCCGGCCAGGTTCAGGCCGGATTGGCCGGTCAGGTCAAATTGAATAAACGTACGTTGAACGTTATTTGAACCGTTATTGTATGCACTGAGAAGGTTGCTGTTCCCCTCATTGGTGTCGGGAAAGAAGCTCAAGACTCTCGCGTCAGCGACCGCCATAACGTCGAAAATGTCTGCCTCGGCACTACTGTCCTGGAAACTGCACAGGAGAATCAGAGCCAGCGCTCCGCGAACGATGGTTTTTTTTTGGATCATGAATCGATAGCCCGGGTTATTTGGAGTCGTGGACAGCGGAATTTGGCGGTTTTGCCCAATATTCCTCTATCGCGACCGGGTGATGATTCCGGCCAAAAACCGTTGCGAATCCGGGAATTCTTTGTCCATTCAGGTCGCACGTGAACACCCGTGGAGCCGCTCTCGACGACAACTTTGTGATGGGCGGCAGCCCATTCTCCGCCGATATAACCATCGATGGCGGGGCAGGGAACGATATCCTGACCGGCAGCCGCCGAACCAGATGCCTTTTGTGAGAGGACGATCAGAACTGTTGCGAGATCGTCAAGACGAGATCACCAGTGTCGCCAGCTGGCCGGCTTCCGTGTAACTGAGCTTTATAGCCGTTCTCGCGGCGCACATAACGCCGTCCTTTGTCACAAGATTGATCGGGCAGCGCTCATCCAGTTCATCGACGTTGATCGCCGGCGGAAGGACTCCGTGCTGGCAGGCCAGTACGGAAGCTGCAAGTTCGATCGCGCCAGCGCCCGGGCCGAGATTGCCCAATGAAGACTTGGGTGCAATGACCGGTACATCGCCGAGAGCAGCGCGAATCCCTTTCGCTTCGCGTATATCGTCTTCCACGGTACTGAAACCGTGCGCATTGAAATGGCCGATGCCTTGCGGCGAGAGGCCGGCTCTTTCCATAGACGTCCTGATGGAATCGGCAATCGCATCCCCCATGTTTTCCGGTTTTGCAAATCCACGAGTGAACGAACAGATGCGGGCGATCGGTTTTGCGCCACGCGCTTCGGCAAACGAAGCACGTTCCAGAACAAACGATGCGGCCCCTTCACCGACCACCATCCCATCGCGGAACTTGTCAAACGGCCGGCTGGCGCGTTCGGGCTCGTTAACCCGGTGACTCAGACGATGCAAGCCACGATAGATCATGCCCGTCGTCGCCATTAACGAGCCGGTACCTCCGGCAATGGCTGCATCCGCGGACCCGCGGCGAATCAGGTCCGCTGCCTCGATGATCGCCAAAAGGCTTGACGCGTCCGCCTGGCAAATGGTGTTACTCGGTCCCCTCGCGTCAAAGGCAATGGACAGGTGGGAGGCAACCATATTCGGGAGGTACTTGAGCATCCATAATGGCTCGATCTCCCCCATCGCATATTGTCCCCAGCGATCGTGATCGTAACACCGGTTGACAATGCACTTGCGAAAAACGCTGGCCACTTCATGTGGATCGGCGTAAAACGCCTCGGTCCCAAAAACAGTGGCCAGCCGGTCGGGATCGACATTCCCGGCGATACCGGCGTGTTTCATGGCCATGGCGGAGGCGGCGAAACCGAGCTGGATCGGCCGGCACATGACCTTCAGCGATTTTCTTGGTTGCACCCAGTTTTTCGCGTCAAAATCGCGTACCTCGGCGGCAATCCGGAACGGGTGGTCCACCGAGCTGAAATCGCTGCGCACAGAAACGCCCGAACGTCGCGCCAACAGCCCTTCCCAGAATGGAGCAACGTCAATGCCGACCGGGCTTGCAACTCCCATCCCGGTGATAACGACTTCACAGCTCATGGGAATACCGGTTCCGTGACAAGGGACATCCGGAGATTCTAGCAAAACTGCGGCCTTCCGTGCCACTACCAGGCGGTGTCGAAAATCCGGTAGGTCTTGATCTTTTTGGCACCACCCCGCTCCAGCGTCCCGCGCGAAAGGAGGTTGGACTCCAGTACCCAGGAAAATTCGGCGTCGACAATCCCCCATGCCACGGCTTCGGGGATCATTCTTGACATTAGGACGAGCCCCAGTCCCCATTTCTGGTACTGCGGGACAACGTTGGTACTAATCAAGCGGATTCTATGAATCTGTTTTCGCTTCCTGAGGAGTGTCAGGAAGCCAAACGGAAACAGCTTGCCGTCGATTTTCCGGATCAACGGGTTGTAGTCCAGCAAGCCGAACACAACACCCACCGGACCGGTCTCATCCTCGGCGATGGAGGTCATTTCCGGAATGATCAGATGCTTCAGCCCCCTGGAAATGTGCAAGGTTTCTTTTTCGGAAAGCGGCACAAATCCCCATTGCCCTGGCAGCGACTTGTTGTAGATATCCAGAAAACAGCGAACATCCCTGGCGAAGTGCTTGCGGTCGAGCTTTCGCAGTTTCAGGCGAAATCGTTTCAGCGCTTCACCGAGGACGAATTGCAGTTTTTCGTCGAGTGTTGCCAGCATGTCGACATGCCCGTAATAGGCAAAAAGATCCTGAGATTTGGAAAACCCGCAATCCTGGATCAGGTCCTGATACCATGGCGGATTGTAGGTCATCATGAATGTCGGCGGCGTATCGAATCCCTCCACCAACAGGCCGCATTCATAGTTCATGGACGGATTGAGGGGTCCGCGCATGCAGGTCATTCCCCGTTCCTCATGCCATCCGCGGCAGGCGGTAAACAGGGACTTCGCCACGTCCAGGTCTTTGATGCATTCAAAGAAACCGAACATTCCCCGTTTTTCTTCGTAATAGCGGTTGTGAGCGTGGTCGACAATCGCGGCAATCCGGCCGACAACCTTGTTGCCGCGGATGGCCAGGAAAGTCTGGATCTCGGCATCTTCGTAGAACGGATGTCGCCTGTAATTGAGGAGTTCTTTCTGGTTCAGACGGAGTGGCGGAACCCAGTTCGGGTCGCCGCGGTAGTGGTCCCATGCAAACTGCATAAACCGTTTCTTGTCGGAACGCGTCTTGACGGCAACAATTCCTTCCGGCAGGTTGGCGGGCATGGCAGGCGGCAAGTAATATGGGGACGGTTGAATGACCTGCGGGAACGATAACACATCCCGCGCGACTTCCGCCAGACGGTGTTTTCCCTGACGATCCCCGTCTTTTTCGGCACCTTTTGCCGCGCTGCTACTGCTGATCCGCGCAATCATGAAGTTCTGCGTTACAGGTGCGACCGGACTCGTCGGCAACAACCTTTGCCGCCTGCTTGTCCAATCCGGCTTTGAAGTGATCGCTCCGGTGAGGGATCCGGTGCCGCATGCGCCATTTGCCGGTCTGCCGGTGCAGCTGGTTACCGGCTGCCTCGAATCCGCGTCGTTCGTCAATCATTGCCTCGATCAGGCAGTTGGCGTCTTTCACGCGGCCGGCGTGATCTGGATGGGGAGATCGCGTGCCGCAGAATCCATGCGGGTCAATGCGGGAATCACAGAGGTTCTCGGGCGGGCCTGTGCGGCAAAAGGCCTGCGCATGGTTCACGTTTCGTCGACCGATGCCCTTGCCGCCGGTTCCGAAAAACGTCCGGCAACGGAGGCCGATACGGATCCGGCAAAAGGCGACAGCAACTATGTCGTTTCCAAACGCGCGGCGGAACGAGTTCTGCTGGACCTGTATCGAAATCAGGGCCTTGATCTTGTTATCGCCAACCCCGGGCTTATGTTCGGTCCCTTCGACTGGAAATGCTCCAGTGGCAAAATGATTCTGGCTATCACGGACGGATTTGTTCCACTTGCTCCGCCGGGGGGGATTTCCGTTGCCGATGTTCGCCAGGTCTGCAAGGGCCTTCTGCGTGCATGGCAAAGCGGCCGGCCAGGCGAAAGGTACATTTTGGGCGGAGAGAATTTGACCTATTTGGAATTGTGGCGGCGCATCGCCGCCCTCGCTGGAAAACGTGGCCCCTTCCGCGCCTTGCGCAAGTTCCCCCTGAAAATGATCGGCCGGGCAGGCGACCTGGTCGGCCGAGTCGCAGGAGAGTCCGAGCTTAATTCGGCAGCTGTCGGTCTCAGCCTTTTTTTTAACTACTACGACAGTTCCAGGGCCATCCGGGAGCTGGGTTACGATCCCGGCAGCGTGGATCAGGCACTGCGCGACCATTGGCAATGGTTGCTGGACCAAAAGATGTCCAAACACGCCAGATAACGCGGCCAGGGCCATCGCCGAAAATGTTCAGCGAGGCACGGTCTCAAGGGGATCGGAAAACGACACGCTGTCGAATTCAAATGGCACGATGATCTCGCGAATCCCGGTGACCACCTTGATTTTCACTTGCACATCAGGGGGAAAATCTTCCCGGCAGTCAAACTGGTACCAGCCGGTTCGGCGCAGGAGGTCGCTCGATGACGTTATCTTGCCGGGTTCAACACCTTCCAGCCGGATCTCCGCCACGTCGAGCACATTTCCCGATGTTTCCAGCACGATCGTTCGGTCATCTTTTCGAATGAAAACTGAAATTCCATGATCATCCTTTATCGCTTTCGCCTCAGCCGATTCGCCGGATACGGGCAACGTAAATGTCTTGAACGTTGACACGAGATGAACCTTGAACTCCCCTTTCAAGCGACTTAATCCTTCCAGTTCCTCCCCTTCCGGTATCGTCAACTCCACGCTGCAACTGCGGCTTGAGGCGTCAACCGGTGTCCAGGCACCATTCAGCCCGTTGCGTCTCGGTTGCGTTCCCCTGATTCCGAGCGAAAGCCCCTTATTGTCCTGAAGGTCACTCAATACAAGTTCGCCGGCACGAAACACCTGATTCGCGTCGCGGCCTTTCAATTGAAATCGTATCAATGTCCCTTTTCCCGCCGCCTTTAACTCCGGATTCAGACTGATTCGTGAATTGCGCACCAGATCAGCAACCACAGAGACATCGACTCCCGACCCTGAAACCGGCGGCTTGAGGCGGATTTCGTGGTGCCTGGGAACCGACAAGGCCAGGTCGTGATTCGGCAGCGGATCGACCGGCTGCGATGTGAAAAAATCCGGATTCCCGATGCGATGGACAACAAAGACATGACTTTCCAGTCCGTCGGCAAACTGGCGGTAATTCTCCGGCGGTGTATCGGCGGTGGAAGGTCGCATTCTGTCCGGAGAAACTACGCTTGCCTTCCCGATGGCGACACCGGCACTGTCAACCGGATTTAGGAAGCCACTATCCATGCCGGAAAGGAAGACCTCCAAATGGTCAACTTGCAGCCTGGACTCCGCTAACTCCGTCTGAGGCATCGGCGGCGGCAGCAAATCGGGAACAACTGCCGGTTTTTCGCCCGGCTTCATTTCTGCCGATTTGAAATTGCGTACGAATTCAATGTCTTCCGGACTGAGCAGATCGAACGAGACTCGAGCGATATATCCGTTGTCGGCCCGTTTCAGCACAACCTGTTCTCCATCAATCTCCACCAGGCCTGCCAGAACCTCAAACTTGCCATCCGCAGTTTTCCAGAGACGCGGCGGGGCAAGGAGTTGCCGCCCTGCTTTTGGCTGAGGCAGCCTGGCCGACGGGTCAGGTTGATTTTGAGCAGCTGCGGGCGTGACGATTGCCGCCGCCACGAAGGCTGCAATCAGCGCTGTCAGGATCTGTTCCGTAAATCGATGCATCGAAGGAATATACCTTCACTTCAAGACATGCAGGCCGAAAATTGTCGTGCCCGGGCCGACAATGCCTGACATACGGGAAAAGATGGCAATGAGTTCCCGAATTTTGACTTTTGATCCGGCAATCGTCCAGCGGGCCGACAAATGGAATGCAGCGGCTGGCCTTGCCCTATTCGGCCTGTTTGCCGCCTTGCCTGCAAAACCCTGCCCGCCAAGAATGGCGATAGCACTCCCAGATATCAATCACCGGAATGTCAGGGCTCCAGATGTACGAATACTTCGCGGAAACTCCCTGGGTTCTGGTTCTGACTTCAGGGTTGTTTGCCAGTGCCATGATCGTCTTCTGGGTTCAAAGCCGGCATCGGCTATGTTTGGCGCTCGCGGTTGTCGGCATTCTGCTGACATTGATACCGCTGCTTATCGCATCCATGTTGACATCCCCCGGCGAACAGGTGTCGACGATAGTCCGGAAAATGTGCGATTGCGTCAGGCTCAACGATACGAGAAGGTTGCTGGAATACGTTGAATCCGACGAGGACGGGATTCGTCAACGGATCAAGAAAGAACTGCCGACCTACCGTTTTTCAGTCTGCAATGTCGCCGGCGGGTTGCGAATTGACGAAGATCCTGCCCGGCCCGACTATCGGCTGGCTCGATTCGGCGTTTACGTTGTCGTCGATGCTCCATCGTACAACCACACCGGACCGGCCATGCGCAATGTCAAGCTGGGTTTTCGACGGCAGCCTGACGGGTCGTGGAAAGTTTATTCATTCGCTCACGAGCCCTACCAGTTCTAGGTTCTGTGGAACTGTTGCATCTGAATTCTTGCGAATTCAGCTACCTTTTGGTTGAATCTGAATTCTTGCGAATTCAGCTACCTTTTGCTCACTGCGGAATCTGAATTCTTGCGAATTCAGCTACCTTCTGCTCATTGTGGAATCTGAATTCTTGCGAATTCAGCTACCTTGTGCTCACTGTGGAATCTGAATTCTTGCGAATTCAGCTACCTTCTGCGCAGATCGACGCAGACAATTTCCTGGTCGTTTCTCGCCAACATCATGCCCTGTGCAAACGCCGGATGGGACCAGACGACTTTGCGCCCCCGGGCAACACTCGTCGGTTCGAGTATTTTTGCCCGGGAAAGGAGTTCAAAACCCTCCGGCGAAAGCTTCACGATCATCAATTCGCCAAGGTCATTGAACATCAGGGTCCGGCCTTCGTTTTCCACCATGAAAGCGGTAGAAAACATCAGCGGCTCGTCGCCAATCCAGTCGGTCTTTGACCAGCGCTCTTCGCCGCTCTCCAGTTCGATGCACCGGAAAACGCCGTTGCCACGTCCGTCAAAGCCAATTCCATAGGCGAAGCCGTCGCGTACAACCGGAGTCGACATCATGCAATTCAGGCTCTTCTCATGCCTCGGATCGCCCTCGAAACTCTGCCAGATCCCCTCGGCAGCAGGCGGATTGTCCTTGACGCGCAGATAAACCGATCCCTTGTAGTATTCTGAAATGAAAATACTGTCGTTCACGATACGGGGCGTGCAAATCGACGTCTCCGAAGGATTTTTTTCGGCCGGGAACTTGAACGTCCAGTATTCGGCGCCTGTTTCGGGATCGAGCGAAGCGATCCCTTCGGCATGCCAGAAGATGAGTTGCCGCTTGCCACTCTCGTCGGAAGGCTCCATGATCACAGTCGGGGCATAGGCGACATCCAGGGTCTTGATGTTTCGCCACAACTCCTTGCCGGTCCCCTTGTCGAACGCCACGATTCCCGTCCCTTCGCCGCCGACAGGCACGATCAGGCGATTGCCGTCGATCAGGGGATGTGATGAATAGCCCCACGGCGGGGCCTTGGTCTTGTACTCGTCAATCAGCGACTTTTCCCAAACAACCTTGCCGTCGTCCCTCTGCAGGCAACAAAGGTGCCCCATGGCTCCCAGAACATAGACGTGCCCTCCATCAATCGTTGGCGTGCACCGGGGACCGGTGGGGTAGGCGATTTTGTAGGGAGCATTCCACGAGTGTTCCCAGACTTTTTCTCCCGTAGCCAGATCCAGGCATTGAATCCGTTCACCTCCGGCAATTTCACCGCGGGATCGAATGTCATTTTCAACTTTTCCTCCGGCACCTTCATCCTGTGTCCGGTCAAGGACAAATACTTTTCCTCCTGCGATTGCCGGACCGGCATATCCTCCACCCACAGGCACCCGCCAGCTGATTTTTGCTCCGGATTCCGGGAACGACTCAATGATCCCGGTTTCACGCCAGACACCGTCCCCCTGGGGACCCATCCACCGCGGCCAATCCTGGGCTGGCAGAGACGAAGTCAGGCAGGTGGCGAGCAGCACGGCGCACGAAGCAATCCGCAAGGCCTGTCGGAATAACAAAAAACTCCGTTGATTGTGACGAATCATCGCAGGCTTTCCGGATAGAAGGGATATAGCGCGGGGAACAGGATTTTGGAATTCCGGTATTGGATACCGGATGTCTACTTGTCTTGTGACTGGAATTCAAATTTTCGGGAAGTTACCGAGTCCATGCCGGGAAAGTCCTCGGGGACGGGCTGGGTCACTTCTCCCGACGCCGCCCATTCCGCTCCCCGCTGGAGCACAGTGATGAATCCGGCGCATTCCATGGAATCATTGCCGTGGCCCATCGGCAAATGGAAAACACGTCCTTTCCCGTAGGCGATGACGATCATCATGGGCTCGTGCTTGCCCGAACCATCCATCTCTTCGCCGGACCAGGCCGTCGCCAAAACGGTCATGTCCTCGGCTGGACCACGCAACCGGTCATAAAGCTCGTCGTTGGCATGCATCCAGGCCTTTGGCAATCCGCGTGTGATCGGATGATTCGGCTCGCGGGTCACAACGAGAAAGGGATGTTGGCGGCCATGCGAGCCACCGGTTCCCGTGGAAGCATCGCGGACGAGTTTTCCCGACTCCTCGTCAAAATAAACCCTTGGCCCGCTGTCGTGATTTCTTCCACCCCAGCCACCGAGCCCGATCATCCGGTTGTATTCCTTCCATTCGGGGAATGCATTGTCTGCTGCGTGAACCACCACAAGCCCGCCCCCTTCGGCAACGTATCTGGCGAAGGCACTTTTTGTCTGTTCAGGCCATGCCGCTCCGTTGTAGTTGCTGACAACGACTTTGTAGTTGCTGAAATCAGGCGCGAATTTTTCATCGGTGCCTTCAGCTGCCGTGCGGGCGATGTCCACCGAGAAGAGACCTGTCTGCTCCAGGTACGTCTTCATCATCAGCGTCGTCTCGGGCCAATTCGAATGATTATTCTGGCCGTCGATAATGAGCGCTTTCAGCGGCGGCTCCTGCCCCTGCAAATTGGCGCTGGATGTCAACACGAGGCAAACGAGTCCCGCCAGCGCTGCCCGAACCGGCACGACGCCACTGGCGATGGGAAAAAGTCTGGATTTGCGTTTCATCAAATGGATTCTGCTCGGGAAAACAGGGTTGGGAGTGGAGAGCCAAGGTTGGCACTTTTGGCCCGCTTGCCGTACAATATTACAGCTGACAGATGTGAAAACATCAAAGGGCGACTTGCAGTCTCCGGATGGGATGATTTCACGCTGTTGACGAAAAGTTCCGGCAGAGGGGCAGACTCGGGCAGTGGAATACAGCGCCGCTCCGGGTCTATTGGTTCCTATGGGTTCAGGAGATAGCTGATGTCAATCAGTCCCCGTTGTTGCGATCGCAGCATCATTCGCTTTCTGGTGGGCGGTTTTGCCCTTCTCTGTCTGGTTGCCGCCGGCTTCGTCGCGGGCAAATCGACATCTTCCGGTTCTTCATCAAACCTGTTTGCTGCAGTCCCGGCGCTCGACACTGCCGCGCGAGGCAAAAGCCTTTCCCTGGCGACCGGAATGATTGAACTGAATTACGAAGCGCTGTATGCGCTCGATCATCTTACGGGTGAACTCAGTTGTTACCTGTTGAACGCCAGGAACGGTCAGATCCAGGCTCATATTCACACCAACGTGGCCGCACCCCTTGGAATCGTTGGCGAAGCGGACTACGTGCTGGCCAGCGGGTTCATGGATTTCTCGGGCGGAGTTACCGATGGAGCTCGACCGGCAACTTCCGTTATTTACGTGGGCGACGGAAACACCGGAAAGATGGCGGGCTTTGTGCTGTTCTATAACAAGCAGGCCCTGATGCAGGGCAGCCTCGCCGGCAGCGAAATTCGCATGATCTGCCAGATGGAATCGCGCGAAGTGAACGCGATTCGCGGCCAGGATGACCGCTAAACCTTCGCGGAATGAAGACCTACAACCCTGCCGAACCGCTTATCTTCACCCACATGCCCAAGTGTGGCGGGTCGTCGTTCATCCGGCTTTTGCGTGACTGGTTCGGCGCGGGTTACCACAAACTCAACCAGGACGAGACGCAGGATGTCTTGCTCCCGCGGATCGCTACGCGGGACCAGAACGGAAACTGGTTGCCGGACGTGCAATGCATTCACGGCCATTTCGACAACGGCCGCGGTTATGGCCTCCCCTATTTCTATCCAGAGATCAGCCAGTACTTCACGATCCTTCGCGATCCGTTCGACATCGCAGTTTCCATGTTCTTTTTCTGCAAAATGCGGAGTCGGGAAGGAAAATTCTGGTACCGCGGTCGCCAGGAGAATATTCTCGACAAATACCCGAACCTCGAGTACTATCTGCGCGAAAACCCCTATTGGATCTACAACCACCTGCCCCAGGATGTCAATCTGCAAAACTACCGGGAACGACTTGCCAGTCGTTTTATTTACATCGGTGTGCAGGAAGATATGGAAACCTCCATTTCGCGGCTGGCCGGGATCCTGGGCAAGCGGCCGGTTGCCCTGCCGAGATTCAATGAATCGGAGTACGATGAGCCGGTTCCAGGCTGGCTTCGCGAGCGGTTTTACAACGATTATCCGCTGCTCAGGCTGGTCTATGAGTTTGCCCTGGAAAATTTCAGGCGGGACGACTATGTTGTCGCCGAATCCACAACGAACAGGCATGCAACTGCCTTGCCGGGAGAAATGAAGGCCTACCGTCCCGAGCAGCATGGAGCGCTCACCAGCGCCGTCCGGGAGAATTGTTGATGAAATTCGGCTTTTATTCCTGCATGACCGGCATGCCCTGGGGGGGCAGCGAAGAGCTGTGGTGGCGGGCTGCACGCCAATTGCAGGTGGAAGGGCATGAAGTCTGTGTCAATTTCAAATGGTGGCGGGAAATGGCTCGCCAGCTCGTCCAGCTGCAGGACTCCGGTGGAAAAGTCCAGCTTCGCAACGCCCCACTCTCCTTCTGGGACCAGCAGAGGCTGAAACTCAATACCTGGCGGGGAAAATCCCTGCGGCCAGGACGGGCGTGGCTGGAATCGGAAAGACCCGATGCCGTGCTGATAACCCTCGGCTTCCATCCCGACCGGGTGGACATCGCCACGGATTGCAAGGAAGCGGGAATTCCCTATGCGATTAACGTCCAGTGCGCGAGCAACACGTTCTTTATCCATTCGGATTGCATCGAGGAATACCGGCGGTGGTATCAGGATGCCAGTGCCGTCTGGTTTGTTTCCGAAGAAAACCGGCAAAAAATGGAAGTCAACCTGGCGATGGAATTCGACAACAGCGCCATTGTCGCCAACCCGTTTAACATGAAGCCGACCGATGTCGCGGATTGGCCGGAATCGCGCGACGGATTCTCGCTGGCCTGTGTCGGCCGCCTTCATTTCCAGTCAAAGGGGCAGGATGCCGTTGTCCAGGTCATGCGGCAGACGAAATGGCGCGAGAGACCCATCAAGATCAACTTTTACGGTTCCGACCAGGGAAACCGAAAGCAACTTGAAGAAATGATCCGCATGTACGGCCTGCGCGACCAACTTGTCTATCACGGCTTTTGCAACAAGGTGGCCGATATCTGGGCCGCCAATCACGGACTCCTCCTTCCCTCGCGATATGAAGGGGCTGCACTGGTCATTGTGGAAGCCATGCTCTCGAACCGGATTTCCATCGCCACCGACACCGGCCGCAACCGGGAATTGCTCCGCGAAGGTGAGACCGGCTTCATCGCCGACTCTGCCTCCGTTGCACAACTGGACGATGCCATGGAACGGGCGTGGGCGGTCCGTCATCAATGGCGTGAACTCGGCGAACAGGCAGGTGCCGATATCCGGGCCAACTACACGCTTGATCCGGTGGGCGATTTCGCGCAAAGTCTGAAAGCGCTGGCCGGAGCCCCTTCGGTGGGCCGATCGCCAAAAAAACCATTGCCGGTTGCCGAGATCGTCACCGGCTGAACCCGGTGATCGCCGGTCAATCGAGATCGGTAGCGCGGAATGGTGCACCTGCGCCAGGCGGTGGTTCCGTACTGAAGGGGACCGAAGGCCGGATCTTGCGGGGACGAGGGATCTCCGGCCGTGGAACGTCCGTTCGCCATGGTTCGATTTCCTGAACCTCCGGCAGGGATGCAGAAGGCCTTGCCGGTTCACTTGCCTTGAGAGAGTAATCCGTTGCTACAGGCTTGCCGACGGATCGCCTGCGCGGTTCGGGCGCGCTGGCTGCGACGTCGAAGTCTATTTCTCCCAGGTATTTTTTCTTGACCTCTTCATGGCGGATAATCTCGGCGGCTGTTCCGCTGCAAAGTATATGTCCATCGCTCACGACGTACGTGCGATCCGTGAGCTGGAGAATCTCCCGCGCGGCGTGATCGGTAATCAGAATCGAAATGCCCGTGTCGGCCAGTTCCCGAATGACTTCCTGAATCCCCTGAACCGTCACGGGATCGATACCGGCAAATGGTTCATCCAGCATGATGATCTCGGGATTGGAGACCAGACAACGGGCGATTTCCAGGCGGCGCCGCTCGCCCCCCGAGAGGCTGCCCGCTTTCGATTTCGCGAGCTTTTCAATTCGAAATCGCTCCATCAACTCGTCCGCACGCCGACTGCACGTCGCCCGGTCCATTTTCAGCAACTGCATCACGGCAACCAGATTCTGTCGCACCGTCAGTTTCGAAAAGACGCTTGACTGCTGGGGAAGGTAGCCCATTCCTCCGTTCCGGGCCCTCTCGTACATCGGCCAGTCGGTGACGTCGGCACCGGAAAGAACGACGTTTCCCGAATCGGGCGTGAGCAACCCGCAGATCATCCGGAACGTCGTGGTCTTGCCGGCACCGTTCGGGCCAAGCAAGCCAACGACCTCACCGGCCTGGACTTTCAGGCTGACACCGTCGACCACGCGGCGGCGCCCAAACGACTTCACGAGCTGGTTGGCTTGCAACACAGCCATGGCGACTCCTTTCACACTACAAAAAAACTGATTGGGATCAGCGAATCAGTCCCATCCGGCCAAAATTCGGCCAAAACGGCAACGGTTTGGACAGGGCATGCGGCCAGTAAATAACCAGGGCCTTGCCAAGCAAGAACCGCTTCTCCACATAACGTTGCCCGGTCCAGATCCGCGCATCGCTGCTTTGCGGACTATTGTCTCCCAGAGGGAATAACTGGTCCGCTCCAAGTCGAAAAGCCCATTTTTCGTCCCGGTTCCGCGAAGCAAACAGCCTGGCGGCCTCTTCACTGGCCCAGCGCGAGGGGTTCGCGAGGACTTCCGCCGCAAATCGATACCCGGAGAAATTGTGAAAGCCGACGTACTCGACAATGGGCTGGCCGCGAATGTCCGTTTCCACGTCTCCGTTCCGGGAAATGTAGTACAGGTCGCGAAGGACCTGTACTCGGGTCACAAGCAACTCGGCGCCGATGCCGCCAATTCCGACCGGGCGGGAATCACTGGGCCCATCCGGCCGGTAAACAGGTACCACCGGGCCTGTTCGCGAATACGCGGCATTGCTGATCTCGATATTCTCTCCGTCGACCCAAAGGTAGATTTGATCATCGGCGTTGACGAACTGGATTTGCCAATCACCCGCTCCACGCACCGGTGTACTGGCGACGGGACGACCACCGTCGAACTTCACGATTTCCTCGTCGCTCGCAGAGAAAGAGGCCTCGCCGGTCGCGAGATCGATCTCGCATTGATAGGCAATGCCACCTTCTGTTGTTTGCAGAAGGATCTTGCCCGACGAGGACTTCGATTCGATCCAGGCATTGATGCCAAGATCGCCGACCCAGTGCAATCCATTCTCCACTCGCTCTTCCGAAATCCGGTCAATGCCACCCTCCGTGGGAATCGAACGGTAACTGGCGGTATCGTTGTAGGCGTAGTAGTCCTCGATCAGCCCGCCATCGGGAACACCCTTTGAAAACCGGGAGGGCCTGGTTGCCGAGTCATTGTTGAACTCCTGCCAGTCCCTGTTTGTCGGTTTCAGGTGCCGGTAATAGAGCCAGCGCGGCTGATCGCCGGCGGCCAGCAGGAAATGCTGCGCACGGCCGGCAACCTCGCGAGTCCAGTTCGACGGGTCATCATTTTCATCATTCACGTACCAGAGGCTCGGCCAGCGCATGGATTCCAGCGGCTCAACGAAGTAGTCCGAATCATCGACGACCATCAGCATGGGATCGAGTTTCGATGGCGGTTTTCGGGCGATCTTTCGATCGGCAAAACTCTCGCCGTCATTCGACCAGGAGTAGATATCGCCGCGCTCGATCAGAATCGACTCGTTGGGCAAGCCAATAAGCCGCTTGATATAGTTTTGCTTCGCGTTGAAGGGATAGCGAAAAACGATGACATCCCATCTTTCGGGATCGGCAAAGTCATACGCGAACTTGTTGACCAGTATCCGGTCGCCCGAATAGGCGCGATGTTCGCGGAAATCCGATGGCCGCAGAACCAGCTCGTAGCGGGACATGGGGTCCCGCGTCGACTTGACGCGCGCCGGATTCCCGTCGTTATCCGGGCTGGCACCGGCCATGTAGTGGTAACCACTTTTCGGGCACACGACGTCAATATGGTCCCCCATCAGGTCGGGGGCCATCGAGCCCGTCGGGATCACAAAGGCCTCTGCCTCGAAATAGCGAAACAGCAGGGCAAGAAGTATCGCCACCAGAACAGACTCAAACGTCTCGCGAACCGCGTAACTGCGAATCCAGCCGGAAATCGGGCCCGCCTCAGACAGGTTGCCGGTGAAAGAAGTTGTCCCGTGGTTCATGCTCGATACTTTGCAGGGGTCTTGGACGATCCGGCCGGGCAACCATGCCGGCGCAACCTCCCGGATTATAGGTCGTTTCGCCTGTTGGCGACATGGCAACGCAGTCTTCGCTGGCAGGGAATTGCCTCGGATTTCCCGGAGACCCGCGAAATTTTGCGACCGGCTCCTGAAACCACTTCCAGCGCCAGGCGTTTCTGGCCGGCCGTGGCTGGCAACGCGGACCCGGATTGGCCAGAATGGGGGAATGCTGCATTCGCTGATTCAAGTTGATCATCCGCTTGTCCGGCATCACCTTGCGATCGTTCGCGACAAGGCGACGCCTCCGTGGCTGTTTCGCCAGTCCATGCGACAACTGACTGCTATTCTGGCCGTGCGGGCAACGGAAGACCTGACGCTGGAACGGAAAACCATCGCGACACCGATCGAAAACTGCGAGTCGGAAGTTCTGTCCGGTTCGATTGGCCTGATTCCGATCCTTCGCGCAGGGATCGTTATGGTGGACCCATTGCTTGAACTCCTTCCCAACGCCCAGGTATGGCATCTTGGCGTGTATCGGGACGAGGAATCCGCGCGGCCGGTCCCCTACTACAACAAGCTCCCGGCAGGATCGCCTGTCGACCTGGCACTGGTGCTGGATCCGATGCTGGCGACCGGAGGATCGGCAATCATGGCTTGCCAATCAATGGCCGAATGGGGCGTCCGCGAGATGCGGATGCTCTCGCTGATCTCCGCTCCGGAAGGCGTCGACGCGTTGCTCAAGGCTTTCCCTGGACTCCGGGTATACACCTGTTGCGTCGACCGCCAGCTCAACTCCCGGAAATTTATCGTTCCGGGCCTGGGTGATGCAGGCGACCGGGTTTTCAATACGATGTGATGGCGATTCGGAACGGAAAGTGAATAAAGGAAAAACGGTACCCTGCCCGCACTGCCAAACGCCACTCGACAGGCAAACGCTTCGCGCTGCCGGAGCCCTGACCTGCGCCGGCTGCGGAAAAGTTATCCGCTCTTCTGCCCGCAGCAAGTCAAAGAACACTGCTCAAAATGTAACGACGGATCCCGAAGCCGGGGGAGCAACGACCCAGCCTGGCGAAGCGGCCCTCTTGCCTCCGCGATTTCTGGTACCCGCGGCGATTGCAAGGCTCGCCGGCATAGATGAATTCGCAAATGAGTCTTCCGCGAATCCGAATGACTCAATCCAGTCGAATCCGGAGTTTGCCGTCAATCCTTCCATCCTGCACATCCGCACGGGCAGTGATCTCGTTCCAGTCGTCCCGGTTTCCAGAGCGACAAGGGAATCGCGCAGGCGCCTTCGCGTCCTCATGATCTGGCTTTTTTCCCTGGCGATATTCATCCTGCTGTTCTGGCTCCTCAAAGGGCCCGGACAAGCCGATTCAGCTCCCTGATCAGCGCAACGTAGCTGGATTCGCCAGAATTCAGCCTTCAGCACAACGTAGCTGGATTCGCCAGAATTCAGCCGTCGCGGGATTCCATCCAATGTCCTCTGAATTCTTGCGAATTCAGCTACGCCAAAGCTGGCGACGCAATGCCTCGCCCGTTTGAAAAATCTCGTCGATGTCGAGAACAAGGTCATTCCGCTCAAAGAGGGACTGAATGCACCGTTTGTGGATTTTCATCTTCAAACCGCCGATCGCCAGGGGACCAAACAGCTTTGCACCCCCGAGCGGCCTGGCATTGTCATTTGCACCGATTCCGGCGATACCGGCGGGGGGAACCGCATTCAGGTCGATGGCCACTTCAAGTCGCGAGAACTTCTCGATATAGCCTTCCGGGACAAGATTGACGCCCGCGGCTCCGGCGGCAATGAGCCCGTGGCAACCCTTTAAAAGGCCAAACAATTCTTCATCGGAAATCTCGTTCATTCCCACCGGAACGAGGTTGGCACCGGCAACCCGTTCGGCAATCTCGTCGCACAACTCCCGCGCCCGTTCGGAGCTTCGCGAAACACAGAAGACTTTTGCTCCCAGCTTCCCGAGGAGATGAACCACACGTCTTCCAACAGGCCCTGTAGCACCAAACACGCCGACCGGAACACCTGCTGTCTCCATGTGTTCAGCCATTCGCACAACAGCAGCGGCCGCCGTGGTGTTTGATCCGTTGGGATCCGCCATGACCGAGACGCGAACAGGACCAAAGAAAGTGCCGGCAATCGCGGCGACAATGTCTTCGCTTTTTTGAACGTCCGAGCCGCCCACAAAGATCGCAGTTCGCCTGAGATCTTCACCGCCGCGAGTGAACATCGCACCGTGAACAAGCCCCTGAACATCCAGAACCTGAACGTGCCCGAATCGCAATAACCGGTCGACACCGCTGTCGATTGCGACGACCGAATCGAACACCGATGGATGGGCGTCGCAATCGAGTTGCAGCAGAACGGTGGGCCGTTTCGGGGACTGGCTCATCTCGAAGGCCTTTCAGCGGGCGACGTTCTGCGAGGCAAACCGTCTGCCGGATTGGCAATTCAATGTCAACAAATCTCAGAATCCGCGGAACGGATGCGCCGCCTTATCCTTGCCAGCGAGCATTTCGGACGCCGATGGCTTGTGGCGCATGGCGCTGGCGATGGCCGCCTTGGTCGCGCGATAATTGTATTCGTAGATCTTCTTGTCATCCGTTGCCGCCGGGTGGATGAAAACGCCGCAGACGATGACAAATTCTTCCGTCTTGTCCATCGGGATGACGCCCGCTTCGACACTGTCGGCGACAGCCTTTGCAACAGCTGCCTGGGCAGGACCAAACATCTGCACTGCCTGCCGCATTCCCTTGATGGTAACCTTTGTGATCATGACGGTGGCCGGTTTCACGGCGAGATTGGGCTCGAGTACGGCAAGCAGATTGGTGTGCCCCTCGCTTTGCGTGGACAATGCACTGGCGAACGCCGCACCCACGGGTCCGTCCTTGCTGCCGATCAGCAAATCGATATGAGCGACTTCATTTCCATCGCCGTCGAGGGCTTCACCAATAAACATCGACATGATTCAATCTCCAGAAACGCGGAATACGCAGATACCTTTATGACGCCTTTGTTCGCTGCACAGGGGACAAGCCAGGTTGTATTTCCAACCCTCCCCGGCCGCAGACTGTCTTGCAAACTTGCGTCAAGGCTAACAAATCGCCTGCGCGTTGCAAAGCACCCGGGCTGTCGACAATTTCGTGGCGTTTTGCAAACAAAAACGCAGATCCAGATATGTCCCGTCCCATGATCATCGCCGCCGGCAACCACGTGCGAGGTCTCCTCGATGCGCTGGGTCCGCTTCGCAATGATGCGATGGCAATTGATCTGTTTGGCGATCGCGATACCTGTTCTGGAAACTGCGGCCACCATCGCGTCTCCGACGTTGCAGAAATTGCCCGCTACGTTGAACAACTTTCAGGACCGGAACGACCTGTCGCCATTCTCTGGGCAGGGGGTACAGAGAATTCGCCGATGCTATTGCGAGAGGCCGAGAAAAACGCAGGCATAGTTTCTCTCGGCACAGATTCCAGATCGATCGGGCGAATCCGCAATCCTTTTCTTCTGGGCAAAGTACTTATTGATAACGGTTTCGATGTGCTGCCGCTGCGGCATTCCCCACCCGCAACCCAGGGCGAGGACTGGCTTGTCAAACCTTTTTGCAGTGGAGGCGGCTACGGCATTTTCCGATACACGGCTGAAATGACACCTCCAGCCCAACAGGATTTCTATTTTCAGGAGTTCGCGCAGGGAGCGATCTTTGGCGCCAGTTTCACGGCCATGGACGGGCGGACCGAACTTCATGGCATATGCCAGCACCGGGAGTCGACAAACCCGGACCTGCCGTTTCGTTACGAAGGCTCGATCGGCCCTCTCGATATCGATCGTCGAGTTCGCGACTGGTCGAGGAAAATCGGCGACCTTTTGGCAGCAGTGTTCAACTTGCAAGGCTGGTTTGGTATCGATTTTGTCTTTCGTGCGGAGAGCGGCGATTGCCGGCTGCTCGAAGTGAATCCGCGATTCACTTTCTCCATGGAATTGATCGACCGGCGATGGCCGGGCCGGTTGCTTCGACGGCACCTGGAGGCGTTTTATGATTCTGATGAAGTCGCCCGGGGACTGCTCTCTGCCCTTCCGAAAGAAGATGCTGCCGGCGTTGCGGAAGTGACGCAGCCGGGTGTTTTTTTTGCTTCCCGCGTCCTGTTCAACGATTCCTGCGATCCGTTTCGAATGGAAGATGACTTTGCCGAGTGGCTCTGGTCGCAAAACCGGTCGGAAGGCCGCGCGGTATGCGATGTCCCATGGCCTGGCACCATTCACAATCCTGGCGAACCCGTTTGCACTTTGTTTTCGTCCGGCAAGACCGCATCTGAAGCGGGCACCCTCGTGGACGAGCAGGCGGCGAATGTTATTGGAAGAATCCGGTCAAATTCCGGTTCCCCGGACCGCGTCATCCAGTCCGGCGGGCCAGAACGCGGGCAAACTCGCCACAAAGGTGCGGGAAAGATCTGACCCGGGTTCCGCAATCGTGAGGCTTCGGGCATGCAAGGCGATTCCTCGAAGACGTTCGTCGTCGGTATCGGGGCCGAAGCGGATTTTGGAGCCGTACATTGTGTCGCCGAAAACCGGATACCCGCGAGACGACGCCTGAACGCGAATCTGGTGGGAGCGTCCGGTACCCAGCCGGACTTCCAGCAGAGTCCCACCCTCGACATGCCCCAGTCGCCTCCACGACAAGTCGGCGTTCTGCGCCCCGGCCACGCCTAGTTCGCACACCTCGGATCGGGGTTCGTCCGGAATCTTCCTCATCCAGTCGTGCCATTCGCCGCTGGACTCGCAGAGTGATCCTTCGACGAGAACCCAATACGTCTTGGTAACCGTGCGCGCCTGAAATTGCCCTGCGAGGTGCCTGGCAGAGGGTTTGTTCTTCGCCATGACAATCACTCCGGACACGGGCCGATCAAGCCGGTGCGGGACCCCGACATAGACCTGGCCAGTCTTTGCCTGGGTGCTAGTAAGATAGCGCCGCACCCGAAATTCGAGACAATCGATTCCCGAAGGAGCCTGCGTCGCCAGACCGACCGGCTTGTTCAGCACCAGAATCTCACTTGATTCATGGAGGATATCGAGCCTCAACGCAGCCTCTGGAATGCCGGCCATTCGTTTGAAAGTTCCTGAAGCTGCGGCATAGCCAATGACACGACTCTGCTCCGAAGTATCGATAACGACAAATGCCGCTGCAAGCCCGGCTTTGCAAGACAAGTCTTTTTCCCACAGTCTCCTTAATTGCACGGATCATATAAAACGCAAAGACGCAGAATCGGTGAGACCTTCCGTAGCGTGGGCTTTAGCCCACGTTACGACCGTATGTAGCGTGGGCTTTAGCCCACCTTACGACCGAATGTAGCGTGGGCTTTTGCCCACGTTACGACCGAATGTAGCGTGGGCTTTAGCCCACATAACGACCGTATGTAGCGTGGGCTTTAGCCCACATAACGACCGAAGCAACAAAACACGCGGAGATTAATATCCGCCAGGCTGCAAGCTCACTTTGAAATCGTCCGGCTTTACACCTGTTGTTTTTCGGAGTTGGCTGCGCTTTTTCAAATTCTCTTCTGCTCACCCCCGGCCTCGTGCCGGGTGAAGCCTGACTGAAAGGCTACGAGCCGACAGATTTCACCCCAATCTCTTTGGGCCACCCCTGGCCTTGTGCCAGGGGTGCCATGACTGGATGGCTCTTGCGCAGCTTTGGCGGGGAGCCTTTGTTGCAACGATCACCCGCAGCTTGTCAGTCATGCACCCATTGGGACGAGCCCAATGGTGAGCCTCCCAATGGCATTTTGTCTCATTCGGTCCCGGTAGCCGGTCAGTCAGCGCCCCGCTGGCACAAGGCCAGCGGTGGCGGAAGGTGGTGATGAATTCACGGGGAGAGCCTTTTGCTGGCAACCAGGCAACCAGACTTGCCTGTCCTTTTTTGCAGTTCTGGCCGGAAGCGTAACGATCCCCCGGACAAGCCGGGGGCATTTCCTCATCAAGTGTGGGTTGAATCCGCTCGTGTAGCTGGAAGCGTAAACATCCCCTCGGCGAGCGAGGGGCATTGATTCCTGAGCCTGCCAGGGCATTTAACCGCTCGCCTCGAAACTCGCAGGCTCGCCCTGCGGATGCTTGTGTTTGTCGCTACAACACTTGGGAACACAGCCACTACTGTTCGGCACGAGGACTGCCTTGGTGTTATGAAATGCTGTGTCCCCCGGTTGTTTCCCCCCCGTAGTGTGGGCTTTAGCCCACGTCCCCCGGCTGTTCCCGGTTGGCCCCAAGTCGGCCGACATCGAGGGGCATGACAACGTTTTGATTTTCGCCCCGCAGGGGCACCGACAGGTCAGCCCGGGGCAGAGCGCAGCGCCGCCCCGGGTACCACTGTTTCATTTTCTTTATTTCATCGAGGTTGAGTTTTCGGATGTTTGGGTTGCCGAGGTTTTTCATGTCCGGATTTTTCGGCCGGTATCGCGCAGCTTTTTTTGCTTTCCGTACGTAACGATCGGTTACGGCCCTGCGTAG
>WPCK01283444.1_pt1 | contig 22792 bp, 26 predicted proteins | sample 5399851 | NCBI WGS metagenome assembly WPCK01 (sample SAMN12869471, study PRJNA574797) | sludge metagenome | isolation source: wastewater treatment of pH11 | place: China:Beijing | collected 2019-05-20 | reverse complement strand
ATCAAGGCGATCATGAACGGCTGACTGCACCGGCTACTTGTTGGTCGACCGGAATTCACAAGATCGGGTCGCAACACATGCGCGCGCCCATAACGTCATCACTGTCCAAACTGGATCCCGATTTCGACCGGTTGGCGGAGGCGATGGGCCTGATATCCAACCTTCTCCAAACTAAGCCTCTGATTTATATAGGTATACGGCGGTCAGTGTGATGCACTTCTGAAGCGCCTCGACCGCGAACCCGGTCGATGCTCCTGATCTAACCCAGCATAACAGGCGAGCGTGAAGCTGCGCCCATCCGGCGGATTACGATTGCGCCGGCCAATCAACGGGCGTCGTTTGTCTGTGCATTGCGCGCGGCGAGCCGACCGTGCAGCGGGATCAACCCGCCAATGGTCACGACCGCGAAGGCGGCTCCGGCGAGGAACGTCCACTCGGCCCCAAGGGCATCCCACAGGAGTCCCGCGATGACGCTGGCGGCCAGCAGTGCCACGCCGGTCACGAGATTGAACATGCCGAAGGCGGTACCGCGCAGCTCGGGCGGGGCGCTGTCGGCGACGAGTGCCGCAAGGATCCCTTGTGTGAAGCCCATGTGAAGACCCCACAGCACCACGCCTGCGAGGATGCCCCAGAGCCCCGGCGCGAAGGCCAGCGTCAGGTCAGCGACGATCAGCAGGATGAGGCCCACAATCAGGATCGCGATGCGGCTCACGCCGTCCGACAACGCTCCGACCGGATAGGCCGACAGCGCATAGGCGATGTTCAGCGCTACCAGCACCAGCGGCACGAACATCAGCGAGAGGCCCATTCCCTCGGCCCGCAGGATCAGGAAGGCTTCGCTGAACCGCGCAAGCGTGAAGACCGCCGCAACCCCGACGACCCACCAGTAGACGGTGCCGAGCCCTGCCAGCTCGCGGCGGCTAAGCGGGTTTTTCACCGTGCGCAGTCCCGCCGGGCGCGCCGGCTCGTGCACGACGAGCAGGATCAGCGCCAGCGCGGCGAAGGCCGGAACTACCGCCACCCAGAACACGGACGCGAAATCGTCGGCGAAGAGCCACATGAGCCCGATGGCCAACAGCGGTCCGATGAAGGCCCCGGCCGTGTCCAGCGACTGCCGCAGGCCGAAGGCCGCGCCGCGCAGCTCGGGCGGGGCGATGTCGGCCACAAGTGCATCGCGCGGCGCGCCGCGGATGCCCTTGCCCACGCGGTCGATGAAGCGGGCGGCGACCAGCCAGCCGACCGTGGGGGCCAGCGGAAAGATCGGCTTGGTGACGGCCGCCAGCCCGTAGCCCAATGCCGCCAGTTCCTTGCGCCGCCCGATGCGGTCGCTGAGCGTGCCGGAAAAGACCTTGGTGATGGCGGCCGTCGCCTCGGCGATGCCCTCGATGATCCCCACCGTCAGCGCCGTCGCCCCCAGCCCCACCACCAGGTAGACCGGCAGCAGCGCGTGGATCATCTCGGACGAGACATCCATCAGCAAGGAGACGAACCCCAGCGCCCAGATTCCCGCGGGCAGGCGGCGCCAGACGCGCCGCGTGTCCGTGGCTGACGCTGGCCCCGTGCCCTGCGGCCCGTCAGTCATGGCGTCTGCCTTCGCGGTCGACCTGGTCGCGGCTCAACCCGACGTCCTGCAGCAGGCGCGCATCGAGCGCCCGAAGCGCCGCCCGCTGCCGCTGGCGATCCTGCCAGCGCAGGAACCCGTCAAGCCAGCCGCGGCCTAGCGACGCCGCAGGGGACAGAAGGATCGTCCCGGCTCCCGCTAGAAGCGCCGCGATCGAAATCGGAAGGACAGGAGAGATTGCCATGGCACCCTCATTTGTTCTCGTCATGGGCATCGAAGACGCGGCGGGCATAGTCGTCGAGGACGGCTTCGCAGCCTTTCAGGCGGGCGCGCGCTTCCTCGGCCCTGACGCCGCCGTAGAAATCAAGCTTTTCGATCTTCGCCAGCCAGCCCTGCAGCTTCTTCAGATCGACGTCGTTCTCCTCGAGCTCGGCATAGGTGTAGTGGCTGGCGGCGATCTCCTTGGCGACCTCGCGCTCGAAGTCGTCGCATTTGTCGACGAATTCCGCATAGGCCTCGTCGCGGTCGGCCCGGAAGCGGGCGACGACCTTTTCTTCCTGCCCCTTGTCGAGCGCGAAGCCCTCCAGGAGCACGCTTTCGCCCTGCGCCTCCTCGACGTCCTTCTCGAGCATCTTGAGCCGGCGCAGGTGCTCGTCGGTCTTCGGCAGCAGGCAGACGCCGTTCTGCAGATAGACCGCCCCCATGCCCTTCAACTTGCGCCAGATGGCGATGCGCCTGGCGGCGGGCTCGGGCGGAACCTTGTAGGTGAGAAGGAGCCATGATGTTGTCATGGCACTAAACTGATGTTACGGTCGTTTCATGTCAAGGAGTCATTCTGAACATTCTTTGCGATGTGATCTTCACCCCCGGCGACGGGCCGTCAACCGATGACGGATAAGCTGCCGGAGATGCTGATCGCTTTTTCCGCCGTGGCCCTCGGGGGCGGCCTCGGAAGCGTGGCGCGCTTCTGGGTGTCAGGCGTCGTCGCGCGCCGCTACGGCGAAACCTTCCCGTGGGGGACGCTCGTGGTCAACGTGACCGGCGCCGCCGCCATCGGCGTGCTGGCCACGATCCTGCTCGCGCCCGGAACCCACGCGATCCAGAACCCGACGGCCTGGGCGGCCCTCGTGATCGGTCTCCTCGGCAGCTACACCACGGTCTCGTCCTTCTCGCTCCAGACACTGGCGCTGGCGCGCAACGGCGAGACCGGGCGGGCGCTGGCCAACATCGTGCTCTCGCTGGCGCTCTGCCTTGCCGCTGCGGCGGGCACGTGGATTGCGACGCCTCATGCGCTTGCGCTCTGGGCCGCGCCATGAGCGCCCAGCGACGCCTCTATGTTGCGATCGGCTTCGGCGGGATGCTCGGCTCGGTCGCGCGCAGTCTGGTCTCCATCGGGCTTTTGCAGCTTCTGGGGCCGGGTTTTGCCTGGGGCACACTGGCGGTCAACGTCGCAGGCTCGTTCCTGATCGGCCTCTATGCCACCCTGACCGAGCCCGGCGGCCGGATCTTCGCGAGCCCCGCGCAACGCCAGTTCGTCCTGGCGGGCTTCTGCGGCGGCTTCACCACCTTCTCGATCTTCAGCCTTGAGACAGTGCTGCTGGCGGGGAACGGCACCCTTCGCCTTGCGGCTCTCAACCTCGGGGCGTCGGTCTTCCTCTGGCTCCTCGCCGTCTGGACCGGCTACCGGGTCGGCCGGCGCCTCAACCGTCTGAAAGGATGACGCCATGACGCGAACCATCGATGCCACGCTGCTGCGGCTGTTCATCGGCGAAAGCGATGAACACGCGGGGCGACCGCTGCATGAGGCCATCGTGCTCAAGGCACGCGAGATAGGGATCGCGGGCGCGACGGTGTTTCGCGGCGCCATGGGCTATGGGCGGTCGAGCCGCCTGCACACCACGAAGATCCTGCGGCTGTCCGAGGATCTGCCGGTCCTCATCGAGATCGTGGACGCTCCCGAGCGCATCGACGTCTTCCTGGCAGAAGCCGAACCGATGCTGGGCAGTTGTCTTGTAACGCTCGAGACGGTGAGAATCGTCCGCTACGGTCTTGATGGTGGGCTCACCTGAACGCGCGGTGGTTAACTCAGCATCGTATCCGGGCATGGGGCGGTGGTCCCCAATAGCAGAATTCAGGCAGACGGCAGATGGCGGAACACGCCCCAGGCCGACCAGATCAGGATGATCCCCAGCCCGATCTTGAGCGCCTGTGACGGCACGAGGCCAAGCGCTAATGCGCCAAGGACGGCCCCGACGACCGACCCGGCCCCCAGAGGCAAGATCGTGGCGCGCCAGACCGGGCGTTCCCGCAGCACGGACCCCGCCCCGAAATGGCGCGCGAGCCCCACGGCGATGGTGGGCATGCCGACCAGCATGGACATCGAGCCTGCCAATTTGACGTCAACCCCGAAGAGCAGGATGAAGACGGGGATGATCAGCTCGCCCCCGGCGACGCCCAGCAGCGAGGAGACGAGGCCGATCACGATCCCGCAGGCGGCTGCGACCAGGATCGCCACGACCGGACCGTCGCCGACGAGCCTGTAGGGCTCCGCGACGAACAGCCCCTCCACGATCAGAACCAGGCCGAGGACGACAAGCAGGATCAGGATCAGACGACCGAGCAGCCGGTCGGATGTCTTCCGCAACCAGCCTGCACCGAGCCAGGCGGCGGACATCGAGCCCGCCAGCATCCCCAGCACGGCGGGCAGGTGCGGCAGGATCTCCGCTGTCGGAACGGCAGAGGCCCGAAACGGAAAGGCGGCGGCCAGCACGATGAAGCTGGCCACGAGATTGATCGCCACGGCCTCGCGCGCAGAGAAGCGCAAGGCCCCCACAAGAGCGGGCAGCCGGAATTCGGCCCCGCCCAGTCCGATCAGGCCACCCGCGGTACCGACGGCAGCGCCGATCCCGAACGACAGCGCAGGACGATCGGGGCGGCTCATTCGGCACCTCTCCCGGTCGCGGCGGCAGGGGCGACATGATCGCGGGCAACCGACATGGATTTCAGGATGGCGTGTATGGTGTCGCCCGGTTGCAGCGCCAGCTGGTCGGCGGCGCGACGGGTAATGCGGGCAAGGATCTCGTGCTCGCCGACCGCGACATGCACGATGACCCCCGGCCCGGCGCCGGGCTGGATCTGCGCGACCCGGCCCGCGAGGATGTTCTGTGCCGACAGCCCCTCGGGGCGGGCGCGCGACAGGATGACGTCATGCGCCATGATCCGGACCCGGACGCGCGTTCCGGGCGGGCTGTCGATACCAGGCAGGTAAAGTAACCCGGTGGCGGCGCTCAGGCGGGTAAGGCCGTCCTCCTCGGCCCCTGCCACCGTGACCGGCAGCATCGCCGCCACCTCGCGGATGCCCATGGCGCGCAGGGCATCGGGGTCGGCCATGACGGCGGCGGCGGTGCCCTCGCGCACGACACGGCCCTTTTCGATCACCACCATCCGGTCGGCGAGCAACTGCGCCTCGTTCATGTCATGCGTGACCAGCACCATGGGCATCTTGAGATGCGCCCGCAAAGCCAGAATCTCGGCGTGCAACCGTTCCCGCGTGGCGCGGTCTACCGCTGAGAACGGCTCATCCAGCAAGAGCGCCGCAGGCTTGCGCGCGAGCGCACGGGCCAGTGCCACCCGTTGCTGCTGGCCGCCCGAAAGCTGGGCGGGCTTGCGGTCGGCAAGGCCGTGCAGGTTGACCAGATCCAGAAGGCGCAACGCCTCCGCCCGGTCTGGGCGGTCCATCGCCGCCATCACATTGCCCGCCGCCGTCATGTGCGGAAACAGCGCATAGGCCTGGAACACCACGCCCACATGACGGCGATGCGCGGGCAGCGCCACCTTGGCGGCGCTGTCCAGCCAGACCGCACCCGCCACCGCGACCCGCGCCTCTTGTGGTTGCCAAAACCCGGCGATCGAGCGCAGGATCGTGGTCTTGCCCGAGCCAGAATGACCGACCAGCGCCAGAAGCTCGCCCGGCGCGACCGAGAAGGCCACGTCCAGCGGGATCGGTGCCTCCGCCCGAAGGGCTACTTCCAGAGTCACGCCAGCCTCCGCCCGATGCGCGCCGAGAGCGCATAGGTGATGGCAATGGCGGTGAAGGAGATGGCGACCAGCGCCGCCGACATGATGCCCGCGCCTGCCATGTCGAACCCCTGCACCCGGTCGTAGATCGCGATGGCAATGGTCTTGGTCTCGCCGGGGATCGACCCTCCGACCATCAGCACGATGCCGAATTCGCCGAGTGTATGGGCGAAGGTCAGCACCATCGCCGTCATCAGCCCCGGCCAGGCCAGCGGCAGTTCCACTTTCCACAAGGATCGCCACGGCGACATGCCGCAGGTGGCCGCCGCCTCGCGCAGTTCCACCGCAATCGCCTCGAAGCCGCGCTGTGCGGGCTGGATGGCGAAGGGCAGGTTGAAGATGACCGAGGCCACCACCAACCCCTCGAAGGTAAAGACCAACTGATGCCCGAAAGTCTCCTGCCAGAAGGCGCCCACCGGAGAATTCCGACCGAAAGCGACCAACAGGTAGAAGCCGAACACCGTGGGCGGCAGCACCAACGGCAGCATCACCAGCGCCTCGACCGCGCCCTTGCCTCGGAACCGGCCATAGGCAAGCCATCGCCCGGCCAGCACCGAGATGGGCAGGAGGATCGCCACCGTCCAGGCGGCCAGTTCCATCGACAGGGTCAGTGCGGTCCAATCCAAGGGTCAGGTCCCGTCTGGCAGGACAAAGCCATAGCGCACCATGATCTTGCGCGCCGCGGGCGACTGGATGTAGGCATAGAACTCCTCGGCCACCGGCCCCGCGTTTTTCAACAGCACCATGCGCTGCAACAGAGGCTCGTGCCAGTCGTGCGGGATCAGCGCATGGTCGCCTTGCGCCGCAACTTCGGGGGCAAGGGCCAGCGAATAGGCGATGATCCCGCCCTCGGCATTGCCCGACAGCGCGAATTGCGCCGCCTGACTGACGTTTTCGCCCAGCACAAGGAAAGGCTGGATCTTCTCCCACAGGCCACGGTGTTGCAGCGCCTCCATGGCGCGCAGGCCATAGGGTGCGTGTTCGGGATTGGCGATGGCGAAACGGGTGACCTGACCCGCGTCCAGCATCGCGGCAAGGTTGTCCAGCGCCTCGTCCGGGTGCAGCGCCGACCCCTTGGGCACCATCAGCGCAAGGCGGCCCTCGGCATAAAGCACGCCCTCGTCGCGGGTCAGCCCTTCTGCATGCAGGTCCGCGATGAATTTCTGGTCGGCGGCCATGAACATCTGGAACGGCGCGCCTTCGCGGATCTGCGTGGCGAAGTTGCCCGTCGAGCCGAAGGACAGCCGAACCTCATGCCCCGTCTCAGCAGTGAAGGCGGCTGCGATCTCGGTCACCGCGAATTGCAGATCGGACGCGGCGGCGATCACCGGGGCTTCGTCTTGCGCAAATACCGGCACCGCGGTCAGAAACAGCGACGATAGCGCGCCAAGCAGATGTCGGCGACTAAGACTGACCGGCATGCGTATTCCTCCGATGATGTGTTCCGCAGAACATATCGCCCAACGGGGAGGATTGACACAAGCGTTATCTTTCGTCGGGAATATCCCTCAGGCGGGCTTTCAACGCGTCAAGCTGCGCCGCGCCCGCCTCGGTCGCTGTGCTCTCGAAAGCCCGATAAAGGTCGAGCACCTCGCGCCCGGCCGCGGTCAGCATCGCGCCACCGCCACCGGGACCACCGCGCGTGCTTTCGACAACCGGCTCGCGGAACATCGCGTTCAGCGTTCCGACAAGTTCCCAGGCGCGCTTGTAGCTCATCCCCATCTCGCGCCCGGCTGCCGCGATCGAACCGCAGCGGTCGATCCGTTCAAGGAGTTCGGCCTTGCCGGGCCCGATCATGTCATCAGTGCCGAAGACAATACGAATCCGCAGGCTGGGGCGTTTGGTATCAGCGTTCATATCGCCATCTACGGATCGCGCTTGCGAAAAGGCAAGTCGCTCAGAAATCTGTCTCCAGGTAGACTCCGGCGCAGTCGTAGGCGACGGCGGCGGCCGTTGCCCCGTTATTCATGAACAGCCGCGGCGACAGGAATTGCGTGTTCGCAGGCAGGTCGGCGGTGTTCTCCTGCTCGAAGACCGCGCCGGAAACTTCGTCGACCACCCGCACCCAGACCGAGCCGCCATTGGGTGGTGCGGCGATGAACAGGGTCAACACCCCTCCTGTTGCGATGGCGAAACTCGCCCCCATGTCGGTCAGGGTCGGTGCGCCGGTCCCGTCGTTTGCGACCATCTGCCAACGAGTGTGGGTGCCGCGCTGGAAGCCGATGCCGATGCAGTTCACCACGGCGGCGAGCGTCAACGTGGTGGCTAGCGCGGCGGTCGACCCGTAGAGGCCGAAGAACCCCATCCCGGTCGCCTGGAGGGTCGTCAACGAGATCCGCGTGACGAAGGTCCAGCCACCAAGGCCAGCGGCATTGCCGCGCCAGCAGGCCCAGCCAGCAGATCGCTGGTCCGCCAGCGAGTCCGCCACAGCCGCCGAGGTCAGACGCCAACGGCGCATCGAGGCGGCCAGGTTCGTGGCGGCGAGCGTCGGGTGCGAGACAGTGCCGACCGAGGTGATCGGCAGGCCTTCGCTGGTGATCGTCGTGCCGGTCGAAGGCGCCCAGTTGGCGATGCGGTTGACCCCGAAATGCGGCTGCAGGGGAAAGTCCCGCCCCGAGGGTCGCATGACGTCGATCCACGGCGCCCCGGCGCGGTTGCGGGCATAAACGGCGGCCTTGCCTGTGGGTGGCGGGCTCGGCGCTGCGGCAAGTCCCGGCAACACCGCGGGCTGCGGTAGTTCCACCTGGCCGCTGGTCCGTTCGATCCGGATCGCGTCGAAGAAGGCCGACCCATCCGGGCTGACCTTGAAGCTGAAGTCGTCGTTGCCGAGCAACCCGATCAGGGCGCGCGCCGAGAAGCCGGTCTTGAAGGCGAAGGCCGCGTCATTCCCGGCGGCGGCCTTGTTGACGGTCACCTCGATGCCCGCGCCTGCGTTGTTCAACAGCACGGCCGGTGTGTTCACCGACACCCGGTTGAAACTGTCCGCCGTTGCCCCGCCGAGGCCCAGAAGCTGCGCGGTCAGGTTCGCCTGCGGCATGCCGACCTGCGTCACGGCATTGGCGAAGGTGACGGTCGGCGTGTTGATGACCGTTGTCCCGCCCGCCCCGACGGTGGCCGAGCCGATGTTCACGACGGTGGTCGATCCGGCCGCGCCGCCAGTGCCGATGTTCACGGTCTTCGTGACGCCGGTCGTCGTGGCCCCGGTGCCCATGCCATATGTGGCGGTCGTCGTTGCCGTGCCGATCAACGCGCTGGCCGACGAAACGGTCACGGTTCCGGACGCCGTCAGCGTCCCCGAAAACGTCTTGTTCCCGGTAAAGGTCTGCGTGCCTGCGAGGATCGCCAGTTCCGACGAGGTATTCGGCAGGGTGAAGCTGCGCGTCGTGCCCGTTGTGATCCCCGCCAGCGAGAAGGTCGCCTTCTTCGTCGGATCGGCATCGTTCACCAGGCTGAAGACCGCATCCGAGACGTCGCGGGGTTCGCCCACCACCGTCCAGGCGCTGCCGGTCCAGACGAGGAACAGCCCCTCGGCCGCGACCCAGACCAGCCAGCCGGTGCGTGGCACCAGCCGGATCCACGCACCGTCGATCCAGAAGGCCACGTTCAGATCCCACCCAGCCCAGAGGCCGGTGGCGCCGGAGGCCACCAGATGGCGGTCGCCGTCGGCCGGGCTCGCGGGTTGCGCGGTGCGCGTGCGGTCGAGGACCGAGAGCTGCACCATGGCATCGAGCAGCCGCAGGGCCTCGTTGTGGGTGACGTGCTTCTGCGCTTGGGCCGCCAGAAGATAGGGCAAGCCCAGATGGGTCGTGGTGTCGGACATGAGAAATCCCGTCAGAACTGGAGGGTCAGGCTCGCGGGCGTGCCGGGACCGAGCCGGTTCGAGAGCTGGTAGATGCGGATCGCCAGCGTCTGGCCGGGCCCGAGCGGCGCGCCCCAATCGGCGCTCTGCTGGGCGGCGGTGTAGAGGACGGAAGTCGTGCTGCTGGACAGCGTGCGCTTGACAATCGTCCCGTCGAGGATCTGCACATCGTAGCTTTCCATGTCCTCGGCGAGCGGCACCTCGACCTGTTCCCAGGCATCGGCCACGAGCGCGCGGGATCGCCGTGTCCATCGGATCGTCAGATCGCCCGGACTGCGTGCGAACCGCCAAGGCTGCTCGACATGGGCCGGGGCGAAGGGCACGAGGCCGCGCCCAGTCGGGGTGAAGCCCAGCGCGGCGTAGCTGTCGCCGCTGACAACGCGCGCGGCCGGGCCAACCCGCCAGTTCCATGGCAAGCCGAGATCGGCCTCGGCGATGGGCAGCGCCGAAAGCGCGGCGTCCAGGACCACAACCCGCGCCCCGGCCTGGGCGGGATTGCCCATCGCGTGTTCCGTCCCGCGCTGGCCGCGCAGGAGGCGGGTCAGCCGGTAGCGGCCAGGCGCGATCAGTTCGGCCGCACCAGCCTGGAGGATTTCCCAGGCCCCGGCCGTCGCCTCGACCGCCAGTGCGTTCGCCCCACCGAACAGTGCGACGTCCGTCACGCTTTCCAGGGTTCCGGACAGGAGATCGACCACCAGCGCGTTGCCCCGATCGAAGCGGGAGGTTGGCCCCGGAAAGAAGTCGAAGGCCAACGTCCCGATCCGCGCACGACTGCCGAAGGTCGTCAGGAGGTTGAAGCCATCGGTGGATGCGCTGCGGAACACGGCGATCTCGCCCGGCCAAGGGCTGGCATGGGCGGCGATCAGGGGGCGATGCGCGGCCATGTCCTCGCTGATCTGCGGCAGGTCCAGCATCACCACCTCGGGCGTGCCGAAGACGACGGGGCTGGCGAGTGACGCCGGGCGGGGATCACCGGGCGGCAGGTCATAGGCGGCGCGGTCCTGTCTCACCGACTCGATCCCGCGCGACTCGGCATCGGCGACCGAGACGAGGCGGAACTCGACCTCGCGGCCGTCATGCATCAGCCGGATAACGTCGGCGGGATCGAGGGCGAGCCGCGAGGGTGGCAGGCGGAAGGTCGTACTTTCCCGGCCGATCCAGGCTTCCATCAGCGCGCGGCGGCAGCGGCGTTCGGCCTCCTCGGGCGGGATCGCCATCGGGAAGGACTCGGACGCGATGCGCGTCGTGTCGACCGTGATGCGCCGTGCCTCGACCAGCGCCGCGTCATAGTCCTCATCCGCCCGCGCGACCTGCCACTTCAGCGCCTGCGGCAGTTCGGTCTCCTGACCACGGGTCAGTTCGAAGGCGTCGCCATCGCGACTGGCAACCAGATCGTCGATGGCGAGCGTCGCAACCGAGGCGCGGCCGCGCATGACGAAGCGGATCACGCCCTCGGTCTCGATGGCATCGAAGCCGAAGTGGCGGGCCAGCGTGGAAATCGACGCGCGTGGACTTTCCAGCGCGCCGATCACATAGCCCTCGACCGCGCCCCAGAGGCCGGAAACGTCGATCAGGTTCTCCGCAAGCCCAGCGCGCAGGCAGAGGTGCCGCACGAGCGCGGCCAATGACACCGCGCCCAGCCGTCCGGTCAGCCAGTGGCCAAGCCGCCAGTTGGGTCCGTCGGTCCAGATGCCGGTCAGTTCAGGGAAGAACGGATAGGGCCGCGCATCCCACGTCCAGGCGGCGCATTCGGGGACATGCACCATCCTGCCGCCGTAGACGGATGAGACCGGGTTGTTCGTGCCCTGTCCCCACCAGAGGTAGCTCGCCTCGAGATAGGCGCGCTGGATCGCATCATCGCGCCAGCCGCGGGAGAAATACGGGGTGAAACTTTCGGACGACTTCGGGTCGAAGAAGACGTTGGGCTGGTTCGTGCCCCGGTCGATGGCCGGGCACCCCAGTTCCGTGAACCAGACCGGCTTGGACTGCGGCACCCATGCGGTCGGCGTCCCGCTTTCCACCCCGCCCGGACGGTTGAAATGCGGATTCGACCACCAGGCGCGCAGATCCTTGTAACGAAAGACCCAAGGCTTGCCTGCGGCCCCGTCAGTGATGGGCGTGCGGATTTGCGCCGACCGGTCGGCAGCCGAGGCATAGAACCAGTCGAAGCCTTCGCCACCCGCAATGTTAGCCTGCAGGTAGCCGCGATCATGGATCGCGGGCCAACCTACGGCAGCATCGGCGTGGTCGAAGCCGTCGCGCCAATCCGACAGCGGCATGTAGTTGTCGATGCCAATGAAGTCGATGTTGGCATCCGACCAGAGCGGGTCGAGATGGTAGAACACATCCCCACTGCCGTCCCCGGGCTGGTGCCCAAAATACTCCGACCAGTCCGAGGCGTACCCGACCTTGGTGCCCGGCCCGAGGACCGACTTCACATCCGCCGCCAGCGCCTTGAACGCGGTCACGGCCGGATAGGAACTGGCGCTGGAGCGGATCGTGGTCAGCCCACGCATCTCGCTGCCGATCAGGAAGGCATCGACCCCGCCCGCCACCGCACAGAGATGGGCGTAGTGCAGGATCATCCGGCGCAGGCCCCAGTCACCTGCGGGGCCCATCCAGCTGACATTGTCGCTCGACACCGAGAACTGTGCCGGGGCAGCCGCGCCGAAGAAACTGGAGACCTGTGTCGCCGCTGCGGCGGTCTTGTCGGCGGTCCCCGCATAGCCCGCCGCCGGGGAACAGGTGACCCGCCCGCGCCAAGGGAACGATGCCTGGCCCGACGTGGCTGCGTTGTTCGAATAGGGGTTCGGCAGCGTGTTGCCGGGCGGCACGTCCATCAGCAGGAAGGGATAGAACGTCACCCGCAGCCCCCGCGCCTTCATCTCGCGGATCGCCTGCACCACCGCGAAATCCGCAGGCGTGCCGCCATAGACCGGCCGGTCCTCGGCGTCACGGCTCACCAGATGCGCATTGGCCCGTGCAACGCCATTGACCGTCCAGAGCTTGGGGCTGGTGACCTTTGTCGCCACCTCGACGCCGGGCTTGATCGTGCAGTTGCCCGCGCGCAGATCGTTGCCGAACCAGGCGACGACCAGGCTGACGCTCTCGACGGCCGGGGCCATGGCCTGCAGGCGATCCAGCGCCACGACGATGTCGGCGGTGTCGGCGATTGCGTTCAGGTTCTCCGCCACGGTCGCGCCGCCAACGCCGGTGGATTTCTTGATCGGGGCGGTGGCATAGGTGAATTCGCCCGAGGCCGGGATCATGGTCACCGCCTTGACCAGCCCCTCGGCCGTGTCGGGATCCGCAAGCGGCCGGAACACCTCGAAGCTGAGCTGCGGCAGACGGTTGCCGTAGGTGGCGAGCGGCAGTTCCTCGAAGACGACATAGGCAGTGCCGCGATAGGCCGGGGTGTTGGCCGCCCCCATCTTCGCGGAGATGAACGGGTCGGCCGCCTGCGCCTCATCGCCGGGATACCAGCGCCAGGTCACACCGGTCATGTCAATCGCCTTGCCGTCAGCCCAGACGCGACCGATGCCGGTGATCGGGCCTTCGCAAAGGGCGACCGCGAAGCTGGCATAGTAGAGATACTCGGTGGTCCGGACCTTTCCACCACCACCGCCCTTGCCGCCGCCTTGCGTGGTGGTCTTCGTCTCCTCCCGGAAATCCGTGGCCCAGATGATGTTGCCGCCGATCCGCATCCGTCCGTAGAGGCGCGGGATGATGGCGCCTTCGGTGGCCGAGGTGATCCGCAGGGAATCCAGCCGCTGGCCCTCGATCTTCTGCGCGGGGGCCAGCGAGGACACGATCCAGCTGTCCACGACCGAGCCGATGGTCGATCCGATGAAACCGCCGATCGCAGCGCCAGAAAAGCCGAGGATCGCGCCACCGAAGGCCCCGCCGATGGCGGAACCGACGGCGCCGAGGACAAGGGTGGCCATGGGGAAATCTCAGGGTTCGGAGGGTTATGTGGAGTCAGCGTGCCGGGAACACGAAGGCGAAGGCGATGCGGCGTCGCCATGTGGGCGTCAGCGGTTCCTCGATCACGCCGAGGCGTTCGTAGGCGTGGAGGAAGGTCTCGGGTCCGGTGAGGATCCCCACATGCTTGGCGATGGCGCGGGGCATCATCCGGAACAGGATCAGCGCACCGGGTGGGGCCTTGGATGGATCAAGTTCCGGCATCATCCGTCGCGCCCCATCGGCCAGCACCTCGCGCGGGCCGGTCTCGCCCCAATCTCGGCTATAGGGCGGGATCGGGAACGGCTCCGGCCCGACCACTTCGCGCCAGACGCCCCGTGCCAGGCCGAGGCAATCGCAGCCGACCCCGCGCAGGCTGGCCTGATCGTGGTAGGGTGTGCCGAGCCAGGACCGGGCAGCGGAGATGACGCGGGCAGGATCGGCGGCCTTCACAGCACCGCCCCCTCATGGCCGCCATCCTTGGTGGCGTAGCGCAGGACCGCGTCTTGCCCCGGGATATGTGGAAACCCGCGGAAGTTGGCGACATTGGAGAACTTCGCGCTGCAGGTCGCGATCCGCTTGTCGCAGCCCGCCCGGACCACGAAAGCATCGGTCGCCGTGATCGGGCGCACCGGGGCTTCCAGCAGGGTCAGGATCGCCACCCCGTCGACGAGGTCATGCGACAGCACCTCGACACGCCGTCCGGCATTGGGGCCGGTCGACCATTCCACCAGCCCGAAGGCGAACCACCCCGCCGCGAAGGTGCCGAGGCCGGAAGCGGTGAAGGCCCGGTCTCGCAGCACATCGATCACCGCGCCGCTGCCCTTGAAGGCCGGGGCCTCGAGGTTCACGCCGCAGCGCGCATCGCCCAGCGCGGCGTCGCAGCTGGCCTGGAACGTCCGCCCGACGGTCTGGCCGAGGACGTGGGCAAGGCTGCGAACTTCGGCCACGAAGGCCAGCCGTCCGCGCCGGATCTGGCCGATGGCCCCGCGCCGCAGCAGCACGCGCTGCGCCGGGTTTGCCCAGTTCACCCGCCAGACCTCGACAACTGCGGCGTCCCAGCGGCCGTCGAGGATGTCGGTTTCCGTGATCCGGTCCGACGACAGCACGCCTTGGGCATCCTGCGCGTCGACCGACAGGTCGGAGCCAGAGCGAACTTCTGATGCCGTCAGCCCGCTTTCCGGTTCGAACTCGGTCCCGTCAAAGGTGAGCGTCCGGTCGTGATCGGTAAAGCCGAAGGTCACACCATCGGCCCGGGTGATGCGCCAGCACCAGCCGAGGGTTGTCGTGCCCTCGTCGAGATGGGCCTGCAGCGCGGGCGGGAGGGACTTCATGGCCGGTCTCCCCGTGCTGCAGCCACACAAAGGGCGACGACAAACATGCCGATCGCTCCACCCACGACCATGCCCGTGAGAAACTCAGTCATCGCCGCGGAACCCGCGTTCGAGGCGGTCACGCAGGCCGATGAGGCCAAGGCCGAGGGCAATCAGCGCGGCAGGCGATGCGTCGCCAGAGCCTGCCAGCATCGCGACAAGACGGGCGAGATCGGCGAGCGGACCGGTGGCGGGCAGCGCGAGGGAGGCGGCGCCCGTGGCAAAGGCGAGCAGCCCCGCCCACCAGGTGAGAGATGTGGGACGGATGTAGCGCATGGGATCAGGCCCTCCGGATCAGGGTGGTGAAGAGGTCGGTCAGCCGGGCGAGCCAGCTGGCAGGTTCGTCGGGCGCAGGCTGTGGGACAGACGGCAGCAGCGCAGGCGGCGGTCGCAGCAGGTCCAGCGCCTCGGCCTCAGTCAGGCGACGAACGGGGCGCGAGAAGTCCACCCGCCCGTTGCGGTCCACGGACCAGACCGGGATCGTCCCGCCGGGATAGCGGGCGTGGCGGAACAGGTCGCGCTCGGCCTCGCGACGCGGGATGATCGAGGCCGGTCGCCGCCAATTCAGAAACGCGTCGGCGGCTGCAACGCGATTGCCGGCGTTGAGCGCCTTCGTCAGCGTGGCCCTGGCGATGGCGCCGGTGTTGTAGTGGAACGAGACCAGCGCATCGAACTCGTGCGGTTCCAGCGGCACCTTCACCGCGCGCAACACCTCGGCCTCGTAGGCGGCAAGGTCTGTGCAGAAGAGTCGGAATGCCTCGCGGATCCCGGCTTGCGTATCGTCGGGCATGCCGCGGGGCATCTTCGCCGGATCGGGCGGACCGGCGGCGGCCGTGTGGCCGATGCCGAAGGTCCAGACGGTCTTTACGTCGAGATAGGGTCCGGGCACGATTCCCTCGTGCCGGACGAGGGCCAGGAGGCCCCGGTCGGTCATGTGCATGGGATTACCTGAGGAGCGAGAGGACGAGGATCAGCGCGGCGACGGCGAAGCCGATGCGCAGGCGGTGGGAGAAGGCCAGACCGGGATCGCCCGGGTCGCAGCGAAGGGCGCGCGCGCGGCGGAGAAGGTCATTCATCGTCCGCCCCTCCCTGCGCGCCGCGCAGCCGGGCGAGGACGAGTTCGATGAAGGCGGGGCCGAAGACGCCCATCCCGGCCGCGATCAGCCCGCCGAGCAGGATGTGGCGCAGCGCATCGCGCAGCCGCATCCGCGTGGTCAGGGCATTGGTCGCCCCGCCCAGCGCGCCCCAAGCGGCGAGGATCACCGCCGTCGAGGCCGCGAGCTCGCGCAGCACCGCCGCCAGAAATCCGGCCTCGTCGTTCATGTGCGGATCTCCAGGAGCGGGATCGAGGTGATCGACCCGAGGCGTTCGAGGTCGAGGGTGACGTCGAGGGCGTCGGTGTCGAAGCGGACGGGGACGTCGAAGTCGAAGCCTGCGGTGATTGCCACGCCAGCGGCCGGGGCCGTGGCGAAGGTGACGAGGCCGGTTGCCGTCGAGACCGACCAGCCGGAGGCCTGCGGCGTGCCGTTCAGAGCGATGGTCACCGTCCCGGCGACGGGTTTGGTGATAGTTCGGGTCCAGGACTGCGCGCCGGAGGTGTAGCGCTTGGCCAGTTGGAACTGGGTCGTGCTGCCGTTACCGGTGCCGATAGGCTGATCGGTCGGGCCCGGCGTCTGCGATGGCAGGCAGGATTTGAAGTCGGCCCAGTCCTTGAAGCGGAAGCCGTGCAGGCGGCCATTGCGGGCCTCGAAGAAGGCCACGACCGCCGCCAGATCGTCGGCGCGGCGGATGCCGTAGGCGACGTCGTAGCGGCGGCGCGAGTTGGCCCAGCTGGCGTTGCGCTCCTCGGCGCCCGAGGCCAGTTCGACGATCTGCGTGCGCCGCTCAGGTCCGCCGCGAGCACCCCGGCTGATGTTGTCCGGAAACCGGACCTCGTGGAATGCCATCACATCCCCCTCCGACCAAGCGACACGGCACGGGCGATGTCGCTCGCGACCTGCGTGCGGGACTGGCGGAAGCTCTCGGCGTCGCGGGCGTTGATTGTGACATTGACGGTCGAGGCGCTGGCCTGGCCGTAGCCCGCAGCTTCCCGGCGCGACAGAACGCGCTCGCCGCGCTGCAGGATCGCGGGCACCTCGTCGGGGCGAAGCCCGGCCCAGCCGCCGCTGTGCATCCGAGGGGCGCCCGCGAAGGCCAAGGCCGGGACCATGCGTCCGGGACCGGGAACGCCGACCACCCCACCTGCGTGCAGGATGTTCGCGAAGATGCCACCCGCGCCGCCCAGCGCGCCGGAAAGGGCGTTCGCAATCGGGCCAAGGATGAAGCGCCGGGCGGCCAGCTTGGCCAGATCGGCGATCATCGAGGTGACCAGATCGCGGAAGTCGAGCTTGCCAGTCTTCACGAAGTCGCCAATGGCGTTCTCGGCGCTCTGGAAAGCCCCCACCAGCGTGCTGCCGATATCCCCGCCGATGTCGCGCGCCTTGGCGGCATAGTCGGCAAGTGCGGCCGTGACGGCTTGCCAGCCGGTCAGGGGCTGATCGGCTCCGGCGGCGGTGTCGGACCCTGCCTGCCGCCCAGCCGCACCGGCGCGACTTGCCGCCTCGCCGGTATCGTCCAGTTCTTCGCCCAACGCCCCGGCTGCGGCAGCGGCATCCGCCAGCGCGGTTTCGGCCTCGGTCCCCGTGCCGGTCACCGCATCCTTCAGCGCCTGCCAGCTGGCCAGCGGCCGACCGGCCGCATCGGCGAGCATGCCTGCCGCTTCGCGATAGCCCTCAGCCCGGGCGCGGGCATCGTTGGCCATGGCGCCGAGGCCGAGGTCGGGCGGCTCGAGGTAGGTGCGTACAAGCGCGGCCGAGAAAGCATCCGCCGCTGCAGCCCCTGCGGCCGTTGCCGCGCCCTCGAACGGGTTGCCGATACGCCCCAGCTCCACAGGGTCGAGGATGCCGATCCTCACGCCACCTTCGCCGGTGGCCCATTCCGGCAGCAGCGCGAGGGCCGCGTTCAGGGTCTCGATGAAGCTGTTGATGCGCGTGACGACGCCGTTCAGCATCGCCTCGACGCCGGAGATCAGCCCGTTGGCGGCCTGGAAGGCGAAGTCGCCGATGGCGCCGGGCAGGCTGCCCCAGATCGCCACCGCCGCGTCATAGGCCCCCTGGAAGATCGCCGCCGTCCGGTCGCCGAAGCTGACGACGCCTGCGATGGTGCCTTCCAGAGCCGAGAGACCGGCCGCCTTCAGGCCCTCCCAGCCAGCGGCCATGTTGGCAAGGGCTGCGTCGAGCGAAAGGCCGATTCGAGACCAGACTTCGCGGGCCAGATCGCCGAGCAGGCGGAACGCCTCGCCCACACCGCCGACACGGGCCACGAGTTGCGAGAACTGATAGACCAGTTCCCCCGCGCCGACGATCAGCGCCCCGATGCCGGTCCGGATCAGCGCGCCGCGCAGGAACACGAGTGCGGTGGCGAGGCCGCGCACCGACAAAGCGGCCGCCGCCATGCCAGCGACCCAGCGCCCGGCCATGACGGCGGCGAAGGTCGCGGCATAGGTGGCCAGCCGCCCGAGATTGTCGAAGAGCGCGCTGATCGCCTGCCCGATGGGCCCTGTCGCGCGTGCCATGTCGGCGAGCTTTGTGGCGATGGTTTCCAGCGCCGGGGCGGCGGCCACGGTCAGACGGTTCACGAGACTGGTCCAGATCAGGCTGAGGCGCGCGATGGCGTCGCCCGTGCGTTCGATTTGCGCCGCATCCGCCGCGCTGACCGCCACTCCGAAGTCCTGTACGTCGCGGGCGGCATCGCGCAGGGTGGCGCTGTCGATCCGCAGGAACGCGAGCGCCGCGCGGTCGCCGAAGAGGTCCGAGGCCACGGCCGCCCGCTCGGCCTCGGGCACGAAGCGGTTCAGCGCGTCCTGGATAGCCACGATGCGTTGATCCAGCGGCAGGGCCTGCAACTCCGCCGCCGTCAGGTTCAGCCGCCGCAGCGCGCCGACGGCCGCGCCCGAGCCACTGGCCGCTTCCGACAGGCGCGAGGTCAGCTTTTTCGTCGCCTGCTCGATTTCGCCCATCGAGACGCCCGCAAGCTCTCCGGCCCAGGTCAGGGTCTGGATGCTCTCGACCGTGGTGCGCATCGACTGCGCGAGTTTCGCCTGCGCGTCGATGTTGGCGAGCCCCGAGCGCACCATCGCCACCCCGGCCGCCGCAGCCGCTGCTGCGACAGCCGCCAGCGCGATCCCGGCGCGGCGCGCGAAGCTGGCCAGTCTGGTGTTCGCCAGTTCCATCTCGGAGGACAGACGACCGAAGCCACGGGCCCCGGCATCCCCGATGCCCTCCAGTTCGGCGCGCACCTGGCGGCCGCCCACGGCGGCAAGCCGGACGGAAACGCGTTTCTCGGCCATGGGTCGGGGCTCCAGAGAGGGTCAGGTCAGTCGCGGTTCGCTGCGATCTGTTCGTTGACGCGGCGGACCATCACCGCCTCGAGGGCGGGCAGAAGTTCGGCCATGGCGGGCGGGGAAATGCCGAGGGCCGCGCCCAGCGCCAGCGCCGCGCCCATGTCCCAGCCGATCACCGCGCCGGGGATGACGCGCATCTGCCCGCCAAGGCGCTGCGCCAGGTCCCAGACCTGCGCGCCTTCGAGCGTCAGCGGCTGGTTCAGCCGTGCTGGGCAGTCGGGACAGGGTCCTGCACAGGCCGTGCAGTAGCCTTCGCCCCCGCCGAAGCTCCAGTCGGCAAGGGCGCAGAGCCGTTTTTTTCCGCGTCCAGCAGCAGCGCCTTGGCGACGTAAAGGGTCTGGAACGCCTCGAAGGCGGGCCAGAGGTCGAGAAGCGCATCGATGGCCTCGGGGCTCGGATCGATGGGACTGCTATCGGCATCGCCGATCCCCTCCCATGCGAGGATCGCGCGCCGGGCCATAGCCTTGGCCATGGCGAGCGCCGCCTCCTCGGTCGCGGACCCCTCGGGCAGGTCGGCAATCGCCGGATCACCACGCGCGGACACCATCAGCGCGGTGGTCAGCGGGCGGAGCTTCACGCGCACACCGGGGATGAGATCGCACCACTGCGGCGCGTTGGAAAGGTCGAGGGTCAGCATGATGTGCCTTCTCAATAGGTTGCGACGGTGTTGACGAGGACGGCGGTGCACATGCGTGCGGGGCTGGTGGCCTTGGCGGCCTGCCAGTCGAAGGTGGCCTGGATGCCCTGCGGGCCCGGGATCTCGATCCGGGGACGCGGCAGGTGTACGGCGTGCGCGGTGAAGGTGAAGCTGGCCTCGGCCCCGAGGCTCCAGGCGAAGACCAGTTCGCAAGGCGTGCCATCAATGGCCTGCGTGATCAGCGCGGTGTCGGCGAAGCGCACCTCGACCCGGCCGGTCAGGGCGGCCATGCCGAGGTCGGCGCCCTCGATCCGGCCATCGTTGCGGATGGTCTCGATCCGGTCGATGCCGTTGGAATAGGTCACCTCGGCCGAGATGACGTTGCCAAGCGGTGTGCCGTTCCGGGTGATCGCCCCGTTGAAATGCCCGAACCGCTGCAGAGCCAGCGACGTGGGCGTGCCGGCGGCTGTTGTGGCCGCGACGCTTTCGCCTTGCGCCACCAGCCGGGCCGTCGCGGTCAGCAGACCGGACCGCGCCATTTGCCACGACAGCTGATCGCAGACGCAGCCGGTGTACATCGCGTAGCGCGGCACCTCGGGCATCGCCGTCTCGATGGCCATGCTCGGCAGGGTCCAGTTGCCGGACTGGAAGGTGTGGGTCTTGGGCGTGGTGCCGGAGGTGACCGGCGCTCCGAACGCCGCCTTCAGCCAAAGGCCGAAGTTCTCGACATCGATCGGCACCACGACATCGCCATCGGCGGTGACCGCGTCCTTGATCGGGGCCAGCGGGTCGCGCCCCTGGCCCAGAAGCTCCGAGGCGATCAGCGGCTGTTCGGAGCCAAGTGTGGTGCTGGCGAAGGGCACCGTGCGATAGCCCGAGGCGGGCGCGGTGCCATAGACGGTCTCGAACGCAAGCGCCATCTGCGCCCGCGCCCCATGGGCTCGTGCCATCGTAGTCTCCTGTCGTGAATGGGGTCAGGCCAGCGGGTCGGCCGTGGAATAGTGCAAGATAACCGGGATCACCGCCGCCTTCAGGCTGGCGGCACCCTCGACCGGCAGATCGACCGGGCGCGGCGCTTCCGCCTCGACCCAGTCGCAGAGGCCGCCCAGCGTTCGGTCTGCAGCAAGCGCCCCGCCGATGCTGGCGCAGAGGGTGTCGAAGGCGGCGTCGCGCGCTGCGCCTTGGACGACCGCCTCGATCTCGGCCCGGTGCTGATAGTGATAGCGCAGCGGCGACAGCGTGACCTCGGGCTCCCCTGGCTCGCCGTCTCGCAGGATCAGGAGGCCCTCGGCCGGGACTCGTTCGGGCAACACCTCGCCGCGCAGGACTGTGGCGGGCAGCGCCGAAAGCCGCGTGTGCAGTTCGGCGAGGATGGTTTCGCGGGGGGTGGGCAACGAAAGAACCTTAAGATCAGGACGCACTTGCCAGATTGCAAAGCCGCCAATTTCCGACCATTTTCAGGATCATGCGCGTATCCGATATGATGAAGCCCGATGGGCGAGTGTTTCTTAAGAGCGAGTGGGGTCAGATCAGCGATGAATGGCCCTGCGTGTCTTTTACGAAGCGGTCTGTAGGTGATCGGCTTAGGCGCGAATTCGTGCCCGGTCGGGATGTGCTCATTTACGTCGGCACAACCAGCACCGAAATGACGCGCCTGCCGGAACACCGCAGCCGCCTGATTTCGGCTGTGACGATCGAGCCAAGGCAAATCCTCGAAACGCGCAAGATTGTGCCTCCTGAAGTCTGGGCGAACTCAAACGCGCAATGGGGTGATCGATGGCCTCATTCAATGGCAGTGCTTGCGGCGGCCAACATGGTCGGCCCGCCATATCCGTCCGCGCATGACACGATCCCCGTCGCGTACCGATCCTTCGCTGAAATTGCCAACAGAGGCTCCGTTGTCGAAGCGACCGAGGCTGAGAGGGAGGCCGTGATGGCGCTCGAAATCGAGCCCATCTCGCTCAATCTTCTCGAAGACGTCGCCGCTTATCTAAAGCTGCGAAGCAGCGTCTCTGGGGAGGTTCAACCGTCAATCAAGCAAGAAGCCTTTCGGATGGCGATGCTGATCATCGAGCGTGTCAAACGCGGCGGCGAGGTCGGCGTGAAGGTCAATCCGCTCCGTACAGCGCCCAACCTCTCCGATCTGAATGCTCTTCTTGTCCGCAAATGGGTCGAACAAGGCGGACGATGCGCCCTTTGCGGAGGTGTGCTGGTCGTCGGGGCTACGAACAAGATGCTCCAACCCTCCGCAGACCGTACCGACAGTACCAACGGCGCATACGACGACGCCAACGTCGCGATCACACATCTCGCGTGCAATCTAGCGAAGAACAAGTTCGGTTTGGATGAGTTCGAGGACTGGCTTTCGGTACTTCGTGGCGTCGATCTCTGACCTCCTTTCTCACTTGAGCACTTGCTAGCGGACCCGCCCCTCCACCCAGTTCGCCACGATCAGCCCCGGCACCGCATCATGCGCCCGCTCGGCATCGCGCACGAGGTCGAGCCGCTTCGGCAGCTTGACCTGTGGCACCAGCAGAAAGATTGGCGCGGTCACGAGGCCCCTACCGGTCTTCGACCGTGATGCCACGGCGCGGCCCTTCGTGTTCAACCGCCCCTCGGCCACCAGAAGGCTCGGTCCCCGGCGGCGATAGATGAACCGCAGGCGCAGTCCGGTGCGGCGCTCCCATTCGCCGGGGGTGATCCTGCCGCCGCGCAGGGACTTGCCTGCGGCGGGCGTGGGGATCGCCAGCCAGAAGCCGTTTTTCGAGCGGATCAGAGGGCCGGTATCATGGGCCCCGACGATGACCGGGGCGTTCGACCAGACCAGCGCCGCCGCGTTCAGGCTGGGCGCGGCCTTGGGGAACCGCTCCGACCGGATGGTGCG
>WPCK01344352.1_pt1 | contig 22905 bp, 15 predicted proteins | sample 5399851 | NCBI WGS metagenome assembly WPCK01 (sample SAMN12869471, study PRJNA574797) | sludge metagenome | isolation source: wastewater treatment of pH11 | place: China:Beijing | collected 2019-05-20 | reverse complement strand
CTCGGAACCGGCCGGGGCGCCGGGCACGGCGGGGTCGGCGGTGTGCTTGCGCTCGGATGGGAGGGCCCGGATGCCGTCGAGTGCGTGCAGCAGCAGGCCCCGGTAGTCGTCGATGGCCCGGAGCTCGGCGTCGGAGGGCCGGGCGTCGAGCGACGCCACCGTGTAGGCGATCTGGAGGGCGAGGTCGTAGTACCGGCGGGCGTGGGTGGTCCCGTGGCGCTCGTCGGCCTTGCGGAGGATGTCGAAGAGCACCGTCGTCTCGGCGAGGCCGGACTTCTTGCCCGTGACCAGGCCGGCGTCGCGGATGACCTCAGGCGTGGCGTGGTCCAGCTGGCTGTCGAGGCGGGGGCCGAAGGCCTCGATGAGGCCGAGCAGCTCGTCGTCGGACTGACGGTCGTCGCAGTCGATGAAGGCGAGGCTGAGGTTGTAGGCCTCGAGCACCACGTCCTGGCGCAGGTCGTCGGCGTCGACCCCGTCGAGGTCGGCCGCGATCTCGGCCATCACCGGGCTGAGCTCGTCGACGAAGGCGCGCACCGCGTCGGCGAGGGCACGGTCGCGATCCACGTGGGGATCGTAACGAAACCCGCCGGTAACCTCGGGGGCATGTCCATCGCTGATCTGGGACTCCGGGCCAAGGCCGCCTCACGGGCGCTGGCCACGGCGTCCACCCGTGAGAAGGACGCCGGCCTGCTCCTCGCCGCCGACGGGCTGCTCGAGTGCGCCGACGAGCTGCTGGCGGCCAACGCCGTCGACGTCGAACGGGCCGAGGCCGAGGGCGTGAGCGCCACCGTCGTCGACCGGCTGCGCCTCACTCCGGCCAAGATCGAGGGGATGGCCGGCGGTCTGCGCCAGGTGGCCACCCTGCCCGATCCCGTCGGCGAGATCCTCGACGGCTGGACCCGACCGAACGGCCTGCGCATCCACCGTGTGCGGGTGCCCCTGGGGGTCGTCGCCATCATCTACGAGAACCGCCCCAACGTCACGAGCGACGCTGCGGCCCTGTGTGTGAAGGCCGGCAACGCCGCCTTCCTCCGGGGCTCTTCGGGCGCCATCACGTCGAACATCGCCATCGCCAAGGTGCTGCGCGACGCGTTCGCGGCCGCCGGCCTCCCGGAGGACTCGGTCGTGCTGGTGGAGGACACCACCCGTGAGGGGGCCGTCGAGTTCATGCAGCAGCGGGCCACCATCGACTGCCTCATCCCGCGCGGGGGCGCCTCGCTCATCGCGTCCATCCGTGAGCACGCCACGGTGCCCTTCGTCATCGACGGGGATGGCAACTGCCACGTCTACGTCGACGAATCGGCCGACCTCGCCATGGCCGAGGCCATCGTGGTCAACGCCAAGACCCAGCGCCCGTCGGTGTGCAACGCCCTCGAGTCCATCGTCGTGCACCAGAAGGTGGCCGAGCCCTTCCTCACCCGACTGGCCCCCGCCCTCGACGGCGTCGAGCTCGTCGGCGACGACCACACCCGGTCGATCCTGCCCGCGGCCGGCGCCGCCACCGAGGCCGACTGGGGCACCGAATTCCTGGACCTGAAGTGCTCGGTGCGCGTCGTGGACTCCCTCGACCAGGCCATCGAGCACATCAACCGCTACGGCTCGGGCCACAGCGAGGCCATCGTCACCCGCGACCTCGAGTCGGCCGAGCGCTTCACCACCGAGGTGGACGCCGCCGCGGTGCTGGTCAACGCCTCGACCCGCTTCGTGGACGGCGAGGAGTTCGGCTTCGGCGCGGAGATCGGCATCTCGACCCAGAAGCTCCACGCCCGCGGCCCCATGGGGCTGCGCGAGCTCACCACCGCCAAGTACGTCGTCCACGGCGAGGGCCAGATCCGGGGCTGACCCGCCGGCGGTGGGCCCGCCGGCGGAATCTTGACCGTGCGGTCAAGACCGGTGGGTACGATCAACGCATGGAACCCCGATTCGAGTCGGTCCCGGCGGTGCGCGAGAGCCTGGCCGACGTCAACTACCTCGCCGACGAGGGCATCGCCGGCGTGGTGTACCTGGCCGACCGACTCCAGAAGCCCATCCTCGTGGAGGGGCCGGCCGGAACGGGCAAGACCCAGCTGGCCAAGTCGGTGGCCGAGATCACCGGCGCCCGGCTCATCCGCCTCCAGTGCTACGAGGGTCTGGACGAGTCCAAGGCGCTGTACGAGTGGAACTACAAGAAGCAGCTCCTGCGCATCCAGGCCGAGCGCAACACCGACGGCACCTGGGACGACATCGAAGACGACATCTTCTCCGACGACTTCCTGCTGACCCGCCCGCTCCTCGAGGCCATCCGCGCCGAGGATCCGGTCGTGCTGCTCATCGACGAGGTCGACCGCGTCGAGGTGGAGACCGAGGCCCTGCTCCTCGAGATCCTCTCCGACTACCAGGTGTCCATCCCCGAGCTGGGCACCGTGTCGGCCCGCCAGATCCCGCTGGTGTTCCTCACCTCGAACAACACCCGTGAGCTGTCCGAGGCCCTCAAGCGGCGCTGTCTGTTCCTCCACATCGACTACCCCGACCTCGAGCGCGAGAAGCAGATCGTTCTGACCAAAGTGCCGGACATCACCGAGAGCCTCGCCGACCAGGTGGCCCGCATCGTGCGGTCCATCCGCCAGCTCGAGCTGAAGAAGGCGCCGTCGGTGTCCGAGACCCTCGACTGGGCCCGCACCCTCGTACTGCTCGGCATCGAGCAGGTGGACGAGGCGCAGGCCACCGAGACCATCAACATCCTGCTCAAGTACCAGACCGACATCGCCAAGGCCATCAAGGAGTTCGGTGGCGACGGCCAGGCCTGGGTGCGCGGCGGCAAGACGCCTTCCTCGCAGAAGAGCTGACCGTGAGGGTGGCTGCGGAGCGGAGCGGAGCAGCGTCGAGCGCTGTGCCGGATCCCGAAGGGGCGCCGACGGAGGAGGCGCAAAGGTGAGTGACACCGTCGCGCCCTCGCCGATGCTCGAGCTCCTCGCGGGGTTCATCCAGGAGCTGCGCGAGGCCGGCCTGCCGGTCAGCCTCACCGAGAACCTCGACGCGATGGAGGCCATCAAGCACATCCCCCTCGAGGATCGTGAGGCCTTCAAGTACGCGCTCGCGGCCACCCTGGTGAAGAACAACGCCCACTGGCGGTCGTTCGAGACCGTGTTCGAGGTGTACTTCTCGCTGCGCGGCAAGGAGTACCTGATCGACCAGGGCGAGGACGACGAGCGTGACGGCGCCGCCGGGGACGCCGACGCCGGGGACCAGCCCATGCAGGGCCAGGGCGGCGCCGGCGGGCGCATGAGCAACGACGAGCTCGCCGAGATGCTCTACCGGGCCCTGATGCGCGGCGACGAGGCCATGATGCGCGCCATCGCCCGCCAGGCCGTCGAGCGCTTCGCCGGGATGGAGCCGGGTCGGCCCGTGGGCGGCACCTACTACCTCTACCGCACCCTGCGGAACCTCGACCTCGACGGGCTCTTCGAGCGCCTCATGGAGCACTCCCGGGAGGAGTCACCGGAGCCCCTCAGCCCGTTGGAGGAGCGCCTCGAGGCCGACGAGTACCAGCACCGCCTCGAGCAGATGAAACAGGAGGTCGAGGCGGAGATCCGCCGGCGCCTCGTGGCCGACCGGGGTGTCGAGGCCATGGCCAAGACGTTGCGCAAGCCGCTGCCCGAGGACGTCGACTTCATGCACGCCAGCCGGGAGGAGATGGCCAACCTGCGCAAGGCCATCTACCCGCTGACCCGGCGTCTGGCCGTGCGCCTCGCCCGCAAGCGCCGCCACGGCCGCAAGGGCCCGCTCGACTTCCGCAACACCGTGCGGCACTCGCTCAGCTACGGCGGGGTCCCCGCCGAGCCCAAGTTCCGCTTCCCGCGCCCCGCCAAGCCCGAGATCATGGTCATCGCCGACATCTCTGGGTCGGTGGCCGCGTTCGCCCGCTTCACCCTCCACCTCGTCTACGCCATCAGCAGCCAGTTCTCCAAGGTGCGTGCCTTCGTCTTCATCGACGGCCTCGACGAGGTCACCCGGTTCTTCGAGGGCGTGGAGGACATCGCCGACGCCGTGCACCGGGTCAACACCGAGGCCGACGTCGTTTGGGTCGACGGCCACTCCGACTACGGGCACGCCTTCGAGGTGTTCTGGAAGGAGTACGGCAAGGACGTCGGCCCGAAGACGTCGGTGATGATCCTCGGCGACGCCCGGAACAACTACCACTCCTCGCAGTCGTGGGTCATCAAGGAGATCCGCCACAAGGCACGCCATGTCTTCTGGCTGAACCCCGAGCCGCGGTCGTACTGGGACACGGGCGACTCGATCGTCAGCGAGTACGGCGTCCACTGCGACGGCGTCTACGAGTGCCGCAACCTGCGCCAGCTCGAAGGCTTCGTCGAGCGCCTCGCCTGATCCCCGGAGGCGGGGTCAGCGCCGGCGGGCGCGCCGGGTGGCGGCGGGGCCGCCCTCGGTGCCGAGGTTCATGGCGGTGTTGACCAGGGCCACGTGGGAGAAGGCCTGGGGGAGGTTGCCGAGGAGGCGACCGGAGGACGGGTCGTACTCCTCGGACAGCAGGCCCACGTCGTTGCGGAGGGCGACGAGCTTCTCGTACAGGGCCCGGGCGTCGGCGGAGCGGCCGAGCAGGTGCAGGCAGTCCGCCAGCCAGAAGGTGCAGAGGAGGAAGGCCCCTTCGTCGCCGGACAGGCCGTCGGCGGTGTGCTCGGTGCGGTAGCGCAGCACGAAGCCGTCCACGGTGAGCTCGCGCTCGATGGCTTCGACCGTGCGCCGGACCCGCTCGTCCTCCGGCCCCAGGAACCCCACGAGGGGCACGAGGAGCAGGCTGGCGTCGAGGGTGTCGCGGCCGTAGGCCTGGGTGAACGCGCCGTCGGCCCGGACGCCGTTGGCCAGCACCTCGGCCCGGATGTCCTCGCTCAGCTGCCGCCACCGCTCGAGGGGCCCGTCGAGGCCGAAGTGCTCCACCGCCAGCGCGGCCCGGTCAGCGGCCACCCACGCCATGACCTTCGAGTGGGTGAAGTGCTGGCGCCCGCCCCGCACCTCCCAGATGCCTTCGTCGGGCTCGGTCCACGCGCCCTCGAGGAAGTCCATGAGCACTTTCTGGAGCTCCCACGACTCGTGGCCCTCGTGCAACCCAGCGACGCGGGCCTGGTGGGAGGCGTCCATCACTTCGCCGTACACGTCGAGCTGGAACTGTTCGCTGGCGGCGTTGCCCACCCGTACCGGCGCCGAGCCCTCGTGGCCGGCCAGCCACGGCACCTCGTACTCGGTGAGGCGCCGCTCGCCGGCGACGCCGTACATGATCTGGAGCTTGTCGGGCTCGCCGGCGGCCGCCCGCATGAGCCACTCCCGCCACGCCGAGGCCTCCTCGACGTAGCCGGCGCTCAGCAGCGTCATGAGGGTGAAGGTGGCGTCGCGCAGCCAGCAGTAGCGGTAGTCCCAGTTGCGCACGCCGCCGAGGTCCTCGGGCAACGAGGTGGTGGCCGCGGCCACGAGCCCGCCGGTCGGGCCGTAGGTGAGGCCCTTCAGGACCACCAGCGAGTCGTGGACCACGTCGGACCACTCGCCGGCGTAGGTGTTGTGGGCGTTCCACGACTGCCACCAGCGCTCGGTGTAGGCCAAGGCGGCCTGGACGTCGGGGGCCGGCGCAGGCGGCAGGTGCGACGGGAAGGTGGCCAGCTCGAAGGGCACCGACTCGCCGCCGGCCACCGCGAAGTGGGCCTCGGTGCGATGGTCCATGCCGTGGGTCTCGACCGGGGTGTCGAGGCACAACCCGTCGGGTCCGGCCACCGCCAGCAGGCGGCCGTGGTCCTGGCGCACCCAGGGGACGATCGAGCCGTAGTCGAAGCAGATGCGCAGGTCCATGGCCATGGGGACCCGGCCGCTGCGGCCCTCGACGATGCGGATCAGGTTGGGGCGCTCGTCGCGCGGGACCATGAAGTCGATCACCGCCACCGATCCCTCGGCCGTGTGGAACAGGGTCTCGAGGATCAGGGTGCCGGGACGGTAGGCCCGTTCGACCCGGAGGACGTCAGTGGCCGGCGCCAGCTGCCAGCGCCCGTTGTGCTCGTCGCCGAGCAGGGCGGCAAAGCACGCCGCCGAGTCGAACCGGGGCGTGCACAGCCAGTCGATGGAGCCGTCCCTGCCGACCAGCGCCGCGGTCTCGGTGTCGCCGAGCATCGCGTAGTCCTCGATGCGGGAGGGGCTCATGGCTTCCGCTCCTGGCTCGTTCCTCGCCGGGCCGCTCGGGCCCCGCCCTCGTCCCTCGGGCTCATGCCTCCAGCTTGACCTGCGGGGCGACGCCCCGCTCAGAGTCGGTCGATGACCTCTTCGAACACGGAGAACAGCGCCGGGCGCTCGTGGCGCTCGCGCGCCAGCACCCCCAGGCGCCGGCCGCGGTTCACGAGCTCACGGGCTTCCCGGCCCGGCCAGGGGCGGGGGAGGAGCTCGGGCGGCAGGAGCGGGTCGCGGCTGAAGCAGGCCTCGAAGTCGATGACCGTGGTGAGCGCGCCGGCCAGGAACTCGGCCTCGGTGAGGCGCTCGTGGCGGTTGCGCATGTCGGTCAGGGCCTCGGGCACCTCCTTGTATTGGTCGATGAAGGCCTGGTAGCGCCGAGCGAGGTCGTCGAGGGGCCAGAGACGCGCGGCCAAGGTGCGGGGGTCGCGCTCGCCGCCGATCTCGAGGGCGTCGGTGACTGCGGTGGTCACGGCGTCGGCCACGCCCAGGCGCTCCGCCTCCGAGGTGACGACGTCCTCCCAGCCGTGGGGCGACACGTACAGGCCGTTCTGGATCTGGCCGGCGCCGAGGGCGAACAGGCGGCGCACGAAGGCGGCCACGCTCTGGTCGTCCACCGGGGCGACGGCGACGAGGTGCCAGCGGCGGTCCCAGCCCCGTCCGGCGGCGTCCTGGACGTAGGCGAGGCGGGCCCGCCCGAGGGCCGAGTCGAGCAGGGCGCGGCCGGCGGGGGTGGGGGAGTAGCGGTCGCCGTCCTCGGTGGAGAAGAGGCCCTCGTCGACGATCAGGGCGAGCTCGGTCCGCACCTGCTCGACGGTCTGGCCGCAGGCCACCGCCACCGGCTCGACCTCGCTGGCCACGATGGCGCCGTCCTGGCGCGCCATGCCGATCACGAGGAGGCGGGTGGGGATGTGGTCATCGAGCGCCCGGTCGGTCACGGCGCCGAGGGTACCGGGGTCAGGTCGGCGAGCCGTAGCCGGCGCGAGGCGCGGTGTGTGCTCAGACGTGGAGGCCGCACTCGGTGCGGTCACGGCCGGCCCAGCGGCCGGAGCGGGGATCGTCCCCGGGCTTGACCGGCTTGGTGCAGGGCTCGCAGCCGATCGACAGGTAGCCCTGCTGCACGAGCGGGTTCTGCGGGACGTCGTGGTCGGCGATGTAGCCGGCGACGTCGTCGTCGGTCCAGGTGGCGATGGGATTGACCTTGACCAGGCCGCGTAGGTCCCGCACCACGATGGGGGCGGACTCGCGGCCGGCGGCCTCGACGCGGCGAAGACCGCTCATCCAGGCCGCTTTCCCCGCGAGGGCCCGGTCGAGCTGGCCCACCTTGACCGCCGAGCAGCAGTTCTCCGGGTCGACCTCCCACAGCTCCTCGGCGTGGTGGGCGACGGTCATGATGCGCATGTTGAGCCCGTAGCGCCGGCGCACGTCCTCGACGGTCTGGAGGGTCTCGGGGAAGTGGTAGCCGGTGTCGATGAACACGACCTCGATGGCCGGGTCCACCTTGACGGCGAGGTCGATGAGCACGGCATCGGTCATCGACGCGGTCATGCAGAGGTACGGCGCGAAGCAGTCCACCGCCCACTGGATGACCTTGCTGGCCGGCAGGCCCTCGAACTCGCGGTTGAGGTCGGCCAGCTCGTCGTCGGAGAACGTCGGGACGTCGAGGGCGACAGGATCGAAGGCCATCAGGTCGCGCACTCCGAGTCGCCGACCTCGGCCACGTAGGGCCCGGTCTCGCCGTAGTCCACGTAGTACTCCGGGCCGTCGGCGGGCTCGGGGAACCAGTCGAGGTCGAGCAGGTCCTTGCGCACCTCGTCGACCCCGCCCACCCGGGCCAACCAGCTCTGGAAGGCCTCGCCGGCCTCGCGCTCGCCGGCGTAGCGACGCACGACGCGGACCGCCGCCTCGGGCGCGTTCTTGGCAGGGAGGCGCAGCGCCTTCTGGCCGAACTCGATGCGCTCCTCGCCGACGTAGCCGCCGAGCAGCATCTGGTAGCCCGGGGCGGCCTTGCCGTGGGCCCGGCGCTCGGCGCCGAAGAAGCCGATGTCCGAGGCGTGGTGCTGGCCGCACGAGTTGGTGCACCCGGAGATGTTGGTGCGCACCCCGCCGATCTCGGCGAGGCCCTCCTCGTCGAGGCGCCGGCCGATCTCGTCGGCGAGTCCGCGGGACTGGGTGACAGCGAGGTTGCAGGTGTCGGCGCCGGGGCAGGCGACGACGTCGCGGGTGAGCTCGGCCCCGGGTTGGGCCATGCCGATGACGTCGAGGCGGTCGTAGAGAGGGTCGAGCTGGGACTCGCTGAGGCCGCGGAACACGAAGTTCTGGCGGTTGGTCACCCGTACCTCGGCGCCGAGCTCGCGCTGGATGGCGGCGAGGGCCCGGAACTGGTCGGACGTGACGTCGCCGAGACGGCTCCACGCGTAAGCCGAGACCGTCCCCTTGGCCGCGCCCCGGACGACGTTGGCCTGGTGCCAGCGGTCACGCTGATCGCCGCTGCGGATGGTGACCGGAGTGCCCTGGCCGATGGTGGGGGAGGTGGCGCCGGGAGCGAGGCCGGCGGGGGCGTCGCCCAGCTTGTCGACGATCTCGGGAACACCGCCGGGCCAGGAGGAGGAGGCGACGAGGAAGGCGCGCTCTTTGAGGACGCGGGCCTGGAGCTCGTCCCAGCCCATGGTGTCCACCAGCCACTTGAGACGGGCCCGCAGCTTGTTGTCGCGGTTGGCGTGGTTGCCGAAGACCCGCAGGACCGCCTCGAGGGTGGCGAGCAGGTCCTCCCGGGCGGTGAAGGGCTCGAGGGCGAGCGCCGGGTGGGGTGTGGCGCCGAGACCGCCGGCGAGGAAGACCCGGAAGCCGGCCTCGATGCCGCCGTCGGCCGCGGTGCGGGTGGTGGCGATCACGCCGACGTCGTTGAACAGGGCCTGGCCGCAGTCGGTGGCGCAGCCCGAGAAGTTGATCTTGAACTTGCGGGGGAGTCGCTGGGCGAGGGGGTTGCGCAGGAAGTGCTGGTGTGCCGCTTCGGCCCAGGCGCTGATGTCGAGGGCCTCCTTCGGGCAAGCGCCGGCGAGGTGGCAGCCCTGCACGTTGCGCACGGTGTCACCGCACGCCTCGCGGGTGGTCATGCCCACCGCCGCCAGCTTGCGCATGACCTCGGGCACCTCGGTCAGCTCCACGAAGTGGAACTGCACGTTCTGGCGGGTGGTGAGGTGCCCCCAACCGCGGGAGTGCTCGTCGGCCAGGTGGCCCATCATCTCCAGCTGCTCGGGCAGCATCGAGCCGTAGGGGATCTTGACCCGCACCATCTGGTTGGTGCCGCCTTGGCGCTGGCCGTAGATGCCGTTGTTCAGGCGGAACACCCGGAACACGTCCTCGGCCAGGTCGCCGGCCTGGTACCGGGCGAGCTGCGCTTCGAACTTGGCGATGTCCGCGGACATCGCCGGGTCGATCTCGGCGTGCGGGAGCACGGGCGGGCCTCCACGAGGGTCGGAAACCCGAGTGGATCGCTCGGGTATTCGGCCGAGTGTAGGAGAATCCCGACTCAACTGGTCAAGTATTCTCGAAAACCGCTGGTATCAGCGGTGCTCCCGCAACAGCTCCGACACCCGGAAGGCCAGGTCGAGCGACTGGCGCGCGTTGAGGCGGGGGTCGCACATCGTCTCGTACCGGTCGCCGAGGTCGGCGTCGAGGATCTCCTCGGCACCGCCGAGGCACTCGGTGACGTCGTCGCCGGTGAGCTCGACGTGCACGCCACCGGCCCACGTGCCCTCGGCGCGGTGGGCGGCGAAGAAGCCGGCGATCTCGGCCAGCACGTCGTCGAGGTGGCGGGTCTTGTGCCCGGTGCCGCTGGTGAAGGTGTTGCCGTGCATCGGGTCGCAGGCCCACACCACCGGGTGCCCGGCGTCGCGCACCGCGGCGAGCAGCGGGGGCAGCCCGGCCTCGATGCGGTCGGAGCCCATGCGGCTGATGAGGGTGAGGCGACCGGGGATGCGGTCCGGGTTGAGGCGCTCGCACAGGGCCAGCACTTCGTCGGTCGAGGCCGAGGGGCCGACCTTGGCACCGACGGGGTTGTGGACGCCGGAGAGGAACTCGATGTGGGCGCCCTCGGGCTCACGGGTGCGCTCGCCGACCCAGAGCATGTGGGCCGAGCAGTCGTACCAGTCGCCGGTGAGTGAGTCCTGGCGGGTGAGGGCCTCTTCGTAGCCGAGGATGAGTGCCTCGTGGCTGGTGAAGAAGTCCACCTGGTGGAGGTCGGGTTGGGAGGAGGTGTCCACCCCGCAGGCCTTCATGAAGCGCAAGGCGCGGTCGATTTCGGACGCGAGCTGTTCGTACCGGCGTCCCTCGTTGCTGCTCGCCACGAACTCCTGGTTCCAGCCGTGGACCTGGCCGAGGTCGGCGAAGCCCCCCTTGGTGAAGGCGCGCAGCAGGTTGAGGGTCGACGCCGACTGGTGGTAGGCCTGCACCAGGCGCTCCGGGTCGGGCGTGCGCGCCGCGGCGGTGAAGCCGATGGCGTTGACGATGTCGCCGCGGAACGAGGGCAGCTCGACGGCCTCGACCACCTCGACGGGAGAGGATCGCGGCTTCGCGAACTGCCCGGCGATGCGGCCCACCTTCACCGTGGGCACGCCCGAGGAGTAGGTGAGGACCACCGCCATCTGCAGGATCACCCGCAACTTGTCGCGGATGGCGTCGGCCGAGAAGGCGTCGAAGGACTCGGCGCAGTCGCCTGCCTGGAGCAGGAACGCCTCGCCGGCGCTGACCTGGGCAAGGCTACGGGTCAGCTCGCGGGCCTCGCCCGCGAACACCAGCGGGGGCATCGTGGCGATGGTCTTGACCGCCTGGTCGAACGCGCCTGGATCGGGCCAGTCGGGCTGCTGGCCCGCCGGGCGATCGCGCCAGGACGAAGGACTCCACGAGGATGCGGCCACGAGAGAAGGATCGCGGGCCGGAACCCCGACCGACAAGCGGATTGGGGCCCCGGCGAGCGGGTTGGGTGCGGCCTAGGCCGCGTCGGTGGTGGCGGCGGCCTGGTCGCGCACGGTGCTGACTGCACGCTTCACCAGGCGGCGGGCCGCTTCGGCGGTGACGCCCAGCTCCTCGCCGACCTCGCGGTAGCTGCGCTTGCGGCCGTCGTGCAGGCCGAAGCGTTGCTCGACCGCATACCGGGCCCGGGTGTCGAGCACGTTGAGCAGGTCGGTCACCATCTGCTGCTCGGCCCGGTCGAGGACCTCCTGCTCGGGCCCGGGCGTCGAGTCGGGCAGCAGGTCAACGAGCTCGTTGCTGTCGTCGTCGCCGATGGTCCGGTCGAGCGACGTGGGGGTGGTGAGCCGGTGCAACCGGGCGTGTTCGTCGTCAAGCTCGTCGCCGTCGCCCGCGACCTGGCGGAGAGCGGCGCGCAGGCTGGCCGACCGGTCACCTGGCAGCCTCACCAGGCTGGCCTTCTGGTCGAGGGCACGGCCGATGGCCTGTCGGATCCAGAAGGTCGCGTAGGTGGAGAACTTGAACCCCTTGCGCCAATCGAACTTGTCGACTGCGTGTTCGAGGCCCAGGTTGCCCTCCTGCACCAGGTCGAGCAGCTCCATGCTCGGCGGCAGCGGGTAGCGCCGGGCGACGCTCACCACCAGGCGCAGGTTGGCTCGGATGAACCGGTCCTTGGCCCGATCGGCAGCACGCACCGCCCGGTCGAGCTCGATGCCGGTCTCGCCGTTGGCGATCCGGGCGCGAGCCTCGAAGCCCTTCTCGATGACCTGGGAGAGCTCTCGCTCCTCCTGGGCGGTGAGCAGCGGCACCAAGCCGATCTCGTTGAGGTATTGGCCTACTGAATCGCTCATGACACCTTTTCCACGGGTAGTTCAGTCTTCTCAACGAGAATTACTGCCCTGTGATTCCCAGTTTCAGACATTTTCGGGGGGTGACCGGGCCTCGAATTGCTGTCCGGTCCGAGTTCCACCGTGCAACCACCGTGCATCGCCGCCTGTTCCGGGGCCCGCTGTGACATCGGTCACCACCGTGCGGGGCACGATCGCAGGCCGAAGTGCGAAGCAGCTTTGATGGGAGGTGCGGAGGAACACCTTCGTAACCAGAATGACACATTCACGCGGGCAACACAAGCACCGCCACCCGGTCACTTCGGTGCGCCACCTACACTCTCGGCCCGTGCCAGGCTCAACGTCCCTGCTCAGCGCGCTGCGACGGCAGGCCTGGATCATCATCGCCGCCGGCTGCGCTGGTGCGGCCTTGTTCGGGACCGCCTCGGCGCTGTCGCCCAAGGTCTACGAATCGCGGGTCGAGGTGCGGCTCGACCCCGTGTCGCTCGACGGGCGCTTCGGTGCCCCGGACGCGCCGGCCACGAGCGAGCAGGCCATCGCCCGAGAGATGCGTTTGGTCGAGAGCGACGCGGTGCTCGGTCGCGCCGAGGGGCAGATCGAATTCGACCACTCCCTCGAGGCAGAACAGGTGTCCGACGACACCATCGCCTTCGTGGCCCGCTCGATCAGCGGGCCCCTGGCCGAGTCCGTGGCGAACACGGCAGCGACGACCTACCTCGGGGTGCGCCAGGAATCGGCCACGGGTCTGGCCGACAGCGCCTTGACCTTCACGCAGGGACTCGTGGACGGCCTCACGGCGAGGCAGGCCGCGGGGGAGGACGTTGCCGCCGATCTGGCCGAACAGCAGGCACGGCTGGCGGACTTCCAGGCGGGTCGGGACGCCGTCGCCGAGAGCGCCACGGTGTCGCTCGGTCCCACCACCGCGGGTGACGCGGTGGCGCCCCAGCCCTGGGAGGCGGCCGCTCGGGGGTTGCTCGTCGGCCTCGTCGTCGGGCTCCTCATCGCGGCCGTACGCGAGTATGTGCTGGCCAGGCCCCAGATGGCGGCTCTGACCGCCTCGTTCCCCCGTCTGCAGTGGTCGCGACGGGACGGAGGCACCCTGCACGTGGCCTGGCCCGACCGGCGCAGACCGGCCTTCGTCATCCTGGGCGGCCTCGTCGCGGCGCGGGCGCTCCTCTACACGGTGCTCGGCGTCAACTTCATTCTCGACGACTGGAGCCTCGAGTACCAGCGGGCCATCGCGGGGACGTGGGAGTCGGTCCCATCCGGGCAGGACCTCGTGAACGCCCGGCCCGGCGCGTGGCTCACCTTCACGCTGCTGCACGGCACCGTGGGCCCGCATCCCCTCGTGCAGTTCCTGGTGCTCACCGCGGTCAACCTCGCGGTCGTGCTGATCCTCTACACCGTCCTGGCCAGGTTCTTCGAACGATCGACGGCGCTGCTCGTCACCGCGGTGTGGGTGCTCCTGCCCGTCCACCAATCGATGACGGTGTGGCCGGGGACCAGCCAGATCGCCGTTGGCGCGCTGGCCTTCCTGCTGGGCCTCTGGGCCTTCACCTGCGGCCGGTGGGTGCTCGCCGGCGTGGGATTCGCCGCTTCCATCCTCTGCTACGAGCTCTCGGTGCCGGCGGCGTTCGCAGCGACGGCGTTGGTGGCGGGGCCACTGGCGCCGCTGCGCCCCACCGCCCCGCCGCCCCGTCGCGCGATCACCTTGGGCACTCGGGCGGGCACCCTGGTGTTCGTCATCGCCGCCACCGCCTGGTCGCGAGCCCACCCGGTCTACGACCTGGAACTGCGCATGCCCAGTCCCGCGACGTTGTGGTCCGGCCACTTCGGCATCGGCCTGTTCGGCAGCCTGGACACGCCCGACGTCCTGGTCATGGTGGTCGGGGCGGTCTTGGCGGCCGGAATGGCGGTGTGCCTCGTGTGGTGGCTGCGCGGCGATCGGGCTCGGGAAGCGGGCCCTGCTCTCGCCGTCGGGGGCGTGGCGGTGTTCCTGCTCGGTCTCGTGGTGGCCTTCAGCACGACCACGGGCGTGCTGGGCTTCAACGACCGCCTCTACGCGCTCTCGTCGGTGGGTGCGGCCATGATGCTGGCCGGGCTGGGGGTGTTCCTGTGGCGCCGGCTGCCGGCCCTGACCCTGGTGCTCGGCTCGCTGTTGGTCGTTGGAGCCCTCGCCGGCCAGTTCGTGTCGCTGCGGTCGTGGAGCCAGTCCGGTGCTGACGTGGTCGCTCTCCTGGACTACCTGGAGCGCACGTACCCCGATCCCGCCGGCACCCACTTCATCGTGGGTCCTTCGCCGCGCTACCGGAACAGCACCGTCGGGGCGACGTCCCCCTACGGCGGCGCCGACGGCGCGTATCGCCTGGCCTTCCCCGAGGCCGGGCCGTCCTGTGTCGCCCTTGCCGAGCGCGAGACCGTCCCCGAGGACACCTGCACCGGCTCGATGGTCATCGCGAACTCGCAGGAGGAGTTCGTCCCGACCGCATGGGGGGAGTCCTTGGTCGACTGGTCTCGCGTCCTCGGTGCCGACGGAGACCCCTGAGGTACCCCCCGTACACTGCACCGGTGACCAGCAGGGTTGACCGCGTCGAGCGCATCGGGTTGTTCGGGGGGACGTTCGACCCGCCCCACGTCGGCCACCTCGCCGCCGCGGTCAATGCCCGGCACGACCTGGACCTCGACGTGGTCCTGCTCGTGGTGGCCAACATCCCGTGGCAGAAGGTCGGGGAGCGGACCATCAGCCCCGCTCACGCCCGTCTCGAGCTCGTCCGCCTCGCCGTGGGCGACGTGGAGGGCCTCGAGGTCTGTGACCGGGAGATCCGCCGAGGTGGCCGCTCCTACACCGCCGACACGGTCGACGACCTCCTTGCCGAGGCACCCAGCTCCAGGGAGCTCTTCGTCATCGTGGGCAGCGATGCCGCCGAGGGCCTGCCCACGTGGGAACGGGTGGACGAGGTCCGTGAGCGCGCCGTGATCGTCGTGGTGGATCGCCCGGGCGGCGCGTGGAGCCCGCCGCCCGGGTGGGCGGTGGAGCGTGTCGTGGTGCCGCGCCTGGAGATCTCCTCGACCGATCTGCGCGCGCGTGTGGCCGCAGGTCGTCCCCTCGACTACCTCGTGCCAGCTGCGGTCGTTTCGGGGATCAACCGCCTCGGCCTCTATCGTGACGCCCGATGAGCGAGCGGGACCGATGAGCCACGAGCCCATGGTCCTGCCCCCGAAGGGGACGGGCGAGCGAGCCCGGAGGCGACGAGAGCGGGAAACGGCCAGGGGCGGCGCCCCCGTCGGTCCACCAGCCGCACCCGACGACGACGGGGGAGGGCGGCGCAGCGGCCGAGGTGGCGCATCGCCGGGGTCCGACGAGAGCGGGCGGCGCGCCCACCCGTTCATCCGCTCCACGTTCATCGGGGCGTGGGTGCTGCTCGTCCTCGCCATTCCCGTCCTCACCGTCATCGGCATCAAGGCGGTGGGTCGCAGCAACGCCGGGCGGGAGCTGAACGTCGAGAAGGACCCCTCCGCCGAGGGCTATGAGGCGGCCGTCGACCCGACGCCGACCATGCTCGTGACCCAGACCGACGACGCCGGCACCATCACCGGTGTCACCGTCCTCTCGTTGAAGAACGCCGGGGGAGGCAATCTGACCTTCTTCCCTGCCGGCACGGTGCTCGAGCTGCCTTTCACCGAGCGAGGTGAGGCCCCGATGAACGAGATCTACCAAGCTGCCGGCGAGACCGGTCTCGAACAACGGGTGGAGACGCTGCTCGTCGCCGCGACGCAGGAGAACGTCGCGATCCTGAACAATGCCCAGTGGGCGAGCCTGCTCGCGCCCCTCGGGCCGCTCACCATCGAGAACCCGGTGGAACTGGTGACCACCGACGACCTGGGTGCACCGATCACGTTCGCCCAGGGAGCGATCCAGGTGCCTCCCGATCAGATCGGGCTGTTCGTCAACACCCGTGGCGCAGAAGAGAACGACCTCACCCGCCTGGAGCGCCAGCAGGCCTTCTGGACGGCCTGGTTGGCCGCAGTCAAGGTGTCGACCGACCCGAACGCCGTGCCCGGCGAGACCGACAGCGGCCTCGGACGCTTCGTGCGCGACCTGGCGAAGGGCGATGCCACGTTCAACACGCTCCCGGTGACGCCCATCGGCATCCCCGGGGTGGGGGCCACCGACTCCAACCTGTATCAGCCGGACCAGGCGGCGGTGGACCAACTGGTGGCCGACACCATCCCCCTGCCGGTGGGCGTCGGGCGTCTCCGGGCCCGGGTGCTCGATGGCACGGGCACCCAGGGGATCGCCGTCGAGGCCGCACGTGCCATCGTCCCGGCAGGGGCGGAGATCGCCATCGTGGGCAACGCGGAGCGATTCGGGCGGGAGGAGACGGTGGTGCAGTACTACGACCCCGCCGAGCGGGAGCAGGCGCAGCGCCTGCTCGACGCCCTCGGGGTCGGTCGCCTCGTGCTGCGCGAGAACGTGACCGATACCGTGGACGCCACCGTGATCATCGGCAGCGACTTCGACGCCGAGCTCGCCCCCGGCGCATCCGGCGTGACCACCACCACCACGGCGGCGGAGGACGTCCCCGCCACGAGCGTCCCGGCCGACCCCAACGCCCCGTCCACGACGATCCCCTTCGGCGTGGCCCCGACCATCACCCCGCCGACGGAGGCCCCCACTGGCTGATCAACCCCCCTCCCACACCTCGGGACTCGCCCAGGACTGGGTCATCGCCGCAGCGCGCGCCGCTGACGACAAGCTGGGGGCTCGGACGATCGTGCTCGACGTTTCCGACGTCCTGTCCATCACCGGGTGGTTCGTGATCACCAGTGGCGCGAACCCCCGCCAGGTGAAGACGATCGCCGAAGAGGTCGAGTCGCAGGTCGCCGAGGCTGGTGGTCCTCGCCCGTTGCGCGTCGAAGGCCTCGACAACGCCCGATGGGTCTTGCTCGACTACGGCGACTTCGTGGTGCACGTGTTCCTCGAGGAGGAGCGTGACTACTACGAGCTCGAGCGCCTCTGGAGCGACGTTCCTCGTGTCGAGTGGAAGGCGGACGCCGACGGCGCCACGCTCAGCCGTTAGCGCTCCGGCGCCCCGGGCGCGGCCGACCCCGGCCGCAGGGGCCGGGGTCGGTGCGACAACCACTCAGGGTGGAGGCGAAGGGATTTGAACCCTCGAAACCTCCTGCATGCCATGCAGGCGCTCTACCAGGCTGAGCTACGCCCCCTGGGGTGCGGGGGCACACGATAGCAGCAGCACCCCCGCCCTCCGCCAAGCGGGAACGGGTTCCTGGCGGCGAAGGTGCCCTCGGTACGATCGGGGGATGATCGAGCAGCCGTACGACTTCCGCGCCATCGAGGAGAAGTGGCAAGCCCGCTGGCGCGACGAGGGCACCTACGAGGTCGACAACGACGACCCGCGCCCCAAGTCCTACGTCCTGTGCATGTACCCGTACCCCTCGGGCGCCGCCCACATGGGCCACGTCCGCAACTACACCTTCGGCGATCTGCTGGTGCGCTACCGCACCATGCACGGCCAGGCCGTGCTCTCGCCCATCGGGTTCGACTCCTTCGGCCTGCCCGCCGAGAACGCCGCCATCAAGACCGGCGAGCACCCGCGCCCCTTCACCGACGCCAAGATCGCCGAGCTGACCTCCTCGCTCCAGCGCCTCGGCGCCGTCTACGACTGGCGGCGCGTGGTCAAGAGCCACGACCCGAGCTACATCCGGTGGACCCAGTGGATCTTCCTGCGCTTCCTCGAGGCCGGTCTGGCCTACCGCCGCAACGCCCCGGTGAACTGGTGCCCGGGGTGCCAGACGGTGCTGGCCAACGAGCAGGTGCTGGCCGACGGCACCTGCGAGCGCTCGGGCGACCTGGTCGAGCGTCGTGACCTCGAGCAGTGGTTCTTCCGCATCACCGACTACGCGCAGCAGCTGCTCGACGACCTGGAGGGCCTGGACTGGCCCGAGCGGGTCAAGACCATGCAGCGCAACTGGATCGGCCGTTCCGAGGGCGCCGAGTTCGACCTGGTGCTGGCCGACGGCGACGGGACGCCCCGCGCCGACGGGCTGGCCCTGCGCGTCTACACGACGCGCCCCGACACCAGCTTCGGCATGACCTACGCCGTGATGGCGCCCGAGCACCCGCTCGTCCCCGACGTGACCACCGACGCCCAGCGGGCCGAGGTGGACGCCTTCGTGGCCAAGGCACGCCTGGCCAGCGAGCTCGAACGCGTGTCGTCCGAGGGCGGTCTCGACAAGCGCGGCGTGTTCACGGGCTCCACGGTCGTCAACCCGTTCAACGGCAGGGCCGTGCCCCTGTACCTCGCCGACTACGTCCTGATGGGCTACGGCACCGGTGCGATCATGGCCGTGCCCGGCGGCGACCAGCGAGACTGGGACTTCGCCAAGGCGTACGACCTCCCGATCATCGCCACCGTGCAGGCGCCAGAGGGCTTCGACGGCGAGGCGTACACCGGCGATGGTCCGGCCATCAACAGCGAGTGGCTGAACGGCCTGCACAAGGCCGAGGCCATCGCCAAAGCCATCGAGTGGCTCGAGGCGGAGGGCCATGGCCAGGGCACCGTCAACTACCGCCTGCGCGACTGGCTGCTGTCGCGCCAGCGCTTCTGGGGGTGCCCGATCCCCGTCGTGTACTGCGCCGAGCACGGCGCCGTCCCCGTCCCCGACGACCAGCTCCCGGTGCTGGCGCCCGACGACGTCGAGTTCCGCCCGTCAGGGGAGTCGCCGCTGAAGTTCCATGAGGGCTTCCTGAACACCACCTGCCCGATCTGCGGCGGGCCCGCCACGCGCGAGACCGACACCATGGACACCTTCGTCGACTCGTCGTGGTACTTCCTGCGCTTCGCCGACCCCACCAACGACGACCTCCCGTTCGACCCCGCCGCGGTGGCCGAGTGGCTCCCCGTGGACCAGTACATCGGCGGCATCGAGCACGCCATCCTCCATCTGATGTACGCCCGGTTCTTCACCAAGGCGCTGGCCGACCTGCGCGTCGCCCCGAAGGAGCTGCGCGAGCCCTTCGAGCGCCTGTTCACCCAGGGCATGATCCGCATGGGTGGCACCAAGATGTCCAAGTCCAAGGGCAACCTGGTCGCCCCCGAGCCGTTCCTGGACGCCATGGGCGCCGACTCGTTGCGCCTGTTCCACCTGTTCGCGGGTCCGCCCCAGGACGACATGGAGTGGAGCGACACCGGCATCGAGGGCTGCTCGCGCTTCTTGCACCGCGTCTGGCGCCTGGCCCTCGGCGAGGTGGCGGGCGAGATCGTCGACCGCGAGCCCACCGCCGCCGACGCGGAGGTCGAGTCGTCGATGCACCGGCTGGTCCAGCGGGTCACCGACGAGTACGAGCGGTGGTCCTACAACACCGCGGTGGCCGGCTTCATGGAGCAGACGAACCTGCTCTACAAGTACGTGCAGTCACCGGAGGGCGCCCGCCGGGCCACGCTCGACGAGGCGGTCGACTCCCTGCTGCTGCTGATGGCCCCCATGACGCCCCACCTGTCGGCGGAGCTGTGGGAGCGTCGCCGCGGCGGTCACGTGCACGGCGAGTCGTGGCCGGTGGCCGACACCACCAAGGTGGCCCGCGAGGTCGTCACCCTGGTCGTCCAGGTGAACGGCAAGGTGCGGGACAAGCTCGAGGTGTCACCCGACATCAGCGAGGCCGACGCCGAGGCGCTGGCCCTGGCCTCGCCCAAGGCGCAGGCCTTCCTGGACGGCGCCGAGCCCCGCAAGGTGATCGTCCGCGTCCCGAAGCTCGTCAACGTTGTGGTGTAACCACCTCAGCCGGCCTTCAGCGAGTCGATGATGGGGAGCCAGGTGTCGGGAGCGCTCTTGTAGGGGGCGTAGAAGCTGACGCGGTCGACGAGGCCGCCGAAGCGGTCGTGGATCTGCGGGGCGATCTGGTCCGGGGGACCCTGGACCGCGAAGGCGTCGAGGATGTCGTCGTCGATGAGCTCGCCCATCCGCACCCACTCGCCCTGCTTCGAAAGGGCGTTGAGCTCGGGCTGGAGCTCACCCCAGCCGTGGTGCTCGAGGACGCCTCGGTAGGCGGGGGTCGAGCCGTAGAAGGCGATCTGCTCGCGCACCCCCTTGGCGCTGCGGGCCACCTCCTCTTCGGTGGTGCCCGTGACCACGAAGGCGGGGAGGGAGAGCTGGAAGGCGTCGTCGAGGACGCGGTCGCGCTTGGCCAGGCCGCGCTCGAGCGCCGGCACCGTGACCTCCCGAAGGTAGGACTCGGTGGTGAAGCCGTGGCAGAGGATGCCGTCGGCGGTCTCGCCGGCGACCTCGGTCATGAGCTGGCCCACCGCGGCGAGGAAGACCTTGGGCTGGCCGTGGGGGTTCGGACCCGGGTCGAAGAAGTGCGTCATCAGCGTGTGCTGGTAGAAGTCGCCGCGGAAGTCGAGCTTGTCGCCGGTGTCCCACGCATCCCAGATGGCCCGCATCGCGAGGATGAACTCGCGCATGCGCGGTGCCGGGTGCGACCAGGGCATCGAGAAGCGCTTGGTGATGTGGGCCTTGATCTGCGAGCCGAGGCCGAGCAGCAGGCGGCCCCCCGAGTAGGCCTGGAGGTCGTAGGCGGTGTTGGCGAGGGTCATCGGGCTGCGGGCGAAGGCCACCGCGATGCCGGTGCCGAGCTCGATGCGCTCGGTGGCGCCGGCGCCGAGGAGCAGCGGCAGGAACGGGTCGTGGCTCGTCTCGGCCGTCCAGACGCCGTCGTAGCCCACCGCCTCCGCGTCGCGGGCGGCGTCCGCCGCCTTGGTCAGGTCGAAGCCGAGTCCTCCATCCACCAACACGTGTCGTCCACCTTCGTTGCTCGGGGCCGGGGCGCCGGTGACGCTACCGTTCCGCCGGGACCGGCGAGACCGTGGGGGACGGGATCGAGTGGATGCGCTGAGGGCGGGGATCAGACGGCACCCGCCCCTGGCACGCGCCTGGACGGTGGCCGGCCCGGCCCTGGCCCTGCTCGCCCTGCAGATCCTCCTGTTCCCCGTGCCCGCCGGCGTGTTGCTGCGCGGGGTCATCATCGGCCTGCTCGGCGCGCTCGTCGCGGTGGGCATGGCCCTCATCTACCGGGCCAACCGGATCCTGAACTTCGCCCAGAGCGACCTCGGCGGCATGCCGGGCGCGCTCGCGGTGCTGCTCATCACCTTCAGCGGGCTCAACTGGTTCCTCGCCTTCGGCGTGGGCCTGGCCGCCGCGGTGGTGCTCGGCTTGGTGGTCGAGCTCGGCATCATCCGGCGGTTCTCGCGGGCACCGCGCCTCGTGCTCACGGTGGCCACCATCGGCCTTTCCCAGCTGCTCGCGGTCGGTGCGTTGCTGCTCCCCAAGCTGTGGGGCGAGCGCCCGAACACCTTCCGCATCGACGTGCCCGTGGAGCTCCGCTTCGAGGTGGCGCCCATCGTCTTCTCGGCCAACGACCTGCTGGCCCTCGTCATCGCCCCCTTGGCCATGGCCGCGGTCGGGCTCTGGCTGCGCTACTCGGCGGTCGGGGTGGCGGTGCGGGCCAGCGCCGAGAACGCCGACCGCGCCAACCTCCTCGGCATCCCTGTGCGCCGGCTCCAGACGGTGGTGTGGGTGGTGGCCACCGTCTTGTCCTTCGTCGCCCTGTTCCTGCGGGCGGGCATCGTGGGCCTGCCCTTCGGCTCGGCCTTCACCTTCACGCTCCTGCTCAGCGCCCTTGCCGCGCTCACCCTCGGACGCTTCACCGACCTCCCCGCGGTCGCGCTCACTGCGGTGGCTCTCGGCGTCCTGGAGATCGCGGTCGACTGGAACGCCGACAACCCCCTGCTCATCGACCCGCTCATCGGCCTGGTCATCTTCGTGGGCCTGCTGCTCCAGCGACGGGGGAGCACACGGGCAGAACAGGACCAGTCCTCGAGCTGGAGCGCGGTGGACGACGTCCGCCCGATCCCCCCGGAGGTGCGCCACCTGCCCGAGGTGCGGGCGGCACGGGCCGCGGGCGCCGTGGCCGTGGCCGGCGTCGCCCTGGTGTTGCCACACCTGCTCGGCACCGAGGACTCGCTCAAGGCGTCGGCCGTGCTCATCTTCGCCCTGGTGGGCCTGTCCGTGGTCGTCCTCACGGGCTGGGCGGGACAGGTCTCTCTCGGCCAGATGGGCTTCGTCGGGGCCGGTGCCGCGGTCACCGCGGTCGCCACCGAGGACTGGGGCCTCGACCTGGCCCTGGCGCTGCCACTGGCCGGCGTCGCCGGCGCCCTCATCGCCCTTCTGGTCGGCCTGCCGGCGTTGCGTCTCCGCGGGCTCTTCCTCGCCGTCACCACCCTGGCCTTCACCCTCGCGATGTCGTCGTACTTCTTGAACCAGGAGTTCTTCGACTGGGTCCCGACCGGGCGCATCGAGCGGCCGCCGCTGTTCGGCCGCATCGACCTCGACTCGCCGACCCGCATCTACTACCTGGTGCTGGCCGTGCTGGTGCTGGTGCTGATCGCCCTGCGCGGGGTGCGCGCCAGTCGCACCGGCCGGGTGCTGCTGGCCCTGCGCGAGAACGAGCGGGCTGCCCAGGCCTTCGGGGTCAACGCCACCCGGGTCAAGCTGCTCGCCTTCGCGCTGTCGGGATCGGTCGCCGCGGTCGCCGGCGGGCTCCTGCTCGAGCACCAGCAGGCCTTCACGCCGGCGCTCTACGGGCCCTTCGAGAGCGTCAACGTGTTCATCGCGACGGTGATCGGCGGGCTCGGCACGTTGGCGGGCGGCATCCTCGGCGCCCTGTTCCTGCGGGGCGCCCAGTGGTTCCTGCCCACCGAGTGGCAGGCCCTGGCCGCTCCCGTGGGCGTGCTGCTCGTCCTGCTGGTGCTGCCGAGCGGCCTCGGCGGCCTCTGGTTCCGCGGGCGCGACGCCGCCCTGCGCT